>Ga0070673_100001184_pt1 | contig 15000 bp, 10 predicted proteins | sample KBSM23metaG_FD_65342 | JGI IMG/M metagenome (GOLD analysis project Ga0070673, IMG submission 65342) | Miscanthus rhizosphere microbial communities from Kellogg Biological Station, Michigan, USA - KBS M2-3 metaG | ecosystem: Host-associated > Plants > Roots > Rhizosphere > Soil ... | reverse complement strand
AAGCTCTGCGAGCTCCGCACTCTTCGTTGAAAACAGACGCGAGAGAGCTCGACCAACATTCCCAAAACCGAGAAAGCAGAGGTTGTATTTCGGCATTCGTGTTTACGTTCCTTTGCGACGTATTATATGGCGCTTACTGCGACTTCTTTGTATTCACAACAGCGCGCCGGCGAAGCAATGCAACAGTATCACGACCTGCTCAAATCGATCCTGACTCGCGGTCATGAACACCAGGACCGCACCGGCGTCGGTACTATTTCTCACTTTGGTTTTCAAACGCGCTTCGATCTGCGCGAAGGCTTTCCGATTGTCACGACTAAGAAAGTTCCATTCCGATGGATCGCGGAAGAGCTGTTTTGGTTTCTTTCCGGTGATACCAACGAAGCAAACTTGCGCGCGAGGGGCGTTGATATTTGGGCTGAGTGGGCTGATGAAGAACACACCAGCCGCTTCGGCCGCGACACTGGTGATCTTGGACCAGTGTACGGCTACCTTTGGCGATCCTTTGGTGGTCACTATCCGCAGCGCGATGGAGTTGATCAGATCGCGAAGCTTATCAGTGACATTCAAACCAACCCCAATTCGCGAAGGTTGATTGTCAGCGGTTGGGATCCGAAGTATGCAGATCAGGTGGATCTGCCACCTTGTCATACGTTGTTTCAATTCAAAGTGCAGCAGCAGCGCACGCTACATTGCCAACTTTACCAGCGCTCCGCTGACGCTTTTCTGGGTGTGCCGTTCAACATTAGCTCATACGCGTTGCTGACTCACTTGATCGCGCATGTTTGTGATTTGGAGGTAGGTGAATTCATCTACACGCTCGGTGACTATCATATTTATCAAAACCATCTCGAGCAGGTGAACGAGTTACTTTCGCGTGAGCCGTTTCCGTTGCCGAAGCTCGACATTGTTGATGAGGATGGGAAGCTGCGAGGTCTTGAAGGACTATTGAACGCGCGTTACGAAAACCTAGCGCTGGTAGGATATAGGTCGCACGGAAAAATCGCAGCGCCAGTGGCGGTATAAATTTTAGATTGTTGACTGTAGATTTTTGATTTCGTGTCAGAACAGCCAAGCTAAGACACCAATCCGCAATCAGCAACGCAGCCTCTATAAACCACTTCTAACTTCATTCCATTTTTCGACATGATCATTGGCATTATCGCAGTTGACCGCAACGGCGCGATTGGGAAGAACGGCAAGCTGCCGTGGCACTACTCCGCTGATCTGAAGTTTTTCAAGCAGACAACGATTGGCCATGCGTGCGTGATGGGCCATCACACCTGGCTTTCAATTGGCAAGCCACTGCCCAACCGGCTGAACATTGTCCTAAGTCGCAGTGAGAACATCGAGCCACGTTCAGATGTTATTTTCTTGCGCAGTGTCGACGCAGTTCTAAAGAAAGCTGAAGATTTGAACTGCGATCTATTTGTGATCGGCGGCGAGCAGATCTATCGCGCGTTTTTGCAGTACATCGACAAATGGATCGTCACGAACGTTCCGCTCGAAGTGGAAGGCGCAGACGCTTTTGCGCCCGCGAATTATCTGGACGGTTTTCGACTGGACGATACGCGCGAACTCGGCGAGGGACTCACAGTTTCGTTCTACACAAAACCGCGCCTAAAACCTTAGGCCGCTTCGCTACTAACAACACAATCAGGCAAAGAATAGAACGCCGAAGGCATTCGTGAATTCCAGCCTAAGGTTGCCGCAACCCTAGGCTCACGCAACACACAATGACCTAACACTGAAGGTGTTGGCAAATTGCGAAAAATTCATTCGCAAACTCTTTCAGAGTTTCACCCCTCAATAAAAGTTGATCACCTAGGGTTGGAGCAACCCTAGGCTGGAATTCGGAAACGCCTTCGGCGTTAGACTCATTGCTCGTCAGGTCGTCTTTGACCAAATTAATGACACTACTCAACCCCAGCCGTATTTCGTGGTGGCAACGATTTCTTCACATACTTGTCATACCAGGCAAGATAGCGCTCGTATCGATCGCGAACGTAACTCGGTCGTTGAATGCCATGAAACTCGTTTGGATAGATGATCAACTGCGTCTCGATGCCGAGACTACGCAGAGCTTGATACATTTGCTGGCTTCCCTGCACCGGCACGTTGAAGTCGCGCTCGCCGCCAAGAAACAGTGTCGGAGTCTTAATGCGATCCGCCTTTAAAAATGGATAAGAAAGCTTCACATAAGTCTCCCATGACTTTGAATTCCAAGGTGGGCCAATCTCGTAATCGTATTGAATGATGTACTGGTCCGTTCCATAGAACGCGACTGTAAACGCCGTGCCCGCTCCGCTCGTCGCCGCTTTGAAGCGCGTGTCGCTCGCGATCAGGTAATCAGTCAAGATGCCGCCATAACTCCAGCCGCCAACGCCGAGACGATCTGGATCAGCCACACCCATTTGGACCACGTGGTCGACGCCGGCAAGCAGGTCCTCAACTTCGTAGTGTCCCCAGTCGGCAAAGATCGCGCGCGAGTATTGCTGGCCACGCCCGGCGCTGCCGCGGTAATTCACAGCCAACACCGCATAGCCATTCCGGGCAAACCACTGCCGTTCAACGCTAAACGAATGTTGGTCCTGGCTATTTGGCCCACCGTGAATTCGCAATAGCAGCGGCACTTTTGTACCGGCAACGTAATCGACCGGTTTCGTTAACAGACCGTGAACTTCCGTACCGTCTTTGCTTTTGAAGTTCACTTCCTCCGTTTTTCCCAGCTTGAGCTCGGCCAATAACGTATCGTTCTGATGTGTGATTTGGCGCAACGTCGCGCCTTCCATCGCATAGATTTCTGTCGGTTTGAGATCGGTGCCGGAAAGTAGCGCGGTATGTCCTCCGCCGGTTGTCAGGCTCGAAACAACAACTGGAGGTTCGAGCAAACGCTTCATTGCATTTCTCGTGACGCTGATCGGGTAGACAGACCGATCGTCGGTAACCAGCGCTGTTAAAGATTGCCCATCGGCGCTAACGCGCAAGCCTGCAACGCCGCGATCAAGATCGTCTACAGCTTTGACTCTCGTCGGAGCAGCGCTGCCATCGGCAGCGACCATCATGAGGTGGTCCATGCTGTAAGCATCGTACTTACGATCGTCGCCTTCAAGAAAAACGATCCACTTGCCGTCGGGACTCCATTCAGGTCGCGAACGTCCTGCTCTCACCGTCGGCAGCGTCAGCGCCTTTTCCGTCGCACCCGCCTTGGCTTCAACCACGAACAACTGCACGGACGGATCTCGATCAGGATCGTCGCGGTGGTTGCTCATATACGCCAGACGCGTGCCGTCGGGCGACCATGAAATCGACGACTCGTCCCACTTGCCGGTGCTTACGCGATCAAGTTTCTTGCTCGCAATGTCGTAAACATAGACATAGCTATGACGGCCCGAAAGCAGGTAACCCTGAACGTCTTGTTTGTAGTGATAACGATCGATGACGATCGGCTTTGGTGGTTTCGGCGGAGTGCCCGGTGAAGGACTCGCCGTAGCTTCAGCGTCCGGATCAGGATCGCCGATGATTACACCAATGCGTTTCGAGTCAGGCGCCCATTCGTAACCCTGCAACCGTCCCTTGAACTCGGTGAGCTGCATCGCTTCGCCGCCGCTGCGATCGAGTAACCAGATCTGATTCCCTTTCGCTTTGCCGGGACGTGATGAAGTGAACGCGAGGTATTTGCCGTCAGGACTCCATCGCGGCGAGCTCTCGCTTTCCTGGCCGAACGTTATCTGGCGATCGTTCTTGCCATCGTAACTCACCAACCAAATATGCGTTGAGCTCTTGTCCTCTTTCAGATCGGTCGTGGAAACCACATATGCGATCCACTGTCCATCCGGAGACAGTTGCGGATCGCGCACCTCCCGGAATCGAAATAAATCATCGAGCTTCAGAGTATGCGGAACGGTCTGCGCAAACGCAGCGACCGACAACCCGAGGATTAGCGCAAATACACGTAGCACTTTTTTGGGAGACATCAGGGAACCTCCGAGAAGATAAATTGATGTGCGGAGCGCACGCATCCGCCTGCAATTGAGTTCAACGAATATGGCAAAATGCTCAGCGACGAGCATTCATGTCGAGCACGTCGTGCCGCGTAATAATGCCGACGATACGACCGTATTCCTCTACCAGAATTGCCGGACTGGTTTGGAGTCTTCGTGTGATCTCGGTGGTGTTGGCATCGACATCGACTGCGGGAAAACTCGCTTCCATCACATCGCTGACTTTGCTTTCTAATAGTTCGTGATTGCGTACGACCTTAGCGAGCACGCGACTCTCGCGAATGGAGCCCACCGCGCGTCCATCCTCGAGAACTGGAAGCTGAGTAAGACCCTGCTCGTCCATCTTTGCAAGCACGTCGCCAACTTTTTCATCGGGCGCAGCCCAAACCAAAGTCTTTGGCGCATGACTCTTCTTGGTCTCGCTGATTAGTCCGGCCGTAATTTTTTGCGGCTCCAGTAGCCGTTTCTCTTTCATCCATTCGTCCGAATGGAATTTCGTTAGATAGTGCTCACCCGTGTCGCACACGATAAAGACGATAATAGCGTCAGCATCGGCAGTACGCGCGACTTTCAACGCGGCAGCGAAGTTTGTTCCTGTCGAGCCACCACAGAAAATGCCTTCTGTTCGGCCCAGTTGTCGCGCGAGATCAAACGACTCTCCATCGGTAACGTTGATCACGTCGTCGATATATTTGATGTGGACGTTCGGAGGAATTACTTCCTGACCGATCCCTTCAACCAGATACGGCGTAGCCTCAACCAACTTTCCTGTCTCTTTATAGGTCTTGAAAACTGATCCGTACGGGTCGGCGCCGATGACTTTGATGGCCGGATTCTTCTCCTTTAAAAATCGGCCCGTGCCCGAGATGGTTCCACCCGTACCAATGCCGGCGACGAAGTGCGTGATTCGACCTTCGGTCTGTTCCCAAAGTTCCGGGCCTGTCGTTCGGTAATGCGCCTCGGGATTTGCCGGATGTGAATACTGATCGGGATAAAACGAGTTCGGAGTTTCCGCGGCGATTCGTTTAGCGGTTGAGACATAGTGATCAGGCGTGCCGGGCTTTGCCGAAACCGGAGTAATGACGACGTCTGCTCCCAATGCTTTCAAGTAACGGGATTTTTCAACCGAAGCTTTGTCCGTCATAACGAAGATACAACGGTAACCTTTAACTGCGGCTGCGAGCGCCAAACCAATGCCAGTATTTCCCGAGGTGGCTTCAACGACTGTTCCACCCGGCTTGAGAATTCCTTCTCGTTCTGCGGCATTGATCATTGAGATACCGATGCGATCCTTCACTGAAAAGCCCGGGTTCAAGTTTTCCATCTTGGCCAGCACCGTCGCCTTGATGCCCTTGGTCATCCGATTGAGTTTGACCAGCGGAGTATTGCCGATCAAATCCAAAACATTTTCATGAAATCGCATCCAGTTCTCCTACTCACCTACTGTGCTTACCCTTCCAATAAAGAGCGGTGGCACGAGTAATCTATTTCGCACAATTTTGCCTTGCGATCACGCACTTGGCAATCACGCACTTATTTTGGAGTGTTCTGTCCTCCACCCTTTGGGAGAGGTTAGGGGACGGCGTAACTAGCGATCAGAAAAGACAAAAGACATTTCTTCTTGCGTGCGCTGCGCGCGCGAGAAGAGTCTTAATGGGTGCGCGCGCACCAACTGCGTCCCTCCCCAACCCCTCCCAAAGGTAACGATATATTTGACTGACCTATTCTAAGAGACCACCGGCTTCAGCCGTGTGGAGTTTCAATTTCAACCTAACCACTGCCGCTCATCTTTCTGGAGACACCACCGACTTCAGTCGCGTGGAGTTTCAATTTCGGCCTAATTTTTCAGCGTCGTTTCCAGCAGTTGAAATTGAAACTCCATGCGGCTAAAGCCGATGGTGTCCGCTTGCAAAAATGAAGATTCTTCACTAGGTCGAAGTTGAAACTCCACGCGGCTGAAGCCGGTGGTCTCTTAGCAGGTCAGTTAACTATATCGTTACCCTCCCAAAGGGAGGGGAAATATTCAACGCACGACGCCAGCGCACAACTGGCGGGCTATTGCTTCTCCGGCGATTCGATGTCCGAGCTGATTCCAATGGCCATTTCCAAGATTCGCTCCGAATCCATGCAACACTGTGTGGTTTTGATCAGCGTAAGTTTGAAGCTCCGGCGCGAGTGTAATCACAGGAATGTGTTGTGCTTCGGCAAACTGCCGGATGCGTTTATCGGGATAGAAAAGATCTGAAGCTCCGACGCGTTTCATGAATGACTGTCGCAGCTCCTGGTTCGGATAAACCTGAATGCCGTTGCTCAAAGTCACGATCACAAATTTTGCACCTTTGGCTTGTACTTCATCACGCATCTCGGCGAACAACTTCTCACTTATGGACCAGGCGTCCTGCCAATCCTGACCGGCAGGCTCACGATAGATCAAGTTATCGATGCCCAACTCTTCGGATGCAGGCGCTGATTGTGGCTGCTGATTCTCGTCGCCAGTTGGCGAAGCGGAAGGAGAGGGCCTCGCTTGCGGAGTCTTGCGCGAAGCGAGCCAAATCTTAAACCCGTGATGGCCTTGAATGATCGCTTGGATCACGCGCGAATGATCGCGAATCCAGCGCCCAAACCGACTTGGTAAACTTTGCCGCCAACGGAACGTGCTCGTAGCTTTGAAGGAATCGTCGAGTGTCAGCTTGCCTTCCTTATCAACGAAGTAGGGAACCTGATCGGTCTTCTTTAGCTGCCTTAAGTTGTCGCTAATATCATTGTTGGTAGTCACAGTTAACATCACAAGGTCTGGCGAGTACGGCCACACCTTTTCGCGAATCGTCAGAAGTTCCTGTGTAGTGCCGTAACCGGAAACACCGAAGTTGATTACTTCAATTTTTTTACCGGCGAACTGACACTCTTCAAGCTTTCGACCCATTACTGACCAGAACGATTCTTCGATCGACACTGGAAACGCTTCTGGATAGGAGTCGCCCACGACTGCAATTCTAAAGGTGTCTGCCGGCTTGCTCGTCGAGTGTTCGCGGTCGCGAAGACCGTCATCGTTTATATGAATGTAAGCAGCGCCTTCTTTGCGATACCAACCTTCCATGTTTGGTCGCAAAGCGTAGCCACGCGAATCGTCAGGTTGGTAGAACTCTGGATAGGAATAACCGGCAACGCGCAACACGACTTCCATCAACAGACAGCCAAAGAGCAAACCGAATAGCACGAGTCCAAGCTTGCCGAGAACACGACGAAGGAAGCTCGGTTTTTCTTTTGAAGCCATCAATGAAGGAATCTAAATTGTGGCGCGCGTCAGACAGCGAGGGCAGACAGTCAAACTCACAATTTGACTTGGAGACGGGACCTAGTCGTCGCTTAGAAGAGCGAATAAATAAACGGTCCCAAACCTGTTGACGAAGCAAAGACAAGGAGCACGCCGCAGATCAGAAGCGTCATTACCATCGGGATCAGCCACCACATTTTTCGCTTCCAAAGGAAGACCATTAGTCCGCCCAAAACGCCGGCGTTGGCGGAGAGTCTGTTGAACCATCGCTTCATTACGTTTCTTTAATAACCTTTTCGAGAATCACTTACTTCTTCACTAGAAAGTTTTCCATCACCAGCAAATCGAGACCGCTGTTACTGAAGGTCCTGAAAGCATTTGCCGGACTCCACACCATTGGCTCGCCGCGCAAATTGTATGACGTGTTCAATAACACAGGCACGCCGGTAGCTTCTCCAAATTTTTCAATCAACCGATAGTAAGAAGGATTCACCTCGCGTTGAATCGTCTGCAGACGACCGGTGCCCTGATGATTGACCGCTTGGATCGAATCCTGTTTGTCATCGCGAATCGGCGCGACAAACTGCATGAACCGTGCTGCATGATGATTCTTGTCGTCCGGTAGATCGAAATACTCGCGCGTACGTTCATCGAGAATGGCCGGCGCAAACGGGCGAAACGGCTCGCGGAATTTAATCTTCTCGTTGACGACAGCTTTCATTTCTCCAAAACGCGGGTCAGCAAGAATGCTGCGGTTGCCTAAGGCTCTAGGTCCCCACTCAAACCTGCCTTTAAACCAGCCAAAAACTTTTCCCTGCGTGAGATTCTCGACGACGCGATCGAGCATCTTCTCTTCATCAGGAATGTGTTCGTGCGGAATTCCGTTCTCGCGCAGGAAAGCTGAGACTTGCGAGTCGGAAAATTCTTCGCCCCAATAACAATGGTTCAAAACGAATTTGCGCGGTTTCTGTAGGACGACGTGATAAGCCCACAGCGCCGCACCGAGCGCCGCACCGGCATCGCCAGCAGCGGGTTGCACAAAGATGTCATCGAACGGCGTTTCGCGGAGAATGCGCCCATTGGCAACGCTGTTAAGCATCACACCGCCGGCCACACAAAGCTTTTTCAAACCAGTCTTCTGATGGAGATGGTTCGCCATCTTCAGAAGAATCTCTTCAGTCACTCGCTGAATGCTGGCCGCAATGTCCGCATACATCTGATTCTCTTCAGCAACACGATCATCCCATTGCGGATGATCACGATTTGGATGAGTCGCCGTCGTGTAGAAATCCACATCCGAGCGTCGCGGTGGACCAAACAAGTCAACGAAGCGCGAATTGATCGTCTGCTCGGTCGACTTGTGAAAAGCAAAATAATCCATGTTGAGACGGAAGCTGCCGTCGTCGTTCACATGGACCAGCTTGTAGACCTTGTCGGTGTAGCGCGGCTCACCATAAGGCGCCATACCCATGACCTTGTATTCGCCTTCGTTCACTTCAAAACCGAGGAACGCGGTGAAGCCTGAGTACAGGAGACCAAGTGAGTTTGGAAACTGAATTTCCTCGAACAAGTCAATTACGTTTTCGCCGCCGCCATTCCAATCTACTTTGCCACGGCCCAGGGTCGTGGTGGTCCATTCACCAACGCCATCAACAGTCATGATCGCAGCTTCATCAAACGACGAGCAGAACAAAGTGCTGGCCGCATGCGACATGTGATGTTCGCTGAACAAGATCCGATCTTGCGGAAGGTTTAGCTTCTTGAGGATGCGACCCTTAATCCAAAGTTTTTCATTGAACCAGGCCACTATCGCTTCACGGAAAACCGTGGCCGTGTTTGGGTAGCCGCCGAGCACAGTCATGAGGATGCGCTCGAATTTAATCAGCGGCTTTTCATGGAAGACGACATAGTCGAGATCGGCGACATTGATTCCAGCTTGTTCCAGACAAAAGTCGATGGCGAGATCTGGAAAGCCATAATCATGCTTCTTGCGGCTGAAGCGTTCCTCTTCAGCGGCAGCAATCAAATTGCCGTCCTGAATCAGAGCCGCCGCGGCGTCGTGATAGAAGCATGAAATGCCGAGAATGTTCATGGGGTTGGTGCGTAGTACTTAGGTCTTTGGTCTTTGGTCTTTGATTTAGTGTTTGATGTTAACGCTTTCTGCTTTCTGCTTTCTGCTTTCTGCTTTCCGCCTTCCGCTTTCTGCCTTCTGCCTTCCGCCCTAGTACGGACGGCGGGCGTCGTCGAGGGTCTCGCGCTTTGTCTCACGCTTTAGCCAACCAGTTTCACCCGAGCGAAGTTGCATTGGATCCTTGAAGAGGCGCACGCCAATGCCAAAGGGAATGGCTAGCGTGAAGTAGAAAATGGTCATAAAAATGCGCGCGACAAAATCGCCCATTAACTGGCCGAACGCGCGCCACTTCTTCCATGCTTTTTTGAGAAACTCCATACGCGACGAACTTGTAAAGCTACCGAATAAGCCGGCAAAGAGCAAAGGGCAAGCTGAACGAAAGGATGAAGGATAAAGGCAAAAGGATGAAAGCGAGTAATAAAGGTGCTCTGCCCCTCCGCCCTCTGCCCCTCTGCCCTCTGCCCCTCTGCCTTCATCCTTCATCCTTCCAAAAAACCGGGGCGCCACTTACCGAAGTAAGTAGCGCCCACATGTGCTGCGTTCGCGCGGTCGTCGAGTCCCTCGCAATCGCAGACGCTGCAACGTCGCTCGAGTTAGAACTCGAAGCGAGCCGCGAATTGAATAATGCGCGGCGGGTAAGCGTTACCCGACGTGATTTGACCAAAGGTCGCGCTGTTGATGTTGAAGATATTGCTGTCTTCACCAAAGCTGGCCGCGTTCGCTCCACTCGGAGCAAAGAAGTTCACGTTGTTGAGAACGTTGAAAACTTCCATGCGCAATTGGAGTCGTGTTCGTTCACCGAATGCGATGTTCTTCATGAGACCGGCGTCCCAATTGAAGTACATTGGTCCATTGATGAAAGTGCGCGGCAGATTTCCAGTCTGACCTGGTTGTGCTCGGAAGAACACCTGTCCCGGAAATGCGCTGGTTGGTGTCGTGCCGAGATTTCCACCAGTCGCTGTTCCGTCAGGAGCAATAACAGCAGGATTAATGAAATAGATCTTGCCGTTTTGCTTGAAAATTCCAACCAGATTCTTGATTTGATTAGTGTTCAGGCTGGAGTTTGCGGTCTGACGTGTTGAGCGTCCGGCTCGATTCAACGTTCCGGTCAAGTCCCTGATCGAGATCGGAGCGCCAGAGCTGACGTTGACCAACGAACTCATCTGGAACCCGCTGAGGAAGCGACTCACTGTCGAACCCGAATTAAGGAAGTGCTTTCCTTTTCCAAATGGGAGTTCGTAGATCGCGTTGATGTTCAGCGAATGCGTGCGGTCATAGTCCGTGCGCGCATAGTCCAGGTGCGGGTTGTTGTTGTCCAGATACGGATCGAAGCGAGCCTGTCCATCCGTTTCGATGTCCGAAAGAATTTTCTGGAATGTGTAGTTGGCTTGGAAACTCAACCCATTCGTAAAGCGGCGACGGATCTCAGCCTGCAGCGCGTTGTAGCGGTACTTACCTCCATTTTTAATCAGGTCCACCGGTCCGGCAAAAACGTTCTTGCGGAAAGCGATACCGGTGTTAGTGGAGGGATCGAAATCCAAACCGTTCTGAATGTAGATCAGCGCCAAATCAGCTGGAGTTCCATTGATGATTGGCGTGGTTACGGCTGAGTTGTTTAGGAATGCTCCGAAGGGCAGGAGGTTGAAAGCCGGCAGCGGCTGACTTCCTGCGATCGCGGGATTGAAACTAGCGTCCGTGCAGCGCAGCAATGGATCGCCAGTACCTGCGATCGTAGCCCCCTGGAGACGGCAGTTGTTGCGAGCGACGTTGAAGTCGCGAATGAAATTGCTTGCATTCAGATTGATCTGATTCAAGTCAACGCCACGCACCATGCTGTTACTGCGGCCACCGACATAGCGAACTTCGATCGCTGTCTGATGACCAATCTCGCGTTGAATCCCAAAGTTGTACTCGTCATTGCGCTGAACGTTGAGCTTCGGGTCAATCGCAAACACGGTGTTGAAGAACGCTCCATTGTCGAGATTAGCTTGCTCGAATGTAATCGGCGGAGTGCGGAACGGCGGCAGACGAAGAGGTGGTGGCGCAGTGAATCTACCATTCACATTACCAACACCATTGGCCAAGCCAGTCAGATTCAAACCGGCATTGCCACCAGCGGCGTTAAGTGACGACGTAACATATTCGTCGTTGACAAAGCTGCTGCGGAAACCGCCACGTATGACAGTGCGCCCCGCTCCCGGCATGAGCGTGGACAGGAAACTGTTCTTGAACTCGGGCGACCAGGCAAAACTTACAATTGGACCAAAGTTATTGTTGTCCTGGTTATAGAACCGGCCCTTAACGCCTGTGTTGGTGCCGACTAAGTCGTACCTTCCGTTACGATTCGTTAAAGCAGCTTCAAGACTCGTGCCCGCAGGAATTACGGGCTCGAGAAATACCTGATCCGGATTGGTCAACGGAGTGAAGATGTCGTAGCGCAGTCCGAGATTCAAAGTCAGATGCGGACTCACTCTCCATTGATCGCTTATGTACGAGCCAATCGTGTCGAAGTTAAGTTGCTGGATTAGCGGAACGCCCAGCTTTGGACCAACAGTTGGATTCACAAAGTTTGCTGCTACTGATCCGGCGCCGATAATGCCGCCCAGGAGGTAACGTAGCGCATCAGCGCGTCCACGTTGCGTCGCGCTGATGCCGCCAGGATAAAGATTCGCGGGCAAGCGCGGGGTCAATGGATTATTGACATTCGTGATCGCATAGATCGGAGTGTTGTTGAAATTGCTGATCACCTGAATTCGTTGCGCATTGAAGTCGACCCCAAAACGCAGCGAGTGATTGCCCATCGTGTACGAAGCGTTGTCCTGTAACGTGTACTGGCGCGTGTTGCGTCCCTGATCTTCAAAGCTCGCTTCCGGGCTGCTGATAGTCAGCGGTAGACCGTTGACCGGCAAGCCGTTCGCAGCAATCTGGCCGATGATGAAGTCACTCGGCAAAGAGCTTTGGTTGAAGAATGGTTCGGCCGGTTGATACGCACCCCGAACTTCATTCACAAATTTTGTACCGATCGTCGTGCGATAAGAAGCGATGAACAGATTTGTGGGTCCGCTTTGGACCACAAACGGATGCGTGCCATAACCACCTGTGTCTGACTGTCGTTCATCGCCGTTGTTGTTGTACTTGTAAACGAAGTTCAAGCTGTTACGGCTGTTGATATCGAAATCCAGCCGCGTGGTGAAGCCGTTACGAGTATCGTTGTCTGACTGATTGAACTGCAGCAGTTGAGTCAGTCCGTTATTCGCGATGGTTGAGTTCCCAGCTACTGGCATTGGATTCAACACCCGAGCCTGGATCGTCGGATCGACAGCCAAAACTCCGCCTACTGAGGCGGGAATCGCACCGGTGAAGCCAGCGCCCGTTAACACATTCACGGTTCGAGTGACGCCGCTGTTGTCCACATAAGTGAAGTTGCCCGTTCGTGCCGAACCGAGCAATACGTTTCGAGTAATTGAACGCTGCTGACGCAGCATGAAGCGTTCGTACTGCGCAAAGAAGAAGGCCTTGCCTTTAACGAGCGACGGGCCGCCCTCACCAAACTTCGGAAATGGCATCGGTCCGCTTAGCTTGCCGCCAAATTGGTTGCGATTGAGAAACGGACGCGGGATGCCGGCGGCATTATTGAAGAAGTCGTTTGCCGCGAACTTCACGTTACGGTTGTACTCCCACAGTGCGCCGTGATAGCCCTGACCACCGCGCGGAGTTACGAGTTGTACCTGCGTCGAACCGCCACCACCCTGATCAGCGCTGGCGTTCTGAGTCACGACTGTGAACTCGCCAGTGTCATCAACCGTCGGACGATCCTGAACAAAGCCGCCAGTGCGAATAAAGTTGTCCTGCACGTTGATGCCATCGCGAGTGTAATTAACTGATGACGAGCGCTCGCCATTGATTGAGGCGTTGGTTGGATTGGCGCCGGCTACAGTATTGAGCAGAGCCAACGGGTTGCGCCCGTTCAGGGGCAATTCCAATACTTGTCTTGGACTAATCGTGTTGCTCAACTCAGCGTTGGTCGAGTTGATAACGTCAGCGCCGGCAACAACGGTCACGTTTTCAGAAACCTGACCGACTTCGAGCGTTGCGTTCAGCGAATACTCCTGACCGATATCGATTTTGACATCAGCGGCACTGAACGATTTGTGACCTGGTGCTGAGATGGTCACGGTGTAAGTGCCGACATCAAGTTGGGGAATATTGAAGGAGCCTTCACCACTCGTGGTTGAGGTTCGTTCTTTTCCTGTCTGATTATCTTTCGTTGTAACGGTCGCCCCGGGGATGACACCGCTCGCATCGGTAACTGTACCGACAAGCCGGCCTGTACTTGATTGGCCGAATGCCGGCAATGCGGTCAAACACAGCAGTAGAAAGAATCTTGCCGCTTTTCTCATTAGATGAACTCCTGTTTTGTTCCTTTGTCTTCATTATTCTTAGCAGGGCGAGACTGCTGGCTTTCGCTATCCAATTCTTCGTAACGATCGATCAGCCTTCCTGCGTTTCGTTGATTGAAGGTGCAACCGTTGTTCCTTCGCACGCCTCAGCGCACGATGCTGCTATTTCAAGATGAAAGTCTCTAGAGGATGGACCACCAACTTGCCGGAATTGGATTACAGCAATGAATAAAGTTGACGATTATGGATAACCGCTTCGAATGAGTGGATGAGGATTTACGAAGAATGGGAAAGGCAGAAGAAGGTCTTAGGTCTTTGATCTTTGGTCTTTGAACGGTCGTACTTGGTGCTTGGTACTTGGTGCCTTTGTTGTCTGAACAAGATTGAGTAGAGGATTCAACCTTGAGTACAGAAACAAAGACCAAAAACCAAAGACCAAAGACCTGCTTCAAATCACAAAGTCCGAACGACATTCGTCATTCGGACCTTGCTGCACGTGATTATTCAGTTGTCGATCAGATATCAGTGTGCGCTTGATTCTTGAAGAGCGTCCTCAGCCGCTTCATATCCAACTGGCGCAATTTTATAGCGCTTAATTTTAGTGTTGAGAGTTGTGATCTTCACACCCAGCAGTTGCGCCGCACGCGTTTGATTGCCAGCAGTCCGGCTCAACGCACTGCGAATCAGATCAATTTCAAACCGGCGAACTTCGTCATGCAAGCGAACTGATCGCTTCGTGGCCGGTTGCGTGACGCGGAAGGACTCAACTTCTCGAAGTAGAGTCAGCGCCACTTCTCTCAAAGTATTGAGGCGGTTGTCCATTGCTATTTCACTCCGAACTCCGGCGTTGACTGGTAACTCTACGCTCGGGGTCTCATTGTTTCTCCACATCACCGAACTAGCCATTCCCGTGCCCTCCTGCAACGTTTTCTTTTGCGGTTGTTCAATGTGCGGCTGGGGATCCACTGGTTGTTTCTTTTCAAAATTATTATTCATAACCACGTGCCTTGGGTTCATCATGGTCAAGTTTCTCGTCATGATGAATATACGTAAGTTCGTTTGAGCAGAGACCGACTTTGTGACGAAGCGGCTAATAAGTGGGATGGGGAGGCCAGTAAATACTCTAAGCTGCGGCTAACGCGTGATAGGCATCGAGGCGAATAAACTGAATAGCGGGAACAGTTGCAGAGG
>Ga0070673_100001183_pt1 | contig 15009 bp, 9 predicted proteins | sample KBSM23metaG_FD_65342 | JGI IMG/M metagenome (GOLD analysis project Ga0070673, IMG submission 65342) | Miscanthus rhizosphere microbial communities from Kellogg Biological Station, Michigan, USA - KBS M2-3 metaG | ecosystem: Host-associated > Plants > Roots > Rhizosphere > Soil ... | reverse complement strand
CTTGCTCGAGCACAGGCAGCCTGACTGACGGCGGTCCTGGCGGCGCGGCGGGCGGCGGTCAATCGGGAGCCGGCGGGTCTGGCGGCGGCGGGACGGGCGGGGCGGCGACGACGCCCACCACGGAGCTCTCCGGAATCGCGTACGGCAACGGCACCTTCGTCGCCGCGGGCATCGATCTCCAAAACCCATTGTTGTGGACCGGCGTCATCTACGCCTCGGCCGATGGCGCGACGTGGACGAAGGTGGCCAGCGGGTTGTCCGGGGAGACGCACGACGTGAAGTTCGGAAACGGCAAGTTCGTGGCGGTCGCGAGCAACATCTCGGACAGCGGGGTGTACCCGGCGACAGCGTTCGTGTCGGACGACGGCCAGACGTGGACCATGACGCGCGAGCTGCCCGAGCGGATGGTGGCGCAACGGATCGCGTTCGGCGCGGGCTCGTTCGTGACGGCCGGGATGCAGTCGCACGTGCGTTCGACCGACGGCGTGACCTGGGCGGCGTTCGGGCCCGCGGCGGCGAGCTACCTCGCCAGCGAGGTCGACTTCGCGGCCGGCCACTTCGTCAGCTGGACCCTCGGCGCCACGTCCGTGGCCGTGTACGACGGCAACGCCTGGTCCACCGGCGCGCTGCCGGATACGCAGTACAAGCTCGCCGACGTGCGGGTCGTGAACGACAGCCTCGTCGCCATCACGCGCTACGACTGCTGCGTCGGCGAGCAGCCGGACGCGATTCGCTGGGGCACCGCGTCCAGCGCCGACGGCAGCAGCTGGGCGGCCACCCAGACCGGGTTGTTCGAGCGCCCGCCTCAGATCGTGCACGAGTCCGGAACGCTCTGTATCGCGATCCGGGACTTCGACGTGCTGAGCGGGGACAGTTGCAATTCGCTCGCGGTGACCTTCCACGACGGCACCTTCCGCCCCGAAGCGGCGCTCCACGCCGGCGGGGTGTTCGTCGTCTCGGGCATGGGCGGCCTCCTCAGCAGCACCGACGGACGAGTCTGGACGAAACGGCTTTAGACCTCGGAACCCTCAAAGGGTTCCGAACCTCCCGCGATGAGCTCCGCGCGGCGAAGCCGCGCTACGCTCGACGCGATCGTCCTCGTTAGGCCGAGGTCGTGAGATCGCCTTGCCGGCCGAGGTGGCGCTCTGCTAGTGTCCCGAGATGCTGCCGGACGGACATCTTCGGGAAGCGCTGACGTTCGACGACGTCCTGCTGGTTCCGGCCGAAAGTGACGTCATCCCCAAGGACGTCGAGGTGCGGACGCAGCTGACGCCGGGCATCCGGCTGGCGATCCCGATCGTGTCGTCGGCGATGGACACGGTCACCGAGGCGGCGACGGCGATCGCGATGGCGCGCGAGGGCGGCATCGGGATCCTGCACAAGAACATGAGCATCGCCGACCAGGCGCTCGAGGTCACCAAGGTCAAGAAGGCGGAGACGGGCGTCGTCGTCAACCCGGTCACGGTCGGCCCCGACCAGAGGCTGGCGGCCGCCGTCGAGCTGATGCGCCGCCACGAGATCTCCGGCCTGCCGGTGGTCGCGTCGGACGGGCGGCCCGTCGGCATCCTCACCAACCGCGACATCCGCTTCGAACGGAACCTGGACCAGCCGGTCAGCGCGATGATGACGAAGCAACTCATCACCATCGGCGAGGGCACGACGCTGGAGGCCGCCAAGGGCCTCCTGCACAAGAACCGCATCGAGAAGCTGCTGGTGATCGGCGGCGACGGTTTGCTCAAGGGGCTGGTCACGATCAAGGACATCGAGAAGGCGCAGCAGCACCCGTATGCGGCGAAGGACGAGCTCGGCCGCCTGCGCGTCGGCGGCGCCGTGGGCGTCGGGGCGGACCGCGACGAGCGCGTCGACGCGCTGCTGAAGGCGGGCTGCGACGTCATCTGCATCGACACCGCGCACGGCCACGCGCGCGGCGTCGTCCAGTCGGTCGCCGACGTGCGGCGCAACTTCCCGAAGGCGCAGATCATCGCGGGCAACGTGGCGACGGGGGAGGGCGCGCTGGCGCTGTCGAAGGCGGGCGCCGACGCGGTCAAGGTCGGCATCGGCCCTGGATCGATCTGTACGACTCGAGTGGTGGCGGGCGTGGGCGTCCCGCAGATCACGGCGATCAACGACTGCGCCAAGGCGCTGGCGTCGACCAACACGAACATCGTCGCCGACGGCGGCATCAAGTACTCGGGCGACGTCGCCAAGGCGATCGCCGCCGGCGCGCACGCGGTGATGATCGGCAGCCTGTTCGCGGGCACCGACGAGGCGCCGGGCGAGATCATCCTGTACCAGGGCCGCAGCTACAAGGTTTACCGGGGCATGGGCTCGATCGGCGCGATGCGCGCCGGCAGCCGCGACCGCTACTTCCAGGCCGAGGTCACCAGCGAGGCCAAGCTGGTGCCGGAAGGGATCGAGGGGCGCGTTCCGTACCGCGGGTCGCTGTCGTCGTCGATCTACCAGCTGATCGGCGGCCTCAAGTCGGGCATGGGCTACACCGGCTGCCGGACGATCGACGACCTGCGCACCAAGGCGCGCTTCGTGCGCGCGACCGCCATGGGCCTGCGCGAGTCGCACGTGCACGACGTCATCATCACCAAGGAAGCGCCCAACTACCGTGTTGAGCAATGACACAGTGACCGCCCCATCCACGTCTCGACGTGATCTGATCCTGATCCTCGACTTCGGCGGGCAGTACACGCAGCTGATCGCGCGGCGCGTGCGCGAGCAGAAGGTCTACTCGGAGATCCACCCGTTCAACATCCCGCTGGCGAAGATCCGCGAGCTGGCGCCGCGCGGGATCATCCTGTCGGGCGGGCCCGCGTCCTGCTACGCGCCGGATGCGCCGAAGATCTCCAGCGAGGTGTACGACCTGGGCGTGCCGATCCTGGGCATCTGCTACGGCACGCAGCTGACGGCGCTGACGTTCGGCGGCAAGGTGATCCCGGCCGAGCGCCGCGAGTACGGGCGCGCGACGGTGCGCGTGAAGAACGCGGGCGATCTGTTCCACGGCTTCACGGCGGGCGAGGAGATCCCGGTGTGGATGTCGCACGGCGATCGCGTCGAGGCGCTGCCCGCCGGCTTCGACATCGTGGGCGAGAGCGCGAACTGCCCGGCCGCGGCCGTGGCGGCGCCGGCGCGCAAGTTCTGGGGCGTGCAGTTCCACCCCGAAGTGGCGCACACGCCGCGCGGCGGCGAGATCCTGGCGAACTTCCTCTTCCGTATTTGCGGCTGCGAGCCGAGCTGGACGATGGCCGGCTTCGTGGGCGAGGCGGTCGCGGCGATCACGGCGAAGGTCGGCACGCACGGGCGGGCGGTGTGCGGCCTCTCGGGCGGCGTCGACTCGTCGGTGGCGGCCGCGCTGGTGCTGAAGGCGATGGGCCCGCGCCTGACCTCCATCTTCGTCGACACCGGCCTGCAGCGCGCCAACGAGGCGGCGCAGGTGGAGTCGCTGTTCCGCGACGCGTTCAAGGCCGACCTGCGCGTCGTGGACGCGAGCGAAAGATTTCTCGGCAAGCTGGCCGGCGTCAAGGATCCGGAGCAGAAGCGCAAGATCATCGGCCGCGAGTTCATCGCCGTGTTCGAGGAAGAGGCGAAGAAGGTGGGCGACGCGGAGTTCCTGGTCCAGGGGACGCTGTATCCGGACGTCATCGAGTCGGTGTCGTTCAAGGGCCCGTCGGCGACGATCAAGTCGCACCACAACGTGGGCGGGCTGCCCGAGCGGATGCACCTCAAGCTGATCGAGCCGCTGCGCGAGCTGTTCAAGGACGAGGTGCGCGCGCTGGGCGCCGAGATCGGCCTGCCGCGCCACGTGCTGTGGCGGCAGCCGTTCCCCGGTCCGGGCCTGGCGGTGCGCGTGCTGGGCGAGGTGACGCGCGCGCGCTGCGACGTGCTGCGCGCGGCCGACGTGATCATCGAGGAGGAGATTCGCGCCGCCGGGATGTACGAATCGATCTGGCAGTCGTTCGGCGTGCTCCTGCCCGTGCAGTCGGTCGGCGTGATGGGCGACGAGCGCACCTACGCGGACGCGCTGGCGCTGCGCGCCGTGCACTCGAAGGACGGCATGACCGCCGACTGGGTGCCGCTGCCCTACGACTTGCTGGCCACCATCTCGTCGCGCATCGTCAACGAGGTCAAGGGCATCAACCGCGTGGTCTATGACATCTCGTCGAAGCCTCCCGCGACGATCGAGTGGGAATAGCGGCTTGCGCGCAGCGATCGCGCTGCTCGCGGCCGTCGCCGTCTGCACCATCGGCACGATCGGCACGATCGGCACGATCGGATTGACGGCGGTGGCGCGCGCCGATCGCGGCGATGCGCTGAAGCAGACGATCGGCGGCGCGGCGGTCGACTGGGAGGCGGGTACGATCGCGGCGACGGGCGGCGCGGCGGCCGACCTGCGCATGCCCAGCGTCGACCTGTCACGCCCGGGCGCGCAGCGGCGCGCGCAGGCGGCGGCGGTCGCCAAGCTGCGCGCCGCGCTGGCGGCGTTGCCGCTGGGCGCGGGCGCCAAGCTGACGAACCCCGAGATCGATCGCGCGGTCGGTCGGGCGCGCGCCGTCGACGTCCAGTACCAGTCGAACGGCGGCGCCATCGTGCGCATGGAGGTGCGCTTCGGCGACTGGCTGGAGACGCCCGGCGCGGCGGACGGCTTCGCGGTCGCCGTACCGAGCATGCACCTCTCCGCGGCCCCGACCGCCCGCATCGGCAAGCGCGACGTGCGCGTCGGCGCCGCCGTCTACCGGGTCGCCGACAAGGCCGCCAAGAACGCCGCCGACGGGAAGGTCGACAAGGACGGGCGCATCGTGCTGTCCGGCGACGCGCAACTGCCGGACCGACTGGCGCGCGGCCAGGTCATCATCTACGTCGGCAAGCTGCAGCGCTGACGCGTGGGGAGGGTTTGGGAACCCTTCGAGGGTTCCCAAGTGAACTGACGCGTCGCCGCGCCAGGACGACGACGACCGCGACCAGCCACAGCGCGGACGACGGGTGGGTCGACCCGCCGAGGTCGCAGCCGCAGCCAGCCTTCTTCGGCGGCGCCCCGGCGTCGGACGCCGCATCGCGGGGCGCGGCGTCGTCTGCCGGCGCGTCGGGGGTGCTCGGCGCATCGGTGTTCCCGCTTGCGTCGGCGCCGGCGCCCGCGTCGGTGTCGGCGCCCGCGTCGGTGCCGGTGGCGGTATCCGCGTTTCCGCCGGTGTCGGCGCTCGCGTCGGCGGTTGCGTCCGCGTCGCGCGAGGCATCGGCCATCCCCGTGTCGGGCATACCGCCGTCGGGCAGGGCGCGGCAGACGCCGGCCTGGCAGGCGCCGCCCGGGCAGCTGGTGCCGTCGGTGGCGGCGGGGTTGGAGCAGGTCCCGGTGGTGGCCGCGCAGACGCCCGCGGCGTGGCAGACGTCCTGTGCCGCGCAGACGACCGGGCTGGCCCCCACGCACGCGCCCGCCGCGCAGGTGTCGCTGAGCGTGCAGGCGTTGCCGTCCGTGCAGGCGCGCCCGTCGGCGACCGGGCCGCACTTGCCGCTGACCGCGGCGCCGGCCGCGGCGCTGCACGCCTGGCAGTCGGTCGTCACGCCGCCCCCGCAGGCGGTGTCGCAGCAGATGCCGTCGACGCAGAACCCGGTCGAGCACTCGCTGCCGCTCACGCACCCGTTCACCGGCGCCGACTCGAAGAAGATGCGCGCGCGCACGCGCGACACCGGAAAGCCGGCGCCCGTGTCCGGGACGACGTACGCCAGCAGCGTACCGCCCGCGCGATCGGACGCCAGCGCGGGCAGGCGCCTGTCCTTGGGGTGCGTCGCGACCTGCAGGCCGCTCCCGGCCGCGCCCGTGGCGCCCAGCGGTCCCACGATCAGGTTCTGCGACACGAGCGTGCTGCCCGTGTAGCGCGCTTCGTTCCAGGCCATCACGTAGCCCATGCCGTCGAACGTCAGCCGGGGCTCGTCGAACACGGTCGTGGAGCCGGTCGCGCGGGTGATGACGGCGATCTCCGGCGGATCCAGCACCGCGCCCGCCGCGCTGACCTTCGTTCCGCGCAGGCCGCCGCCGGACACCAGGTCGTACCAGACCGAGAAGCTCCCCGTGCCGTCGCTGGCGATGCGCGGCGACTGGGGCAGCTCGTTCCCGACCGCGGCCCCGAGCGGGATCCCGTCCGCGTCGAGCACGGCGCCCATGCCGTCGACGCGCGCGCCGTAGTTGCGCCGCCGGCCGCGGTTGTCGCTCCAGGCCACGAAGTAGCTGGTGCCGTCGAAGACGACGCGGGCGTCGCGCTGATCGCCGGTGGCGGCGCTGATCGTCCGGGGCGCCGCCGTGTCCAGCAACGCGCCGGCCGCGCTGACCCGGTACGCCTGGATGTCGTAGACCGACGCCGCCGCGCCCACGATCAGGAAGTCGGTGCCGTTCGAAGCGACGTCGGTATTCAAACTGAACGGCACCGGAAACGCGATGTCGGCCGTGTCGGGCAGGCTGCCGTCGGGCGCCACGCGGCGCGCGCCCATCAGGCCGTAGGCCGTCCAGACCACGAGGTAGTGTTTCCCGTTCCACGCGATGGAGGGCCGGCCCTGGCCGCCCGTCGCCCCCGAGATCCGGATCCCGGCGGTGTCGAGGATCGCGCCCTGGCGGCTGACGCGCGTGCCGTAGATGTTCGGGCCGCCGGTGCGCGAGTCGGTCCAGACGACCAGGTAGTTCGTCCCGTCGAACGCGACCGCCGGATCCTGCTGCGTGTTGGGCGCGCCGGACAGCGCGAAGCCGTCGGCGCCGTCGCGGCTGGCGCCGGCGGCGGTGATGCGCGCCGCCCGGATGTTCGTCCCGGACCACGCCAGCAGGACCTGGCCGCCGCCCGCGACCAGCGCCGGCGCGTAGGCGGTGCTGGGCGCGGTGGACGAACCCGCCAGCGTCAGGCCGGCCGGATCGAGCACCATGCCGTCGCGGCTCACGCGCGTGGCGCCGATCCGGTTCGCGGTGCTGAGCGAGACGTCCTGCCACGCGACAAGGTAGCTGTCGCCCGCCCACGCCAGCGTGGGGCTGCTTTGCTCGCCCGCCGCCGTGGCGATCGCGATCCGCGTCGGGTTCACGACGGCGGCCGGGCTGACGAGGCGGCCGAAGACCGAGGACTCGCGCGAGCCCCCGCCCGGCCAGTCGCTCCAGGTGACGAGGTAGTTGGTCCCGTCGAACGCGATCTGCGGCGTGTTCTGGCCGCTGACCGGCGTCGCGTCGACGGCGAAGCCGTTGCCGTCCAGCACCATCCCGCCGGGGGTCACGCGGTTCCCGTAGATGTCCCACCAGTCGCCCCGATCGTCCTGCCAGACCACCAGGTAGTTGGTGCCGTCGAACGCGACCGCGGGCGTGCCCTGCGCCTCCGCATAAGGCGAGGTGATTCGGCTGACGGTGATGGCGGTCGTGTCGAGGCGGTTGCCGCTCGGGCCGATCCGGACGGCGGCGATCTGGCCGCCGGCGCTCAGCCCGACCGAGTAGGTCACGAGGAAGTTGGTGCCATCGAACGCGACCGCCGGGTCGTACTGCTCGTCGAACCCGCCGGTCGCGACCGCGATCCCCGCCGCGTCCAGGACGGCGCCGGCGGTGCTGACGCGTGCGACGTAGACGCGCACGTCGCTGCCGGTGCCCTGTTCCCACGCCACCAGGAACACGCCCGCGCCGTAGGCGACGGACGGCGCGGCCTCGGCGGCGGTGGCCGTCCCGAGCGCGATCCCCATCGGGTCCAGCACCTTTCCAGCCTGGTCGACGCGCGTTCCGTAGATGCGGTGGTTACCCTGGCGGGCATCCTCCCAGACCACGAAGGTGTTGGTGCCGTCGAACGCGCCGGCCGCCGCGTAACCCTGCAGGCTGGGCCCGGTCGTCGGGTTGTCCATGCCGAACTCGGGCGTGAGGTAGGGCGCGCCGCGAGCGGGCCGCGCGGCCGCCGCGAGGACGAGCGCGGCAAGCCCGAACCGGAGCGCGCCCCTCATCACCCCGAGGGTAAGCCGGCCGGCCGCAGGCTGTCGAGCGACGGCGCACACTCTATCGGCTCGCGCGCGGCCGGCTCATGATCTAGGTTGTCACCTGTCGCCGCCATGAAGCACCTCCTCCTCGTGACCGCCTGGATCGGCCTCCTCGTCGGGACGGCGCGCGCGCAGACGCCCCCCGCGCCGCCGCCACCAGGGGCGCCGCCCCCGCCGGGCGACGCTGTTCCGACGACGCCCGGCGCGCACGTCGTCACCGGCCAGGCGCCCGTCGTCGGCGGCAACGCGGCGGGCGCACGCGAGCGCGCGCTCGACGACGCGATCAAGCAGGCGGTCAATCAGGCGCTGGCGACGCTGGTCGATCCGCAGACGCGCGCCGCTCAGGTCAAGACGCTGAAGGCGATCGAGGCGAAGGCGCGCAGCTTCGTGCCGCGCTACCGCACGCTGGAGGAGGGCGAGGCGAACGGCGTCTACACCGTCCGCCTGGAGGCGGAGGTCGACGAGATCTTGCTGAGGCGCAAGCTGGAACGCGGGACGGCGTCCGTGCCGCCACCGGCCACGCCGGCGAAGATCGGCGCGCCCGGCATGCTGGTCGCCGCGGCCGACAAGGGCGAGGCCAGCGCCGCCTTCGTGCCCGGTCTGGTCAGCGCCCTGTCGTCCGCCGGCGTGCGCGCGCGGGCCGGCGATCCGGGCGAGACGAGCGCCGGCGCGGCGGCTCAAGCCGCTGCGCGCGCGTCGCTGGAGCAGGCGGCGCTGGTGACGTCCGAGGTCATGCCCGAGGGCCTGGTGCGCGGCACCGGCCGCGTCGCGATCTCGTGCCGCGCGAACGTGCGGCTGGTCGCGGCGCCCGCGGGCAGCACCGTCGCCGAGCGCGCCGCGACGGCGCGCGTGTTCGTCGACGCCGAGAAGGCGGCCGACGGGGCGAGCCAGTGCCGGACGCAGCTGGGCGCGGATCTCGCGGGCCGGCTGGCCGGCGCGGCGCCGTCGGGCGGCGGCGGCGCCCCCGCGGGCGATCTGCGGGCGGTGACCGTCGACGCGGACGTCGTCGAACCGGCCGCGATCCCGGAGCTCGTGAAGAGCCTGCGCGGAATCGGGGCGGTCTCGGCGGCCGAGCTGACGCGCGTCTCGGCCGGGCGCGTCGAGATCCGGGTGCGGACCCGGGCGGCCCCGGCCGCGGTCGCGTCGGCCCTCTCGCGGATGGCCAGCACCATGATCACATTGGCCGACGTGCAGACCTCGGGGGACACGATCCGGGCGCGCGTGCGTCTGAAGGCGGGCACCACGCCCGCCGCCGGCGGGGTCATCCCATGATCATGAACAACGTCCGCCGCATCCTGCTCGGCGCGGCGCTGGCGGCGCTGGCGGCGGTGTCGTGCGCGCACACGCTGGCCGAGAACGCGATCGCGATGCGCGTCGAGTGCAACGTGCCCGACGCGACCATCTGGGTGGACGACGTGCTGGTTGGCAAGGTGGGGGACTGGAAGAGCGAAGGAAAACACATCCGCGCCGGCTTCCACCGCATCGAGGTCCGCCACCCGAACTACTACTCGTTCTTCCAGGAGGTCGAGCTGCCGGGCGGCAGCCACGTCGTCGTCAACGCGAAGCTGCGCGAGTTGATCGAGTAGCGCGCCTGTCAGGCGATTGCTGAAGCGGCGCGCCGGCGCGCGATGGTCCGCGGGGACGGCCTCATGTTCCCTGCATGCCCGGCGGGACCGATTTTTCGCTGGTGGACGGCGGCCCGCTGGTCGCGCTGCTGCGACGCATTGGGTGGAGACGGCCTGACGGACGCGTCGACTACCTGCGGGTGTGCACCGTCCTCGTCGCGATTGCGTGGGGGCCGCTGCTGGTGGCGATGGTCTCCGCGCGCCTGGTCGGCGGGCAATCGTTCCCGATCGACTGGGGCGTCCACGCGCGCCTGCTGGTCGCGATCCCGCTCCTGCTGCGCGCCGACGTGTCCCTGCACGCGCGGACCCGGTTCGTGGCCAGCCAGCTCGTCGCCGACGGGTGGGTCGCGGCGCAGCAAGAACGATTCGACCGCATCGTCGCCAGCGCGATCAGGCACAGAGACTCGATTTTTCCCGAGGTCGTGCTGCTCTGTCTCGCGCTGCTTGCAAGCGAGTTCGTGGTGTGGAACCTCGGCGGCACGCCCTTCCTGACGCGGCGCCTGACGATGGACCGGCACCTGCTGGCGGCGCGCTGGTGGTACGCGCTGGTGGCGCTGCCGATGTTCCAGTTCCTCGTCTACCGGGCGCTCTGGCGCTGGGCGATCTGGGTGCAGATGCTGTGGCGCCTGTCGCGCCTGCGCCTGCAGCCCACCGCCACGCATCCCGACCTGGCCGGCGGGCTCGAGTTTTTGTCCTGGCCGTCCATCGGCTTCGGGCACGTCGTGGGCGCGCTGGCCGCCGCGCAGGCGGGCGTCTGGGCCAACCAGGTCCTCTACGCCGGCGTGAAAGTCACCGACCTGAAGGCGCAGGGCGTGGTGTTCATCATCGCGGGCGTCGTCGTGGCGCTGGGCCCGCTGCTTTTTCTTTCTGCGCGCCTCTGGCATTGCAAGATCGAAGGGCAGCATGAGTACGGCAGCCTCGCGACCGACTACACGCGGATGTTTCAGGCGCGCTGGTTCGCGCGGCGCGATCGCGATGACGTGCTCGGCAGCGCGGACATCCAGTCGCTCGCCGATCTGGGCAACGCCTCCGAGATCGTCTCCAAGATGCGCCTGGTTCCGTTCGGCCCGCGCGCGGTGATCACCGTAGCCGCCGCGGCGGCCGCGCCGATGGTGCCAGTCGCGCTGCTCGGCGTGCCGTTGCCCGAGCTGCTCGCGAAGCTGGCCGGTACGCTGATCGGCAAGCCCGGCTGACGCCCGCGCGCGGTCAGAAGCGAGCTGATCGAGTCGTCCGCCGCGCTCGCCGGAGCAGCGGCCACAGCGCCAGCGCCAACAAGACGCAGCCGTCGCGCGCGTCGTCGCCGCTGGCCACGGCGCAGTCGCACCCGCTGCGCTTCGAGGTTTTCGACGAGCCGCTGGCGCCGCCGGCTCCGTTTCCTGCGCCACCCCCCGCGCCCGCGCCGCCGCCGCGGCCTCCGGCCGATCCGCCCGTCCCGGCGACGGTGCCCGTGCCGGCAGCGCCGGTCGTGCCGCTCGCGCCACTCGTGCCGGCGGTCGCGCCCGCACCGGCGGCGCCGGTCGTGCCGCTTGCGCCGCTCGCGCCCGTACCAGCGGCGCCGGTCGTGCCGCTTGCGCCGCTCGTGCCGCCTCCGACTCCGCCCGTCCCCGCTGCGTCTCCGGTCGCGCCCGCGCTTCCGCCAGCGCCCGTGGCCCCGCCCGTGCCCGACGTTCCGCCGCGTCCAGCGCCCGTACCGCCGGTTCCTTCGCCGGGCGCGAACTCGTACGCGCCGCGGTCGAACCCCGCTCCGTGCGGGCGAGCGTTCTGATCCAGGTCGTGATCGGGTGCGCCCGTCGCGGAGCCCGAATCGATGCAGGGGCTGCCCGCGGTCAGGTGCAAGTCGGTCGCGCTCACGTACATCGGATCGGCGACGGCGTTGCCCGCGCCCGGCAGCGGGGTGGTGCCGTCGAGGCTGGGCGGGTTCGTGCCGCCCATGTGGACGAGGTTCTGACGGTTCTGCCAGAACGTCGTCTGCGTAGCGGTCATCATCGGCGGGCCGCTCGTGCTGGTCTCGTCGACGTAGATGGCCTGCGGGTTGTTCGACAGGATCGTGTTACGGAGCACGATCGTCGGTGCTGGCGAGATGTACCCGACCATTCCGATCTTGTTCGCGTCGATCGTGCTGTTGATGATCGTCAGCAAGGCGCCGTTCTTCGCGACCACGCCGATTCCCGTCGTGCCCTGCACGACCGTGTTGGTGAGCGTCACGTCCGGGGGCGCCGCCAGATTGATCGCCAGAACTTCGATGCCCATCCCGTTGTTTCGCGCGACGATCGAGTCGAAGGCGTAGCGACCCCGATAAATGCTGAGCCCGACGTTGCAATCCTCGAACGTCGTACGGTCGATCTGAGCGTCGGTGGGCTCGCTCATGATGCGGAGCCCGACCCCCGCGTTGCGGATGATGGCGTGAGAGATCCGGACGGCGGAGCGCCCCTGCGGCTGGATGCCGGTCCAGCCGACGGCTGTCCCGCTGGTCGACGCGCGAATGATGACGGGCGCCGCCGCGGTCCCCGCGATCGTCAACAACCCTTCGATCTGGAAGGCGCCCGTGTTGAACTGGACCTCGGTGCCCGCCTCGATGCGCAGCTCGGCGTCGAGGCGCACGCCGATGGTCCCGGCGACGACATAGGGGCTGCCGGCGGGCGTCCAGACCTGGCCGTCCACGTATTGCCCCCCGTCGATCATCGTCGCGCCTGGCGCCGCCACCGGCCAGGCCAGCACGCCGGCCACGACGCAAGCTGCGCCCATGGATCTCGGTGCGAATCGCACGCCGATCGTCTAGGTGCCGCGGGCCTCCGCCCGGAGGCTCGGAAATCGGCAGGCGCCTAGAAACTCTCGCAGAACTCGATCTGGCGCGGGACCTTGTAGGGGGCCAGGTTGCGCGCGCAGTGGTCGATGATGTCCTCGGCGCGGCACATGCTGGCGCGCACCACGCGGGCGACGACCATGGGGCCGCCGAGGTCGTCGGTGATCACGCGCGCCTGCGCCGCCTTGATCTTGGGGAAGGCCTCCAGGCAGCCCTCGACCTCGCCCAGCGCGACGCGCTTGCCGTCGACCTTCACCAGATCGTCCTCGCGGCCGGTGATGGTGAGGCGGCCGTTCTTGTCGACCTGACCGAGATCGCCTGTGCGGTACCAGCCGTCGCTGCCGACGCTGCCGATCGGGACGCCGTCGTCGCGCTTGGGCAGGTGAATCTTGGGCACCGCCAGCATCGACAGCCCCTTCGACTTCGCCCAGATCGGCCCGACCTCGCCGGCGGGGAGGCGTTCGCCCTTGGCGCTGGCGACGCGCACCTCGACGCCCTCGAATGCCTTGCCCACCGTCTCGGGATCCTTGCCCGCGCGGTCGATCGCCAGCGGCCCGGCCTGCGTGGCGTGGTAGCAGGAGAGCAGCCGCACGCCGAACCGTTCGTGGAAGCTCTCGGCGATGTTCGGCGGCAGCGACGACCCGGAGCTGAGGAAGCGCGCGCCGCTGGTCTTGAGCGGCTTGATCGTCGGCACGCGAACCAGCGAGCCGAACAGCGCCGGGTTGCCGGCGAAGAAGTCGACGCTGTGCTCGCGCAGCAGCTTGGCGATGCGCTTGGGCGACACCTCGTCCTCGAGGAACAGCGTGGTGCCGTTGGCCAGCGCGACCAGCAGGCCGAAGTCGAAACCGTAGCTGGTGTGCAGCGGCATCGTGCACAGCACGCGATCGTCGTGGCTCACGCCCAGCGACTTGCCGATCGCTTGCGCCGCCGCGCCCAGGTTGGCCGCCGTCTTGACCACGCCCTTCGGATCGCCGCCCACCGAGGCGGTGAACTGCACGACCGCCGGCGCGTCGCGGCCCTCGTCGACGAGGTTCGCCAGCGGCGCGCGCTTGTACAGGTTGCACGACAGCAGCGTGCCCTGCAGCCGCCGCCGGATCTCGGGCGCGAACTTGGACGGCGGGCCGGCGGGCGGGCGCGCCACGGGCGGCGCGGCGTAGTAGGGCAGGCCGGCCGCCGCTTGCACACCTTCGCCGCCGCGCGGGCGGGTGACCAGCGCGCGCAGCGGCGCGGCCTCCAGGATCATCTCCAGCTCGCGGTTGCCGGTGGTCGGATCCAGCGGGACGACGACGCCTTCGACCTTGGAGACCGCCAGGGTCAGGATGACGAAGTCCGGGACGTTGCCGAGCATGAGCCCGACCCACGAGCCGGGACCGATGCCCATCGCGTGCAGCTCCTGCGCGCGCCGATCGACGCGATGGAGCAAGCCGCGCCACGAAAGGTACGTGTCGCGGTAAACGAGCGCTTTGGCGCTGCCGCGGTCATCCGCGACGCTGGAGAGCCATTGGTAAAGCTGCATGCTGCGGACTTCTCAAACTTTCCGAGGCGCCCGACAGTCTATACGCCGACGGGGACCCGCCACAAGACCGTCGGTCAGTCGTTTACTTTGACGCCAGCAGACGCGGCGCCGCCGGCTTCGTCGCCAGGTACTCGGAGACGATGTGGCGGCCGACGTAGGTCGCCTTGATGCGCCAGTTCGGGTTGTTGCCCAGGACGACGGCGAACGCGATGGTCGGGTGCTCCGCCGGCGCGTAGCCGACGAACCAGCTGTAGCCCACGTAGCCGTGATCGGTTTCGGCCGACAGCGTGCCGGTCTTGCCGGCGACCTCGACGGGCAGGAGGCGCCGCCCCCGCTTGTCGCGAAACGTTCCCTTCGCGGTGCCGATGCGCGTGGTCAGCTCCATCATCCGGCCGACCTCGCGGGCCGCCGCCGCGTCGACGACGTGGCGCGGGGCCGCCACCGGCGGCGCGATCCGCCGGCCGTCGCGATCCACGGCCCGGTCGACCAGCATCGGCGCCGGCATCTCGCCGCGGTTGGCGATCGCCGCCGCCAGCAACGCGCCGTGCATCGGCGACAGCGTCGAATGCCAGAATCCGGCGGCGGTGCGCGCGAACTCGAGGCCGTCGCTGGGGACGTCCAGGTGCGACGGCTCGATCGGCAGCTCGAACGGGATCGCCTCTTCGAAGCCGAAGCTGCGGCCGACGCGGGCCAGCTGGCCGGCGGTCAGGTGGCGGGTCGCCAGCTTGGCGATGATCGCGTTCTGGGACTTGCCGAGGCCGAAAGCCAGCGTGTCGCAGCGGCGGTCGATCGCGGGCAGGTCGACGAGGTTGTCGGCGAGGATCGACGAAACGCCGCCGTGGTAGCAGGTGCGGGTGCTGCCCATGACGCCGTTCTCGACCAGCGCGGCCGCCGAGATCACCTTGAACACCGACGCGGCCGGAGCCCACGGACGCAGCGCCAATTCCGCCGGGCCCAGCCGCGGGTCCGCCGCCGACTGGCCGACCAGGGCCAGCACGCGGCCGTCGGGGATGGAGACGACGACGGCGCCGCCGAACGGGATCTGGAACGCGCGCAGGACGTTCTCCGTGCTCTGC
>Ga0070673_100001180_pt1 | contig 15019 bp, 12 predicted proteins | sample KBSM23metaG_FD_65342 | JGI IMG/M metagenome (GOLD analysis project Ga0070673, IMG submission 65342) | Miscanthus rhizosphere microbial communities from Kellogg Biological Station, Michigan, USA - KBS M2-3 metaG | ecosystem: Host-associated > Plants > Roots > Rhizosphere > Soil ... | reverse complement strand
TGCACCGGCTGCCAGACGCATCCGGCGCGGAATACCGAGATCATCGCCACGAAGGCGAGCGCGCAGTTCGGCGTGTAGAAGGCGACCCGCGCGCCGCGCTTCAGGCCCGCCGCGCGCAGCGCATGGGCGATCCTGTGCGTGAGGCGGCGCACCTCGTCATGCGTGAACGTCCGCGTCGCATCGCGCAACGCGAGCCGGTCCGGCTCGCGCCGCAGCCCATGATCCAGAAAGTCGATCGCACGCACCGTCCCGGCACTCCCTAGTGTGCCACTATTTCAAAGAAGGCGCCGGAAGTCTTGTGCGAATGCCGCAGACAGGGTCTGCACGGCTTCATAGCGAGGCCTGGATAGCAGGCATGGCGGTGTGAAACCGGGTACTTGACTTGCCAAGCCCTGACTGCTGTCGGTGCAAGAGCGGAAAACTAGCCCATTGCCGCCGCTCGCTGCAGGTCGATCGCCATGGTAGCGGCGAACAGGTTCGCGACACCACGTTCGTCCAGTTGCATCGCGGCGTCGTATAGCGCCACTTCGCCGGCGCCTCCGAGGCACGGACGAACCAGCGACGCGAACTTGGCCCGAACCTCGTCGGGCGTTACGAAATTCTCCGGATCCCCCTTCGGCACGCGCTGGAAACTTTCATAGGCGGTTCCATCGCGCATCACGATCTTCAGCGAGCCAGACAGCAGGTTGGGATAATTCGCCTCGACGCGCGGATCCTCGAACGCGGTCGCTCGCCTTGTGAGCGCGAGGGTCCGTTGATCGGCGAGTTGCTTGCCGTAATCGTCCCAGGTCAGCTTTCCCTGCCGGAGCATGACCGCGACCGTGAAATGAGACGAGAACTGGCCGTCGACGACACTTTTCGGCGCGCGCTTGTCTTCCTGCGGCGCGCCGGTCAGCACCATGCCGGTCTTGCTGAGGCCGACCATCACCTCTGCGATCTCGTCGCTGCGATCGCCATGTTCTGCATGGAAGGCAGCTGCGAGATCGGCCGGCGCATGAGACAGGCGGCAAGCTGGATAAGGCTTGATGCCGGTGGTGACAACTTCCCACACCTCGCGCAGGCCCGCGACCGCTAGTTCCGGCTGCGCGTTCGGCACGTAGGCGTGAAACAGGCCGAAGCGGCCTTCGAGAGCGTCGACTGCGCCGGTGAAACCGTTCTTCGCGAAGGTCGCGGCGACCAAGCCGTTGCGTCCGGCGTTTCCAGCCTGGAAGCGTTTGGTCCACGCACCGTTGCGCAGGTACTGCATCGAACCGGCGGCCTCCGACAAGGCGATACCGAAGGCATGCATCATCTCCTCGATCGAAAGCCCGAGCACGCGCCCCGCCGCAGCGGTCGCGCCGAAGCATCCTGCAACGGCGGTTGGGTGGAAACCCCGTTCATACATTGCCGCCGGTCCCAGCGCCTTGCTGATCTTGCAGGTCACGTCGTACCCGGCGACGATCGCGGTCAGAACCTCGCGTCCGCCGGCGCTGCACATTTCGGCTGCGGCAAATGCCGCCGGCATGGCGGGCGGGCTCGGCGCCAGCGAAGCAGGCGTGTTCATCGGATCGAAATCCATCGAGTGCCCGATGGCGCCGTTGACCAGCGCTGCAATCGGCGGAGCGAACCGACCGCGCGTGGAGAAGATCGTCGCGCCGACGCCACCCGCACCGGCGTCGCCAAGCGCTGTGGCGGCAGCGATCATCGGCGGGGTCGACTCAGCGTCATAGGCGGCGCGAACCGCGATGCCGACAAAGTCGGCGATGAAAAGCTTAGCACGCTCGATGACGGCCGCCGGGATGTCCTCGTAGCGCAGCGTGGCTGCGTGCTCGGCGAGGCGCCGGGTGATGTTTTCGCCGATCTTCTCGCTCATGGCCGTTTCTCCGTCATGTGTTCAATGGTGTCTTATTTCGAGTCGATTGCGTCACGTCGTCATGCGTGCACGTTTCGCTGCGGCCACAGAATCTGCACAATCTGCAACACCGCCACGCCGATGGCGAGTTGGAGCAGGGACAGACTTGCGACCTGCGAGAAGTTGCCGACATTCCAGATTTCGAATGACAGCACCGAGAAGGTCCGTGTGTCGGCGGTATAGAGCAGGATCACCATCGACAGTTCGGTAATGAAGATGCTGAACAGCAGCATCCAGCTTGCGATGATGCTCGGTCGGATTAGCGGCAGCGTGATGTGCACGAATGTGCGGCCCCAGCCGTAGCCCGCGATGCGCGCGCTCTCCTCGAGCTCGGGATGGACCTGCACGATGCTCGAGGACACGCTGCGCACCGCATAGCCCGTGAAGCGGCCGACGAATGCCAGAACGATGATCCATAGCGTGCCGTAGATCGCGATCGGCATGCGCATCCAGAACAGCGCGACCCCGACCCCGAAGGCGATACCGGGGACCGCGACCGGCAGCATCGCGAGGTATTCGAGTAACTGACGGTTCGGAATTCGGGTCCGTTGCGTCGCCCACGAGATTGCGATGCCGATCACGGTCGAGACGGTCGCGGCGATGAGCGAGATGATCAGGCTGTTCCGCAAGGTCGCGCGAACGTCCTCCGATGTCCAAAGATATTCGAAGTTCGCCATCGTGAACCGGCCCGACCAGGTGAACGTCGAGAACGCGGCGGCAATCAGAACAAGGATCGGCGCAATGATAGTGAGGAAGCAGTAGAGCCAGACGAGGCCAGCGGCCAGGTATCGCGACCTGCCGAGGATCACCGGCCGCGTGCGAAAGCCCTTGCCCGAGACCGTGATGAAAGAGCGCCCCTTGAGCAGCCACCGCTGCAGCATCGTGGCGAGCAACGAAAGTAGTATCAGGTAACAGGCGAGTATAGCCATCACGCCCAGCGCCGGCGGCACCTCCTGCGACGCGAGGTAGATGCGCGAGGTGACGAAAAAGAGTTGGCGTGCCCACCCGATGACGACGGGCGTGCCGAACAAGCCGATCGTTATGACAAACGCGAGCACCGCACCCGACAGGATCGCCGGCGCGACCAGCGGCAGTGTCACGGTCGTCGCTGTCCTCAGTCGGCTCAGGCCCGCCACCTGCGCGGCTTCTTCCAGGCTTGGGTCCATGCTGCGCAGCGCCGCCGCCACGATCATCATCACATAGGGCACCAGGTAAATGCCGATGACCCAGGCAATTCCGGTCAGGGTGTAGACGTTGAATGGTTCTCCGATGCCGCTGGCGCGAAACGGAAGGTTGAACGTCCCGATGCGGGGCGCCGCAAGCAGGATCCACGCGATGGCTCCCACGAATGGCGGGATGAAGATCGGGATCGTCGCAAGCTTCTCCAGCAATCCTCTGCCTGGCAGATTGGTGCGCGCGAACAGCCACGCCATCGGCACCCCAACCGCGCAGGCGATTGCGGTCGCACCGAGCCCAATGATCACCGTATTCAGCATCGCGGCCCAGTAGGGCCAGCGGCTGAAAACCAGTGTGATATGGCCTAGCGTAAATTGCCAAGAACCGTGCTCATAGATGATGAATCCCTGGATCAGCACAATGAGCAAAGGCACGACGACGACGACGACCATCGCCAGCACGACGAGCCAGAACACTCCGTACCGCCGGATATACCTCATGGAGGCACTGAACCACGGAGCCCTACGGATGCATCATTGGATTCCCGTGACATCCTGCCACCACGCGATCAGCTTCTTCTGTTCCGCAAGCGCCTTCGCCAGGTCGAAGCGCAGGAACTTGGTCTGATCAAGCGGAGGCAGCCCCTTGGGCGAAGGCGCGCCATTACGCAACGCGTATTCGCCGCGCGAAATGATGACGTCCTGTCCCTCGCTCAGCAGGAATTCGAGATAGAGTTTTGCCGCATTGGGGTGACGCGCGGTCTTGAGCAGGCCCGCCGAGAAATAGAACGGCACGGCACCGCTCGTTGGAATTCTGAAATCGAGCGGAGCTCCCTTGCGCAGCGCGTCGCCGACATGGTTGGTCAGAATGTACATCATCAACGGCCGTTCGCCGGACACGAGCTTGGCGACGCTGCCGGGCGTATTCATCGAAACCTCGGCACGCGTGCTCTTGAGGCCCTGATAGATTTGACGCGCCTTCTCCTCACCGAAATTCTGCACAAGCGCGGCGAGCACCATGAACGCAACGGATGATCCGCGCGGGTCGACATACGCGATCCGGTCTTCCCACGCTTTCGGCGGCGTCGCGAAGCTCATCCAGTCATCGGGAACCGGCCCCCCCTTCATCTCGCTGGTGTTGGAAACGAGGGCGGCATAGCCGAGCTTGGTTCTGATCGTGTTCCCGTCGAAGATGTCCGCCGGGAAGTTCTTCGCGGCCTCGGGACGGTACGCCACGAGATGACCGCCCTTGTCGAGCGTAACGAGCGTGTCTTCTACATTAGTGAACACGTCCGCGACCGCCTGACCTGCCGAGTTCTCCGACATGTACCGGTTGTATATCTGCCATCCGCCCGCCGTGATGAAGGTCGCCTTGATCTTCGGATAGACCTCCATGAAGCGCTTTACCTGATGCGGGGTCTCGCTGATGTCGCCGCCATAGACGACGAGCTGACCTTCCTTCTCAGCCGCGGCGACGAGGGCCGGGTCCGCGGCCCCGGCCGGCGAACCGAACAGCATCACGGCAACCAGCGGCAGGCCTGCAAGCGCGCGCCGCCAGTAAATGCGGGTAACTGATTTCATTGCCGTTCCCTCCGTCGCGTCGGGATGCTCAGGGTTGCGCCATCACGTGGCGCGACGGCTCCCGTTGGCCGCCTCCGTCTTCGGAGCGGTGAAGGCAAGTCTACGCGCTCCGCTCGCGCGTGCCGAGCGACAAATTTTCGGTATTATCGCTGTCTTCGCAGCGTCCCGGCTCCCGGCACGCGCAGCCAGCGTCGTGCAAGTCCTCCAATGCCGGATACACCATGCCAACGACTGACCGTTCGCCTGCACCAGCCTCAAGGGCATCGTCCGCGAGCGTCACGATCGAGCGCCTCGACAAATCGTTCGGGGCCGTAAAGGTCATCTCGAATCTGAACGTCTCGTTCCGGGCTGGCGCGATCTCCGTGCTGCTCGGCTCAAGCGGCTGCGGCAAGACCACGATCCTGCGCTGCATCGCGGGCCTGGAGGAGCCCAACACAGGGGAAATCCGCATCCACGACCGGAGGGTCTTCTCGTCTGGCGAGCGGATCAACGTGCCGCCAGAACGGCGAAACCTCGGCATGGTCTTCCAGTCATATGCCATCTGGCCGCACATGACCGTCTACGAGAACGTCGCTCTTCCGTTGAAAGCGCACGGCGTCGGCAACGCGCAAGCGCGGTCGCGCGTGCTGGAGGTATTGAACCTCGTCGGCCTCGGAGGCTTGGAACAGCGCAGCGCGACGCAACTATCGGGTGGACAGCAGCAGCGCGTCGCCATCGCGCGGTGTCTGGTAAATCAGCCCGAGTTGATCCTGCTGGACGAGCCGCTGAGCAATCTCGACGCCAAGCTGCGGATCGGCATGCGCGGCGAGTTGCGTGATCTGCAGCGGCGTCTCAACGCGACGATGATCTTCGTCACGCACGATCAGGAAGAGGCAATGTCGCTCGCCGACGAAATATTCTTGTTTCGCAGCGGATGTCTGGTGCAGAGCGGTTCCGGCGAAGATCTCTATCGCCGGCCGAACACCCGCTACGTGGCGGAGTTCTTCGGGAAAGCCAACATTTTCCGCGCCATCATACGGGATGGCTCGGGCACCGAAGAGCTTGTGCCGCTTACACAGTCACGCGAAGCAGCAAGCGCCATTGCAAGGGGCTCTTTGTCGAGCCGCGCCGCCGCGGGAGGCGAACTCATCTGCATGGTCCGCCCAGAGGCTTGGATTATCGGTCCGGCTGAGGGACCGGGGCTCTCCGGCCTCATTGAGGAGATCATGCTCCTTGGCGATCGCCTTGAGCTGCAGGTTGCCACGCCGATCGGCCGACAGTGCGTCGTCGTGCTCGGATATTCGCCTGTCCACATTGGGGACAATGTCGGCCTGTCGGTTGCGTCGGACCATATCCACTTTCTTCCCGAGGAACCCGGCGTAGCCAACCGCGCCCCGTTCCAGAAAGTTGAACCGTCGGGGTCGTAGATATACGGGCCTCGCTCCAGTCCGCTGTCGCTGCGCAACAGGGAAAGCAGGAACAACATTGCTCTGATGCCGACTAAGTACAAAGGGCAAACGGTGGTATGCCCTTTGTATGGAAAGCGCTATTGCCTACTATCGTGTCTCTACTCGGCAACAGCAGCGCTCTGGTCTCGGGATCGAGGCGCAACGCGCCACCGTCGCCCGCTTCGCCGAAGCTGAGGGCCTCACCGTTATCTCCGAGTTCGTCGATGCGGAAACCGGAAAAGGCGCCGAAGCCCTCGACCGGCGGCCGCAGCTCGCTGCCGCGCTGGCCGCTGCCAAGATCGCCAAATGCTGCGGTGATGATCTACATCGCCTTTCTCGTCATCACCGCAGCCGTCCTCTACTCGCGAAGTGGCGGATCCTAGTCGTCGCCGCGCTGGCCTTCTTTCTCTGGCCTGTTCTGGCTGGCAGACCGCTTCCCGCGCACCACAATCCGCTCGTTCGGATCGGGGCTGGAAATTTGACGCAAGTGAAAGGCCTGTCGCTCGACTCCGCTTTGCAAGGCAGGGTCGCGCCTCCGAGCTTTGAACTTCAAAGCGCCTTTCGCACTGCATGCGCGCTTGCACCAAACCCTGCCACGCCCATACTCATCACGCCCGCCCAACCGATTAGGACAACGCATGAGCACGTCAGGTGTCCGGCAACCTCTGTGAGGGCCTCCGGTGGCGGCCGCAACGTGAAAATGGCGAAAACAGCGGCGGCCAGGCCGAGTTGAGCGGCCAATGCCATTAGCGCGTGCTTCGGATTGGAGAGGCGCATCAAACGAGACGCACGATAGATCGACTCCGCCGTTAGTCGAACAGATCTATCGCTTGTGAAGGCCAACCCCATGGCGGTTAGAAGATATGAACATGTGAGAAGTGGTGAAACGTGCGCCCAGAACCTTTCGGCGGCGCTGTTATCGGATGACCATTGAACCAGACCGCTCGACGGGATTAGATGTATCGCAATTGTTACGAGGACCACGGCACAAAACTGACGGCCAGCAGCGACAAGTCCTGCTCGCAACAAGTGAAACATCGGCGGTCCGCTTCGTCAGAAAATACCAGATTTTGAGCTGACGTGCTCCAGGAGGGAGATCAAGCCCTTCAGGATTTGAGACGGTGACGGCGGGCAACCTCGAATGTGCAGGTCAACCGGCACGACATCGCTGACGCCGCCGACGACCGCGTTGCTGCCCGCGAAAAGGCCGCCGTCCACCGCGCACGTGCCCAGCGCGATGACCCATTTCGGATCGGGCGTGGCCTGGTAGGTGCGCAGCAAAGCCTCCCGCATGTTTTTGGTGACCGGCCCGGTCACCATCAGCACGTCGGCGTGACGCGGCGAGGCGACGAAACGAAGCCCGAAACGTTCGAGATCGTAGAACGCATTGCTCAGCGCGTGGATTTCCAGCTCGCAGCCGTTGCACGAGCCGGCGTCGACTTCGCGGATCGACAGCGAACGCCCGAGCCTGGCGCGCGCCGCACGATCGACGTTTCGCGCCAGCTCGGCGAGCGCGGCCTCGTCCGGCTCGGGCGGCGGTTCGGTGAGCGGCCCGTGCGTGAAGCTTTCGAGCAGCGTTGTGCGCATTATTTGTCGTGTCCCGAATACGAGCAATTGAACGACTTGTTGCAGAGCGGAAAGTCGGCGACGATGTTTCCTTCGACCGCGGTTTCCAGGAGCGGCCACTGGAACCAGGACGCATCGCGCAAATGGCAGCCTGCGACCCGGCCGGTTTCGTCGAGCCGCAACCAGATCAGCACGTCGCCGCGGAAGGCTTCGACCAGGGCGAGGCCTTCGCAAATTGTACCGTCGGGTTCCACGGCTACACTGATCCCGCCCGCCGGCAGGCGCCCAAGAATTTGATCGATCAGCGCCAGGCTTTGCTCGACCTCGCGAATGCGGATCCACACCCGCGCATCAACGTCCCCGGCCGTTAACACCGGCACCTCGAAGGTGAGGTCGCCATACGGTGGGTAGCCAGGTGAACGGCGGGCGTCGAAGGCGCGGCCTGACGCGCGGCCGACATACCCGCCGGCGCCGAACTGGTGCGCATATTCGGGCTTCACGATGCCGGTGGTGACCGTGCGGTCCTGGAGCGAAGCGGTGTTGTCGTATAATTCAACCAGACGCGGGAAGGCGCGCCGCACCTCGGCGAGCAATTCCTGCACGAGTGCCACGCCGCCGGGGGAAATGTCTCGGGCAACGCCACCCGGCACGATCGCATCCATCATCAGGCGATGGCCGAAGCAGGCTTCCGCCGCACGCAAGGTCCGTTCGCGCAGGATGCCGCAATGCGCATGCATGATGGAGAACGAAGCGTCGTTGCAGATGGCGCCGATGTCGCCGAAATGATTGGCGAGCCGTTCCAGTTCGGCCATCAGCGCCCGCAAATAAGCCGCGCGTGGCGGTGCGCTGATTTGCAGCGCGTCTTCCGCTGCCAGGGCGAAGGCATAGGAATAAGCCACCGTGCTGTCGCCGGAGGTTCGCGCGGCGAGCTTCGCGGCGGCGGCGAGCGTCGCGCCCTGCATCAGGGCCTCGATGCCCTTGTGCACATAACCGAGCCGCTGCTCCAGCCGCACCACGTGCTCGCCATTGGCGGTGAAGCGGAAATGGCCGGGCTCGATGATGCCGGCATGCACCGGACCGACCGCGATCTGGTGCAGGCCCTCGCCTTCGGCCGGCAGGAAGGGATAGGGCTGCTGCGCGTGATCGAGCCACGGCCGGTTGTCCGGCGCCCCGGCTGCGTCCAGTCCGTTGAGATCGCGGATCGTGCGTTCCAGACGAATGGCCGGCGGATGGTCCGCGCCGACGCTTGGATAGGTCCCGTTTTCACAGGCGTAACTGATGACCGCGATCTTGGATGATGTCTCGTCGAACAGCGCCATGTGCACGTTCGGCGGATCGCCCCAAAGGCCAAGCAGCGTGCGGCTGCCCGCGGCGAGTTGATCGGTCGCCTGGCGCCAGCCGTCCGCGGTCACAGTGGTGCGCGCCAGGGCCATGACGCTATCCCAGCAGCCTGGCGACGTTCTGGAAGCCGGTCACCAGCGGCGGCGGCAGATAGACGCCCGCCATGAATACGATGGCAAGGTGAGCGAACATCGGCACATAGGATGCTTCCGCGGGTGCGGTCGGACCGCGCGGTTCGCCGAAGGCGATGGTGTTGAGTCGCAGGAATAATCCGCCCAGCGCGACCAGGATGCCGAACACCAGGATCAGCACCAGCCAGGGCTGGTGCGAGAAGGTCGAGCTCACGACCAGGAACTCGCTCATGAAAATGCCGAGCGGCGGCAGGCCCGCGATCGCGATCACGCCGAGCACGAGGCCCCAGCCGAGCACCGGATGGGTCACGGTCAGTCCGCCCATGTCCGCGATCTTCTGCGTGCCTTTGACTTGCGCGATGTGGCCGACCGCGAAAAAGATCGCCGACTTGGTCAGCGAGTGCATGGTCATGTGCAGCAGCCCGGCGAAATTGGCGAGCGGACCGCCCATGCCGAAAGCGAACACGATGATGCCCATATGCTCGATCGACGAATAGGCGAACATGCGTTTGATGTCGCGCCGCCGGTACAGCATGAAGGCGGCGAACACGCAGGAGATCAGTCCCATGATCGCCATCAGCGGGCCGGGCGCGATGGCGGCCGGATTGAGCGCCAGCAGCATCTTGAAGCGGAGCAGCGCATAGAGCGCGACGTTGAGCAGCAGACCGGACAGCACCGCGGAAATCGGCGTCGGGCCCTCGGCATGCGCGTCAGGCAGCCAGGCGTGCAGCGGGGCGAGGCCGACTTTGGTGCCGTAGCCCAGCAGCAGGAACACGAAGGCGACATCGAGCAACGCCGGATCGAACCTGGCCGCTTGCGTGACCAGCACGGTCCACACCATGGCGTCGAGACCTTCGCCGGTCACCGGCCGTGCCGCCATATAGACGAGGATCGTCCCGAACAGCGCCAGCGCGATGCCAACGCTGCCGAGGATGAAATATTTCCAGGCCGCCTCCAGCGCCTCGTGGGTGCGGTAGATGCCAACCATCAGCACGGTGGTCAGCGTCGCGAGTTCGATCGCAACCCACATCAGGCCGATATTGTTGGCGACCAGTGCCAGGTTCATGGCGAACATCAGCAACTGGTACATGGCGTGATAGAAGCGCACGTAGCCCGGCTTCAGCCGCCCGATCTCGATCTCGTGGCCGATGTAACTGGCGCTGAAGACGCTGGTGGTGAACGCCACGAAGGTGGTCAGCACGATGAACACCTTGTTGAGGTCGTCCACCAGCAGATAGGAGCCGGATTTGGGCTCCACGACGAACATCGACAGCGCAGTCAGCAGTGTCAGCAGCGCGGCGACGACATTGAGCCCCGATGTCAGTCGGTAGCCGGGCAAGGCGGCGAGCACGCAGGCCGACAGCGCCGGTATCACCAGAACGCCGCCGAGTGCGTCGATCGTCATCGCCGCTCTCCGCGGAATTTGTCCAGCGCCTGCATGTCGACGGTGTCGAAACGCTCCCTGATGCGGAATAGGAAGATGCCGATGACGATGAAGGCGATCAGAACCGAGAACGCGACGCTGATTTCCACCACCAGCGGCATGCCCTTGGCGCCGGTCGCGGCCAGCACCAGACCGTTTTCCAGCGACATGAAGCCGATCACCTGGCTCACGGCGTTGCGCCGCGTCACCATCATCAGCAGGCCGAGCAGCACCACCGACAGCGCGAAGGCGAGATCCTCGCGCGCCAGCGGATCGGCCTCGGCGGTCACGCGCAGCATCACCACCATCGCCAATGCGACCAGCCCGATGCCGAGCAGCATCGCCGGGCCGACGCCGACCACGACTTCGATCTCGCGATGGATGCCGAGCCGCACCATGATCCGGCGCAGCGCCACCGGGATGATGATGGCCTTGAACACCAGCGCGATCGCCGCAGTGATATAGAGATGCGGCGCGCCCTGCGCGAAAGCCTGCCACGCCACCGACAGCGCCAGCACCAGGGCATGCACGGCAAAGACGTTGATCAGCGCCGAGAGCCGATCCTGATAGAGCTGGACGAAGCTCATGACCACCAGCGAGCCGGCCAGCAGATGCGCAATGTCGAAGACCAGCGCGGGCATCAGAAGCTCCCCGACACGAAGCGCAGCAAGGTCGCCAGCAGCGCCAGCATCAGCGCGGCACCGATGAAGCCCGGCAGGCGGAACACGCGCATTTTGGCGATGACGGTTTCAAACACCGCCAGCAGGGCGCCGCCTGCTGCGAGCTTGACCACATAGGCAACGGCGCCCACGGTAAATTCCCACGGTCCGGCGGCTGGCGAGCTCAGGCCCCAGGGCGCGAACAGACACGCAATCAGCGAGATATAGAGCAGGAGCTTGAGCGCGGCGGACAGTTCGATCAGCGCCAGATGGCGCCCGGAATATTCCAGCACCATGGCCTCATGAACCATGGTGAGTTCGAGATGCGTTGCCGGATTGTCGACCGGAATGCGCGCGTTCTCTGCGATGGCGACGATAACCAACGCGATTAGGGCGAGACCGAGCGAAACCCGCAATCCCACCTCAGGCGAATTCATGAAGGCCGCCATGGTGGAGAGCTGGGTCGAGCCGGCGATCAGCGCGACCGCAAACACGATCATCAGCATCGCCGGCTCGGCCAGCGACGCAATCATGACTTCGCGGCTCGAGCCGATGCCGCCGAAGCTGGTGCCGACATCGAGGCCGGCCAGCGCGAGCGCGAAACGCGCGCTCGCGAGCACGGCGATGATCGCGATCAGATCGGCCGACCAGGAAAACAGCAATCCGCTGCGGAAGGTCGGCACCAGCGAAGCCGCGATCCAGGTGGCGGCGAATACGAAATAGGGAATGACGCGGAACAGCCACGAGGCGTTGTCGGCCAGCACCACCTCCTTGCGCATCAGACGGATCAGGTCGCGATAGGGCTGCAGCAGCGGCGGGCCCTGCCGCCGCAGCAGCCGAGCTTTCAACTTGCGCACAAAGCCGGTGAGCAGCGGGCTGAGCAACAGCACCAGCAGCATCTGTGCGCCCTGCAGGGCGAAGTCGCGGATCACGGCCATATCGCGAGCACCAGCAGGAGCAGCACCAGCGCCGCGAACACCAGTGAGAGATAGCTGCGGATGGTGAGGAATTGCAGATAATTGAGGCGGTCGGCGACCACATCGACCCCGATGGCGATCGGCGCGTAACCGTAGTCCCAGATCAGATCGCGCAATTGCACGGTCAGACGCGCCGGCGCGGTTGAGCCGGGTCGCGGCATTTCGCCGATCTCGCGGGCGCGGAACAGCGTCGTGCCGAACACCCGGCGGATCGGCTGCGCGAAACTATCGGCGGTGTATTGCATTGCTACGCTGGCATCGGGGTAGCCGCAACCCCAGGCCGGGCCGCGGCGCAATTTGTCGGAGGCGAGGCGGTGAATGGCGAAGGCCGTCGTGGCGCCGGAGACGATCATGAAACTGAATAGGAGGAGCCCGTTATAGGAGCTGCGGCTTTCGGCGATCGGCACGATCGACAGCCATTCGACGCCGGTCTGAACCGGCATGCGACCGCGCACGAGCAATTGCACGACCGGCGCCAGTGCGTCGATGAACAGGCCCGGCAGGATGCCGGCAATCAGGCAAAGGGTTGCAAGAAGAACCATCGCGGCCAGCGAATGTCCGTCGGTTTCCTGCGCGCCGCTCGCCGCCGGGGTCCGCGGTCGGCCGAGAAACGTGATGCCGAAGGCGCGCACAAAACACGCGGCCGCGAGCGCCGCCGAAAGCGCCAGCAAGGCGCCGACGGCGGGTACCGTCAGCTTGAGCCCCCATGACGGCAATTGCGGGCTGAGGAGAATGGCCTGGAAGATCAGCCATTCCGAGACGAACCCATTGAGCGGCGGCAGCGCCGAAATCGCGACGGAGCCAGCCAGAAACACCACGGCGGTGCGCGGCATGCGGTGGATCAGCCCGCCGAGGTGCTCCATGTCGCGCGTGCCGGTCGCGTTGAGCACGCTGCCGGCGCCGAAGAACAGCAGGCTTTTGAACAGCGAATGATTGAAGACATGAAACAGTCCGGCGGTCAGGGACAGCGCCGCCGCCGCTGCGAGGCCTTCGGACTGGAACGCCAGGGCGAGGCCCAGGGCGACGAAGATGATCCCGATATTCTCGATGGTCGAATAGGCCAGCACTCGCTTGAGGTCGCGCTGCATCAGCGCATAGAGCACGCCCATCACGGCCGTGATGCCACCCAGGGCAAGCACCACGATGCTCCACCACCAGGCGGGCGTTCCCAACAGGTCGAAGACGATGCGCAAGAAGCCGTAGACCGCAACCTTGGTCATCACGCCGCTCATCAGCGCCGAGACGTGGCTCGGCGCGGCCGGATGCGCGAGCGGCAGCCAGGCGTGCAGGGGAACGAGGCCGGCCTTCGAGCCGGCGCCGGCCAGCGCAAGAGTAAAGGTGAGCGCGGCGACGATCGCCGCGGGTTGCGAGGTGCGGATGGCATCGAAGGTATAGTTGCCGCCGGGCCCCGCGAGCAGACCAAAGGCGAGCAGCAGCATCAACGTGCCGAAGCTTGCCATCATCAGATAGACGAAGCCGGCGCGCATGTTCTCGCGCAGTTCGTGATTGGCGATCACCAATGCCCAGGACGTCAGCGACATGAATTCCCACGACACCAGGAAGCTGAAGGCGTCGTCGGCCATGACCACGAGATTCATGGCGGCGAGGTAGGCCGGGTAAAATGGCAGCACCCGTTGCGGCGAATGCTCATGACGTCCGTAACCGAGCGCGAACAGGCTCGCCGCCGCGCCGCCGAGGTTGACCACAACGAGGAAAAACGCTGCGAGCGCGTCGATGCGGAAATGCGCACCGAGCCAGGGCAGGCCGAGCGGCAACGTGACAACTGAGGTCGTCGCGGAATCTCGGTACAGGGCAAACAGCGCGATGGCGCCCAGAATGAGCGTGATGATCAGGCACGCGCCATAGACGAGACTGGTTGCGGCTCTCGCCCCGCGCGGCGCGGCGCTCGCCGCGACCGCGATGGGACTTAACGCCAGCAGCGCTGCCACCGCACAAAGCGCATAGGCGACCATCAGCGACCCCAGTCCGGACGTGCGCCAAACGGGTCAGCGTATGCTCTCATTTGAGCCGTACTCCGCGTCCTCCGCCGCTGCTGGCGGCGCCCTCGGCGATCAGCTCGATGCCGTTCGCGGCAAGCGCGCCGACCAGCTTCATCAGCGAGTCGACATTGCCGCGCACGACGCCACCGGATGCCTCCATGCGTTGGATCGTCGGGAGCGACAGGCCTGACCGACGGGCGAGCTCGCGTTGATCGATGCCAAGCAAGGCACGAGCGGCTCGCAATTGTGCGGCTGTGATCATCGCATCTACAGCGTCGTCAGGACTCAAAGTGTAACTTCAGATATACTAAGTCGCCATTTTGATATGTCAAATATCACGTCTGGCCCTGTTAGCGCGCTCCCGTTCGATCGTCGACCGCCATGTCCGTCACGGTGTTTACGACGACGATGCTCGTGGCGGTCTTCCGCTAAAGTTGGATTCCAGTCGCACCCGGTGAGCGAGATTCCGGCTACAAATTCAGAGACCGTTGGATTTCAGGACCACTCGCTCCCCCGACCCGCCCTGCCCCAAATGAGGCTCTATGCGCTCTGCCACGACGGCCGGATGTCTGCTCATTGGAGTAATGCAGACCTTGCCGGGATGTGCGGCCACGTCCGAGTCTGACCGATTCTGTTGAAAAAGTCAGTTCGTCTGCACTGCAGAATCTTCTGGGCGTCGTAGGCGCTCTCTTTCGAGAAAGACGTGGGGGGACCTCATGGCGCGCGACCGAGTCAATCCAAAACGCCCGTAGTCGATTTGCAGCGGCAGACAGATTAGATCGAAGATCGCATTGTCATTCAGCCGAATTTCGGTCAGCGATCGACTTCGGACTTTTTCAACAGAATCG
>Ga0070673_100001175_pt1 | contig 15037 bp, 9 predicted proteins | sample KBSM23metaG_FD_65342 | JGI IMG/M metagenome (GOLD analysis project Ga0070673, IMG submission 65342) | Miscanthus rhizosphere microbial communities from Kellogg Biological Station, Michigan, USA - KBS M2-3 metaG | ecosystem: Host-associated > Plants > Roots > Rhizosphere > Soil ... | reverse complement strand
GCAGGAGGCGGGCCCGACTTTCTGCCCGTGCGCCTCGCGCGCGGGCAGCAGGAGATCATCGCAGGATTTCTCGGCGGCGACGCCGCGCGCGACGGTCCCCGCCGCGGCCGCGGCGACGGCCACTACCAGACACAGCGCTGTTCTCTTCATCGACATATCCTCGTGGCTTCCGCCCTGTGGCTTCCGCCTCCGTGGCTTCCGCCTTTAGGCGGAAGCTCCCTTTACCGCACACCCTCGTTGATCGAAGACGGCTTCGTGAACAGTTCCGGCATGTGGAACATGTACAGCGCGTTGTTCACGCTGTCGATGGTGTAGACCTCGTGGTGCTTCGGGTTGATGGCGACACCGGCGGGCCAGATCAGTCCGGAGGCCGGGCCCTTGATGACGCCGCGCGGCGGCACGTCGCCGCTGTCGTTGACGCTCCACACGCCGATGAAGCCGGTCTTGTCGGGGTTCCACGGCGAGGGGCGCTCGTCTTCGACGTCGTAGTTCTCGAAGTTGTTCTTGATCGTCGCGAAGATCTGCCCCCGTTCCTCGTCGACGACGACCTGGCGGATCTTGATGATGCCGGTGCGCGGGCCGGCGATGATGCCGCGCGGCACGACGTCGCCGTTGTCGGTGCGGTTGAACACCAGGATGCCATCCGAGGAGTTGCGGCCGCCGAGGTCGACGCGGTTGGCGATGACGATCAGGTTGTGCACGCTGTCGACGGCCATGCCGTAGATGTTGCGGATCTGCGTCTTCGGTCCGCCCAGCTTCCTGAGCGGCGGCACGTCGCCGGAGGCGGTGCGGTTGAAGACCAGCACGCTGTCGTCGCCCGAGTCGACGATCATCTCGTCGTGCTCGACGTCGACGTAGAGCGTGTCGGGCTGGACCAGGCCGGTCTTGCCGCCCTGCAGGACGCGCAGCGGTGCCGCGCCGCCGTCGGCGCCGCCGGGCAGCGTCAGGACCGCGCCGCCGAGCGCGACGGGGACGATGATTTCGTCGTGCTTCGCGTCGTAGAAGATGCCGTGCATCGTCCGGCTGGCGCGCGTCGTCTGGCCGGAAATCACCCGTGTCGGTTTCGCGTTGCCGTTTGCCAGCCTGGCAAACGCCGAGATTCTCGGCTCGCTGACTCAATTGGGCACGAGCAGCTCGTCGCGCTTGGAGTCGTAGGCGACGGCGCCCGGGTTGCCGAAGCCGACCGTCGGCGATCCGGCCGGCGCGTTGCGCACGATCCGTTTCGGCGCCGCATCGCCGCGGGCCGTCCGCGCGAAGACGAGGGCGGTGTGGTCGCCGTAGTTGGCGACCCACAGCTCGTCGTTCTTGACGTCGTAGGTGACGCCCATCGGCCCCTGGATCCCGGTGCGCGCTCCCTTGAGGATGCGAACCGGCGCGGTGTCGCCGTCGGCGCCGCGGCTGAAGACGCGGATCGAGCTGTCGCCGCTGTTGGCGACGGCGATCTCGTCGTGCGTCTCGTCGACGCTGAGGGCCATCGGCCAGTTGAGGCCGGTCCTGGCTCCCTGGATCCTGCGGATCGGCGCCGCGTCGCCGGTGGCGTCGCCGGCGTAGACGGTGATCGACGGCTCGTCGAAGCGGCCGCCGACGAACGCGCCGCGCTCGCTGCCGCCGCCGCCCCCGCCGCCGCGCCGGCCGGCGGCCACGCTGCCGGGCAGCGTCTCGCGGCCGTTCTGGTTGCCGTGGTTGGCGACGACGATCTCGTTGTGGCTGCCGTCGAAGTAGACGCCGTGCGGATCGCCGAGGCCGGTCTTCGGGCCGCGGATCATGCGCAGCGGCGCGTCGGCCCCCTGCGCGTCCTGCTTGTAGACGACGATCTGGCGCGGCCCCTCGACGCTGACCGCGATTTCCTTGCGCACCGGGTTGATCGACAGCCCCCACGCCTGGTGCGGGACGTCGAGGGCGCGGATCGGCTTGACGTTGCCGTTGGCGTCGTACTTGAAGACCATCATCCGGTCGCCGATGTCGTTGTCGACCGTGTAGATCTCCTGCCGCTGCGGGTCGACGGTGACGGCGGCGATGAACATCATGCCGGTGGCCGGGCCGCGGATGCCGGTCAGCGGCGTGACCGGCTCGGATCCGGTCGAGGCGGCGAGCCGTTCGTACGACCACAGCGCGTGGCGGTTGGGATCGCTGACGAAGACGCGGTCGTTGATCGGATCGACGGCGACGCTGTGCAGCGTCGGGAAGGGGTCCGAGACGACCCGGGTCGGCGGCACGTCGCCGCCGGCGATGTGCGCTTTGACCCAGTCGGGCCAGGCCTGCCCGGCCGGCTCTGAAGTCGGCCTGTCCCGAGCATCGTCGAGGGGCTTGTCGAGGCAGCCGTTGTCGCGCTCGAGCGCGAACAGCCGCTGATCGGCGAGCAGCGTGCGCAGCGGCGCGCGGCCGGGGCGCGGCGCGGGATCAGGAAGCAGGCCGAGTGCGCCGTAAACGACACACCCCGCGAGCGCGAGCACGACCCGTCGAGGCATGCCGCAGAGTATGCAGAGTCGGTCCGGCGGCGGTCAAGCCGTTTGGTCCGACCATTGGCTTTTTCTCTTGACTTGATGCCGGGCGCGGCGGCACGCTGCGCTCACCTCAATGGCCTGACCTTCGTTGTCAGCAAGGCGCGCCGGGGGGCTCGAGCGGAGGGAGGAGCAATGCAGGGATTCCGAGCAGCGGTACTGACACGCACCGTCGCCATCGCCGTCGCACTTCTGGGGTCCATCGCCGCCGTCGCGTCCGCGCAGGGCACGACCGCGTCCATCGCCGGCTTCGTCACCGATGAGTCGAAGGCCGCCCTGCCGGGGGCGACCGTCACCATCAAGGACGTCGACACCGGGCAGAACCGGGTCATCGTCACGGACGTCCAGGGGCGCTATCGCGCCGACGCCCTGGCGCCCGGCAAGTACGCCGTGACCGTCGAGTTGTCCGGGTTCCGCACCGCGCAGTACCAGGACGTCAACCTGTCGGTCGGCCAGGTCTCCACGCTGAACGTCCAGATGGCGATCGGCGGCGTCACCGAGAAAGTGCTGGTCACCGGCGACGCCACGCTGGTCGCGACCAGGCAGTCGTCGGTCACCGCGGTGGTCGATCAGACACAGATCCGCGAGCTGCCGCTCAACGGCCGCGACTTCAGCCAGCTCACGCTGCTCCAGCTCGGCGTGACCGCGTCCCCCAGCTCGCAGCAGCAGGTCGATCGCGGCATGGGGACGCAGGTTTCCATCGCCGGGGCGCGTCCCAATCAGATCAGCTACCAGCTCGACGGCACCGACGCCAACACGCAGGGGAACGGATCGCCCGGCAGCGCCGCCGGCGGCCTGCTCGGCGTCGACACCGTCCGCGAGTTCCAGGTGCTGGTCAACAACTACAGCGCCGAGTACGGACGGAGCACCGGCGGCATCGTCACCGCGGTGACCCGCTCGGGCACCAACGACTTCCACGGCTCGGCCTTCGAGTTCAACCGCGACAGCCGCTGGGACGCCAAGACCTACTTCGACGATCCCAACAGCGACATTCCCAAGCTGACGCGCAACCAGTTCGGCGGGCAGTTCGGCGGGCCGATCGCCCACGATCGCACCTTCTTCTTCGGCAGCTATGAGGGGCTGCGCCAGGAACGGGGCGTGACGACGATCGCGACCGTGCCGAGCCGCGCGACGCGCGCGCGCACCGACGTCAGCCCGGTGACGCTGCCGTACCTGCTGCTCTATCCCGAACCGAACGGCCGCGAGACCGGCGCCACCGGCATCTACTCGACGCAGATCGTCGCCCCGACGAAGGAGAACTACGCGCTCGGCAAGATCGACCAGACGCTGTCGAACACGCAGTCGTTCTCCGTGCGCTATTCGTGGGACAAGGCGCAGGTCGATCAGGATTCGGCGATTCCGTACTGGACGGTCGACACCAAGACCCGCACGGAATCGGTCGTCGGCGAGCACAAGTGGATCGTCACGCCGCGGCTGCTGAATGTCGGCAAGGTCGCCTGGAACCGCGCCTTCGAGTCGACCGACAACCTCGAGAACCGCAGCTTCGACGAAAGCCTGTGGTTCATCCCCGGCACGCGCTTCGGCAACATGTCGGTCTCGGGCATCAACGGACTGGGGCCTGACACCAACACGCCGACCTTCATCGATCTCAAGAGCCTGCAGCTCATCGACAACGTGACCTGGACGCGCGGCAGCCACAGCGTGAAGACCGGCATCAACTTCACGCACTACATGAACGACCAGGATTCGTCGTTCGACTTCGGCGGCAACTACGCCTTCACGTCGCTCGAGAACCTGATCCAGAACCGGCCGGGCACGTTCGAAGGGCAGTCGCCCGGCTCGACGACGGCGCGGCGGTGGCGGCAGAGCCTGGTCGGCATCTACGGCCAGGACGACTGGTCGGTGACGAGAGATCTGACGCTCAACCTCGGCGTCCGCTACGAGTTCATCACCACGCCGCACGAGCTCGACGGCCGCGAAGCGAGCATGCCGGACCTGCAGGCGGCCACGGTGACCCAGGGCGGGCCGATCTTCAAGAACCCGTCGCTCAAGAACGTCGCGCCGCGCGCCGGCTTCGCCTGGAACATGACCAGCGACGGCAAGAACGTGCTGCACGGCGGCGCCGGCTACTTCTTCGAGCCGATCCTGAGCAACGTCTACCGCGCCTACGGCAATCGGACGCCGCCGTATTACAACATCATCAATCCGTCGAATCCGCCCTTCCCGCATCCGCCGGCCGCCGGCGCGCAGCCGCTGCTGCGGCTCGACCTGGTGCAATACGACCTGAAGAACCCCTACCGGCTGCAGTTCAACGCCACCTACCAGCGCGAGTTGTGGGGGCGCACGGTGGTGACGGCGGGATTCATCGGCTCGCGCGGTTACGATCAGATCCGCAACGTCGAATACAACCAGGCGGTGCCGCAGGTGCTCACCGACGGCAGCTACTTCTTCCCGCCGAATCCCGTGCGCCGCAACCCGGCCTTCGGCAGCATGCGGCTGCGCAGCACCGACGGCAAGTCCTGGTACAAGGGGCTGGTGGTCGGCGGCACGCGGCGCTTCACGCAGGGGCTCGCGATGCAGGCCTCCTACACGCTGGGCAAGTCCGAGGATCTCGGATCGCAGGCCGTCGGCAGCGGCGACTTCGACAACAGCTTCCAGCCGGCCTACTTCGCGGATGCCGCCAGCAACAAGGGACTGTCGGATTTCGACATCCGCCACAACTTCGTCTACAACGCGACGTGGGAGCTGCCCTTCGGCCGCTCGCTGACCGGCGTGGCGCGCGGCCTCGCCTACGGCTGGCAGCTGTCGGGGATCATGACGGCGCGCTCCGGCATCCCGTTCAGCCCGGTGCTCGGCTTCGATCGCGCCCGCGCGCTGCCGCGTTCCGGCGGCGCCGGCCAGCGGCCGGATCTCGCGCCCGGCTGCTCGCTGAACCCGGTGCTGGGCGGGCCGGATCAGTATTTCGATCCGAACTGCTTCCTGCTGCCGGCCGCCGGCACGCTGGGCGCCGTGCCGCGCAACACCATCATCGGGCCGGGCTTCATGACGCTCGACATGGCGATCTTCAAGAACGTGCCGTTCGGCGCCGGGCGCCGGCTGCAGTTCCGCGCCGAAGGCTTCAACGTGACCAACCACGTGAACTTCGGGCTGCCGGCGTCGACGGTCTTCAACTCCGCCGGCCGGGTCGGCAACGCCGGGCAGATCACCACCATCGTCGGCACCGCCCGCCAGTTCCAGTTCGGGCTCAAGCTCGAATTCTGATCGCCGGCGCGGGGAGGGGGGTTGACACCTCCCTCCCCCGCGACGGACACTGCCACTCCATTGGTATGACCATTACGCGAGGTGCATGCGCCGCCGCCGCGATCGCGGCGCTGGCGGCGGCCGGCTGTTCGCGCGGCGGCCCCGCGCCCGACGCGGCCCCGCCGTCGACGGCCGACTATCCGTCGCCGCGCTTCCCCTCGTACCTGAAGCCGCTGTCGTCGGTCGACGAGGTGCTGCCGCACGTGCGCACGCTGGCGCGCGCCAAGACGGGTGTGCAGGGGGCCGGCCTCGGCGTCGCCAACCCCGGCGACACCGTCACCTTCGTCACGACGAGCGCCTCCGACCCGCTGATCGTCGAAGCGGTCAAGCGCGCGATGGAGGAGCGCGGCGTCAAGGTCAACGTCGTTCCCGAGTACGAGATGGTCGGCATCGGCAAGGACGACGCGCTCGAGTACGACCGCATCCGCCGCAGCTACACGTCCGAGCAGGGCTACATGGAGGCGGCCACCTGGGTCGAGGCGAACTTCCCCGATCCCGAGGCGATCAAGAAATGGCTGCGCGAGCGGCGCCCCGATCTCGCCGACAAGCTCTTCCCGCAGAGCCGCGAGCTGCCGCCGAAGCTGAAGATCGTCCAGGAGAAGATGCTCTGGCCCAGCCTCGGCAAGGGCATCCAGGCCTACCTGACGAAGCATCCCGAGGTGCGCGGCATCTTCTGGGGCAAAGGAGGCGGCACCTTCCTCCGCCGCAACCTGCACCCGATGGAAGACAAGTTCCTCGGGCTGTTCCTGGTCGACAACCGCTGGGACGTGATGAGCGCGCTCGGCACCTATCCCGGCGACGTCTGGCAGCTCGCCGAGGAGCAGGTGATGGAGCCGCTGGTGCACGTCGACAAGATGACCGCGAAGGACCCGGAGGGCACCGACGTCTGGGCCGACATCAACGAAGAGCAGGCGGCGCACTGGGCCCGCGGCGTCTACCAGCGCGGCCACCTGTACATGTTCCCGAACCAGGCGACCGGGCGGTTCGGCTATTCGGTCGTCGACTACCCGGCCTTCCAGAAGGAATGGCTGCCGCGCGAGCCGCTGGCGATCATCCACGGCGTCATCGCCGGGACCACCAACCACACCGGGTTCTTCCCGCGCTGGGAAGTGCATTTCGACGACAATGGCTACGTTCACGAGGTGAAGGGCGGCGGCGTCACCGGCGAGGCGCTGCGCGAGTTCATGAAGCTGCCGGGCATCAACGATCTCGTCTACCCGTTCCACAACCCGGAGCACAAGGGCTACTGGTATCTCTACGAGATCGCGTTCGGCACCAACCCCAAGGCGTTCCGCAACCCGCAGGGGCTCGAAGACGGCACGGTCATTCCCGAGCGGCTGCGCGCGGGCGTGATCCACTGGGGGCTCGGCATTACCCTGCACCATGATCCGGGCGTCCAGACCCAGTCGCAGAAGCTGCTCGACTTCACGACGCAATACAATATGCCTCGCGATCACGGGTTCCACACGCACACCTACTTCACGACCTACAAGGTGCACCTGCGCAACGCCGATCGCTGGGTCACGCTGCTCGACAAGGGGCGCATGACCAGTCTCGACAACCCCGAGGTCCGCGCGCTGGCCTCGAGGTACGGCAACGCCGACGAGCTGCTCGCGGAAGACTGGCGGCCGGAGATTGCCGGCATCAACGCGCCCGGAGACTATATGAAGGAGTACGCGCCCGACCCGTGGACGCGGGTCAAGCTGGTGATCGATAAAGTCCTCAACGGCACCTACGAGCACTTCTATCCCGGCGGGAAGACGGAGAAGAAATAAGATGCGCCGTCTCCTGCTGACGACTGCCTCTGCCGCGGCGGCGCTGCTGCTGCTGGCGCTGCCGGACGGCCCGTCGATCGAGCAGCTGTTCGTGGCCCAGACCGAGGCCGCTTCGACGACCGACGCCACCTGCACGATGCCGCCGCTCGAGATCGACGGCGCGCAGGAGCAGGCACGCCTCACCGTGCCGAAGTCCAGCGACAACGGCGGCGCCGACCTGGCGCCGGTCCGCATGGTCGTGGATCCCTATCCCAGCTTCAACGGCGTCGTCGTCGATCCGGTCACCGACCTGGTGATGATGAGCGACACCAACCGCAAGAGCCTGCTGCTCTACAAGCGGACGGCCGGCCATCCGACCTCGCCGGAGCCGGCGCAGGCCTTCGGCCAGATCATGGGGCCGCAGACCGGCATCGGGTTCGTCGCCGGCGTGGCGATGGATCCCGCGCACCGCGAGCTGTTCACCGTCAATAACGACGTCGAGGACCGGATGGTGGTCTTCGACTACGACGACCGCGGCAACGTCACGCCGAAGCGGCTGCTCTACGTGCCGCACCAGTCGTGGGGCATCGCCTTCAACAAGAAGCGCGACGAGATCGCGCTGTCGGTCCAGACCCCGAACATGTTCGTCGTCTTCAAGCGCGACGCGCAGAAGTTCGACGCGCCGATCCGCTCGGTGCGCGGGCCGAAGACCGAGATGGCCGATCCGCACGGCATCTACTTCGACGAGACGCACAACGAGGTCTTCGTCGCCAACCACGGCAACTTCCGCCCCGCCGAGCTGATCACCTCCTACACGGCCTACGACGCCCGCGAGTCGCGGCAGGAGCGCACCGGCAACGCGTTCAGCGAGACCGCGCGCGGCCGCTTCGTGCCCTCGTCGCTGACCGTCTACGACGGCAGCGCGAAGGGGGACGTGCCGCCGCTGCGCGCCATTACCGGGCCGCTCAGCCAGATCGACTGGCCGATGGGCGTCGCGGTGGACGAGGCCAACGACGAGATCTTCGTCGCCAACAACGGCGACAACTCGGTGCTGGTGTTCAACCGCACCGCCACCGGTAACGTGCAGCCCAAGCGCGTGATCCGCGGTGCCGCCACCGGCATCAAGGGCCCGATGGGCGTGGCGATCGCGAAGGACGAAATCTGGGTGGCGAACTTCGGCGCGCACTCGGCGCTGGTGTTTCCGCGGCTCGCCGCCGGCAACGTCGCGCCGCGCCGCATCGTCCGCAACGCCCCCGCCGGCAAGGAGACGAGCGGGTTCGGCAACCCGTATGCGGTGGCCTACGACACCAAGAGGAAGGAAATCCTGGTCCCCAATTGAGTCAGCCAGCCGCGTATCGCGGCGTTTGCCAGGCTGGCAAACGGAAACGTGGCACCGAAGCGGGTCATCCAGGGTCAACTCACGCACCTGAGCCGGACGACGCATGGGATCGCGTATGACACGACGAACGACGAAATCATCGCCCCCAACCCGCTGGCCGCGGCCGTGGTGATCTTCCGCGGCGGCGCCACCGGCGAGGAAGCGCCGGCGCGCACCATCCAGGGCGCGCGGACGGGATTGTCGCGCCCCGAGACGGTGGCGGTGGACGAGAAGAACAACGAGCTCTACGTCGGCGATCCGGGCGACCGCCGCGTGCTCGTCTACAGCCGCACCGCGGACGGCGACGCCAAGCCGATCCGCACGATCCAGGGAGACAAGACGAAGCTGCTGCAGATCGTCGGCATCTCGGTCGACCCGGTCCGCGATCTGCTCGTCGTCTCGACGTATTCGCGCCTTCCCGGCGGCATCACGGGCCTCCTGATCTTCAATCGCACCGATGACGGCAACGTGGCGCCGCAGCGCGTCATCGCCGGACCGAAGACCGGCATCACCCGGCTGCGCCAGATCGGCCTCGACCCCGAGACCGGCCGCATCTTCGTCGCCGCGATCAACAACGAGTACCTGCCGCCGTACAACATCGACAAGCCGCGCGAAGGGCTGCCGCCCGACGCCGAGCTGCCGTCCCCGTGGAATACCGGCACGGAGGGCTTCGTCGGCGTGTGGAACGACGTCGGTGACGACGGCGACGTGCCGCCGCACTCGATCATCAAGGGGCGATCGACCGGCATCGTGCATCCGGCGGGCGTCACCTTCAACGCCGCCGACGGCGAAGTCATCGCGCCGGATGCCGTGTGGAATGGTCTGTTCACGTTCCTGAAGCCCGAGCTGTTCAAGCGGCCGACCGCGGCATCACGATGATTAAACGATTGCTCGCGATCCTCGGGCGACGGACGATGCTGACGTTCGGCCTGGTCACGTTCCTGGTGGGCGCGCTGCTCGCCACGGTCAACATCACCTCGCGCTACGCGCTGAAGGTGTACGTGGACGATCAGCTGAAGCGGATCCCGTGGGACCTCGCGGTCTACCAGACCGGCGCGGTCAACGGCGATCGCTCGCTCCAGGGCTACGTGGCGCGCACGCCGGGCGTGACGAAGGTCGAGTCGATGGCCTTCCTGCGCGCGCGGTTCCCCGAAGGCGGCGAGGTCGAAGCGCAGATCGACAACAAGCCGTTCACCACGCCGTGGCTGTGCCTGCTGGCCGCGTCGGATCCCGCGATCCTGCCGCCCGAGCTCGGCTTCGCGCTGTCGCGCAACGGCGCCGACGGCAAGAAGGGGGCGGTGCTGGCGCTGGTTGGCCCCGAGTACGCCATGGGCAAGGCGTTCCTCGCGCTGCAGGGCGCGAAGAACTTCACGCTCCAGGTCCACGTCGCCGAACAGCCGCGCTTCCTCTTCAATACGCCGCTGCAGTCGGTCGTCCGCCTCGATCGCGACGATCTGAACCGGTGGCTGATGGACCAGACCGGATCGGTCAGCTACATCCCGTACATCGGCGCCATCCTGCTGATGCCGTACGACTGGGAGATCCTGACGAAGTTCGACCAGGTCGCGTCGGGCTTCGTGCCCGAAGACGTGCTCGGCGTAGGCAACCAGGAAGCCGGCCACATCCAGATGGCGGAGTACGCGCCGGAGCTCGTCTACGTCGCGAAGATCGATCGTCCGTCGCTCATCTCGGGCTGGGACATCCCGGGGTCGCTCGACCGCGTCGCGGAGATCAACCGGCAGCTGCACCGCGGCGCCATCGAGACCGCACCGGTCGCGAAAAAGATCTACCAGGGGCCGGAGCACACGCACGGCGACAGCCAGGAGGTCGGCGACGACGACACCAAGTTCGGCGCGACATCGTTCGTCGTCGACAGCACCACCGAGGTGCTGCTGGCGCGGATGCAGAACATCGCGCGGCTGATCGGCGTGGTGTCGCTGCTGGTGGCGCTGCCGCTGCTGTGGATGGCGTGGGTGCTGGCGGCGAACCTTGCCGGCCTGCTGATGCTCAACGAGCGGCGCACGCTCGGGCTGATGCGCCTGCGCGGCATTTCCGGCCAGCTGATGGGCCGGGCGCTGCTGATCAGCGTCACGATGGGCGGCCTCGGCGGCGGCCTGCTCGGGCTCGTCGCCGGCTCGGTCGTGCCGCTGCTGATCTACGAGCGCGGCCATCTGCCGCTCGGCGTGCTGTTCGACGGACGCCAGCTGGCCATCTTCACCGCGTTCCTCGTGATCTCCGTTGTCCTGGCGCTGGTCATCAGCCGGCGCCTGGTCAAGTACGCGACCACGATCTCGCCGCTGGAAGCGTCTGTGCGCGTGTCGGGATCTGAGGCGACGAGCGCCTCGCTGCGCTTCGGGCCGGTGCAGGCGGTGGCGATCCTCCTGGGCAGCTACGTGCTGCTCGGATGGATCTTCGACCTCGCCCTCTCCGACCTGCCGCGGATGGCCTGGTTCCGTCTCGGCGACCGCCTGCTCGACTTCCTGGGGCTGCCGCTGTTCCTCTACGGCGTGGCGACGCTGCTGGCCTCGAAGCGCGAGCGCATCCAGCACGTGATGGCGCCGGCGCTGATTCCCATCGGCGGCGTGCTCGGCCGCTTCGCGCTGCGCCACATGTCGGCGAAGCCGCACCGCACCGTCGCGTTCCTGCTGATCGTGGCGCTGATGTCGAGCGTCAGCCTGTATCCGATCGTGACCAGCCGGTCGTTCGAAGACAAGGCGGTGCGCGGCGCCAAGGTGCAGATCGGCACCGACTGGCAGGTCCTCTACAACGCGCCGGACCTGATCGACGTCGATCGCCTGAACGGTCCCGCCGAGACGCAGATCGCGGCGATCAAGCCGGAGATCGACAAGCTGGTCGCGTCGCTGAAGCGGATCGACGGCGTGCGCGATGCGACCTACATGGTCGAATCGATCCTGCCGACGTTCTATCTGCCCGGCTACGGCCTGCGCGGGGTGCCGCTGTTCCTGCTCGCCAACGCCGAGACCTACCGCAAGAGCGTCTATGCCGAGCCGAGCGTCGGCCTGAGCGGCTCGTTCGACGACATCATGGCGCGCACCGGCCATGACGACGTCGCGGTGTCGCCGCCGGTCGCCGACTTCTGGCGGCTCAACACCGGCACGCCGATCCTGCTGGGACTCGACGCAGAGCGGCGCGCCACCGGGTCGAACACCGCCGGCGTACTGGCGTTCCTGCCCGGGATTCCGCCCAAGAGCGTCAGCGATCGCCAGGGCTACGTGCAGGCGCGCATCGACTACCTGAACTACCTGTTCAGCACGAACGCCTACATGGCGACCGGGATCGACAACGCCAGGCTGAAGCCGCTGCAGATCCTGCTGCCGCGCGTGATCGTGCTGCTCAAGGTCGACCCGTCGGTCGATCCGGTGGCGTTCCCGAAGGCGATCGCCGCGGCCAACACCTTCCCGCCGCTCGAGATCCACAGCCTGACGCAGGAGGTGGCCAAGGTCGGCAGCGACATGTACATCTCGCTGGCGCTGGCCAACATGCGGATCTACCTGGTGGGTGGGCTGATTCTCGCGCTGGTCGCGATTCTGGCCATCGCGATGGCCAACTACAGCGAAGACCGCCGCACGCTCGGGCTGCTGCGCATCCGCGGCGCCTCGCCGGCGGCGATGCGGCGCTTCGTGCTGGCGATGCTGCTGTCGCCGGCGCTGGTCGGCCTCGCGCTCGGCGCGAGCTCCGCGGTCCTCGCCGGCTTCGGGCTGGCCAACTACGTCTGGAAGCTGCGCGAGATCCGCACGGTCGTTCAACTCTTACCGACGCACCTCGTGGTCTCGATGCTGACGGCATGGATCGCGCTGCTGCTGGTCGCGCTGCTCGTCGGCGTCGCCACGGGCTTCAGCTGGTGGGTGTACCGGCATACCGCGCACAGATCGATGCAGGGGGCATAAGCGCCTGCGGCCCGAGCGAGGCGGCGGAGCGCAGTCCGGCGAAGCCGGACCGCCGAGCGAGAGCGCGTGGGGGTGGGGCCCCACGCGCATTGAATAATGCGGGCAGAGAGCCGCGAGCTGGAAGCTATATGCAGAACTTGTTCAAGAACCAGGGACTCGGGGTCACCGTGCGCGGGGTCAGCAAGCGGTACAAGATCGCCGCCGGCGACGTGCACGCGCTGCGCGACAGCTCGTGGGACGTGGCCAAGGGAGCCGCGGTCGCGATCATGGGACCGAGCGGCTGCGGCAAGACGACGCTGCTGAACCTGCTCGGCGGCGTCGATCGTCCCTCGTCGGGATCGATCCTCATCGACGGCCAGGATCTCACCACGATGAACGAGCGCGCGCTGGAGACGCACCGGCTCAAGCGCGTCGGGTTCGTCTTCCAGTTCTTCAACCTCATTCCGAGCATCACCGCGTTCGAGAACATCGAGCTGCCGATGGTGATGGCCGGCACGCCGGAAGAGGCCTGCCGCAAGCGATCGCGGGAGCTGCTGGGGCTGGTGGGGCTGGAGGCGAAGGGGGAGAAGCGCCCCGAGGAGTTGAGCGGCGGCGAGCAGCAGCGCGTCGGCGTGGCGCTGGCGCTGGCCAACGATCCCGCGCTGATCCTCGCCGACGAGCCGACCGGCAACCTCGATTCGGCCAACGCCTCGGCGATCGCCAACCTGCTGAAGTCCCTGGCCACCGAGTACGGCAAGACGGTGATCATGGTGAGCCACGATCCGAAGACCGTCGAAGTCTTCCCGACCGTGTATGCGATGCGCGACGGCCAGTTCCTGGCCAACGAGACGCATGCCGGCCGCGGATAGCCACCGATGAAGGCCACGGATGAAGGCCACAGATAAACACGGATAAACACGGATAAGAAGGATGAGACGCCAGCCGAACAACGTGAAGCGTTGCGCCGTGATCGCTTTCGCGCTGTTGGCGATCGCGGCGCTTGCAAGGGCACAGACCCGTCCGATCTATGTCCCTTTCACGCCGGGCGCGGTCAAAGGGGTGCTCTACACGCCTGACAGCGGCCCGGCGCCGCACGTCGCGGTGCTGCTGATCCACCGCACCAGCAACTTCCTCGCGCACCTGGCCACCACGGAGCTGGCGGCGCGCGGCTTCATGGTGCTGGCCATGAACCCGCGCTCGGACAACAACGAGGCGGCGGTCAGCTTCGAGGACAACGCGCTCGACATCAAGTCGGGGATCGAGTTCCTGCGCAAGCAGCCGGGGATCACGAAGGTGCTGCTGTTCGGGCACAGCGGCGGCGGCCCGGCCACCAGCTTCTACCAGGCGGTGGCCGAGACCGGCCCGTCCTACTGCCAGGGGCCCAACAAGCTGGTCGAGTGCGCCAACACGCTGGCCGGCCTGCCGAAGGCCGACGGCCTGATCCTGGTCGACGCGCATCCCGGCGTCTCGGTCAACGGCCTGCGCAGCATCAACGCGGCGGTGCTCGACGAGCGCGATCCGCGGAAGATCGATCCCGCGCTCGATCCGTTCAACCCCGCCAACGGCTACGACCCGAGGAGCCCGCACTATTCCGACGCGTTCAAGCAGAAGTACTTCAAGGCGCAGGCCGCGCGCATGAACCGCCTGATCGACGAGGCGCGCCGGCGGCTCGCCGCGATGAAGGCCGGGTCGGACGTCTATCGCGACGACGACGTGTTCCCGATCGTGAGGGGCGAGGGGGCGCGGCTGATGGAGATCGATCCGAGCGTGCACCACGCGACGAAGGCGCCGCAGAAGCTGATCCGCAATGACGGCTCGGTCGTGACGCAGATCGTCGAGAGCGTGCGTCCGGTCGGCCGCGGCACCGAAGCGGCGAACGCCGCGTTCGCCACCGGCACGCGGCTGCTGACGCTACGCTCCTTCCTCAGCGCCAACGCCATCCGCGCCAAAGACTCGATGGACGACATCGACTGGTGCTCGAGCAACAACTCGACCCCGTGCGCGGTGCAGCACATCTCGGTGCCGCTGCTCGTCACCGCCATGGGCGCGCACTATTTCGTGCGCGACAACGAGATCCACTACGAGATGGCGGCGAGCAAGGACAAGGACTTCGTGGTGATCGAAGGGGCGACGCACGGCATCCGCCCCTGCACCGCGTGCGAGCGGACGCCGGGCCAGTACGGCAACAGCGTCCGCAACTTCTTCGACTACGTCGCGCGCTGGATCACCGCGCGCTTCTGACTACCACACGAACTT
>Ga0070673_100001173_pt1 | contig 15041 bp, 10 predicted proteins | sample KBSM23metaG_FD_65342 | JGI IMG/M metagenome (GOLD analysis project Ga0070673, IMG submission 65342) | Miscanthus rhizosphere microbial communities from Kellogg Biological Station, Michigan, USA - KBS M2-3 metaG | ecosystem: Host-associated > Plants > Roots > Rhizosphere > Soil ... | reverse complement strand
GCGGCGCAATCAAGCCGGTGACACTGTCGCCATCAGGCCATCGACGGGTTGCGGCGGGTTCAGTTTCCAGTCATAGGGCGCGGCAGGGTTGCTGAGGTTGGCCACATAATCCCGTATCAGCACGATCGTGAAAATCTCCAGCAGCATGGCGGAGTAATCGAAACCCGCACAGCGATGACCGGTTTCCGGCCCACCGCCCTGAGGAACGAAAACAAAGGGATTCACCGGTGGCGTGGCGAACCGTCCGGGATTGAATTGCAGTCGATCCGGGAACGAATCGCGATACACATTTGTGGAGCGTACTGCCCAGAACACCAGCCAGCCGGCGGGAACGGTGACGCCGTGGATTTCAAAGTCCTTTTTTGCCTTGGCGAAAACTGCAGGAATAATCGGGCAGAGTCGTTTGACCTCCATCACAAACTGTCCGAGATAACGGAGTTTCCCAAGATCATCGACCGTTAAAGTTTTTCCCCTGGGCACGGACTTGATCTCTTCCGCAAGCAGCTGCGACACTCGCCGATGGGCATTTGAGAACAAGACCGCCGAGGCCATCTGTGCAAACACAATAAATCCCGCGATGAAAGCGTGATGCGTTTCGAGCACTGCTTCATCCACCGTGAGCGCCGTTCCGTCGCTGCTGGTCGCCGAAAGTATTCTGGATACGCCATCACCATTCGGCGAAGCTTTGCGCTGTTTCAAAATGGGTTCGAGCGTCGCGAAAATTCTCTTCCTGGCTCTAAGGGCTTTCCAGTATGTGGTGCCCGGCAACGGAATCGGCAGCGAAACCAGTCCGCAACTAACGGCTTCGTAATCGCTCTGGAGTTGCTGCATCTGTGGGCCCGGCGACAGGCTGAGCATATTGGTCGCGATTGTTTCGAACGCGAGTCGTTTCAATCGATCGAGCCAGGAGAATTCTCCAAGCACCGCCCAGCTCTGGAAGCTTGCTTCAACAATGCGCTGCATTGCCGGCAGGTACGAGCTCAGCGCCGAGTCCGTAAACGCGTTCAAGACGATTTGCTTTCGTTCAAGATGGACGTCGCCGTCCTGAAACGGCAGGCTCTTGCCGCCGAAGAGCTTCTGAACGAATGGGGGAAATGCGCCGGCCCGTTGCATGAGCGATGGATTTACGAACCTCTCACAGGCTTCCGGTCCCGCCATTACGACGGCCTTTTTCAACAACAGCCGGGATTTGAAGACTGGACCGTGATCGGCGATACGATCTTCTATGAACTGAAACGGGTTCTTTGCGTACGCGAGCGTCTCTCCTATGAGAGGCAGTCCAAGCTTGCCCGCCGGCAGTGGTCCGGGATGCATCAGGCTCCGGCTGCTCCAGGCGCGCTGACTGCACCGATCTGCACGAGCACGCCCAACATGTCCATATACTCGCGCTCGCGATAGATGAGCTTGTCCTTCTCCTGGATCACATTGCAGCGAACGACAACGACAGACTTGCCTGACGCAGGAATGTTGTTCAGCGGACCTGTTTGCGTGCCCCTGGTCACGAATTCTCCATAAGACAAGTCGCCGGCCGTGCTCATAGCGGCGATTTGTGTCTGCGCATCCGGAAAGGCTTTCAGCAATGCTTGTGCTGCGGCTACTCCCGCGTCAGGCCCTGGCACAACCTTTCCGTCGCAATCCGTGTAGGTATAGTCCGGATGCAGCAGAGCTCGAAATGTTGTGAAATCCCGCTTGTTCCAGGCCTCGACAAATTGGCGGTGAAGATCCGACGGCTGAGCCATGAGTCCTCCTGAATGGCGAAACGGCGTTGAAAAAACTCGAGCCCTTTTAGCACACCAGAGCCTAGAATGCACACGTGATCGGCAGAACTGTCTCGCGATACCTGATCGTTGCGCGGCTTGGAGCCGGCGGCATGGGGATCATTTACAAGGCGACAGATAAGTTGCTTGAACGGAATGTAGCCCTCAAATTTCTGCCGGACGATATTGCACAGGACTCGGAGGCGCTGAAGCGCTTTCAGCGTGAAGCCCGTGCAGCCTCTGCGTTGAATCATCCCAACATCTGCACGGTTCACGACATTGGTGAGGTTGAAGGCCGCCCGTTCATCGTGATGGAGTTGCTCGAAGGCGAACCCTTAAGCACTCACATTGGCGGCAGGCCAATGGTTAATGAGAATCTGATCGCCATCGCAATCCAGGTTGCCGATGCCTTGAATGCGGCACACGCGAAAGGCATCGTTCATCGCGACATCAAATCTTCAAACATCTTTGTCACTAACGAAGGTCAGACGAAGATTCTGGATTTCGGAATCGCCAAGCGCGCGCCGGGACTGATTCAAACGCCGGGTGTTTCTTCGTCCGAAGCGCCCACCGTGATGAAAACCACAAGTGAAGCAGGCATCACGGGCACCATTTCGTACATGTCGCCGGAGCAGGTCCTCGGTGAAGAACTGGATGCGCGCAGCGATCTGTTTTCATTCGGAATTGTGCTTTACGAAATGGCCACGGGGTTCTTGCCCTTCACCGGGAACACGTGGATGGCGACAGCCAATGCGATTGTAAATAAGGAGCCGAGACCGATCTTCGGGGTGAATCCCGGAGTGTTGCGGCCATTGCTCTCCATCATCGAAAAGGCGATGCGGAAGGATCGCAGCGCCCGCTATCAGACAGCAATCGATATCCGAACAGATCTCGTTCGCGCTCGATCCGGCACGGAGCCCGGATTTCCTCCGTCGCGTTCAGGTCCCCGCGACAGCCAGCGCGGTCCGAAGATTGCCGTAATGCCATTTGCCGATCTCAGTGCCGAAAAGGATCAGGAGCATTTCTGCGACGGCATTGCCGAAGAACTGACCAATAGGCTGGCGCAGCTTGCCGGGGTGCGCGTTGCGTCTCGCACGTCCGCATTCTCGCTAAAGGGGAAGGATCTCGACATCCAGGCAGTTTCGGCGAAGCTTGGAGTCGATCAAGTGCTGTCAGGGAGTGTCCGCAAATTCGGAAAGCGGCTTCGCATCAGCGTCGAACTGGTCAATGCATCCGATGGCTATCAGATCTGGTCCGAACGGTATGACCGGGACATGGAAGACATTTTTGCCATTCAGGACGACATCGCCCAGTCCATTGAGCGGCAATTGAAGCTCGCACTTGCAGACACTGCCGCAGCGCCAATTGTGCGGCGTTATACCGATAACGTTGATGCATACAACGTCTACCTGAAGGGTTTGTACTACTGGAATCGCCGGTTTGAAGGCGGTCTGGGTAAGGCGATCGAGTGTTTCGAACAAGCCATTCAGATGGACCCGTCCTATGCTCTCGCTCATGCCGGAATTGCAGATTGCTACGTTCAGCTTGCCGGGTATTCGCTGCTTCCTCCCAATATTGCTTACAGCAGAGCTTTGAAAGCCGCCGAGACGGCGCTGCAGCTGGACGACAGCCTTGCGGAGACGCAGACGTCCATGGCACTCGTGACGCTGTGGTTCAAGTGGAATGCCCAGGGCGCTGAACTCGGATTGAGAAAAGCTCTGGCCTTGAATGCACGATATGGACTCGCGCGCCACTATCTGAGCCTTTGCCTCTCCTATACGGGGCGGTTTCAGGAGGCCATCGAGGAGATCCGGTATGCGCAAAAGCTGGAACCTCTTTCGCCAATCGTAAACGCGACTGCCGGTCTGGTTCTCTATTACAGCCGTCGCTATGAGGAATCGCTCGAGGAGTGCCGGCGTACTCTGGAGTTCGAACCCTCGGCGCACGTGGCAATCTTTGTGCGGGCTGCTGTCCACGCGGCAAAGGGAATGTGGAAGGAAGCCATTGCCGGATTTGAAGAAGCATCGAGACTCACTCAGGGACGGGCCTTCTGGCTTGCGCTCGTGGGCTATGCCTACGGCGGTTCCGGAGATCGAACGCGGGCGCTCGAAGTGATCGACACGCTTCAACAGCGATCTGCGTCACAGCAGGAATATGTAGATCCCATCCTCATCGCGTGGGTTTATACCGCATTAAACGATGCAAACCGGGCTTTCGAATGGTTTGATCGTGCTTACGAGGACGGGTCTTGCGAACTTGTATTGACGAACGTACTGCCGGCGCTGGATCCGATCCGATCAGATCCCAGAATGGATATGCTCATCTCCCGTATTGGTCTGTCTCCCACCCGTTGACATAATTAAAGATCTCATTCAAGCGGGGACCGTTCTGTCACTTCCTTTCAGGCGCGGTATCGTCTGGGAATGCCAGCGCGCGCGTTGATGAAAGATTCCTCGAACGGATCTGTAGTCGGGGATCCAGTAACTGAGGCGGGCCGGACATCATCGGATCATCCGACCCGTTTGCCGATCGCCTATTCAGGGTGGCGCAGGAAGTGACTGATGGCCCAGTCTGCGGCCCGCGTCCCCTGTCTCCGCGCTACCTCGTCGGCAGAACGGAAGTGGATCCCCTGGTAAATCCGCACGTCTACAACATCTTGGGCCATGTCCGAAAAACGCTGGTACGTTCTGGTTGCATTGGCCGGGGTGCTGAATACCGAGAAGCTTGTTCGATCCCCAAGGAGAAGCTCGAGCGTGCGCGTCATAGCGCCAGTCAGGTTGTTCGCGCCGGAGGTGTACTCAGGATAAGCCGGGGTTGGGAGGAACGGGAGCCATTTCGTGTCGCCAACCGTCTTCGGGTTGCCGTCGTTGTCGCCTTCCTGGATCGCGGTAATAGGTCGCCAGAAGTTCCAGTACTTCTTATTGTCCCACGCGTTGATAACCACGTCCGCCGCTGCCATATTGGCTAAGGCGAACAGGCGCGCGCTATCGCCAATGTTGTCGATGTTTGAGTTCGAGACGCCGCGGAGAGTTCTTTCCCACATCGCGATGAAGTTGTCGGAATAAAAAATCGCAAGCGCTGTCTGCTCCGACGTGCGGTCAGTGGAGTCGATCCTCCCCAGCGACTTGACCTCGTTGTAGTCCTGGGTATATTCGCCGCTGTTCAACCGCGGCGGAGGCGGTGACGCCCGGAGTTGTGAGGCGTCTTTCAGGGTGAAGGGAACGACGGTGCTTAACCACGGAGTCGCCATGGGTGCGAAAGCCGGAAGCGTGGGCCGCCATTCGCCTGGCCCCGTGCCCCCGACAAAAGCGGGGAAGCTCGGCGGAAAGCTTCCGTCACCTGTTCGGAGGTTGATGATGGCCGCAGCCGCAATCTGGCCTACGCTCACTCCAGGATTGCCCAGGAGGCCGCGGCTACCAAGGTAGTTGTTGAGAAGCGTATTGAAGGTTTCCCGCCTGTCCAGGGAATCGAGCAACAAGCACGGCCTGCGCGGCACTGGCAGCGGCGGCAATGGGCGACCCCGTAGCGTTCGGGATAGAGACGGCATACGGTTCGAATCGTCTGTCATAGGCCTGAATTGCATCGTGCATCGCAGCGTGGACCATCGCGAAGTCGAGGATGGCGCTCGGACCAGGGCGGGGCGGCACTGCCAGGACCAGCGCTGTCTGGGACGCGTAATCGTTCCAGTCGGTCACAACATCGGCGCGCGTTGGGACCGCCCAAATCAAACATTCAAAAATGATCAAAATGGAAAGTTTTCGTAGACTCATCCTAAGCTCCTTCTTGTGAGAATGCGTGGATCAGGGCGCCACGATGGTTCAGCACCCATCGGTCCGGCTTCTGTCTCTTGGAATGGGTTAACGAGCGAATGCTATACGAGCGGGGCAGAAACGGCATCGGAAATTTCGACAATGCCGCAACAAAAGGGCGATTGCGCGCCAGGAGTGCCGATCAAAAATCGTCATGAAACGTTAACGTAATCTGTTCTTTTCACCATGTGACGAAAGTCACGGCATCCCAGACTGACTTTTGGTAGGTTCACGTGTCAGGAGGCTGTCATGCAATACAAGCGATTATGGGCTGCCCTGGCCATTGTGATCGTGGGCTCTTTCGCAGTCCTTGGCGGAGTCGGATACAACGCACTGCACAACGCGCCGCCAATTCCTGCACGAGTGGTCACAGAGAATGGAGATCTGCTCTTTGACCGAGCAACGATTCAGGAGGGACAAGGCGTCTGGCAATCGTTGGGAGGGCAGCAGGTCGGAAGTATTTTCGGGCACGGCGCCTATGTCGCGCCGGATTGGACTGCCGATTGGTTACATCGGGAGTCTGTTTTTATTCTTGATCAGTGGGCAAGCCAATCGGGCGCTCGCACTTTTGATTCTCTTCCGGCCGACCAGCAGGCCGCTCTCAAAGCGCGCCTGCAGACGCTGCTGCGCACCAACACTTACGATCCGGTGCAGGACACGGTGACTATTGATCCTGCTCGTGCACGCGCCTTCGAGCAACTTTCGTCTTACTACGCAGATGTGTTCTCTAAGGGCCGCTCCGAGTACGCCATACCCGCCGGAGCTCTGACCGATGCGGCCAAGGGCCGGCAGATGAGCACTTTCTTCTGGTGGACGTCGTGGGCAGCCTCCACGAATCGTCCGGGACAGCAAGCGAGTTATACGCAGAATTGGCCGCACGAACCTCTCGCAGGGAATACGCCGACAGGCAGTATCGTTGTCTGGAGTGTCATCAGCTTCGTCCTGCTGTTGGCCGGCATCGGCGGAATGGTCTGGTACTTCGCATCACAGAGTCGCGAGCCGCATCCACAGGAGATCCCGACCCGCGATCCGCTTCTGGGTCTAAATCCCACGGCGTCGCAAAAAGCGACGGTGAAATATTTCTTTGTCGTCGCGGCGTTGCTGGTTGTTCAGGTTGGTCTTGGAGCGGTCGCCGCGCACTACGGCGTTGAGGGCTCAGGATTCTACGGTTTCCCATTGGATCGCGTCCTACCGTACTCGGTTGCCCGGACGTGGCACACGCAGTTGGGACTCTTCTGGATTGCAACGTCGTGGCTGGCCACGGGCTTATATATCGCGCCCGCTGTCAGCGGCGTTGAACCGCGCGGACAGCGGCTCGGGGTGAACGTGCTTTTCGGCGCTCTTCTGATTGTTGTGCTCGGATCGCTGTCCGGCGAATGGCTCGGAATCAAACAGATGCTGGGGAACTACTGGTTTTGGCTCGGATCGCAAGGCTATGAATACGTCGACCTGGGGCGGTTCTGGCAGATTCTGCTTTTCGTCGGCCTGGTGTTTTGGTTGTTGCTGATGTGGCGATCGTTGCGGCCTGCGTTGCAGAAGCAAAGCTCGGATCGATCACTGCTCTTTTTGTTCCTGATTGCCAGCATCGCCATCCCGCTCTTCTACGCTGCGGGGCTGATGTACGGTCAGAAGAGCCACATCGTAACAGTCGAATACTGGAGATGGTGGGTTGTTCACTTGTGGGTGGAGGGTTTCTTTGAAGTCTTTGCGACTGTGGTCATAGCGTTTCTCTTCACACGCTTGAAACTGCTTTCGATCGGAACGGCGACCAGAGCCGTGTTGTTCTCAACCGTCATCTTTCTTTCAGGCGGCATTATCGGGACCTTCCATCATCTATATTTTGCGGGACTGCCGAACAGTGTCCTCGCGCTCGGGGCAGTCTTCAGCGCGCTGGAGGTTGTTCCTTTAATATTGATCGGCTTTGAAGCCTGGGAAAATATCCGCCTGGCGCGGGCTAAGGAATGGCTCAAAGCATATCGGTGGCCCATCTATTTCTTCGTCGCCGTCGCGTTCTGGAATTTCGTCGGCGCGGGGCTGTTTGGATTTCTGATCAATCCTCCGATCGCACTGTACTTCATGCAGGGACTCAACACGACTCCGGTTCACGGTCACACCGCGCTGTTTGGCGTCTATGGCATGCTCGGCATCGGCTTGATGCTGTTCTGTCTGCGTGCGCTGCAGCCCGGGCGGACCTGGAAAGATGGGCCGGTAAAATTCGCTTTCTGGGCAATCAATATCGGATTGTCCTTGATGGTGCTCTTGAGCCTTCTTCCGATCGGCCTGATGCAGACATGGGCGGCCGTCGAGTACGGCACATGGTATGCGAGATCGTCGGAGTTTCTGCAGACCGGTCTCATGAACACGCTAAGGTGGATGCGGTTGATCGGCGACACGACGTTTGCGGCGGGAGTACTCTCACTTGGCTGGTTTGTCCTCGGTCTGCTCACAGGTCATTCGTATGCTCAAACCGGATACGTCAAAGCCGGGGAGTCCGAGGTTCAACAGGGAACTCTGCCTGTGACACACTAGTGGAGTGTCGATTGATGTAATAGACGCATTGCGCAAGACCGAATTGTTCCGGGATCTCGACGAGCCGCTTCTGCGCGCTCTTGCGGAGAGGGCAATCGAGCGGCGGCTCGCGCGCAGCGAAATTCTGTTCATGATCGGCGACAGCGCAACAGGGTTGTATGTTGTGGTATCCGGCGCCGTGCGAGCTTACCGCACGGGAAACGATGGAAGAGAGCAGATCATTCATACCGAGCGCGCCGGTTCGACAATCGGAGAACTGCCTCTTTTTGACGGTCAACCCTATCCATCAACTGTTGCTGCCGACGAAGATTCGGTAGTTCTGTTTCTGGACAAGGACTCGGTTCGGCAACTCTTTCTGTCGCATCCCGAAATCGCCATGACGGCGTTGCGTTTCTTATCGCGACGCCTGAGAAAGTGCGCGGAGTTGGTGGAGACCATTTCCTTGCGCGCAGTCGGACAGCGCCTGGCGCTGTGGTTTCTCGATGAAGCAAATAGCCGAGGCCGGAAATCCGGCCCTGGCATGGAGGTCGAGCTCGCTTTATCCCGAGAACAAATGGCAGCCCGGGTGGGGTCGGTCCGTGAAGTTGTTTCTCGCGCGATTTCTCGCCTGGATCAGGAGAATCTGCTTCACATCGAGGGACACCGCATTCGTATTCCAGATGTGAAGCGGCTGACTCAATACCTGAAGGAAGGCTAGCGCCTTTGCAATTGCCCCTCCTGGCCAGGAGGGGTGGACGCGACATCAAGAAAACATCGCGAAGCTTCCTTTGATGGAGCGGACGGGGTGGTGGATCCAGAGATTCTTGAGAACAACCACCCCGTCTGCGCGGCTTTGGTCGCTACGCGGCTTTTCTTGATCGCGCAGCCACCCCTCCTGGCCAGGCGGGGCGATAGCGCCGCGCTTAAGCCGTAATGTCGAACCGATCGAGATTCATGACCTTAGTCCACGCAGCCACGAAGTCACGGACGAATTTCTCCTTCGCGTCGTCCTATGCGTAGACTTCCGCGATCGCTCGGAGTTGCGAGTTATGGCCGAAGACGAGATCAACTGCAGAGCCCGTCCAATTTCAAATTCCCCGCTGCCTGGCCCGATTTTTCAAATGCCCGCCGATCGATCGGCCACGATTGTAATTTGCAAGTCCTCCGCTATACGCAAAACCTGTGAAGCCAGTCCGTGGCCTGCGAACAACTTCCATGCACTCCGCGGCGATCGCATTAGAAACAGCTGAGTAATGTGTTCCCGGTGCGCAAATTCGGCAAGGACGCTCGCGAGATGCCGCCCCTGCAGGATTCGTGTCTCAATGCGGAGATTCCTGGCGAAATTCAAGTGACGGTCAATAGCCTCGCGTTTCAAAGGTGGCAAATCGCGAATGTCACCCATTTCTGAAACGTAGACAGCGAAACATTCGGCCCGAAGGTAGTCGGCAACCCGTCGTCCCCTGCGAATCAACATGGCCGCCGCAGGGTCACTGGTTACGTGGATAAGAAGACGATCTGTAGCTTTCGGTGTCTCATGGCGGACTTCGACTTCGTGGGCGGTCTGGCGCAGGGCCAGTTCACGCAGGGCGACCAGCGATTGCTCGCGGAAGAAGTTTTCCAAAGCCTTTTCAGCCTTGTCTGGCGCGTAAATCGCGCCTCTTTTCAACCGATTGATGAGCGCCTCGGGAGTTACATCTACCAATACGATTTCATCCGCCTGCTTGATCACCCAGTCCGGAACGGTTTCGCGCACGCGAATTCCGGTGATTTGCCAGATCTGATCGTTGATGCTCTCCAGATGTTGAAGATTCATCGTAGTGAGGACATCAACCCCTGCATCGAGCAGGATCATCACATCTTCCCAGCGTTTCACGCGTTCTGATCCCGGGACGTTCGTGTGGGGAAACTCATCAACCACGCATACTGCCGGAGCTCGTTTTAGAATCGCCTCCGTGTCCATTTCCTCGAACCAGGTGCCGCGATACTCCATGCGCTTTCGCGGAATAAGCTCAAGCCCCTCCGCCTTGGCAATCGTGTCTTTCCGCCCGTGAGGTTCAAAGTATCCGATGACAATATCGACCCCGTTCTTCTTATGATCCTGAGCCTCCTCCAGCATGCGGTAAGTCTTGCCGGCTCCGGCTGCATAACTGAAAAAGACTTTCAGACGTCCGTGTCTTTTCACGTCGTCCGCCTCTGGGGAAAAACGCGCACATCCATGCCTTCAGCGAGGTCGATGAGGCGATCAACCGGATTGCCTCGCAGCTGTTGCCACCAGCCGCTCCGCTGACTGTGACCAATGAAAATCTGAGTAACACCCCTCTTCCTGGCAAACTCGATCAGCGCTTTCACCGGATCCCGACCTCCCAGAACGTGAACCGACGCGTCCAACTGCTTCGCGAGTTCAAGGTTCTTGCCAAGCGCCGCCTGATCTTCAGGCAGAAGATTCGTCTGTTGGACGTATGCCACAATCAATTCTCCATGAAAGCGATCGGCATTCCGTCGGCCGCTCTCGAGAATCGGACGAGCGTCTGTTCTTGGAGTGATGCCAACAAGGATCCGCTCCTGAATCCCCCAGTGTTCGACAATGTGGTTCGCTTCGAGATACGTGCGGAGTTCGGATTCAACGACTTCGGCTGCGACGAGCAGCGCCATTTCACGCAGTCGCGATAAAGCCTCGTCCTGAGTAGGCGCGTCGATGATTTCTATGTCGTCTGCACGCTTGAGAAAATCGAGAGGCACGGTTTCCAGGGGACGCTTGCCGGTGATTGCCGATACATCGTCCTGCATTTCCGCGATGTATTGAAGGTTGACGGATGTGATGACCGAGATCCCCGCTTCAAGCAGTTCCTCAATCTCCTGCCACCTGTGAGCGACGGGGCTTCCTGGAGGATTGTCGTAGGCCAGGCCGTCGATCAGGATTACCTGGGGTCTCCGCTCCAGGATTTGCTTCATGTTGAGGACGTGTTTGCCGGAAACGACCAACGTTGGGATTTCATTGAACACGGTTAGAAGACTGTCCACCTCCGCGGTGGACTTGGGCTGCACGGCACCGATCGCAATGTCTTCTCCACGCCGCAATCTTCGCTGACCCTCATCGAACATCTTCGCGGACTTTCCGACACCGGATGCGTAACCCAAAAAGATCTTAAGGCGGCCCTGCTTCTTGCGTCGTTCTTCGCGCGTGATTTCTGCGAGTATTCGCTCCGGGTCCCGGCGGTCGGTGGAGTTCATTTGCGTGCCACGATGATCGACTAAGGATAAGCGTGTCGGCAACGACGAATAAGACAACCTGATACTCGCTAGTTCTTACGCGGGTATTTCTCGTCCAGCGCAAGATTGAGCATCAGCACGTTAACGCGCGGTTCACCGAGGAGTCCCAGCGCCGGTTTGTCCGTATGGTCGGCGATCAACGGACCGATCTGCTCCACATTGGCACCTCTCGTTTTGGCGACGCGCGCAGCCTGCATTTCGGCATTTGCCGGACTGATTTCCGGATCCAAACCGGATGATGACGCCGTCACCGCATCAGACGGGATCGGCAATGTGGACTTAAAGACGAGCGGATTTTTTTCATCGTTGAAAGCCTTGATCAACCTTACGTCGTCCAGACTGCCATCGGCTCTCCTGAACTGTTCCAGCGGGATAGATGATTCATACGGAATATCATTGTCCAGACAGTAATGGACGACGCGAAGGTTCACCCCGTCGAAGTCAGGCACTTCCTTGTTCTTGTCATCCATCTTTGTGGTGCCGCGCAGCAGTTTCGCGCTCGAAGGCCCGAGGTTTGAGCCCGCGGAGAGGCCGCCGTCATAGCCGGAACCTGCAGAGGAAGGTCTGGGATGAAAATACTCCGGTTTCGAAAATCCCTGCCCGATCAAGGATGATCCAACGGTCTTCCCATTGACGACGACCAGACTGCCGTTCGCTCGATCCGGAAAAAAGAGCTGAGCGAGAACTGTGATTGCGGCGGGATAGAGCAATCCCGTCAGGATTGTAAACACCAGAGTGAGACGAAATCCCGGGCCAAGTTCCTTCATCATATTTTGCTCCTTTACGCGAGACCGAGCATCACGATGAGCTTGTCGATTGCCCAGATGCCCGGAAACGGCACGATGATTCCCCCGAGTCCATAGATGAGAAGGTTGCGGCTCAACATCTGACCCGCGCTGACCGGTTTGTACCGGACGCCCCGCAGCGCCAGTGGTACCAGGGCGATAATGATGATCGCGTTGAAAATCACCGCGGCAAGAACGGCGCTCTGCGGAGAGTGAAGGCCCATGATGTTGAGTCTGCCCAGTTCGGGATACATGGACATGAACATCGCCGGGATAATCGCGAAATATTTGGCGACATCGTTGGCGATCGAAAACGTCGTCAGGGCGCCGCGTGTGATCAGGAGTTGCTTGCCGATCGCGACGATCTCGATGAGCTTCGTGGGATTGCTGTCGAGGTCAACCATATTCCCGGCCTCTTTCGCAGCCATCGTGCCCGTGTTCATGGCGACGCCGACATCGGCCTGAGCCAGAGCAGGGGCGTCGTTGGTTCCATCTCCGGTCATCGCGACCAGTCGTCCCTCTGCCTGTTCCTTCTTAATGTATTCCAGTTTATCTTTTGGCGTAGCCTGGGCCAGGAAGTTATCGACGCCCGCTTCAGCCGCGATCGCCGCCGCAGTCAGCGGATTATCTCCGGTGATCATTACCGACTGAATGCCCATCAAACGCAGCGAAGCGAGGCGCTCCTTCATGCCGCCCTTCACGATGTCCTTCAAATGGATAACGCCGAGCGCTCTATCCCCATCAGCGACCGCGAGCGGGGTTCCGCCATTGCGTGAAATGCGGTCCGAAATGTTCATGAGAGATGTCGGTACCTTACCGCGAGCTTCTTCAACAAATCGCGCAATCGCTTCGGTGGCGCCTTTTCTCAGTCGCCTGCCATCCAGGTCAACTCCGCTCATCCGTGTGTACGCCGTGAAAGGAATAAAGTGCGCTTCGTGTTCGGAAACCTCCCGTCCGCGAAGCCCATATTTCTCCTTCGCCAGGACAACGATGGAGCGGCCTTCCGGGGTTTCATCTGCGAGACTGGATAACTGGGCGGCATCGGCCAACTGTTGCTCCGTCACACCATCGACAGGAAGAAATTCAACAGCCTGGCGATTCCCGAGCGTGATTGTTCCCGTCTTGTCGAGCAGCAATGTATTGACGTCGCCCGACGCCTCAACGGCCTTGCCGCTCATCGCGAGTACATTGTGTTGCATGACCCGATCCATGCCGGCAATGCCAATCGCGGAGAGCAGCCCGCCGATCGTTGTCGGAATGAGACAAACAAGAAGGGAAACCAGGACTGCTATTGTGGGTGCGGTGCCGCTTCCCGAAACCGCAATCGAGTAGGATGCAAACGGGGGCAGTGTGACAACCGCCATCAGGAATACAAGCGTGAGGCCGGCGATCAGAATGTTCAGCGCGATTTCGTTTGGCGTCTTGTGGCGAACGGCGCCCTCAACCAGGGCGATCATGCGGTCCAGAAAAGTCTCGCCCGGATTTGAAGTGATCTTCACCTTGATATAGTCGGATAAGACCTTTGTTCCGCCGGTGACAGCGCTGCGGTCGCCCCCGGACTCGCGAATCACAGGCGCACTTTCGCCGGTGATGACGGATTCATCGACGCTCGCAATTCCTTCGATAACCTCGCCGTCTCCGGGAATTACATGCCCCGCTTCGACAAAGACAATGTCGCCCGACCGGAGCTGCGATGCGGCCACGACCTCAATCTTCCCGTTCGTGAGAATTCGGTGGGCCATTGTGTCCGTTTTGGTCTTTCGCAGCGTATCGGCCTGCGCCTTGCCCCGGGCCTCCGCCATGGCTTCGGCGAAGTTGGCAAAAAGGACGGTAAACCAGAGCCACAATGCGATCTGCGTCGTGAACAGCAAATTGCCGGCGCCGGTAACCGCATCCTTGATGAGGAACACAGTGGTAAGCGCAGCACCGACTTCCACTACAAAAATTACGGGATTCTTCGCAACCACGTGCGGGTTAAGTTTCACAAAGGAGTCCTTGAGCGCTCGCTTGAGGATCTCCGCATCAAGAAGCGGGCGGGCTCGTGCTCCCTTCGATAGAAGTTGCGCATTATCTTTGTGCGACGGCCCGGATTGTCTTGGAGGGGCAGTAAGCGTTGCCATGGTCAGTACACCTTTCCATTCAACATTTGAAAGTGTTCGACAATCGGCCCCAATGAAAGAGCAGGGAAGTAGGTCAGCGCCCCAACGATGACGATCGTTCCCAGCAGAAGAACCACAAAGAGAGAGCCGTCGGTCGGTAATGTGCCGCTGGTGACGGGAACAAGCTTTTTCCCCGCCATGCTCCCCGCAATTGCGAGAGCCGGAACGATGAAAAGAAATCTCGCAACGAGCATGGCAATCCCAATCGTTAAGTTGTACCAGGGCGTGTTTGCGCTGATGCCCGCAAAGGCGCTGCCGTTGTTTCCGGATGCACTTGTGTAGGCATACAGAATCTCCGAGAGGCCATGCGGTCCGCCGTTATTCAGATTTCCTGTCGCAGGGCCATACGAGCCGTTCCAGTAGGCATCTTTCGCAAACGGTATTATGGAACCCGCCGCCGTGAATCCCAGGAGAACAAGAGATGTCGCCAGGATGGCAATGATTGCCATCTTGACTTCCTTTTGTTCGATCTTCTTGCCGACGTATTCCGGAGTTCGCCCGACCATCAGGCCCCCGATGAAAACGGCGACGATGGCATACATCAGGATGCTGTAAAGCCCAGCGCCCACGCCTCCGAAGATCACTTCGTCGGTTTGCATGTTAAAAAGCGGAACGAGCCCGCCCAACGGTGTGAAACTATCGTGCATACCAATGACTGCGCCGCAGCTGGCATCCGTAGTGACCGTAGCGAACAGCGCAGTCATCGGGTTGCCGAAGCGTACTTCCTTGCCTTCCATGTTTCCGCCGGACTGC
>Ga0070673_100001159_pt1 | contig 15153 bp, 12 predicted proteins | sample KBSM23metaG_FD_65342 | JGI IMG/M metagenome (GOLD analysis project Ga0070673, IMG submission 65342) | Miscanthus rhizosphere microbial communities from Kellogg Biological Station, Michigan, USA - KBS M2-3 metaG | ecosystem: Host-associated > Plants > Roots > Rhizosphere > Soil ... | reverse complement strand
TAGTCGCGGGCCCAGGTGGCGACCGAGTCGGTCATCAACCTGGCCATCATTGCGTTCTCGGTGGCGGTGTCGTCGCAGCACGAGTCGCGCAGCACGCCTCCCTTGGCGTCGAGCCGGTGGTAGTAGCCCGGAACGACCTGGTCGAGCACCGAGTTCGCATTCTGGCCGGAGGCGCTGGTGTGGTTGAACACCATGTCCATGCCCACCCGCAGCCCGGCCTGGTTGAGCGACTGCACCATGCGGCGGAACTCGATCACGCGGAACGAACCGTCCGCCACCGAGGTCGCGTAGCTGCCCTCCGGCGACGTGAAGTGGAACGGGTCGTAGCCCCAGTTGTAGCAATCGCTCGAGGCGGTGGCGGCGACGGTCGCCTGCTGCGACGTCGAGTCGGGCGCGCCGGCCGGCTGGGGCGTCGTGCAGCCGATCTCCGGGATGCTCGAGAAGTCGAAGCTGGGCATCAGGTGCACGTCGGTCAGGCCCGCCTGCGCCAGCGCGCGCAGGTGGCGCATGCCGTTGGAGTTCGTGTCGGCGAACGCCATGTACTTGCCGCGGTGCGCCGCCGGCACGGTCACATCGTTGTCGGAGAAGTCGCGCACGTGCAGCTCGTAGATCGCCATGTCGGTCGAACCGGCGACGGTCTCGGGCGGCGCCGTCTCGTCCCAGTGGGGCGGCTTCAGGATCGGGGACTGCAGGTCGGTGACCTGGCTGCGCAGGCTGTTGGCCGACAGGCTCAGCGAATACGGATCGGTGACGATGTTGCGCACGACGCCGACGCCGCGCACGAACACCTGCACGCCGTAGGCGTAGTACGCGCCGTTCCAGTTGCCGGGCAGCGTGATGCTCCAGACGCCGGTGCTGGCGTCCAGCGTCATGGGCAGTGCCGACTTCGCTTTCGCGATCGCGCCGAGGTAGGTGTAGAGCACGACGTCGCGCGCCGTCGGCGCCCAGACGCGGAAGGTGGTCTTGCCATGGTCGACCGTCGCGCCGAGCGGACCGGCCGCGGTGGCCGGCGCGTACAGGTCGTCGAGCGCCCCTGCGACCTGGGTCGTCGTCGCGTTCTGCACGGCGCCGGTGGCGTCTTCCTGCACCAGCACGAGCTGGTCGGTGTGCAGCGCCTTGAGCCTGGGCAGGTCCGCGTCGCGCACCGTGAAGACGCCGCCGTTGCCGACGTACTTGAAGCGCGTCGCGGCGCCCGCGGGCACGCCGCCGGTGAACGGATCGAGCGTGATCGAGCCGTCGGCCCCGGTGATGGGCTGGCCCGAGGCCGCGACGATCTGGCCGGTCGTCGACCAGTAGAGCTTGACCGGGTCGCCCGTGGCCACGCGAGGCCACTTCACGAGCGCGCGCGTCAGCCAGACGGCGCGGGCGTCCGTCGTCGAGACGGAGCGCAGGTCGGGCACGTGCGTGTAGACGGTGGCGTCCTGTTCGACCAGCCAGATCTGGCCGACCTGGCCGGCGATCGTCAGGCCGCCGTAGTCGACGTGGATGTTGTTCGGCCGGCCGTCCTTGTCGTTGATGTTGGGCGGCATGCCGTGGATGATGAATTCCAGCGACGTCGAGCCCGGGTTGGTGCGCGGGTTGAGCACCGGGATGTCGAACACGATCTCGCCGCTGCCCGCGGCCTCGTTGGGCATCGCGCCGAACGGCACCGGGTTGTTCCAGTCGCCAATGGCCACGCCGGGCAGGCGCGACAGGTCGATGCCGCTGCCATCCCACAGGTGCAGGCCCCAGTTGGCGTAGTCGCTCGCGAAGCGGATGTAGTGCACGCGCACGGTGGCGATGTCGGGCACCGGTGCCGTCAGCGGATTGCTCGTGTACGTCGTCAGGTCGCCCTGCACGCGCCAGATCTCGTTGGCGCCCGACACGAGGTCGTAGCTCTGGTCGGCGCCGTTGTCGTCCTTGGTGTCGCCGTCGTGGAACAGGTAGCCCACCGTGCCTGAGCTCGCCGCGAGCGGGACGTCGTAGATGACGCCGAAGTCGTCCGAGCCGGTAGCGTTCCAGCCCCCGTTCCAGGCCGGGCTCTGCGCGGCGTTCCAGGTGTGGATCTGCCAGCCGGCATAGTCGCCCGCGGGCCGGCGGTAGTGAACCTTCAGCGACGTGGCGACGACGTCGGCAATGTGGGGGGTGCGCCCGACCGCCGCCGTCTGGGCGGCCGGCGGCGCCGGAACCGCCTGCAGGACGGTCTGCGACCTGGCAGCATCGGCGGCCTCCAGCGAATCGTCGCGCGCCGGGCCGTTCCCCCCGCCGCAAGCCGTCACGACGGCCCCGGCGAGGATCGCGCCCGCCACCCGGCGCAGGCGCCGAATCGTTGTCTCCAGCCTCTTGTTCATGCTCGCCTCACGCCACTGCGGACCACACGGAATGTGCAGGCCTCCCAGCTTGGCGCGATGCTATTGAAGCAAAACTACATTACCAAGAGCGGACTTTCCCTGACAGTGTCTTGTAACTACATTCGTTTGTAGTCAGGCGGGCGGATCAGTTCTTGCGCTCGCAGACCTGCAGCATGCGCTCGATCAGGTCCAGGAGTTCCCAGCCCGCCCGCTCGATTCCGGCGAGGTATTCGCGCTGGCGTTCCAGCTCCGGCGTGCCCAGGTCCTCGCGCAGGAGCTGCGCAAAGCCCAGCACCGCGTTCAACGGCGTTCGCAGGTCGTGGCTGACATTGCCCAGCACGGCCAGCTTGGCCTTGCTGGTCGCCTCGGCCCGGTCGAGGTCCAGGCGTCGCTGTTCTTCCTCGCGGCGATCCGTCAGGTCGGTGAGGGTGCCGACGACGCGCAGCGCGCGACCGGTCGCCGCATCCCTGGCCACGACGCGCCCGCGCGAGAGCACGACGCGATAGCGGCCGTCCGCCGCGCGCAGCCGGAACTCCATTTCGTAGGCGCTGGTTCGCGCATCCAGGTGGGCCTCGAGGGCCTGGAGCATCGGCGCGAGGTCGTCCGGATGGACGCGGGCCCGCCAGGTCGCCGTGCTGTCTCGTTCATCGCGATCGTCGTAGCCCAGCATGCCCTTCCACTGCGGCGAATAGTGCACGGTCTGGCTGACGGGGTCGAGGTCCCACACACCGAACCCGGCGCTCTGGATCGCGAGCCCCCAGCGGTTTTCGAGTTCGCGCTGTGCGTCCTTCATGGGGAGGATGTTGGTGACAAGGCGACAGCTTAGCCGGCGGCAGGCTTCCCGGCCGCTTCCGGCGGGCGCGACAGGCGCAGCCCCCTGGCCTCCCGTGCCATTTTGCGCGGCCGAGCCGGCGCGATGTTGGACATTTCATGAACGAATCCCAGGGCCCCAGGACACCACGGTGGCCCCGTCCAGGCAGCGGGGACGTCACTTAGACTCGCACTTGTCCATGCGCCGGAATCCTCTCCCCGAGGCTACCGGCGGCGAACGACGACCATGCCGCCTGGCGCAGGCGGCCTGCATTCAGGGGCGACGAGTTGGACGACTTGCGACACTTCGTGCTTGGCATCTTCCGGGCCGTGGATGCCGGGACTCTCGACAGGGCCGGAGCCGCCTGCGAGCTGAGCCGGCGTCTCTGCAAGGAGGTCTCCTGCGATCGCGCGTCCATCGTCACCCTCGACGGGGCGCGCGTCATTCGGCTTGGCGGCTTCGATGCCCAGTTGGGCACGCCCTTGGCCGAAGACGTCGAGCTGAGCAACAAGAGCCCCACGGCCCACCACGTCGCCGACCGCCGGATGGGCGTGTACCCGCCCATGGCTCCCGCCGCCGAGGGGTGGCCGCAAGCGCTGCGCGACATGTACCTGGCGCCGCAGGGCCTTCAATCGTTGACCGTTGCCGCCATTGGCAGCAATCCGAATGTCACGGGCTTCGTGTGCGCTGCCAGCCTGACGGAACGACAGTGGTCCCTGGCCGAGATGGCCAAGCTCCGGTTGGTCGCCAACGCCATTGCGCTCCGACGCGCGCGTCTCGATCGGGAGGTCGAGATCCAGGCCGTGATCGGGCCCCAGCGCGGAAGCTAGGCACTGCCGGCCAGGACTTCGCGTCGCACCGCCGGCCGACGCTCGAACGACGCCGACGCCTGCTCGGGCCCGGCCGCGCGAAACGCCGCCAGGCCCTCCGCGTACGGATCCAGCGCGTCCTCCGCTCGTCCCAGGGGCAGCCCCACGACCATCGCGAACCGCGCGGGCGTGACCTGCCCCTGGTCCATCAGCTCGTCCACCAGGGCCAGCAGGGCGTCGCGATGGGTCTCGATCAACGTCGTGGCGCGGGCGTGCTCGGTCTGCAGCAGCGCCTCGATCGTCGCGTTGCTGGCTTCGACGTCGGTGCAGAGGTTGTCTTCGCTGTCGGTGGACACGTCGCTGCGGCCGATGCGCGAGCCGTGGCCCAGGTGGCGCAGCATGCGGGCCGCCGTCTCGGTGGCCTTGCGCAGGTCGCTCTCCGCGCCGCCGGAGCACAGCTCGGGCCCGAAGACGAGCAGTTCCGCGGCGCGGCCGGCCAGGCTGGTGCAGATGGAGTCCAGCAGGTTGCGGCGCGACCAGACCTTGCGCGAGCTGTAGGCGTTGTAGCCACCCTCGAAGCTGGCTACGTGGATCTTGATCTCCTGCGGGGCACGGCCGAACAGAAGCGCGTGGACCAGGCCGTGGCCGGCCTCGTGCACGGCCAGCAGGGCGCGGAAGTCGGCATTGGCGCGCTGGCGCAGGCGGTTGATCTCGAACGGCGCGGCGATGGCCTGCGACTGGCCGCGCCAGCGCGCGATCAGGCTGCGGCCGTCGGCCGCCAGGCCCACCGAGTCGCCGGCCGCCGCGCCGCGTTCGAGCGCCCACAGCGCGGCCTTGGCCAGCCCGCCCCCGAGGATGGCGTGCAGCGACGAGAACAGCGGCCGCGTGCCCTGGGCCGGAAAGACGGCATTGGCGTAGATCTGCTCGCGCACGCTGGCGTCGAGCTCGATGCGCAGCCCGCAGCGGCCTTCGGTCTCGCGGACATAGCGCTCGCAGCCCTGCTCGATCAGCTGCTCGTAGGCGCGCCGCGAGAGCGAGGGGTAGATCACATGCTCGTTGCCGAGACGCGCGACCTGCTCCGGCTTGAAGCGCTTGTTGAGCGCCTGCTTGACGTCGATGACGCTCAGCATGCCGGTCAGCGCATGGAAGATGTCGGCATCGCTGTCGCAGTCGTCCACGCTGGTGGCCAGGTCCTCGTAGGCCTCGTCCAGGTTGCCGCAGACGAAGACGAGCAGGCGGCTGTAGTCGGTCTCCCATCGCTGCTGGCCGCTGTCGCGAAAGGCACGCAGGTGCTCCTGGATCTCGTCGGGCGTCCAGGCCATGATCTCGATCAGCGGCTCGTCGAGCTTGAGGTTGCGCTGCAGCTCCTGGGCTTCCCAGCTGCGCAGCTTGAAGCGCAGCTTGGCATCGCTCGCCTCGGCGCGTTCCGCGTCGAACGCGGCCTCCGCGATGGACGATTCGATGTCGCCCAGCAGGGACAGCGCCGGCGGCAGGCGGCCGTCGGACAGCAGGGCCCAGACATCCTGGTAGCGCTCCACGCGCAGCTCGCCGCGCTTGTTGTCGATGGTGCGGAAGCGCTGGAACTCGTCGAGCACGAGGATGCCCGGCTCGCCCTCGCGCACGCCGGACTGCGCCAGCATGCCCGAGATGCTCTGCGCGCCGCGCCAGCCCGCGCCGTTGGAGAAGCCGTCCATCTGCACTTCGACGAAGCGGTCGTAGAACCCCAGCAGCTGCGCGAGGCGACGCACGAGCTGGGTCTTGCCGGTGCCGGTCAGGCCCCAGAGGCAGACGATCACGGGCCGGCAGACGAGCTCCGGCAGCACGTACCAGGCTCGCACCGAATCGATGACACGGTCGATGATGGCGTCGATGCCGAACAGCTCGGTCTTGAGCCGGCCGGCGATCTCCTGCAGCTGCTGGTTCTTCAGCGCCAGCTGCGCGCGCAGTTCGAGGGAATCAGTCATCCCAATCCTTTCGTCGCAGCAGCGCCTGCAGCGCCACGCGGTCGGCCCGGCGCTGCGCGCCGCGGCTCTGGATGTGTTGGCCTGCCCCACGCGAGCCACGCTGCGCGAGCGCGCGCGCCACGGGGTCGCGCGCGGCGGAGCTCGTCTCGAGCACCAGCGTCATGGGCTGCTTGAAGCGGCGCAGGGCCTTGACCCGCCCCTCCTGGAGGGCGCGGGAACGGAGTTGTGCACTCATTCGGTTTCCGAAAAGCAAAAGCCCCGGCTCGATGGCTGCGGGGCTTTGCTTAGCCGGCGCGGTCTGAGGCCGTATCTGTGGATAGACACGGTTCAGCCGGGGCTCGGGAACCGTGTTCAGTCGATGGTCGAAATGAACAGGGAGGACATAAGAGGGATCTCCGTCATGCGGGCGCTGTCGTGGGCGCCTCCAGCAATGGGACGCGAATGATGCGGGCGTCGGCGCGAATCTGCAAGCGGGATGAGGCGGGTGCGTTGCGGCGCGCCAACGCGCGCGGGTGGCGCGAAGCCAGGCCCCTCACTGCATTCCGCGCGCGCTGTTCTCGTCGAGCACCGCGCTCGATGCCACGACATCGCCGTCGTCCGCCTGGGCCGCGTCCGCCGGCGTCACGTTGGCCATCACCACGCGCTGGTCGCCGGCGGGTGCCAGCGTCTCCACGCGCCCGTCCGCGTGACGCGCGAAGCGCACGCGCTCGGGGCCGTGCACGGGCGCGTGGTCGGGCCAGGGCCAGCCGCCGAACTCGGTGCGGCGGTAGTCGTCGAAGGCCTGGCGCAGTTCGGTTTCGGTGTTCATGACGAACGGGCCGTACTGCGCCACCGGCTCGCCGATGGGGCGGCCTTGCAGCAGCAGGAATTCGGCGACGTCCGTGCCCGTGTTGACCAGTTCGACCGCGCTGGCCGCGCGCAGCTCGATCGCGGCGTGCTGGGCGATGGCCTGGCCGGCGACGCTGACGCTCTCGCCCGCGAAGAAGTACAGCCTGCGGCGCGCAGCGGCGCTGGCCGCCGGCGGCAGCTTCCAGCGGGCGCCGGGATCCATGCGCAGCGTCCAGATCGCGACATCGGCGTCGGCCTGCGCGGCCCACGAGTCCGGCGGCGGAGGCAGCGGCTCGGCCACATCGACGGCGTCCGGTTCGGCCAGCGAGCGCGGGCCCGCGAGGCGGCCGGCGATGACCGCGACCTCGGTGACCGCGCCGTCGCCGCTCTCGAAGAAGCGGTGCGGAATGTCCTCGGCCCACAGCATCGTGAAGTGCGGCTCGCACATCTTGCTGCGCGCGGGCAGGTTCAGCCAGATCTGGAACAGCTCGAGCGGGTTGGGTTGCTCCGCGTCGAGCAGCGGGAACATCTCGGCGTGCACGATGCCCTTGCCGGCCGTCAGCCACTGCACGTCGCCGCCGCCGAAGCGCGCCGCGGCGCCGAGCGAATCGGAGTGGTCGGTGAGGCCCTTGCGCACGATGGTCACCGTCTCGAAGCCGCGGTGCGGATGCGACGGGAAGCCGGGCACGGTCTCGCCGTGGTACATGCTCCAGCCGTCCTTGCGGCCGAAGTCCTGGCCGATCTGGCGGCCCGCCAGCGAGGCCGCGGGCCCGAAGCGGCCGTTGCCCTTCGGGTAGGCATCGTCGTGATGCACGCAGAACAGGAACGGATCGACCGTCGCCCAGGGAAAGCCGAGGGCGTGGATCTCGAGGATGGCGTTGTCGGGCATGGGAGGCCTCGCAGGACGGAGCGGCGGGATGCCCGAAGCAGTCTATCGGGCCGGCGGCCGCGTGTCCGGCGGCGGGGCATCCCGCGCGCCCCGATCAGTGCCGCGCCGCGCCCGCCACCGGGAAATCGATCGTCGCCAGGAAGGAGTCGACGTACGGCGCCCACAGGTGACGCGAATGGCGCGACAGGCCGTGGCCGTCGCCGTCGGCCAGCGCCGGCGCGTGGACGAAGGTCGTCCTGCTGCCGCCGCGCGCGAACGACTCGTGCCAGGCGACGGGCGCATCGGGTCCGAAGTACTGGTCGTTCATCGCGTAGACCCACAGGCTGGGCACCGTCGTGGAACGGCCGAACTCGCCGTAGAGGCTGGTGAGCTGGTCGGGGTCGCAGCTGTGGCCCGGCGAGAGCGTCGGACTGCCGCCGCCGCCGCCGGCGAAGTTGATGTAGCCGACGACGCCCTCGGCGGGACGCGCGCCCGCGGCGACGCTGGCCAGGCCGCCCATCGACTGGCCCACCAGCAGCACGTGATGCACGTCGGCCCACGGCTGCGTGTGCAGCCATGCGACCGTGGCGTCGACGCTGCGCACCGCAGCGTTCGCCGCCCGGCGATAGTCCGGCGTGGTCGTGCACCGGCCCAGGTTGAAGTGGGCGCCGTTGTTCTCGCCATCGGGTCCGCCGGTGGCGCCGTAGCCCGGCCGGATCGGCGAGACCACCGCGTTGCCGCGCGCGAGCCAGTAGTGCAGCTGCGCACGGCTGACCCCGACCTTCAGGTGCAAGCGGTCGACCGCGTCCGGCGCGCGGCCATGCGAGAACACGACCACCGGGAACGGCCCCTCGCCGGCCGGCCGGAAGACCTGCGCCGTCATCGTGATCGTGCTGCCGAACACGCCGCCGTGGCGCACGCTGATCGCCACGGTCTCCCCCGCGGGCATCGGCTGCGCGGGCGCCGTGGCGGCGGAGGCGGCCGCGCCCTCGCCTTCGCTGTCTTGCGCGAGCGTGGGCAGCGCCAGGACGGCGCTGCACGCGAATGCCAGCGCGGCACGAAGAAACGATGCAGGACTCAACGCGAACTCCTCGAACAGGTGCGTGGTTTCAGGAAGCCGCGGCGGCTGGACGCGGCGATTCGCCGCGCGTCAGAACGGCGCCGAGGCGTCCTCGACGTCCGCGGGTGCGTACGGCGACCCGCTCGTGCCCATCGCCGCCGTCTGGCCGGTCAGCGCCGCGATCACCTTGTCGGTGGTGGTCGTGCCGGCCTCGCCCAGCTTGAGCGGGCCGCCCAGCGCCTCGACCAGGTCGGGGATCAGCTTGCCGAGTTCCCCGGTGGTGATGGCGACGTCGGCGTCGAAGCCGTTGTCGCCCTTGCCCGCGGCCTCCTGGCCCTCGAGCACGACGTCGAGCAGCTTTATCTTCTTGATCGCGAACTGCTCGGTCAGCACGAACGAGACGCGGCTGTCCCACGTGAGCGCGAGCTGCGTCGGCAGCTTGCCCTGCTTGATGTGCTCGCCGACCTCGTCGATGTCCAGCGTGTGGCGCGCGTAGCGCACCAGCGACTTCTCGGAGTCGGGCTGCTTGAGCTCGCATTCGCGGTCGATCGTAAAGCCGGACGGCGCCTCCTTGGCCGACAGCCAGTCGGCCATCGCGGTGGCGGCCGACATCTGCGTCTGCACGAGGTCGAGCCGGATGCCGCCGGACAGCAGCTCGGTCAGCAGCGTGACGATCTTGTCGGCCCGCTTGGCGCTGCCGGCGCCGATCATCACCAGCCTGGCCTCGAGGTCGATCCAGACCGGCGTCGTGCCGCGCTTGGGGAACGCGCGCGGCAGCAGCTCGTGCACGATCTCCTCCTTGATCTCCTTGGCATGCTTGCCCTTGGGACGGCGGCCGGTCTCCTGCTCGATCTTGTCCAGGCGGGCCTCCAGCTGCGTCTTGACGGCGCCGCCGGGCACGGCCTTGGTCTCGGTGCACAGCTTGAGGATCCACTGGCCGGCGACGTTCTCCACCAGCGGCCCGTGCTTCTCGCCGCGCGGCTCGACCCAGCCCGAGGACTCCTGCTGCGCCGCGCCGCACTCGACGAAGCGCGCCGCGTCCAGGCGCGACTCCAGCTCCGCCATCGGCGGCTGTTCCCATTGATCGATGCGGTAGACGATGACGTTCTTGAACATGGGCGCGGCCGGCAAAAAAGGGGTGGCGAAGGGGCGCGATTCTAGGCGAGCTGTATTTCCGTCCAGCCACGGCCGCGTTGCAGCCGCGCCGAATCCGGCAAAACCGCACGCACCCGCCGGCGCGCTGCTGCCCGCGGCTCAGGCCGCCGCGAGCGCGATGTCGACGCGGTTGCGGCCCGCGCTCTTGGCGCGATGGAGCGCCTTGTCGGCCCGGGTCAAGGCGGCGTCCAGTGCCTCGCCGTGCGCCAGCAACGCCAGTCCCACGCTGACGGTCACGCCGATGGGCGTGCCGTCGAATTCGACGACGTCCGACTCGATGGCCTTGCGCAGCCGTTCGGCCGCGGCGCGGGCCTCCTTCAGACCGGTCACCGGCAGCAGCACGGCAAATTCCTCGCCGCCGTAGCGCGTCACCATCGAATCGCTGCGCAGGTTCATGGCCACCAGGTGCGCCGTGCGCTGCAGCACCGCGTCGCCGGCCGGGTGGCCGTGGCGGTCGTTGACGCCCTTGAAGTGGTCGATGTCGACCATGAGCGCGGCCAGCTGCCCTCCGCCGGCGTGCTGGCGCGCGCACAGGTCGGGCGCACGCTCGCGCAGCGCGCGGCGGCTCAGCGTGCCGGTCAGCTCGTCGGTATGCGCCAGGGTGCGCAGGCGGCCGGCGAGGCGCTCATTGACGATGTTGAGCGCCAGCGTCGCGATGATGACTGGAAGGGTTGCGCAGAAGACACCCAGCCAGGGTTCGACGGCCGCCAATTCGAAGGAGGTCGGCGAACGCCTCCAGGCCAGCGCATCCAGCAGCAGGATCAGCACCAGCGGCAGGGCCAGAGCCCGATGTGGTCGCGCCCCGCTCAGCAGTGCGAATCCCCAGCCGAACAGCGCCGTGCCGCCGAGCACGGACTCGGTTCCCAGCAGGACCAGCAGGTGGCGCGGGGCGCCGTCGTCGACGCTGAAGCCGACCGGAAACATCCCCGCGGCGAGCACGGCGAAGCCGGCGACCAGCACCCGGATCGCGCGCGTCGAGGCCGGGTCGCCCGAATCGGCAAGCAGCAGCATGCCCGCGGCGGCCAGGGCACTGGCGCCGCACAGGCAGCAGGCGGAGATGATGTCGACGTGCAGCAACCGGCGTCCTCGTGGACCCGGGTTATCGGCCGGGACGCGGACGTCCTGAAGCCGGCGCGGCGCGGGCGTGAACGACGCCCGGACGAGTGCTCAGCCGCGGCCGACGAACGGCATCTTGGTGGCCATGATGGTCATGAACTGCACGTTGGCCTCCAGCGGCAGCCCGGCCATGTGGACCACGGCGGCGGCCACGCGGGCCACGTCCAGCATCGGCTCGGGCGCGACGCGACCATCGGCCTGCTTGACGCCGGTGGCCATCGGCGCGGCCATGTCGGTGACGGCATTGCCGATGTCGATCTGGCCGCAGGCGATGTCCCAGGCGCGGCCGTCCAGCGAGATCGACTTGGTCAGGCCGGTCACCGCGTGCTTGGTGGCCGTGTAGGGCGCGGAGTCGGGACGCGGCGCGTGCGCCGAGATCGAGCCGTTGTTGATGATGCGGCCGCCGCGCGGCGACTGCGCCTTCATCGCGCGGTACGCGCCCTGCGCGCACAGGAACATACCGGTGAGGTTGACGTCGACGACCGCGCGCCAGGTGTCGGCGCTCAGGTCCTCGAACGCGATGCCGTTGGCGCTGATGCCGGCGTTGTTGAAGAGCACGTCGACGCGGCCGAAGCGCTGCAGCGTGGCGGCAAACAGCGCATCGACCTGCGACGCCTGCGTGACGTCGGTGGGCACGCACAGCAGCGCGTCGCCACCCCCGGCCTGCCCGGCCACCCGCTGCAGCGCGTCGGCGCGCCGGCCCGCCAGCACGACCGCGTAGCCCGCGCGGGCCAGCGCCAGCACGCAGGCCTGGCCGATGCCGCTGCCGGCGCCGGTGACGACGGCGATCTTGGTCGAGGAGCTCATGGCACTGCCTTCCTGGAAGAGTTGTCATCCTGCGCGCAGTCGCAGGATCCACGCGGACCGGGGCGGCGCGATCGCAGGGATGGATCCTGCGACTGCGCGCAGGATGACGGTTGCAATTTCGGTCGCTCGTCCCCTGCCTGAGGGATGCGCCGCGGCCGCCAAAGGAACACCATTGATCCTGCAGCGGGCCGCCATGATGTCCGCATCAGGGGATTCAAATGCACACCACCCGCCCTCGCCCCAGCGCACCGCCGTTCGGCGGCTATGCCACCCTCGGCACGCTGATTCTCGCCGCGGCCTCGGCCGTCGCGCTCGTGCTGTTGTCCGGTTGCCATTCGGGACCCGCCAACAATGCCTTCGCGGCGACACCTGCCGAGAAGTCCACCGAGGCCAAGCTGAAGCCGCGCGACACGATGCCGCCGCTGCAGCCCTTCGACGAACACTTCGTCGAGGTGCCGCAGCCCGAGGCGAACTGACCGCTCAGTGCAGGTCGACGCCGGTCGAGATGACGGCCGACAGGTCCAGCTGCGCGGCATCCAGTTGCAGCACCGTCGCCTGGTGCGCGGCCGCGGAGTCGCGGGCCAGCAGCGCGGTGAGGATCGCCTTGTGCCGCGGCAGCGCCAGCGCATGGGTGTTGGGCGCCTGGCTGCTCAGCTTGATGGACTCGCGCAGCGCCAGCGACAGCATGGTGCCGATGTAGGCCATCAGGTCGTTGCCGGTGGCCTCGGCGATGCGGCGATGGAAGGCCAGGTCGGGCTCCAGCATCGCGTCGACATCGGGCGCCGCTGCGGCCATCGCCTCGTAGGCCTGGGCAATGCCGGCGAGCTGCGCGTCGCTGGCCGCCTTCGCCGCCAGCGCCGCGGCGCCGGGCTCGAACACGCGGCGCATGCCCATCAGCATCTGCACGAACTCGGGAGCGGGGCGCGTCTGGATCATCCAGTACAGCACGTCCGGGTCCAGCAGGTGCCACTCGCTGCGCGGACGCACGATTGCGCCGGCGCGCTGGCGCGACAGCACCAGCCCCTTGGCGACCAGCACGCGCACCGCCTCGCGCAGCACGGGGCGGCTGACGTCGTAGCGTTCGATCAGCTCGGCCTCGGCCGGCAGGCGCTCACCCGGCGCGAGCTCGCCCGCCAGGATGCGCAGCCCCAGCTCGCGCACGATGCGCCCATGCTGGCTCTTGCCCTCGGGCTGGTTGCCCGTTCTTTCACGATAGGGGGAATGCTCGGCGCGGCTCGGCATGGGGGGCGTTCGCTAGAGATTGACCTGCCGCGAAGCTAGCACGACTGTCAGCGCGCCCAGCGCAGCACCAGCGGATCCAGCCGCCGCGCGGCGTCGAGCAACCCGGCGCGCACGTGCGGGCTCATCGCCGGCCAGGGGCTGCGCGGCGCGTCGCACGCGATGATGCCGCCCTCCTTCATCAACGCCTTGGCGGCGAGGAAGCCGCCCTGGCGGTTCTCGTGGTTGATCAGCGGCAGCCAGCGGCCGTAGGCCTCGACGGCCTCCTCGCGGCGGCCGGCGGCGAAGGCGTCGACGATGGTCCGGATGCCGTCCGGGTAGGCGCCGCCGGTCATCGCGCCAGTGGCGCCGGCATCGAGGTCGGCCAGCAGCGTGATCGCCTCCTCGCCGTCCCACGGGCCCTCGATGGCGTCGCCGCCCAGCTCGATCAGCTCGCGCAGCTTGCTCGCCGCGCCGGCCGTCTCGATCTTGAAGTAGCGCACCCGTTCGAAGTCCTGCGCCATGCGCGCGAGGAAGGCGGCCGGCAGCGGCGTGCCGGCCATCGGCGCGTCCTGGATCATGATGGGGATGTCCAGGCCGTCGCTCAGGTCGCCGAAGAACCGGTGGATCTGCTTCTCGCCAAGGCGCAGCGTGGCGCCGTGGTACGGCGGCATCACCATCACCATCGCGGCGCCCTGCGCCTGCGCGCGCTGGCCGCGGGCCAGGCAGATGGCGGTCGAGAAGTGCGTCGTCGTGACGATCACCGGCACGCGGCCGGCCACGTGCTCGAGGATCGCGCGCGTGAGCGTCTCGCGCTCGTCGTCGGACAGCACGAACTGCTCGGAGAAGTTGGCGAGGATGCACAGGCCGTTCGAGCCGGCGTCGATCATGAAGTCGACGCAGCGCTTCTGGCCGGCCAGGTCCAGCGTGCCGTCCTCGTTGAAGATCGTCGGCACGACCGGGAAGACGCCCCGGAAGCGCGGGGCATGGCGGGTAGCAGTCATCGCTCGCCTCTCATTTAAAGTATGACTATAAATGCCTGATTGTCGAAGTATAGGTCAACTCGCAATTTATAGTATGACTTGTTTTCGACTGATCCTGGTCTGTAACCATTCGCCGCTAAGCTGCCGGCATGACCACCGTCTCCCAGTTGCCCGGCGCGCGCGACCCGGTCGCGCCGGCGCCCGGCCTGCTGCGGCTCGCGTGGCCGATCTTCGCCGAACAGGCGCTTCACATGTTGACCGGCGTGGTCTCGACGCTGATGGCCAGCCGCATCGGCGACAACGCCGTGGCCGCCCTGGGCAGCGCGGGGCAGGTGCTGGTGATGTTCCTGGTCGGCTTCAACGTGCTGGCCGTCGGCGCCTCGATCGCCACCACGCACCACCTGGGCCTCGGCGACCGCGAGGGCGCGCGCCGGCTCGCGCGTGGCGCGGTGTCGACCAACCTGTGGCTGGGAGCGGCCTTCAGCCTCAGCCTCGCCTTCACCGCGCCGACGCTGCTGCGCTGGGTCCAGCTGACGCCGCCGCTGATGGCCTTCGCGCTGCCCTACCTGCAGTGGATGGGCGGCACGCTGTTCCTCGAGTCGATGAACTACGCGCTGTGCGCGGTGCTGCGCGCGCACGGCCACACGCGCGAGGTGATGTTGGTGATCCTCGCGCAGAACGCCGTCAACGCGGGCCTGAGCGTGCTGCTGATCTTCGGGCTGGCGGGGCTGCCGGCGCTGGGCGTGACGGGCATCGTGATCGCGGCGGCGACCAGCCGCCTGCTCGCCTGCGCCGCCCTGTGGGTGCTGGTCAACGCGCACATCGGGCTGCGCCTGCGCCCGCGCGACCTGGTGTCCATCCATCTGGCCGACCTGCGGCGGCTGCTGGCGCTCGGCTTTCCCGCGGTGCTGGAGAACGTCAGCTGGTTCGCTTCCTTCATGATCATCACGGCGCTGACGGCGCGCATGGGCGAGCGCACGCTGGCCACGCAGGCCTACACGATGCAGATCGCGTCGATCGAGATGCTGGCGTGCCTGTCGATCGGCATCGGCAACGAGATCATCGTCGGCCGGCTGGTGGGCGCGGGCCGGTTCGAGGAGGCGCGCGTGCAGTGCCTGGCCAACATGCGGCTCGGGCTGATCGTGACGGCCGCGGTGGCGGTCGTGTTCGCGCTGCTCGCGCCGGCCGTGCTGCGCCTGTTCAC
>Ga0070673_100001158_pt1 | contig 15158 bp, 10 predicted proteins | sample KBSM23metaG_FD_65342 | JGI IMG/M metagenome (GOLD analysis project Ga0070673, IMG submission 65342) | Miscanthus rhizosphere microbial communities from Kellogg Biological Station, Michigan, USA - KBS M2-3 metaG | ecosystem: Host-associated > Plants > Roots > Rhizosphere > Soil ... | reverse complement strand
CGTCGACGTCGCGCCAGTCACGCGAGGCGGGCGACAGCGCGATGCTGACCGCGACCAACAACGTCCAGGACGGGCAGGGGAAGAACATCGTGCTGTCCTGGTTCACCGCCGACGGCTACTGGCAGTGGTCCGACTACAGCGGCTACAACGGCATGAGCAAGTCGGGGCTGGTCGACATGTACCGCCTGCCGAAGTTCGCGTACTACATGCTGCAGAGCCAGCGCGATCCCAGCGTGACCGTCAGCGGCGTCGATTCGGGGCCGATGGTGTTCATCGCGAACAGCTGGATGTCGACGTCGCCGACGACGGTGCGCGTGTTCAGCAACTGCGATCAGGTGTCGCTGTACGTGAACAACACGCTGTCGTCGACGCGGTCGCCCGACACCGGGACGGGCCTGCAGCATCCGCCCTTCACGTTCAGCGTCGGATCATTCAGCGCCGGGACGCTGCGCGCCGACTGCGTGATGGGCGGTTCGACGCGCGCCACCTTCACGCGGCAGACGCCGGGCGCCGCGGCGGCGATCAAGCTGCGCCCCGAGGGCACGACCATGCGCGCCGATCTCGCCGACGCGCGCCTGGTGTTCATCGACGTCGTCGACGCGAACGGCAGCGTGGTCGTCACCGACAACCACATGGTCACGCTGAGCGTCAGCGGTCCGGGCAGCCTCATCGGTCCGGCCACGGTGACGATGAAGGGCGGCCAGCTCGCCACCTGGGTGCGCCCGGGGCGAACGGCCGGGACGATCACGCTGAACGCGAGCGCCAGCGGCCTGACCGCCGGCAGCGCGACCTTCACGTCGCAGACCGTCGCGGATCTACCGCCCGCGCCCGCCGACCGCCCCTGATTCTCCTCCCTCTCCCGCTTGCGCGCTTGCGGGAGAGGGCTGGGGTGAGGGCCAGCCGCTTGCGGGCGCCGTTCGAGCGGGAGAGGGGTGGGGTGAGGGCAAGGCTTGCAGCGGTAACGCAATCTTTTCGCGTCTGCCTTCGGGTGCCCCGCGATTTGTCGCGCGTTTCTGCTGGCACGGCCGTTGAAGTGAGATCGCGGTATGAAGCGACTCGCACACATCGCCGCGGTAGCCATCGGTTTCGCAGGGCTGTCATCCGTTGCGCGCGCCGACGGGGCGGCGTCGTTCGGCGTGTCACTGGACGGCTACTTCGCGCCCGTCTGGGATGACAGCGTCACAAATACGACCAACGTGGACGAGCAGCGCCGGTCGCGCGGGCTCCTCGGGTTGGCCGCGCTCGCGAATGTCGGTCCTTACGCCGCCGGGGCCATCGTCGACGGCTTTCCAGGCATGTTCGGGAACGGCCGGATGTCGGTGGGCGGCGTCGCGGGTTGGCAGCCGCGGCTGGGCGCGATCCGCTGGCAGGTGCTGGGCGAGATCGGTGCCGAGCGGTTCTCGGACGTGGGCGGCACATTCTTCACGTCGCCCAACACGAACGAGACCTGGCTGGACTACGTGGGACTCAGGCTGGGAAGCAGCGAAACGATCGGCCGCGGCGAACATTTCGAGCTGGGCACCTGGATCTTCATGCGCAGGGATCTCGGCCAGGCGACGGTCACCAGCCATCCTTCCGGGTTCTTCGATGACGGGTCCTCCACCACGTACCACCTGGGCGGTTACACGCTGGGCGCGGCCTTCCGCGTCGGAATGCGCTTCGACCGCAAGCGAGCGTCCGCACCGGAATCGCGCGAGATGGCGTTCGACGGACGCCGCAATCTCTGACAGCGGCTGGTAAGGAGCTGACAGGCGGGCGGGTTGCGCGCTGCCCCCCCCGCGCCGATCCGGGGGTTCGCGTGGTGCCGCGCTGGCATGGGCGTTGTAGTGCCATGCCAACATGAACATCGCCTACCACCTCGCAGCCACGGCCGCGCTGGCGGCGCTGACGCTGGCGTCGCCCGGCGCTCGCGCCGCCGAAGGCCCGGCGTTCGGATTCTCCGTCGACGGCTACCTGGCGCCCACCTGGGACCACAGCGTCACCTATCAGGACGGCGGTGAACCCGAGCGCGGCTCGCGCGGCAAGTTTGGCCTGGCGACGCTGCTCAACCTCGACGACCTTGCCTTCGGCGGGGTCGTCGACGGTTTTCCGGGCATCCTCGGCGAGGGCCGGCTGACGGTGGGTGGGGTGGTCGGCTGGCAGCCGCACTTCGGCTCGCATCGCTATCAGCTGCTGGGCGAGATGGGACAGGAACGCTTCACGGACGTCGGTGGGTCGCTGCTCAGCACGACGAGCCCCCACGAGACCTGGCTCGACTACGTCGGGGCGCGCCTGGGCGTGACCGAGGTGCTCAGCAGCGACGGCCACTTTCTGCTGGGCGCGTGGCTGTTCGTTCGCAAGGATCTCGGGGAGACGTATGTCACCAACACGCCGTCCAGCCTCGGTCTCGGCGACAGCCCGTCCACGGGTTACGTGGTCGGCGGCTACTCCGCCGGCGTCGCGTTCCGCATCGGCCTCCGCTTTGACCAGAAGCGCGCGACGTCGGAGATCTGATCTGGTCCCCTCGCCCCGGGGTCAGAGGTCGTCGCCGGGCGGGCCGGGATGCTCGGCCGGGAAGGCGTGCGCGCCGGCGGGCTCGTCGTCGTCGTCCCAGGGATTGTCCCGACCGCCGAACGGCTGACCCGACTCGGGGGCGTAGGCCACCTCGTCCTCTTCGCTGAGCAGCTCTCGTTCCGCGGGTGTCACACGAAGAACGTGTGTCCGCGAACCGCGCCCGCAACGGGGGCCGCTCTTTCTACGACTTACTTCGGCCCGCCCGAGGCCGGCTCGGCGCCGCGGCGGCCGGGCGCCCCGGCGGTGGCGTAGAACGCCTCGGTCACGTTGGCGGCGGTTCCCCAGCGCGCCTTGGACCAGGTGGTCTCGTACGCGTACAGCAGGCCCAGCACGCCGCGCATGCCCCGCAGCGCGATCGGATGATCGGCGGCGACGTCCTTCTGCTCGCGCGGATCGTCGTACTCGTCGTAGAGCTCGATGCGCCCCGGGCCGCGGTGGACCATGCGGTAGCGCTGCACCTTGAGGCCGCGCGACACCTGCCCGTCGACGGTCAGCGCGGCGCGCGGGCTCTGGCCCACCTCGTCGCGCGCCAGCGGGGCCAGGGTGGTCCCCTCGGCGGCGGGCGTCGGCTTGAGCCCGGCCAGGTCGAGCATCGTCGCGTACAGATCCATCACCTCGACGTCGGCGTGGACGACCTTGCCGGCCGGGAACACGCCGGGCGCGCGGATCATCAGCGGCACGTGCACCAGCTCCTGGTACACGGTGTCGCCGTGGCCGACGCTGCCGTGCTCGTAGAACTGGTCGCCGTGATCGGACACCACGATCAGCGCCGACTGGTCGTAGATGCCCATCTTCTTCAAGTCGGCGATGAACGCCGCGAACGCCGCGTCGCTCTGCGAGATCTCGGCGTCGTGCAGCGCCTCCAGGTACTTCTTGTCGTTGTCGGTGATCTTCAGCTTGCCGCCCTTGATCAGGCCCAGCTGCACGCCCGACTGCACCGGCTTGATCGGCCCGACGTAGGGCTTGTCCCAGTACTTGACCAGGAATTCCTTGCGCGGCGTGTAGGCGACGTGCGGCTCGATGGTGGCCAGGTACGCGAACTGTTTCTTGGCGACGATCGGCTGCAGCCACGCCTTCGCCGTCTTCCACAGGTACTCGGAGCCGTTGGGCAGCGATTCGCGGATGAAGTTGCGGTTGACGTCCCAGCCGCGGTCGAAGCCCCACTTCGACGAGATGTAGCCGTTCGACGAGAACATCGCGGTCTTGAAGCCTGCCTTCTTCATCTCCTCGGCGACGAACGGAACGTCCCGCGACAGCTTCGCCTCGTGCGCGGTGGCGCGGTGAACGGTCGGGTAGACGCCGGTCAGCAGCGACGCGTGCGACGGCAGCGACCAGGTGCCGGGGACCTGCGCCCACGCGAAGCGGGTCGCGTCGGCGGCGAAGGCGTCGTAGTTGGGCGTCGCGACGCGCGACTTCGCGTTGTAGGGGCGCAGCTTGTCGGCGCGCAGCGTGTCGACCATCCAGACGAAGATGTGATCGAACTTGGGCTGCTGCGCGGCGGCCTCGGCCGCGGGCGCCTTGACGACGATGCGCGGTTCACCCCAGGCGACGTCGCCCTTCGCGCCGCGCACGATCAGATCGATGCGCGCGGCCTGGCCGCCCGCGGCGCCGAGATCGACGAGCGCGTCCGTCCATCCCGCTCCGGCGCCCACATTGGCCTCGTGGACGGTGCGCGCCGGCTTGCCGTCGACCGCCACCTGCGCGAGCACCGACCCACCCGGGGGCGCGCCGCCGGTCGCGAACGCCAGGTGCGCGCCCTCGGGAAGCTGCACATAGAACGACACCCGCGACGCCGCGCCGCCCGGGACCAGCGCGCGACGGCGGGCGCCGGAGAGGTCGACCTCGCGCGCCGCGAGGGGCGCCAGCGAGCCGGCGGGCGGGCCGAGCGACGCCGGGCCCAGCGCCAGCGAGGTCACGGCCGCGGCCGCGCGCTTGCCGCCGGGCACGTCGACGGCGGACTTGAAGGTCAGGCGCACGCGATTGTCGCCCGGGTGCAGCAGCGCCGCCGGCACGGCGACGTCGTACCGCTTGCTCGCCTTGTCGACCTCCAGCGTCGACAGCGGCTTCTCGTTAACGAACAGCGACACGCGCTGCTGGGGCGCCAGCGCGCGCATCGTGATCGACAGCGTCGCGTCCTCGACCTTGGCATCGGCGTCGACGGGCAGGAAGGCCATCGCGGACAGCCCGGCCACCAGCGCGGCCGGTTTGCCTTCGTCCTTCGTTCCCAGCAGCCAGGACGTCTTCCAGCCGCCGTCCACGTACTTGAGGAAGTCGAGGCCGCCGGCGTCGACGAGCAGCCGGCCGTCGCGGTACAGGCCGGCGTGGACGCGGTTCGCGTAGAGATCGATCGCGGTGCGGAATCCGCTGGGATCGATGGGCGCGGCGGGCGCTGGTGCGGCCGGCGCGGACGGCGCGGGCGCTGCGGGCGCGGCGGCCGCGGCGGCTTCGATGGCCGGCGCTTGTTTGGATGACCCGCCGCAACTCCCGAGCAAGAACGCGAGGGCCGCGGTCAGGCGGGAAGGGCGTCGGCGCGGTTGTGCTTGAGGGGACGGCGAACGACGAAGCAAGCGCCGCAAGTATCGCGGCGTCTCGCTCGGCGTCAAGTGGGGAGGCGCGATCGGTCAGCGATAGACGACCCGCACGCGCTGGTTGTGCGTGTCCGCCACGTAGAGGTTGCCCGACGCGTCCAGCGCGATCCCGCCCGGGCGGTCGAGCTTTGCCGCCGTCGCGGGGCCTCCGTCACCCGCGAAACCGGGCGTGCCGCACGTGCCCGCGACCGTCCCGATCACCCCGTCGGCCCCGACGGCGCGCACGCAGTTGTTTCCCGTGTCGGCGATGTAGACGAGACCGTCCGGTCCGACCGCCACGTCCGCCAGGCTGTTCAGCGCCGCCGCCATGGCCGGCCCGCCGTCGCCGGCGGCGCCGGCCGTCCCCGTACCCGCGACGGTCGTGATGACGCCGCTCGGATCGATCCTGCGCACCCGGTTGTTCTGCGTGTCCGCGAGGTAGAGATCTCCGGACGGGTCCACGTCGATGCGCCCGGCCGGACGCGCCGACTGCCCCTGCGGCAGCGAGATGAATGCGCCCGTCGCGGGACCGTCGTCGCCCAGCGCGCAGCCGACGCACGGACCGACGCCGGCGATGGTGCTGATGGTCGCCGTCGCGGCGTCGACCCTGCGGATGCGATCGTTCGCCTGGTCGGAGATGAACATGTTGCCGGCGCCGTCGAACGCGATCGCGACGGGCAGGTTGAGGACGGCGGTCTCGGCGGGGCCGCCGTCGCCGGCGAAGCCGCGCATGCCGGTGCCGCAGACGTCGTGCAGCTCGCCCGTCGCGGCGTCGAGCGTCTTGATGCGGCTGTTGTGCCACGCGGCGATGAACAGCGTCCCGGCGGGATCGAACGTCACCTGCGTGGGGTGGTTCAGCCGCCCCGTGGACGGATCGTCGGACACCGGTCCCAGCTCGCCGATCCCGGCCACGATGCGCAGCGTGCCGTCGTCCTCGCGGACGCGGATGCGATGGTTGTTCCAGTCGACGATGTACAGCCGGCCGTCGGGACCGACGGTGACGTCCTGGGGAAGGTAGAGGCGCGTATCGAGCGCGGCCAGCCCGTCGGCGCCGTCGCCCGCGACGCCCGTTCCCGCCACCGTGCAGATCCGCCCGGGCGCGGGGTCGCAGGGCTCGGGCGGCGCCTGGCGAACGACGTCGTCGCCGCATCCGCTCGCCGCGGCGACGGCGAGCACGGCCGCAGCGGGCAACCGTCCGAACGTCAGCGCATCACCATGCGGATGCGGTTGTTCATCGTGTCGGCGATGAACAGGTTGCCGGCGGCGTCGAACGTGATGCCCCACGGGCGCTTCAACGACGCGGCGGTCGGCGCGCCGCCGTCGCCGCCGAACCGCGCCTCGCCGTCGCCCGCGAAGGTCGTGATCACGCCGGTCGCGAGGTCGACCGCGCGCACGCGGTGGTTGTCGGTGTCGGCGATGTACAGGCGCCCGTCGCCGTCCAGCGCGACGTCGCGCGGCCAGGCGAGCGACGCCTCGGTGGCGGGGCCACCGTCGCCCGAGAAGCCGGCGACGCCGTTGCCGGCGACGGTCTCGATCGTGTCGGCGGCGAAGTCGACCCGGCGGATGCGCTGGTTCTCGGTGTCGGCGATGTACAGGCGATCCTGCGCGTCGATCGCGAGCGCGCCGCCCGGTTCGGGGTTGTCGCCCGTCATCTGGAACTTCAACAGCGCCGCGGCGGGCGGGCCGCCGTCGCCGGCGAATCCCGCCATCGCGCCGCCGACGACCGTGTCGATGACGCCGTCGGCGCCGATGCGCCGCACGCGGAAGTTGCGCGTATCGGCCACGTACAGCGCGCCCGTCACCGGGCTGACGACCACCGACTTCGGCATGCTGAGCAGCGCGGCCAGCGCCGCCATCCCGTCGCCCGCGAATCCCGGCCCCGCGCCGCTGACCACGGCCTCCATCCCGCTGTCCGGATCCAGCCGGCGGATCTTGTGGTTGTGCCACGACGCGACGATCACCGTGCCATCGCCGGTGAACGCCAGGTCCGTCGGATGGTTCAAGTTGCAGGCGGTGCCGGCCACGCCGGGCGCCGCGCGTTCGTCGCCGGCGTCGGGCCCGTCGCCGACGTCCGACGTCCCCAGAACGGTCTCGAACGTGTCGTCCGGTTTCACGCGCCGGACGCGGTGGTTCTGCCAGTCCAGCACGTAGGCGCGGCCGTCGGGCGCGAACGCGAGGTCCATCGGCCAGTACAGCATCGCCTGCCGCCGATCGAGCCCGTCGCCGGAGAACGCCGGCTCGCCGTTGCCGGCCCAGGTGCAGATCTTTCCGGGCACGCAGTCCGGGTCGGCCGCACACGCGCCGGCGGCCAGCGCCAGCGCGGCGAGGGTCCCCAGGCGAGTGCTGACGGCGCGCATTTTCAACGCGCGGACGGTACGCAAGGCGCGGACCAGCGGGCGACGCCGTTGTTACGCGGGGTTCGGCGGCTGCCCGCGCGGCGGCTGACTGAAAACCGCGACATGAATGTCCCGATCTTACAGAGGCCCCACGCGAAGGAGACGTTTTTCGCGGCGTCGTTGCTGGGCTTTTGCAGGTGGCCGCGTGCTTGCTACGTGGCGGCGCGGGAGGGACTGCCATGGCGTGCGTTCGAGCGGTACTGGTTCTCGGATCCATCCTCGGGACGCTGGCAGGCGCGCGCGCGGCCCACGCGTGCGGTGGGTTCTTCTGCAACCAGCCGCAGCCCAACGGGCCGCTGCCGATCGCGCAGGCGGCCGAGAACGTGCTGTTCGTGATGGATACCGATGCGCAGGGCGTGCACCGCGTGGAGGCGCACATCCAGATCGCGTACACGGGTCCGGCCACGTCGTTTTCGTGGATCGTCCCGGTCACCACCGTACCCACCGTCGACGTCGGCTGGGACATCCTGTTCGACCGCATCGAGCCGCCGACGCGGCCGTCGTTCCAGCTGATGACGGTGGTCGACGGGAGGTGCAAGGGCGGAGGCGGCGGGGTCGGTTGCGGCGGCTTGGCCGGGAGCTCCGCCGCCGGTGCCAAGAGCGACAATGGAGGACCGGGGGTGTCACCCGCCGTCGACGTGCTGTCGCAGGGAAGCGCGGGGCCCTACGACTACGTGGTCGTGCGTTCGGAGGAAGGGGCGACGCTGCGAAACTGGCTGACCACCAACGGCTACTTCGTGTCCCCCGAAAGCGAGCAGATCGTCGACGACTACGTGGCGGGCGGCTATTCGTTCGTGGCCGTCAGGTTGATGGTCGGACAGGACACCTCGGCGATCCGCCCGATCGTCCTGCGCCTGCAATCGTCGGAGGCGTGCCTGCCGCTGAAGCTGACGGCGATCGCGTCCACCCCGGATCTGCGCATCAACGTCTGGGTGCTGGCGCGCGCGCGTGCGATCCCGATCAACTACGTCGAGATCGGCATCAACCTCGCCAAGATCGACTGGTTCACCGGCGGCCTCAATTACGACCAGCTGGTGCAGGAGGCGGCGAACGAGGCGCAGGGCAACGCCTTCGTCGTCGAGTACGCGCAGCCGTCCGCGGCGGCGGTGGGCTGGATGACGCTGTCGACGTATGGTCGTTCCGACCTCGCGACCTACACGACGCCGCCGACTTACGTCGGCGCGCTCGGCGCCCTGGGTGTGACGCCGACGAGCGCCGTGGTGCAGGTGCTGCGCAAGTACATCCCGCTGCCGGCGTCCCTCAAATCCCAGGGCGTGACCGAGGGAATGTTCTACGCGAACCTGCAGAACTACTGGCAAACGAGCGCCGCCGACTTCGCGCCGTTCGATCCGGTGGCGCTGACCGCCGAGCTGGAGAAAGAGGTGCTGCGCCCGATCGACACTTTGCGGCCGTTGTTCGAAAACAACGCCTACCTGACCCGACTGGCGACGTTCATCTCGCCCGAGGAGATGACGAAGGATCCGCTGTTCGTGACGAACGCGTCGCTGCCCGCGGTGGCGCCCCAGCACCTCGCGACCGGCCACATCCTGTGCGGCGACGAAGAGCTGTACGGCAACGAGGCGCCCGTGAACGTGGTGCTCGAGGACGGCCGCAACGTCGTCTATTCCGCAGCCGCGTTCCGCGGTTCGACCTCGCGCGCGGACATCGACGCGATGCCGTCGGCGGACACCGCCTGGATCCGCGAGCCGGATGGCGCGGGGCAGGTCGCCTTCGACAACCGCGGCGCCATCGCGAACGCGATCGCCGCGCACAACGCGACGGTCCCGACGCCCGGGTCCGGGTGCGGCTGCTCGCTGCGCGCGCGCCCGCGCCACTGGGAAATGATCGTGCTGGTGGGCGCCATCGTGCTCGTCCTGGGCAACCGGCGGCGCCGCGGCTGACCGTCGCGCCGCCCACCGCGCCTGCGGCGCGGCGCGGCTGGCCGCCCCCGCGCGAAGCGCGGGATCGCGGCCACCAGAAAAAACAATAGTCGCACACCGCGCCTGCGGCGCGGAGCGACTAGAACAGCGTGCCGCTGACGCCGAACGCGGTGCGCGCGCCGCCGTTCGCGTCGGAGACGGGCGCCACCGCCGGCGCCAGGTTTCGCCAGCTGGGCAGCAGGCTCGGGCGGCGCGGCGTGCGCCGCGCAACGGTCGCATCGTCGGGCGGGATGCCGTCGAGGGCGCCGGTCGCGAGGAACGTGATCAGCAGGCCGCCGAGGCCGCCCACGGTGATGCCGGTCCACGCGCCCGCGTCGGTGTCCGCCGACGCGCCCAGCAGCAGGCCGATGACGGCGCCGCCGTAGCCGCCCCAGGTCGACACGCGCACGCGCTCCAGCGAGACCTCGCTGGACAGCGCGCCGACGGTGCCCAGCGCGAGGCCGCCGTAGAGGCCGATCAGGCTGGAGGTGAAGATCTTCTTGTTCGAGGGCTCGCGGTAGTAGGTGTAGCCGTTGTTCGTCGTGTTGCCGCCGAACGCCAGCATGCTGGTGGTGCCCAGCACCAGCCCCCAGAAGCCGGCGTCGCGCACCAGCTGCGTGTCGCCGGGATCGAGCTCCAGGTTGCGTGCCGCGACGATCGCGACCGGGACCGACAGCAGGCCGACGACGCCGGTGGCGAGGCTGACCGCCTTCTCGTCGGGATTGTCGCTGGCGACGTTGGCGATCAGCAGCGTCGTCGTCGGGAGGAACGACGTGATGGCGAGCGCGAGCGGCAGATCGCCGCGGTCCGGATCGCCCAGGGTCAGATAGGCGACGGCGCCCAGCGTGTAGGCGATCGCGCCCAGGGCGACCGGCCCCACGCTCTGATCGCCATTGTCCTGGGCCAGCGTCAACGAGAAGCCGACCGACATCCCGTACAGGAACGAGGTGACCCCGAAGTCCATCTTCTCCCAGGTGCTGAGGCGCAGCTTCTCGGACGTGGCGAGCGAGTAAGGCTCGCGACGGACCACGACGCCGACAGTGCCCGCCGGCGGGGGTGCACCCGGCGGCGCCATCACGCCCGGCGCGGGCGCCTGCCCAGGGGGTAGCGCCTGGACCTGCCGCGCCCCCAGTATTTTCAGCGCGCGTCGCGCGTCGCTCGCCTCGGGCGCATCCCCGTAGAAGCGCGCGATCTGATCGTAGAGAGCGGCCGCCTGCTCCAGGTTGCCGGCGTCGACCGCGGCGTCCGCGCCCGCCAGCAGCTGCGCCGGCGACAAGGCCGCGGGCGGCGGCGCCGACGGCGCGACCACGGAAGGCTCCAGCGCCTGCGCCTGCGCCGCCGCGGAGCGCGGCGAAAGCACGGCCGCGCCGGCGACGGCGACGAGCAGCAGCGTCGTGGCGGCGGTCGGCTTCATGCGGCGGCGCGCGTCGTTGTCATGGGATCGCCGGGGTTCCGCTGTTGAGGTACGACCGCAGGAACGCCAGCCAGTCGGACTGGGCCGACGCGTTCTTGGTCGCGACGAAGTGACCGTCGTAGCCATCGGGCTGGTACTGGAACACACCGGCGGTCCGTTTGATCCCGTCGCCGCCCGTCACGTTGGCCGTGACGGGTCGGGTGATCGGATCCCGGTCGAAGGCGTCGATGACGGTGCCGACCGGCGACAGACCCAGCGAGCGCGCGTTCGCTTCCAGCGTCGACCGCGGCGTGTATGTGTCGCCCTTGCCCCACGACATGTAGACGTGCTTGGACGGAATCATCGCGGGCGGCCGCGTGATGAGCAAGGGGTTGTAGCTGAGCGGATCGGAACGGTCGAAGAAGCTCTGGAAGATGGTCATGACCGGGTGCTCGGCGTCGAGCTTCTCGCCGATCAGGAACTCCATCCCGGACGAGATGTTGACCGGCATCGTCTTGTCCAGCAGCGACGACGTCAGGTACGCCCCCGCGCCGGAGAAGACCGCGACGGGCGTGGCGTCCGACCACGCCATCGCGATCTCGCCCGACGTGCTGCCCTGCGAATGCCCGAAGTACATGACCTTGGTCGGGTCGAACAGGATCGCTTCGGTCGTCGGCGACGTCGCCGCCGTCGCGACCGCCACCTTGGCCACGCGCAACGCCTGCAAGATGTCGGCGCCGCCCTGCAGGAAGTTGTCGCGCGCCGCCCGCGGGTTCAGCGGGTTGAACACGAGGTCGTCGGACTTCTTCGTCGAGCCGCCCTTGCGCGCGCCGTGCTCGACCGCGTCGAACCCGAACACCGCGGCCGGCTTCGTGCCGGACGCCATGTCGCGGGCGATCCCGTCGGAGATGAACGACCGCATCGACCCGCCGGTGCCGTGGTGGGTCACGACCAGCGGCCAGCCCGCGGCGGGCATCGTCGCGCCTTTCGGGATCGTCAGGGCGAAGCAGACCTGCTCCGTGCGCACGACCGCCGGCACGCCCGCCGTCTCGGTGATGCCGCCGCCCATCGCGGGCGTGTCGTAGGGCGCCGTCCCCTCCTGGTAGATCGGCACCGAAAACTTTCCGTGGATCTCGTTGAAGGCCGAATCGGCGGTGGCCGGGCAGGCGCGCGCCGCCGTGCCGTCGTCGCACGGCGAGGTCATGCCCGGCGCGCACAGCGTGAGCTCGGTCAGCGCCGGCGCGGGCTGCGTCGCGATGCTGGTGGCGAGGCGCCCCATGTGGCCGGGCGCGTCTTGCACGGTGAACACGGCCGCGGCCACCAGCACGGGCGGGTTGAGCTGGCCGGTCATCCAGCTGCGCAGCGGCTGGTAGGCGTCCCACGCGTGTCCCAGCGCCGCGTCGGTCGGACGCGTCGTCGCCATCACCGCCTGGAAATCGGCGTCGGGCGCCGCCGGCATGCCCGTGTCGGACTTCAGTCCGTTCGTCAGGTAGACGGCGATCGTGTGCTTGGGCTCGAACGGAGCGTCGGCGCTGGGACGGACGACCAGCGTGTGCTGGCACGAATACTTCGTTTGCCCGTTGTTGGTGACCCAGCTGCGCGAGAACTCGCCGCCGAACGACGGCCCCGGCGTCACGTCGATGATCTTCACGACGTCTTCGGTCGCCGTCGCGTAGTCGATGTTGCCGGAGAAACGGAAGGTGACGCCGGCCGCGGCCGAGAAGCCGTCGAAGTCGGTGGTCCACGTATCGACGTAGAGCTTCACGAGGTCCACGCCCAGCGGCGTCGGGCCCGGCTTGGGGAAGTCGGAGATGTCGAGCGCGCCCGCCGTCACGCGTACGTCGTTCGGGAAGGGCAGGCGGAAGAAGTCCGCGGGCGGCTTGCCGGCGCGCGGGACCTCGAAGTAGCCGCGGAATGCGCCCTCGTCGGCGCACTTCACGCCCTCGAAGGGCGGGAACGCGGTCTTGAGCGGCGCGCAGGTGCTGGTCGCGCCGCAGTAGAGCCCCGACAGGCACTCGGTCGTCGCGTGGCACGTGCCGCCCAGGTCGGTGCCGCCGCCCTCGGCGCACGTCCCGTAGAACCCGGTCAGGTTACAGCGCAGCGGCGGACGGCACTGCTGGTCGGACGTGCACGACGCGCCCGCGTCGAGACCTCCGCCCATCGTGCACACGCCCGTGATCCCGTTGCAGAAGTTGCCGCCGGCGCAGTCGCGGGTCGCCGAACAGCGGGCGCCGGGACGGCCGTTCCCGGGATCGGCGCAGGTACCGCCCGCGCACACCTTGCCGCTCGGGCACTCGGAGGGACCGTTGCACGGCGTGCCGGCGATTCCGTCCAATCCCTTGCTCGAGCATCCCGCGATCGCCACTGCGAGCACCACCGCCACCACCCCGTGACGCCAAGCCAAGGCAGTCTGCATCTGCGGGCATCGTACCCCAACCGCAGCTCATTTTGGCGGGCGTTCGCCGCGACGCCGGGCGCTATTCCTCGGCGTCTTGTTCGCGCTTCTTGCGCGCGACCGCCTCGATGCCGGCCAGGCGGCCCAGCTCACGGTGGATGCGGGCGACGCGTTCGACCTGGCCCTTGGCGGGGAAGCGTTCGTAGAAGCCCTCGTTCTTGAACGTCTTGATCTCCTGGGTCCACGGCGCCAGTTTCCGCTCCCAGCGCTTTTGTCGGCCGTCGACCGGCTCGGCGTCGACGTGGGCCAGGTCGGCGCACACGCGCAGCATCGCCTTGATCGTCACCGGCTTGGTCACCATGTAGTTGCCGTTGCCCCACGCCTCGTCCCCCCACACCTTCTCGGACGCCTTGAGGAAGTCGCGCACCACCTGGTAGAGGCGGCTCACCAGCGTCCGCGAGGTCGCCTGCTTCTGCAGCTTCTTCCAGTCCGCCATCACCCAGCGGTGGATCTCGTTGAACAGCTCGGCCTGCAGGATCCATTTCTCGCGCTGGCTGCGGCCGCCCAGCCGGTTGATGCGGTAGCGCAACGGGCTGTCGGCCTCCACGTACAGCATCGCGACGACCTGGGCCGCTACGCGTTTGTCGGGCGCGGACCACGACACCTTCTCGTACAGGTCGACCAGGTGGCTCTTGTTGATGCGCGTCGGCGTCGAGTTGATGATGACGAACATCTCGGTCGCGAAGTCGTCGCTCTTGCCGTCGAAGATCACGCACGGCACGTGCAGCGTCCGGGCGTCGGCAGCGCGCTCCTTGCGGTAGAAGTGCAGGGCGGCCAGCCGGTGCTGGCCGTCGATGATCAGGTACTTGGCCCGCGGCTCTTCCAGGTTGCCGACGTTGTCGAAGCCCTTCAGCGGATCGAAGTGCAGGCGCTCGGGTGTGAACAGCAGCACCGTACCCGGGATCGGCGGCTGGCTCTGGGCCGTTTCGTAGAAGTTCTTGATGGCCGCGACCTTGGCGCGCGACAGGTCGCGCTGGAACGCGCTGTCACTGCGTTCGATCTTGGAGATGAACTTCGCGACGTCGTCGTCTTCCTCGACCTTGGCCGGCGCGATCTGACCTTCTTCCGCGTAGAACCGGCTGATGAACTGGACCTTGTCGAGCAGGTGGTCCGTCGGGTACGAGACGAAATAGAAGACGCTGTCCTTCTGCCTGACCTGGGTGGCGAGCATGGCTGGCGCATATTAGCCCAGCCATTGCCGGTTCGGTGAGGCCCCGAGGCCCGAGGCCCTGCGACTACTTACAGAGGGCGTCGATGCAGGACTGCGTGGTGCCGCACTCTTTCGTGAGGGCGCACACAGGGGCGGCCTCGCCGGCCGTCACGCAGAAGCCCCCGTGGCAGATGTCGGCGTCGCCGCACAGGCAGCAGTCGGCGCTGGTCGCACAGGCGGTCCGGCACGCGCCGTTCACGCACATGCGCCCGCCACCGCCGCAGTCGGGGTTCGCCTTGCACGAAGGCTTCGGCCGATCGTCGGCCCGGCACAGGCCGCTGACACAACGATCGAGCGTGCCGCAGTCCACGTCGCTCTTGCAGGCCCCGCGGCAGTAGCCGTTCACGCAGGCCCCGCCCTCGCAGTCGTTGTTGAGCACGCAGTGTCCGCCGCCGACCGGGTCGGGCTGGCAGTAACCGCCCAGGCAGACGGCACCGGTGCCGCATTCCAGGATCGTGGCGCACGGAGGCTCGCACGCGCCGTTGCGGCAGCGCGCGCCGAATCCACACTCGCTGTTGTACTGGCACAACGGGGTGCTCGGCGGCAACGGACCGCAGGTGCCGGACGTGCAGCATTCACCCGCCTTGCAGTCCGTGTCCGTCTTGCACATGGGCGCGCCACCGGTGCCGGTCGAGCCGCCCTTGCCGGCGCTGCCACCATTGCCG
>Ga0070673_100001156_pt1 | contig 15181 bp, 4 predicted proteins | sample KBSM23metaG_FD_65342 | JGI IMG/M metagenome (GOLD analysis project Ga0070673, IMG submission 65342) | Miscanthus rhizosphere microbial communities from Kellogg Biological Station, Michigan, USA - KBS M2-3 metaG | ecosystem: Host-associated > Plants > Roots > Rhizosphere > Soil ... | reverse complement strand
GATCGTGCAGGCGTTGGTGCAGGTGTCGGTGTTGACGGCGTTGCCGTCGTCGCACGCCTCGGTTCCTTGCACGAACCCGTCGCCGCAGCGGGCGATCGCGCAGGCGTTGGTGCAGGTGTCGGTGTTGACGGCGTTGCCGTCGTCGCACGCCTCGGTTCCTTGCACGAACCCGTCGCCGCAGCGGGCGGTCGTGCAGGCGTTGGTGCAGGTGTCGGTGTTGACGGCGTTCGCGTCATCGCACTGCTCGGTCCCTTGCACGAACCCGTCTCCGCAGCGGGCGGCCACGCAGGTGTTGGTGCAGGTGTCGGTGTTCGAGGTGTTGCCGTCGTCGCAAGCCTCGACCCCCTGTTGGACGAAGCCGTCGCCGCAACGAGCGGTCTTGCAGGTGTTGAGACAGCCGTCGGCGTTCGCGGTGTTCCCGTCGTCGCACTGCTCCCCCGTCTGCAGGATGCCGTCGCCGCAGATCGGGAGCTTGCACCCGTTGGTGCAGCCGTCGGTGTTGACGGTGTTGCCGTCGTCGCACGCCTCGGTCCCTTGCACGAACCCGTCGCCGCACTTCGGCAGCGCGCAGGCGTTGGTGCAGGAATCGGTGTTGGTGGTGTTGCCGTCGTCGCAGGCCTCGACGCCGGCCTGCACGAAACCGTCCCCACAGCGCGCCCGGGTGCAGTCGTTCAGGCAGGTGTCGGTGTTCGAGGTGTTGGCGTCGTCGCACGGCTCGCCGGTCTGCATGACGCCGTCGCCGCAGGTCGCCGATTTGCAGGTGTTCGAGCAGGCGTCGGTGTCGATCCGGTTGCCGTCGTCGCAGGTCTCCACGCCTCGCTGGATGAAGCCGTCCCCGCACGTCGCGAGCATGCAGTTCATGAGGCAGGAGCCGCCGTTGTCGGTCGCGCCGTCATCGCACGCCTCGGTCCCCTGCACGAACCCGTCGCCGCAGCGGGCGACCTTGCAGGTGTTGGTGCAGGAATCGGTGTTGCTCTGATTGCCGTCGTCGCACGCCTCGACGCCGGCCTCCGTGAATCCATCCCCGCAGCTCGCCGGCACGCAGGTGTTGAGGCAGCCATCGGTATTCGAGGTGTTGCCGTCGTCGCAGCGCTCACCCTGGTCGACGACGCCATCGCCGCAGGTGATCGAGCGACAGAGGTTGTTGGCGCAGGCCAATCCGCCGTTGCAGACCCCACCGGTGGCGCACGCACAACCGATGGTCCCCGCCATGCAGATCGGCCCGCCATCCCCGCCATCGACGCCGGGGTTCGAATCGCCCGAGGCATCCGGGACCTTTTCGGACAGCGCGTCGGGTAGCGCGTCGCGAGAGCCGTCCACCTGATCCGCCGAGGCGTCGTGGGAGGCGGTCGTGCAATCCATCGGGACCTTCGTGATCATCATGGTGCCGCCGTCGGTGGTCTTGCCGGCGACGATCCCGGCGACCACCAGCATCCCCCGTCCGATCGTGCAGCCGTCCTTGTCGAGGGCGCTGCCCTGGATGGTGGCGGTGCCGTTGACCCCGGGCATGTAGTAGCCGTAGCGGAAGCTTCGGTGGCCGGCATCGCCCGTCACCGAGTGCGGGGGGACCCCCGCCGGGGTGGTGACCGAGAAGGCCAAGGTGGTCAGCGTCGGCACCTGGGCGTCGACCATGACGGCGAACGTGACCAGCGCTTCATCGACGGGTTTCTTGCAGCCGGCGCCGGTGACCAGGCTCAGCGTCGAGAGCGCGAGGACCAGGCGGATGGAATGAAAGCGTCGATCGAGCATCGGCAGGACCTTCCTTGGACGTGCGGTCACGGGTGCGAACACTCGGCATCGACGCAGGGGGGGATCATCGCCGAACGGCCGCTGCTGAGGGCCAGCGCGGCTACGACGCCCCCCGCGACGATCGCGCCCAGGCCGGTCCAGAACCACCACCGGCTGAAGATCGAGCCGGACGAGCCGTCATCAACCGGACGCGATTCCGGCCCGGACACCAGCGTCGCGCCGGCCGGCGCCGGCGCCGGCGGGTTCGCGGCGCTCGCTTCCAAGACGGCGGGCTTCGCGGCCGGTGCCGGGGCGGGCCGCGGCGGCGCGGCCACCTCCGGCGGCGGGACCGGCGCCGGAGGCTTGACCATGGCGTCGACGGGTTTCGGCGACACCGTCGCCACCGGCTCGACCGGCGGCGGGCTCTTGGTCTGACTCGCCTGCAGATCCTGCATCTCCTTGATGAAGCCGTTGACCTCCTCGCGCTCCGCCGCCCGGACGTGCGCGCGTCGCAGGTACTCGCGGAACGCGTCGATGGATTTGTCGGGCCGCTTGAGCTTCTGGTAGCAACGCCCGACGTTGCGCAGGTAGACCGGATCGTTCTTTTCTGCGAACAGGCTGGCGTAGATGTCGAGCGCCCTCTCGTACTCGCCCTTCGCGAACAGCGTGCGTCCCTCTATCTCCCGCCGATCCTCGGCGCGGGCGTGACCGGCCGCCATCACGCCAAGGGCGAAGATGACGATAGCGATGGAATGGCGCGTCTTCATAGCTTCCTTCGATCCTCGTCGGGCGCCCTGCGCTCGGCGCCGGGCCGTTTGTCGAGAGTGACCGCGGTCTGCGTGTCGTGACTCATGTCGATGCTCATTTCCTTCGAGCGATAGCCGCGCTTGCGCACCTCGACGCGCAGGCTCCCGTCCGTTCGCGGGAGAGCCGACGAAAAGGGCGTCGCCCCCAGCGTCTTTCCCGTCGAGGCATCGAAGACGCTCGCGCCCGGGGGAACGGAAGTGATCGTCACCGCGACGGTCGGCGGCACGGGAGCGGCGCGCGGCACCTTCGGGGGCGCGGGCACCGGAACGTCGACCGGACGCGGCGCCTCGGCCGGACGGGGCGGCTCGGCTGGACGGGGGGACGGGGCCTGGACCTGGGCCGGGGGTGCCGGGAGCACCGACGGGGTGCCGGAGCGCAGGTAGAGGGCGGTGCCCACGACCGCCACCAGGCCGGCCAACCCCCCCACCGCGACCAGGGTCCGACGACTCCCCCGCTGCCCGCCCATCGTGGACGTCAGTGGCTCGATCGCGCTGGCCATGCCGCCCAGCGTGCTGATCGTTGGCCCGCGCCCCCGGCCCGCCGCGGCGACCTGAATGTTCGGGGCCGACGCGCCGGTCGCCGACAGGAAGTCTGCCCCCGGCATCGACTGGCGTGCCGCCAGCGGATCGGGCGCGGACGAATTCGGCACCAGAGCCTGGAGCCCGACCCAGGGTTGCGCGGGCAGCGTGCGTCGAAAACCTTCCAGCGCGCCGCTCACCTCGGCCATCGTCTGCGGCCGATCGGCCGGCGCCTTGGCCAGCATGCCCAGGACCAGCCTCTCGATCGCGGGGGGCAGCGACGGGACCCGCGCGCGCATCGCAGCCGGCGACTGGTTCAGGTGCGCCGCAATGATCTCCCCGAACCCTTCGTAGAGGAACGGGGGCGCGCCGGTCAGCATGTTGTAGGCGATGCACCCGAGCGAGTAGATGTCCGACCGGTGATCGACGCTCCCCGCGCCCCGGCATTGCTCGGGCGACATGAACAGCGGCGTCCCGAGCAGCAGGCCCGTCCGCGTGCGCGCCGACTGGTGACCGTCGGCATTCGCCGTCGTGCTGAGCTTCGCGATTCCGAAGTCGAGCACCTTGACCGTCACCCGCTCACCGCCGCCCGCGTCCTCTCGATCGGTCGCGATGTAGATGTTGTCGGGCTTGAGGTCTCGATGAACGATGTTGTGGGAGTGCGCGAACTCCACGGCGGCCGCGACATCCCGCAGGATGGTCAACGACTCCGGCAGCGGCAGCGTCCCGCGGTGCTCGATGCACTTGCCGAGGTTCGCGCCGCTCAGATACTCCATCACCAGGTAGGCGCTGCCGTCGGGAAGATGTCCCGAATCGAAGACCTCGACGAAGCCGCGGTGTCGTAGCTGCGCGGTCGCGCGCGCTTCGTTGAAGAACCGCCCGACCAACTCTTGATTGTTGGAAAACTCGGGCAGCAGCACCTTGAGCGCCGCGCGCCGCCCGAGGACCCCGTGATGGGCCAGGTAGACGACCCCCATCCCCCCTTGCCCGATCCGCTCGAGCACGCGGTAGTTTCCGACGGTGCTTCCGACCAACCCGTCCGGCCGCTCACCCCGCCCCGGACTTTCCGTCTCCAAAGCCATCGAGATAGGGGACCGATGGTATCACGGCCGCCGCCGGGGAGCGCCCGGGCGAGACCGGGCATCGCGGCTGAGGCGTCGGAAATCAGGACGAAAATTTGCCGCCGGACGCTGGATCTTGGGGCAGTTTTCCGCCCGAGGGCGCGAACGCGCCGGGACCTGTTCCGGTCGCTGGAACGCGCGAGGGCTTCCGCTTTCTCGGCCGCGCGACCGAGACTGCGGAGTTACAGAGGGTTCGACTTTTCCGGCTCGCTCCGTTCGTGCTTTTTTTCGATCAGGTTGCGCCCCACCAGCAGGAACCGGCAGCGACGGTCGAGCGCCACCGTATCGAACTCGCCCGCCATGCGGGCGGGCTCGAACCCACGCGGTCGATTTATTCCCCACCCGTCCGTCCTGACCGCACTTGGGTTCGTCGAGAGCGTTTCCCTAACAGTGCGGAGGTCGATATGAGCGGGTTCCCGGGGCTCCTGGAATGGCGTTGGTCTGTCCTCGACAAGATCGCTGTCAGTCTCGTCGTGACCAGCCTTGGTGTTGGGGCCGGCGCTTGCGGCGGAGCGCCCGCCGCGCGCCTGACGTCCGAGCTCGCCGCCCGGCCGGGCGCACCGATCCAGCCCGGGCTCGCCTCCGCGTTCAGCCGGGGCGACCACGGAATCACGGCGCGTTTCGATGCGAAGGCGGCGCCCGAGACCGCGCGCGTGGTGTTCCCCACGCAGGCCAATGGGCGCGTGCGCCTCGAAGACGCGACCAGTGGAGCCGTCGTGGCCTTTCGCCTGCGTGGCGCGCGATCGATCGATGCCGAGACCGGCGACGGCTATGTCGTGTACCGCGGTGCCCATGCGGCCGGCGCGACACTGCTGCACCGTGCCCTGCCTTCAGGCACGGAGGACTATGTCGCTTTCGACACGCGCCCGGCGGCGCCGAACCTCGCGTACGAGATGACGCTCGGGCCGAACGTCGAGGGATTGCGGTTGGTCGCGGGAACGCTGGAGATGCTCGATCGCGACGGCACGCCCCGCCTGCGCGTCGAGCCGCCGTTCGTCGTGGGCGCGGACGGGGCGCACGTCGCCGCGACGCTGGCGGTCGAAGGATGCGCGGTCGATCGCGATCCGGCCGCGCCGTGGGGCCGCGAGGTCACGCCGCCCGGCGCGGCGTCCTGCGCCGTGACCGTGACCTGGCCCGACGCGCAGCTGCGCTATCCGGCGGTGGTCGACCCGCGATGGACGACGACCGGCTCGATGACCGCGACCCGGATTGACCACACGGCGACCCTGCTGTCGACGGGGAAGGTGCTGGTCGCGGGCGGCCGGAACGCCCCCGGCAACAGCAGCGGGCTGTCGTCGGCCGAGCTCTTCGATCGCACGACCGGAACGTGGGCGGCGACGGGGAGCATGACCGGCGCCCGCTACCAGCACACGGCGACGCAGCTCGGAACCAATTCCAACACGACGACCAGCGGCAAGGTGCTGGTGGCCGGTGGCATCACCGCGAGCACCAGCCTCAATACCGCGGAGCTGTATTCGCCGAGCGCGGGCACCTGGGTCGCGGCGGCCACTCTGAACGCCGCCCGGAACCTGCACACCGCGACCTTGCTGGCAAACGGCAAGGTGCTGGTGGCGGGTGGTGTCGGCGGCGGGACGGTGCTCAACACGACGGCGCTCTACGATCCGGCTTCCGGCTCCGGGACGTGGACGGCGACCGGCAACCTGCCGCAAAGGGTGAGATCTCATACGGCAACGCTGCTTCAAGTCTCCGGCAACACGACGCTGAACAACAAGGTCCTGGTGGTTGGAGGTGACTCGGGCGGCGGGACGAGCGTTGCGAACGTCCAGCTCTTCGACGGCACCTCGACGTGGAGCAGCCTGACCGCGCTGTCGAGCGCGCGCGAGGGCCACACCGCGACCGCGCTGTCGAACGGCAACGTGCTGGTGACGGGCGGCGTGAACGGCACGACGGTGCTCAACACGACGTTGCTGTTCAATGCCGCCACCGGGTCGGGCAGCTTTGCGTCGGCCGGCAACCTGACGGGCGCGCGGCAGGCGCACACCGCGACGTTGTTGCCGTCGACGCTGGTCAAGAATGGCCAGGTGCTGGTGGCGGGCGGATCGAACGGGACCGCTTCGCAGTCGACCGCCGAGCTCTGGAACGGCACCGCGACCTGGACCGCGACCACCGCGCTGCCGGCGGCGCGGCAAGGCCAGACCGCGACGCTGCTGGGAAACAACATGGTGCTGCTCGCCGGCGGCGCCAACGGCACCACGGGGCTGGCGACGGCGACGCTGTACGACGCGTCGTTTGCGCTCGGGTGCACGTCGAACAGTCAGTGCACGACCGGGTTTTGCGTCAACGGCGTCTGCTGCGACACCGCCTGCAACTCCGGCTGCGGGGCGTGCAATCTCACCGGCAAGTTGGGGATCTGCTCGGCCGTCGCCAGCGGCACGGTCTGCCGGGCGGCCCTGGGGGCGTGCGACGCCGCCGAGACCTGCTCGGGTTCATCCCTGAGCTGTCCGACGGATCGACTGGCTGCGGCCGGAACGGTCTGCGCGGCCGCCAGCGGCAACCAGGGCGCGGAGACCTGCAGCGGCGTCTCGCTGGTCTGCCCCGAGTCCGCCAGAGCCGCCGACGTGCTCGGCTTCGAAACGGCGGGCGATTGGACAGCGTCGAACAGCGCCGGCCAGATCCTCGGCCAGAACGCGAACCACAGCCAGGGGCTCCAGTCCCTCGCGGTGTCCGCGCACGGCACCGCGACGTTCACCAGCATCCCGGTCAGTGCGATCGGCAGCGGCGGCAATCTCCTGCTCCTCGACATCATGTTGCCGGTCGACAACCCGCCGATCGCGAACTGGACCGGCACCGCGGCGATGTCCTTCAGCGCGCCGTCGCTCGGCATCACCAACCGCGCCGCGGGCAGCGTCACGCTCACCGGGCTGCCTCACGGCAAATGGCAGACCCTGGCCTTCGCGGTTCCCTCCGCCGACGCCGGCAGGCTCGCCGCCGGGGGCTATTCCGATCTCACCTTCACCCTGTCGCTGACCGTCCCGTCGACCGAGACGGGCGCCTTCTTCCTCGATAACCTGCGCGCCGCGCCCGCCGACGTCGTTCCCAGCCTGGCCGGCATCGCGACCGACAGCGCCGGCGCGACGAAGGCGATCTTCACGTACGCGACGACCGCGACCAGCGTCCAGATCTCGTACGGCCAGGCCAACGCCCTCCTCGACGCGAGCAACGCGTTCATCACGGCGCCGCGCGAGGTCCCGCCGCAAACCTTCGTGTCGGCGACGCACGCGCCGTTCGTCGCCTCGCTGACCGGCGCGTCGCTCACCTGGCGCATCGGCACGCACACCGCCACCGCGACCACCAGCTCGACCCAGCTGTCCACCGCCACCGCCGCCGACGGGACGCGGGATGCCGTCCTTGCCGACGGCAGCAAGGTCAACATCGACGCGACGCCGCCCCAGGAGGCGGCCGCGACCGCCGACCCGCCGGTCGGCGCGGTCGACAACGGCGTGCTCACCGGCAATCTCCAGGTCACGTCGAGCGGCGCCGCCATCTTCACCGTCCCGATCGCGATGGCGCCCGGCGTGGCCGGCGTGGAGCCCAATCTGAGCCTGCAGTACAGCAGCCAGGGGACCAACGGGATCGCCGGGCAAGGCTGGAGCCTGCAAGGCCTGTCGATGATCCACAAGTGCCCGCGCACGAAGCAGCAAGACGGCAGCGCGCGCCCGATCACGATGGACGCCGATCCCACCCCGACCTCCGGCAACACCTCGGACGGCGTCTGCCTCGACGGCGAGCGCCTGTTCGAGCTCGGCGGTGCAACGTACTTCCTCGAGAAGAAGGACTTCAGCACGATCACGTATTTCCCGTCCGACAACCACTTCGAGGTGAAGACCAAGGCCAACGAGATCCGCTATTACGGCTTGACGGCCAACGCGCGCGTCGTCGGCAACGGTCTCGATGCGCAGAACAATCCGACGACGGCGACGGCGATCTGGGCGCTCGAGCGGGTGGCGGACGCCTGGGGGAATTTCATCTACGTCCACTACAACCTGGACCGGGCCGACTTCGCCCAGACCGGCCTGCGCGTCACCGAGATCGACTACACCGGCCACATGAACGGCAACGCCGTCGTCGACGCAGCGCCGTTCGCGTCGGTCAAATTCAACTACGAAACCCGCCCCGACGTGCGCTGGATGCGGTTCGCGCAGTCGAAGTTCCCGATCAACCAGCGCCTCAAGGGGATAACGACCGATCGCGGAACCTACACGCTGAACTACACCCTGGATACACTCGGTCTGGTCAGCGAGCTCGCGTCCATCCACTACTGCACCGGCGCGACCTGCCTCAAGGACCTGACGTTCACCTGGAACAGCGCGACCACGGGGTGGGCCCAGACGTCGGTCTACGACCTGCCTGCAGAGATTCCGACCGGCCATGGCCTGGTCGGCACGCAGTTCATCGATCTGGACGGCGACGGGCGCGTCGATCTCGTGTATGCGAGCCGGGATTCAGCCGCCAGCCCCCTGGTGAGCCGCGCGTGGCTGAACACCGGCACCGGCTGGGCAGCGTCGTCATCGCTGGCGCTGCCGGCGGAGCTCGCCCGCGGCGGCGTGCCGATCGGAGCGCGCTTCGCCGACATGGACGGCGACGGCGTCGTCGACTTCGTCGTGGACGGCCCCATCGGTTGCGTCAGCGGTTGTGAGGGGCCACAGGTGTGGCTGAACAGATTCATTCAGGGCAATGGCTGGGAACGGCACCTGGAGTTCGGGACCCTCCCGTCGACCAGCTCCTTCGCGAACGTGCAGCCGGTCAGATTGAACGCCCCGACCTCTTGCGATCTGGCGACCAACGGTTCCTGCGAGGGCTTTCAGCACATGACGCTGCAGCCCGCGGTCCTCGCCGACATGAACGGCGACGGCAAGATGGACCTCGTCCGTGTCGAGCAGGGAGGGCCGGTGCCGCAGCTCAACGCGGCTAACCTGGAGATCCTGCTCAACCAGGGTCCCAGCACCGCCAATCCCGCGTGGGTCAGGCACTCGAAGAGCGGGATCCTGGCCGACGTGCCGCTCGACTTCAACAGCGAGCCCGGTGTCAACCTGCCCGATCTCAACCGAGACGGGTTCTCCGATCTATTGCGCGAAGGCTATTACGCCCCTGCCACCGTCGTTGCGAACCAGTCCAACCAGCTCTCGGTGTTTCAGCAAATGGCATTGAACGACCGCGACACGTGTTGCTCGCCGCAGTTCACCGCGACGATCAGTCGCAGCAACTGCACCACGACCAGTGACGGCCGTTGCGGCGGCGGCGCGCTGGTGACGTTCAATCCCCAGATCGCCGATCTGGACGCCGACGGTTTCTATGACGAGGTGCTGTTCGGGTCACTCGCGAACGTCGCCACGAACCGCGCGTCCGGTGTCGGCGTCGCGATCAACGACGGCCGCGGACCGCGCCTCAGCTATATCGGCGACGCCGCGCCCTTCGTCTCCGAGCTGACCGCGCTCTCCCCCGTCAGCAATGCAACCGAGGGCAAGGTGTTCGCCGAGGACTTCGCGTATGCGCTCGCCGACATCAACGGCGATGGTCTGCCGGACCTGGTCCGGAACCACTTCAACTGCACCAGCAGCACCGCTTGCAACGGCGGAGCCGTGAACGTCGGCGGCGGCGAGGTTTTTTACAACACAGGATCGACCTGGGGCAGCGGCAGCGACGCCTGGCATCGCAGCGCCGGGACGAATCCGGTGCCGGGCGTCGTGCCCAGCTTGCTCACCGCCGGTTGCGGCGGCGCGTTCGTCGACCTGGACGGGGATGGGCTGGTCGACTTCATCCAGGAGGAAGGCAACAATGCGACGGCCACGCCTGCTTGCAACGGTTCGAAGGTGGGGAGGGGCACGTGGTTCAACCGGGGCGCCCCACCTGTCATCGGCCGTTTTCCCAACGGCCGAGCGACAGTCGACACGGTCGTCGCGTACGTTCCCATCACCAATTCGAACGCCCACGCGCCTAACGTGGTGTGCGACGGCGTCAACGCCAACGGGACCTACTGCGACGACGGCACGGTCGTCGCCGGGACCAAGAAGGTGGCGGCACCCCTGCGCGTGGTGACGAGGGTATCGAAGGCAGATGGGACCGGCAGCGGGCAAATCATCGACACGACGTACGCGTATCATGCGTTGCGCGCCGATCCCAACGGCCGCGGCTCGCTGGGTTTTGCGCGCGTGATCGCCTACGACCAGCAATCGGGCGTCAAGACCGATACCACCTACGCCCAGGCGTACCCCTACACGGGCCTGCCGACGCGGGTAGTGCGCACGCAGGTCGCGCAGAACAATGCGCCGCTCAGCGACACCACGACCAAGTACTGCGACAGGACGACGACCCGGTCCGACGGCACATTGGCCTGCTCCGCTCCCGGGACGGTTTTTGGGCCAAAGACGTCGCTGTTCGTCTATCCGTACAACATCGTCGACACGGCGATGATCAAGCAGGACGCATCGGGGCATCAGATCACGACGGAGTCGAGCTACACGTACGACAGTCTCGGCAACGCAACACAGGTCGTCGTCACCACCAAGACGTTGGTGCCTGCGTCGCCCAGTCCGACCTCGACCCTGACCGTGACGACCACCAACCAGTACGGAGCGGCCGGCAGCGAAGAGCGGAAGCAAGGGAAGCTGACGGATGAACAGGTGACCGCGACCGGTGACGTCTTCATCGGCACCGCCAGCCATCACACGACGTTTGCGTACGCGGCCGTGAACACGTTCGGCGGCGCCTCCCCGACGGCCCGGACGCTCACGAAGAAGGAGATCGAGCCCGGCGTCGGCTGGCCCACGCAGGAAGACGTGGCCTATTCCTACGACGCGTTCGGCAACATCATCACGACGACCACGTGCGCGAACGACTTCGCGAGCTGCGCGCCCGGCGTGAACTCACCGTCGCCCTTCTCGGCCGACCATCCCCCGTTCCGCACGACCTCCGTCAGCTTCAACACGGGCGACTTCAACCGGCCCGCCGGTCCAGGGCTGATCAGCTCGCTCAGCTACGGCAACGGGCGCTTTCCGGTCAAGACCACCAAGAACACGATCAACTCCGCGGGCGGCGGCAACGACCACATCGAGTACACGGCGTACGATCCGATCAAAGGCGTCCTGCTGCAGAAGACCACCCAGGACGGCCTTCACACCTGCACCACGTACGACGACCTGGGACGTTCGACCAGCGACACCGCACGCTGCGGGTCGGCTTCCCCGATCACGACGACGACGGCGTACTTCGCGCCTGCGACAGGGGCGGCCGGGAACCCGCCCAACGCGAAGCTGCTCACCCTCACCCGCGCGGCATCGGGCGCGCCGACCTGGACGTTCTCGAACGACCAGGGCAAGACGATCGAGACGCTGTCCCGGCACTTTGCGGGCGGCTTCGTCAAGACGCTCACGAACTACAACGCGTCGGGAGATGTGGTGACCCAGACGAAGCCCCTGCTGATCCAGAACTTCGCGGACACGCCTTCGCCCGTCTACATGACCTTCACGCAGTACGATGGGTTCCACCGGGTGCGGCAGGTGACCGACGACCTGGGCGAGATCGGGAGCTTCCAGACGACGAAGCAGCTGGTGACCACGAGGACGTACGACGGGCTTTCGCTGACGACCACGCGGACAGCGTTCAGCGGCCCGGAGACCCGCACCGAGACCAAAAACTCACTCGGCAAGCTGCAATCGGTGGTCGACAGCCTCGGCAACCAGATCGACTACACGTACGATCCCGACGGGAACGTGGTGTCCGTGCGCGCGGGGTCTCAGAACCTGGTGGTGACGGGCTATGACCAGCGCGGGCGCAAGACGCAGGTGACCGATACGGACCTGGGGACGTGGAACTACGTCTTCGACGGGTTCGGCGATCTGGTCGGTCAGACCGACGCGCGCAACCAGCAGTTCGCGATGACCTACGACCAGCTGGGGCGGATGCTGACGAAACAGAACGTCACGACGCTGGCGCAGGCGCAGTGGATCTACGACACGGGGGGCGGCGCGGCGATGGGCAAGCTCGCGGCGATGATCGGCGAGCCGGATGCGAACCTGAACGGATCCTGCGCGTTGCCGACGGGCGCGGTCGTCACGGGCGGCAACCGCGCGGTCAAGACCTACGCATACAACGGTCTCTCCGACGTGCAGGCGGTGAGCGAGTGCGCGGACGGCGCCACGTTCCAGACCGCTTACGACTACGACGCCATCGGGCGGCAGAGCGTCATCCGCTACCCCGCCGTCAACAGCAAGCGGCTCGCGGTCGGTTACCACTATACGAGCGTCGGGTACCTTCATTATCTGTCGGACGAGTCGGCGGATTACGGCGTGCTCTGGCAGGCGAAGGCACGCGACGCGTTCGGCAAGGTGACCGACGAGCAGGCGGCCAACCGCGTCGAGAACGTCCAGACCCGAAGCCGGGCGAACGGTTGGCTGACCCGGTCCGCCGGCACCGCGCACGCCGACGGCAACAAGGTCATCCAGGACTGGACCTACACGTTCGACGAGGTCGGCAACCTGCTCTCGCGCGAGCGCGCCGATCAGGTCGCGGATTCAATCTCATCGGAGGTGCTCTCGTACGATGCGCTCAACCGCGTGATCGGGACGTCCGTGATCACGGGGCCGCCGTCCAACGTCAGGGCGTCGTCATCGTACGGCTACGACGGCAACGGCAACCTCAACCAGAAGGACGGCAAGACGTACACGTACGGCGTCTGCCCGGGGCCGGGAAGGTCGGGCAGCGGGCTGCACCAGGTCTGCGCGATCGACAACGGTCCCAGGTTCGTCTACGACGCGGCCGGAAACCTCACCGCCAACGGCGATCGCACCGTGGTGTACAACGCGCACAACAAGGCGGCGCAGATCACCGACTCCGACGGGACGGTGAGGGTCATGTACGGCGCCGACGACAGCCGCGTGGTCCAGGTCGCGACCAGCGGCGGGGTCACCACACGCACGGTGTACGTGGGCCTGGCCGGCACCGGCAAGAGCATGTACGAGCGCTCGACCAGCGGCGCGACCGTCCAGCACACGAACTTCATCTACGCCGGAGACGCGCACGACGGAAACGCCTTCGCGATACGCCTCATGGCCAACGACGGGAGCACGACCTCGACCCGCTACCTCAGCTTCGATCACCTGGGGTCGACGACCGCGGTCAGCGACGAGCGAGGCCACATCGCGTCGGCGACCGGCACGGACACACAGGTCCTGGGTTACGACCCCTGGGGCGCTCGCCGCAATCCCAACGGCGCGCCGCCGTCGCCGTCGGCGACCTTCGCGTCATCGGCCGGTCATCGCGACTTCACGGGGCAGGAGACCGTCCCCGCCGTCGGGCTCATCAACATGAACGGCCGCATGTACGACCCGCTGCTGGGACGCATGCTGTCGCCCGATCCCGAGCTGCAGGCGCCGGGCGATCTCCAGAACTACAACCGCTACAGCTACGTCCTCAACAACCCGCTGCGCTACACCGACCCCACTGGATACGACTTCTGGAGTGCCGTGAACGATTACTTCTCCAACCCCGCGCACTTCTTGTTCGTCGCCGAGAGCATCCTTTCGATCGCCAGCTGCATCGCCGCACCGGGCCTGGGATGCGCGCTCGTGGGAGCAAGTTTTGCGCTGTTCAACGGCGGCGTCGCCCTCGGGGAAGGGGCGTCGTTCGGCCAGACATCCGCCAACATCGTCGTCGGCTTCGGCGTCAGCTTCCTCGCATCGAGTGGCGTCACCTGGATCTTCGGGCCCAATGCCAATCCGCTCTGGCACATGGCGGCCGGAGCGGCATCCGCCGCCGCCTCGACAGCGCTCGCCGACGTCATCGGCGGCAGGAAGATCGGTTCGGACGTGGCCTGGTCGGCCGCGCTGGCCGCCGGACAAGGCGCCCTGTTCTACGGCGTGCAAAAAACCGTCGCCTACCTTCGAGCGACGGAGAAGGTCTCGCTCCACCTGCAGTTCAGGATGCAGGATCGGTTTGGCAATCCGATTCCCGACGAGCTCGTTGACCGGCTCACACAGGCAGCGGAGAACAAGTTGACCGGTTACTTCGGCAAGTACGATGTGACGGCGAACTTCCACGATCCGACCGCCAGAACCATCTGGGTCGTCGTGTACCCATGGGCCGGAAGATCAGAGGACTTCGACGGAAGCTTGCTCCTGCTTTACGAGATGTATACGGACGACATCGGCCAGGACGCGCTCAGGACTCCGGACATGCTGGACGCGACGTTTGCTCACGAGGCCGCTCACGCGCTCGGTGCCGACGACCAGTACATCAAACCCAACGGCCCTCCACTCCCCGGGCACTTCTGGGACATGATGGGGCGTTCCTGGGCCCCATGGGGGACGACCGGGCCCCTCGACAGTACGATCGAGGAGATGATGAAGAAGTCGGGAGGCCGCCCCCTTCCGTGAAGTCGAGGGCATAAGTAAAACAAGGGCCGGTTTCGGCTGATAAGCTGCCTTCCGTTAACCGCGCCTGGCCTCGACTTCTCGGGCCTTCGGCCCCCCTTGCCGGGAACCGAAGGTCGCTCCGGTAGTCTGTATCCTCGTGGCCACCGGGGACCGTGTGATGCGTCGTCGACGAGACCGACGCGTGTTGCGCGCGGGCGTCGTTGCGCTGGCGCTGCTTGGCGGTGGCGGGATTCTGACCCGAAGCGCGTGGCCTAACCCTCCAGGTGCAGAAGAAGACGGTGCTCTACCGCCCAACGCGTCGCTTGAACAGGTCGTCGAAAAGATCAGGAGAGAGAAGGTGGTCTCGTCCGAGCACGTTGGTTTCGCCGGTCGACCAAGCTCCGTCTACGCCGCGTTCAAGCGGCTCAGCCAGGTGGCGAGCGAAGCGGACCTAGGCCGCTTCACGAACGACCGTTCGCCGGCGTTACGCGTGTACGCCTTCAACGCGCTGGCCGATCTGCTCCAAGCGTTGTGGAAGATCGACGAGCCACGCGCTCTCCGGGATCTCGAGCGTTCCTTCCAGAACGCGAACGACTACAGCGACTACTCGCTGCTTCCGTTGTTGGTTCGCTTCGTC
>Ga0070673_100001147_pt1 | contig 15217 bp, 10 predicted proteins | sample KBSM23metaG_FD_65342 | JGI IMG/M metagenome (GOLD analysis project Ga0070673, IMG submission 65342) | Miscanthus rhizosphere microbial communities from Kellogg Biological Station, Michigan, USA - KBS M2-3 metaG | ecosystem: Host-associated > Plants > Roots > Rhizosphere > Soil ... | reverse complement strand
GGCGCACGTACCGCCCGGCCGGCAACTCGCAGGTGGCGCACACCGGCGTACCTTCCTCGACGCAATCGAGCGTGACGGTCAGGGTGCGCTCGGCCTGCGTCGACTGCTGCATCGCCTGCAACGCATTGGCGCACAGGTTCATCACCACCTGGTGCACCTGCGTCGGGTCGCCCAGCACCGCCGCGTCGCCGCAATCGAGCCGCCGCTGCAGACGAACGCCGGGGGGCATCGTGGTGGCGACGCCATCGAGCGCCTCACCGACCACCGAACGCACATTCACCGCTACGTGCTCGCCCATGCCGCTGCGGCTGAACGCCAGGATGCGTTCGACCAGCGACTTCGCGCGCATTGCCGCGCTCATTGCCGCGTCGACGTGCCGGCGCAGCGCGCTGCCCGCCGCAGCGTCCTTCTGCGCCAGTTCGCCGTAGCCGAGGATCGCCGCGAGGATGTTGTTGAAATCGTGCGCAATGCCGCCGGCCAGCGTGCCGATGGCTTCGAGCTTTTGCGCCTGACGGAGCCGCCCCTCGAGCCGCTCCCGTTCGGCCTCGGCATTCTTGCGGTCGCTGATGTCTTCCATCGAGCCGGCCATGCGCGTCGGCCTGCCAGCGGCGTCGCGGATGGCGATGCCGCGCTGGCGGTACCAGTGCCACGTGCCGCTGTGGTGCTGCAGCCGGTATTCGACCTCGAAGTGAGGAGTGCGGCCGCGCAGATGCGCCGAGATCGCCGCGCGAATGGCGGGCACGTCGCCGGGGTGGTAATGCGTGCGCTCGATCCAGTAACGCCGGCTCTGCTGCGGCTCGACCGGGTCAAGCCACAGCAGTTCCTGGTTGCGCCGCGACAGGAACAGCCGGTCCGTGGCCAGGTCCCAATCCCACAGCCCCTCGTTGGAGCCGGCGACTGCCAGTTGGTAGCGCTCTTCGGAGCGGCGCAGCGCCTCTTCGACCTTCTTTGCCGCATCGATGTCGCTGAACGAGCCGGTCCAGCGTATGGGGCGGCCGCTCGGATCGGCGACGCTCATGCCGCGAAAGCGCACCCAGCGGCAGTTGCCGGACCCGTCGAGCACGCGGTATTCGCCGTCGTGCACTTGGCGATGCACCGTGGCCAGCTCGCGCAGCTCGTCGCCCAGGCGTGTCGCGTCGTCCGGGTGCAGCCGCGGCATCAGCAGCGCCATCCCCTGCGCGCGCGTCCGCACCGCCGCCTCGGCCTCGATGCCGGCGATCTGCAGCGCGCGCTCGGACACGTACATGTTGTCGGCGACGATGTCCCAGTCGAGGATGCCGTCGTTCGAGCCGGCCACCGCCAGCGCGAAGCGCTCCTCGCTGCGCCGGAGCGCCTGTTCGGCGCGCTTGCGCTCGTCGATGTCGCTGACCGAGCCGGCGATGCGGCACGGCCGTCCGTCGGCCTCGCGGATGCACAGCGCGCGCACGCGAATCCAGCGCCAGCGGCCGTCGGCATGGTGCACTCGGTATTCGCACTCGTAGTGCGGCGTCTCGCCGGCGAGGTGCGCGCGCAACGCCTCGGCACGCTGCGATGCGTCCTCGGGGTGCACCTGCAGCGACGCGATCAGCTCGTCCAGCGGTTGTGCTTCGGGCTGCAGCGGCAAGCCCTGCAGTTCGCGTGCGCGCCGCGATTCGAAGGCGATGCCGGTGCGATAGTCCCAATCCCACAGGCCGTCGTCGGAGCCGGCGACGGCCAGTGCGAAGCGCTCCTCGGACACTCGCAACGCGTCCTCGGCGCGGCGCTGCGCATCGATGTCGGCCACCGAGCCGGCCATGCGCAGCGCCCTGCCCCCAGTGTCCCGCACGCACTGGCCGCGCACGCGCACCCAGCGGTAGGCGCCGTCGCCATGGCGCACGCGGAATTCGCTGAAGCACGCGGCGGTCCCGCCCGCCAGGTGTTCGCGAATCGCCTGGTGGTGCGCGGCGGCGTCTTCAGGGTGGATCCGCAGCGCCGCGAGCCACTCGTCACGGGTGCGGCTTTCCGGGCCTCTCGGCAAGCCAAAGATCTCGAACGCGCGTTGCGAAGCGACGATCCGGTCGCCGGGGATGTCCCAATCCCAGATGCCGGCGTCGGACCCGGCCACCGCCAAGGCCATTCGTTCGCGCGAAATCTCGAGCGAGCGCCGCGTCTCATCGAGCCGTACGAAGTGGCGGTTCAGCAGCGCCACCAGCGAGCCCGCGCCCAGCAGCGCGCCGCCGCCCCAGGCGATCCGCGACCAACGCCAAGGCCTTCGCGTCGAAAAGGAATCCGAATTCATCCGAGCAGGCGGCGCAGCTGGTTCAGCAGCGCTTCGCGCGACATCGGCTTGGCCAGCACGCCGGCGACGCCGAGGATCCGCGGCGCCGCCGTGCAGTGTTCTATGCCGGGAAAGAAGGCTGAAGACACGGCAAGGATCGGCGTACCTGGATGCCTCTGGGCGATCCGTCGGAAGGCCTGCGTGGCGCCGGAGCGCGGCTGCGGAACATCGACGATCGCCAAGTCTAGCGACACGCCGACATCGGGGTCGTGCAAGACCTCGAACCCCGCGTCCGTCAGCCACTGTTCGAGCAGCGCGACGCAGGCGCTGTCCGTGTCGACGACGAGGATGCGCCGCGCCCGCCCCGGCGATTGCTCAGCCGGGTCTCGACCAGGGTCAGTGTCCATCGACGGTCTGCATGGCGCTCGTGGGCGGCTATCGGGTGGACGCGCTTCGCGACGGGACTGGCGTTCGGCAACTGTCACGCCCTGTGCCTACCGGCCGATTGCAGTTGGTCGTGCCACGACTACAACTGAAACGTGCGCGAGGCCTCGGTGAACGCGGCGTGGCGAATTGCAGCTGAAACGTGCGCATCCCGGCCCGGAATCGACCTGCAATCCGAGCGCCGGAACATCGCGGCAACGAACCGCATCCACAGCCGAGCGCGACCATGGGTTTGCCCAGAAATCTCCACCCCGCCGTGACACCGTTGCGGCTGACGCTGGCGGTCGCGCTGATCGCCGTGGCGAGCAGCGGCTACGTGGTCGTGGTCGCGCAGAGCGATACGCGGTCGACGTTCGAGATCGCACTCGCGCGCGGGCCGCAGCAGACCCCGTGTCGCACGTCGCATCCCGGACAGCATGGCCCCGTTTCATTTGCAACCGCATCGCCGTGACACGGAAACGGCTGCGCAACGCGCCTGCATCCCAATGCGCGATTGACGGCGATCGTCGGAACCGCCCGGCTCAGGCGCCGACGCAAGACGCGGCCGTTCGCCAGCCGCTGCAACCCCCGATCGGAGATCTTCAATGCTCGCAACAATGACCAGACGCAGCGCAATCCTCGGCGCAGCGCTCGCAATGGGTGCGGCGCTCGCTGGCTGCGACAACGCCTCGGGTGTGGCCAAGCCGCATGCCGGCGCGCCCCAAGGCCCGCCGCCCGCCGACGTGACGGTGCAGAAGGTGTCGCCGCACGATGTGCCGGCCAGTTGGGAATACGTCGGCCAGACCGCCGGTTCGCGCGACATCGAGGTTCGCGCCCGTGTCGCCGGCATCCTGCTGAAGCGCAACTTCGACGAAGGCCGAGCGGTGAGGAAGGGCGAATCGCTGTACCAGCTCGATGCCGCGCCGTTTCGTGCCGCGCTGAGCCTCGCCGACGCCGACGTTGCCGCCGCGCAGGCGCGTCTGGAGCAAGCCGCGCGGCGTGTGAAACGCCTGGAGCCCTTGTGGCGTGACCATGCGGTGAGCCAGCGCGAATACGACGATGCGATCTCGGCCGAGCAGATCGGCCGCGCCGAGCTGCAGGGCGCGCAGGCGCGGCGCGCCGATGCGGCGTTGAAGCTCGGCTACACCCGGGTAGAGGCGCCGATTTCCGGCCTCGCCGGGCGCTCGCAGGTTTCCGAAGGCACCCTGGTGTCGGGCGCGCAGGTGCTGTTGACGACGGTGACGCAGACAGACCCGATCAAGCTGCGCTTCGGCATCGCCGACACCGACCAGATGCGCTGGGGCAACGAAGTCGCCGCCGGCCGGCTGAAGCTGCCCGCGGACCGGGCCTTCACCGTCGAAGTGCGCCTCGCCGACGGCAGCGTCTATGCGCGCAAGGGCAAGCTGGTCTTCTCCGACACGCGGGTCTCGGGCCAGACCGGCACAGTCGAAGCCGAAGCCGAGGTTGTCAACCCCGACGGCGTGCTCAAGCCGGGTCAGTTCGTTCGCGTCCGCCTGCTCGGCGCGACGCGGCCGGCCGCGATCGAGATCCCCACGCGTGCGGTGCTGGACGGCCCGCAAGGCAAGTTCGTCTACGTGATGGCGAGCGGCAAGGCCATGCCCAAGCCGGTCGAAGTCGGCGACCAGGTCGGCGACAGTTGGATCGTCACCAAGGGGCTCGCTGCGGGCGACGACGTCATCGTCGACGGCATGGCGCGCATCTTCTTCCCCGGTGCGCCGGTGCGTCTGGCACAAGCCGGGCCGGCCCGGCCGCAGTGAGGAGGTCGCAGCATGTTCTCCCGCTTCTTCATCGACCGGCCGATCTTCGCCGCCGTGCTGTCGTTCTTCTTCGTGATCGCCGGGCTGTCGGCGATCCGCACCCTGCCCGTCGCGCAGTACCCGGAGATCGCGCCCCCGGTGGTGAGCGTGACCGCGGTGTACCCAGGCGCGAGCGCCGAAGTGCTGGCGCAGACGGTGGCCGCGCCGCTGGAGAACGCCATCAACGGCGTCGAGAAGATGATCTACATGAACTCGACGTCGACCTCGAACGGCATCGTCACGATCCAGGTGACCTTCGACATCGGCACCGACGGCGACTTGGCCGAACAGCTGGTCAACAACCGCGTCAAGCAGGCCGAGGCGAAGCTGCCGCAGGAAGTTCGTCGCCAAGGCGTGGTCGTCGCGAAAGGCTCGTCGGCGTTCCTGCAGGTGCTCGCCTTCTACTCGGGCGACGGCAGCAAGGACGACCTGGCGATCAGCAACTACGTGACGCTGAACGTGCTCGATTCGCTGAAGCGAATTCCCGGCACGACAAACGTGCAGATTTTCGGCGCCAAGGACTACGCAATGCGGATCTGGCTCGAGCCGGACCGACTGGCGCAACTGAAACTGACGACCTCGGACGTGGCGCGCGCAATCAACGAGCAGAACGCGCAGTTCGCCGCCGGCAAGGTCGGCCAGCCGCCGACCGGCGGCGCGCAGCAGATGGTCTACACGATCACCACCCAAGGCCGGCTGTCGGACGCGGAACAGTTCCGCAACATCATCGTGCGCGCCGACGGTGACTCGGGCATCGTGCGGCTGAAGGACGTGGCGCGGGTCGAGCTCGGCGCCAAGGACTACGACTTCATTGGCCGCATTAACGGCAAGCCGGCAACGCTCGTCGGCGTCTTCCTGCAGCCCGGCGCCAATGCGCTGTCGGTGGCCGATGAAGTCCATGGCACTGTGGCGCAGCTGTCGAAGGCCTTCCCGAAGGGCATCGCCTACTCGGTGCCGTACGACACCACGCGCTTCGTCAAGGTCTCGATCGAGGAGGTGCTGAAGACGCTCGGGGAAGCGATGCTGCTGGTGATCGCGGTGGTCTTCCTGTTCCTGCAGAACTGGCGCGCCACGCTGATTCCGCTGGCGGCAGTACCGGTGTCGCTGATCGGCACCTTCGCGGGCCTGCTGCTGCTCGGCTATTCGATCAACACGCTGACCCTCTTCGGCATGGTGCTGTCGATCGGTATCGTGGTCGACGACGCCATCGTCGTGCTCGAAAACGTCGAGCGCATCATGGACGAGGAGCACATGGGCGCGCGCGACGCCGCGGTCAAGGCGATGCAGGAGGTGTCCGGGCCGGTGATCGCGATCGTGCTGACCCTGTGCGCGGTTTTCGTGCCGATCGCGTTCCTGGGCGGGCTGGCCGGCGAGCTCTACCGCCAGTTCGCGGCGACCATCTCGATGGCCGTGGTCATCTCCGGCATCGTCGCGCTGACGCTGACGCCGAGCCTGTGCGTGTTGATCCTGAAGCACGAGCACAAGGTGCCGGGGCGGTTCTTCGGCGCGTTCAACCGCTTCTTCCAGCGCACCACCGGACGCTACGTCGCCGCCGTCGGCTTCATGGTGCGCCGCGCCGGCATCGCGCTGCTGCTGTTCGCCGGCATGGTCGCGCTGGCCATCGGCTTGTGGCGCATGACGCCGGGTTCTCTCGTGCCCGAGGAAGACCAGGGATTCTACATCGCCGCGGTGATCCTGCCCGACGCCGCATCGCTGCAGCGTACCGACAAGGTTGTCGGCGAGGTGATCGGCGTCATCAAGTCGAACCCGAACAACCTCGACGCCGTCGCCTTCACCGGCTTCGACTTCCTCGGCGGAGGCTACCGCAACAACGCGGCGACCATCTTCGTCACCCAAAAGCCATGGAGCGAGCGGCGAGTGCCGGTGCAGGCCCTGGTCGGCGAGCTGTTCATGAAGACCGCCCACATCAAGGAGGCGCTCGTGCTGGCGTTCAACCCGCCGCCGATCTTCGGCATCGGCATGGCGGGCGGCTTCGAGCTGTACATCCAGAACCGCGGCGAAGGCGGGCCGGAGCGCCTGGCCGAGGTGATGCACAAGTTCCAGGCCGCGGCGAGCCAGAGCAAGCTGCTCGCGCAGGTGCAGACCCTGTGGCGGCCGACGACACCGCAGTTGCATGTCGACGTCGATCGCGAGCGCGCCAAGACGCTCGGCGTTCCGGTCGACGAGGTCTTTAACACGCTTGCAGCGACGCTGGGCAGCTATTACGTTAACGACTTCAACAAGTACGGCCGCACCTGGCAGGTGCTGATGTCGGCAGAGCCGGCGTTCCGCAAGCGCCCGGACGACATCGCCCGCTTGTGGGTGCGCTCGGGTTCGGGGCAGATGATTCCGGTGTCGGCGATCGCCTCGGTGCAGTACTCGTCGGGACCGGAAACGCTGGACCGCTTCAACAACCTGCCCGCGGTCAAGCTGTTCGGCCAGGCGGCGCCGGGCGTCAGCTCGGGCCAGGCGATCGCCGAGGTCGAACGCATCGCCAAGCAGGTGCTGCCGAGCGATTTCAGCTTCGACTGGGGCGGTGCGTCGTACCAGGAAAAGCGCTCGTCCGGCACTTCGGGGCTGGCGCTCGCGCTCGGTGCGTTGATGGTGTTCCTGATCTTGTCGGCGCAATACGAGAAGTGGTCGCTGCCGCTCTCGGTCCTGCTGGCGCTGCCGTTCGGCACCTTCGGCGCCCTCGCCGCGGTATGGCTGCGCGGCATGACCAACGACGTCTATTTCCAGATCGGCCTCGTCACGCTGCTCGGCCTCGCGGCGAAGAACGCGATCCTGATCGTCGAATACGCTTCGCTGAAGTTCCACGAGGGCATGAGCGCATCGGCGGCGGCGCTCGAAGCGTCGAGGCTGCGCTTCCGGCCGATCATCATGACGTCGCTGGCGTTCATCCTCGGCGTGCTGCCGCTGGCGTATTCCACGGGCGCCGGGGCCGCAGCACGGCGTTCGGTGGGTACCGGCGTGATGGGTGGGATGCTCGCAGCGACCTTCCTGGCGATCTTCTTCGTCCCGATGTTCTTCAAGGTCATCACCGCACGCCGGCTGCGCGAGCCGCGCGGCACCGCCGAGCTGCAGGCCGAGGCGAAGCAGGTGCACGAGACCTCCGGCAGCCGCGGCGCCCCGCAAGGCGAAGGGGCGGGATCGCATGGGCCCACGCGGGGAGCACAGGGAGAACCGGCATGAGGTGCACTCGCCCACCTTCGAACGCACACGCACTGAGCTCGGGCATCGTGCTGGCCGCCGTGCTGGCCGGCTGTGCCCTGCCGCCGCCGGCCGACCAGACACCACCGGTGATCGACCTACCGGCGTCGACCCAACCGATGGCGCACATTGCCGCCGACTGGTGGACCTCGTTCGGCGACGCGGCACTGACAGCGCTGGTCGAAGAAGCGCTGGCCGAGAACCGCGACCTGGCGCGGGCGGCGGCCCGCATCGACCAGTCGCGCGCTGCGCTGAAATTGGCGCACGCCGAGCGGCTGCCGCGAGTCGATGCCGGCTTGTCGGCTCGGCGCGAGCGCTTCAGCGAGAACAGCGCCCTGCCCATCAACTCGTCGCCGATCGCCAACAACCTTCGCGCCGAGGTCGGCGTCAGCTACGAGCTCGACCTGTGGTCGCGGCTGGCCCGGACGCAGGATGCCGCGCGCGAGGAGCTGCTGGCGACGACCTTCGCCCGCGACACGCTGCGCACGGCGTTAGCGGTGCAGGTGGTCAAGTCGTATGCCGCGCTGCAGGCACTGGACGCGCAAGTCGGGCTGTTCGAACGCACGGTGGGCGCGCAACGCGACAGCCTGGCGTTGCAGCGCAAGCGTTTTGACAACGGTGACATCGGCGAGCTCGACATCCGCCAGCTCGAGGCCGAACTGATCGGCAATCAAGCCCAGTTGCCGAAGATCGAACGCGCGCGCGGTGAAGCCGAACGCGCATTGGCTCTGCTGCTCGGCCGTTCGCCGCGTGCCCTGCTCGAGGGTGCGGTGGGCCGCGTCGCAAAGCCCGCCGAGGTGCCGGCCGCGGCTCTTCCGCCCGCCGGCCTGCCTTCCGACCTGCTCGAGCGTCGCCCGGACATCCAGTCGGCAGCCGCCGGCCTCGCCGCCGCGGGCGCGCGCGTCGATGCGGCACGCGCCGCGTACTTCCCGAGCATCTCGCTCACCGCCAACCTGGGACAAGACAGCGCTGAGTTGTCGAAGCTGACCAACGGCGGGTCGTTGATCTGGAGCGTCGTCGCTTCGCTGACTCAGCCAATCTGGGACGGCGGCCGCATCGACGCGCGCAACGACTTCGCCCGAGCCCAATGGCGCGAGGTCGAGATCGACTATCGCGACAGCGTGGCCACGGCGTTCAAGGAAACCAGCGACGCGCTCGGCGCACGCAGCGAAACCGAGCAGACGCTGCGCAATGCGGTCGAACGCGAAGCCGCGCTGGCGCAGGCGGCGCGTCTGACGAAGCTGCGCTTCGACGGTGGCGAAGAAAGTCGTATCGAGCTGATCCGCGCCGAGCGCGCCGAGCTCGCGGCGGAGTCGGAGGTGGTCGACGCACGGCGTGCATTGGCGGCCGCACAGGCGGACCTGTTCCGCGCGCTGGGCGGCGGTTGGCAGCTTGCGCACACCGCGATCGCGAATGCCGACCGGTCGGCTCGGTCGCCATAGCGCGCGCTTGAGGGCACACGCCGATTCGGACAGGCAGCGGGCGAACAAACGCCCCGAGCTACATCGGGTGGCCCTGCTGCAGTCGCGCCGGCAGGCGCTTTGACGAGACCGCCCTATAGCAGTCACTCGCGAACGTCTGCAACTGGCCGCGACTGCCATTTCGCAGCCAAACCCGACAGCGGTCCCTGCGTGTTGTAGCTTCATTCGCCTAAGCGGCAGCTTTGTGCGAATCCTCGGACCAGACGGTGCCGGCCACAAGCAGACTCATGCGGACGACCGCTCTCGGACAGCGAGCGATACTCCTCTGGCCGCCGAGGACGCGGCACCCATCTGCGCTGGCAGGCAACGTACGACTTGAATCCGAACAGCCTCTACCGCGCTCAGCACGCTGGCGCACTGCGAACTGGGCGCGGGCACTAGCGCCGGCTGCTCGACACAGCCTCCGATGTTCTCGCGTAGCCCCGCTTAGCCCAATACGGCTGCAAGCCCGGCACCGCTGGACTCGCACGAGACGTTTCAAGAGCGCGAAACAGCTCTTCGACGAAGTCGATGAATCGGCGAACCCGGGGAACTCTGCGGACGCTGGGCCGATAGAGCACGTCACCGGCGGGCGAAAGGATGATTGCCAGTCGTTGAGCACCGGCACCAGGCAGCCGCTGCCGACCGCCTCGGCACTTCCCAAGTCGCCGACGAGGCAAACACCCATACCGGCGACACCAAGTTCATCGGCCGCGAAGATGTGCGCGTTGCCAGTGATCAGTTGGCCGCGCACGATCACGGCCTCGCGCTCCTCGCCCCGTTCGAACTCCCAGAGGTCCATCGTGGAATCAAGAGCATTCCGAAACAAGAGACAGTTGTGGTCGCCCAGGTCTGCGGGTCGTTGCGGAGTACCGTGCGCACTCCAGTACTTGGGGGCCGCGCAAACAAGGAAGCGCTCGGTCGCCAGTCTTCGCATCACCAGACCTTCCGTCTCCACCCACCCCATTCGCAGAAATACGTCAATGCCGCGGGTCTGCTCCTCGCTCGCGCGCGTGAAGTCGCGCAGTTCGATGGTGATGTCGGGATAGCGTTGCATGAACTTCGGCAGCGCCGGCACGAGATATCGACGGGCGATGATGTGCTGGACTCCGACGACAACGGTTCCCCGCAGCTCGCGCGCCGACGTGCTCAGCACCTCATCGGCCTGCAGGAGTTGTGCAATGCCCGGCTTGCACATCTGAAGATAGGTTGCTCCGCCGCCAGTCAGCGACAGGCCACGCGCATGCCGCTGGAACAGCGACGTGCCGAGCTGGGCTTCGAGCAAGCCAACTAGCTTTGAAACGGCCATCGCGCTGACTTGCAGCCGGCGCGCCGCGGCGGAGAAGCTTCCCTCCTCGGCAGCAGCCACGAAGTACTCGAGGGCGCGCAGCTTGTCCACTTCACTCTCCGTGCGTGATCTGGTCAAGCTTAAACCAACGGTTGGTGCTGGCTGAAGCTTCGAGGGGCTGTCGTTGGGCGGTCCTCATCCATAGAGTTCATGCGTCGACGCCATTGGAGCAAGGCAATGAATTCACTAGTCGTCCGGGTTATCGCGGTAACGGCCCTGCTGATGTCGCATGCTGCCGGAGCACAGCCTGAAAGCGGGAAGACTCTTCGTCTCGTTGTCGGCGCCGCTGCCGGCTCGACCGTCGACGTGCGTGCACGTTGGCTCGCGGACCGACTTGCCGTCGTTGCCAGGCAGCCCGTCATGGTGGACAACCGGCCCGGTGGCGCTGGCAACCTCAGCGCGACGGCAGTGGCCCGAGGTCCGTCGGATGGCACCACCTTGCTCATGGTTCACCAAGGTCTGCTCGCTATCAATCCACACCTGTTCGTCCGTCCGGGATTCGACGCGCTGGTCGATCTCGTGCCTGTCGCACGAGTGGGCGTCGGTGCGCTGGTGCTGGTCGTCGGCCCGCAGGTGGCGGCGCAAAGTCTGCCCGACCTGTTGCAGCTGGCAAGGGCGAAGCCGGGTGCCTTGAGCTACGCCAGCCCGGCGATCGGCTCCCCGCCCTTTGTCGCGACCGAGCTGATGAAGAGCATGGCCGGCATCGACGTCCTGCACATCCCGTTCGAAGGCGCCGCGATTACGCAGACCATCGGCGGTCACGTGGCGTTCACGATTGACAACGCGGCCGCGATCCTGCCTCACGTCCGAGTCGGACATCTGCGTGCGCTCGCCGTGACCGGCAGGCAGCGTCTGACGACCCTCCCGGACGTGCCGACCTTCGCCGAAGCAGGCCTCGCAGGCTACGAGTACTTCTCATGGATGGGGATCGCGGTGCCGGCGGGAACGCCCCTTGATGTCGTGCAGCGCCTCAATCGCCAGATTTCCTCCATCCTGGCGACGGACGAAGCAATCGCGTGGTTCGCCTCGCAGGGCGCGGAGCCCGGCGACCAGAGCCCTGAGGCATTCGCCCTTTTTGTCAGAAGCGAGAACGTCAAGGCCGGGCGATTGATCCGGCAGCTCGGGTTGCGGATCGAGTAGACGCCATGCGAATCCTTTTCTGCGCTTCGCCGGGCGTTGGCCACGTCGAGCCGATGATGCCGCTGCTGGCGACCATGGCGCACCGCGGCCACGAGGTCGCCTGGGCCGGTGCCCCGGAGTCGCATGCTCGTGCATGCTCGGTCGGCATCGAGCATTGCTTCCAGGTCGGCCCTGGTTCCGCTGAAACGCGGGTCGAGTACTTGAGGCGTTGGCCTGCGGCCTCGAATGCAGAGGGGCCTGCTTCGGATCCGCACGTGTTCCCCAGGCGGTTTGGTGCCTTGCTCGCTCCCGCCATGCTCGATCCGCTCGTTCGCGCGATCGAGACGTGGAAGCCGGCGCTCGTTATCAGTGAGCTGGGAGTTCTGGCGGCACCGCTTGCTTGCGAGCTGACCCGGTGTCGACAGGTGACACACGGCTTCGGCATGCCACCGCCGGCAAGCGTCCTCGACCAGGCAGCCGCGGAGTTCGCGACGCAGTGGCGGAGCAAGGCGTTTCGCAGTCCGCCAGCCGAAGCCGGCTTGTTCGACAGCCTCTATCTCGACATCTATCCAGAGAGCCTGCAGACACCCGATCGACTGCGCGTGGGCCCCCGCCGCCAATGCCTGAGGCCGTCCCCACCAGCGGCGGGTCCTGGCGTGCAACTGCCGGCCGCAATGGTGGCCCACTTCCTGCCGATCGAGGCCCGGCCACTGGTCCATCTCACGTTCGGGACGGTGGTCAATCGTTCGGAAGCGCTCGTTCTCGCGACGCGAGCGCTCGCAGATCTGGACGCACGCGTCGTCGTCACCATCGGCACCGACGGAGATGCGTCGCTGCTGGATTCACCGCCGTCGAACGTGCATGTCGAGCGGTTCATCCCGCAAACGATGCTCTTGCCGCATTGCGCGCTGGTTGTTTCGCATGGGGGCTCTGGTACGTTTCTGTCGGCCTTGGCGCATGGAGTGCCCCAGTTGGCTCTGCCGCAAGGCGCGGATCAGTTCATCAACGCGTCAGCGCTCGAGGACGGGGGCGCCGGTCTGGCCCTCCGGGGCGCCGAGGTCACGATCGATTCCGTGCGCGCCTCGGTCACGCGACTCTTGCAGGAGTCCCGCTACCGAAGGCAAGCGGAACGCTATGCCCGGGAGATCTCCGAAATGCCGAGTGCCGATGATGTCGCGGCGCGTCTCGAGGCTCTCGATCCATATGGCGCCGACAGTGCAAGGCAAGTTACCGGCACTGCAACCCTTTGACGTGCACGACGGTTCGGCGTTGCGCTCTGAGTCGTCGTTTTCGGGAATACCTCCTTTGCCAGCGAGGCGGCAGTAACGGCACTTTGAGCGACTTGCGCAGCGTGCGCTACCTCAACGGGTTGAATGTCCGCTTGCGGCGAGCTGAATCGTTGGAGTGACGTTCCGCTATGGGGTCGATAGGGGGCACACGTGCGCTCGTCATCGATGTCCGTTAAGTAGCCCATACAGCCGACGGCCGGGGTGGTGATGGACTGACGGAACCGGCCGACGACAGTCGCCGGTCGTGGAACAGCAACTCGCGGCCATTGGACTCCAAGGCTAGACCAGAACCGCCGCCTTAGCGGCGATGCGTAGCTCGTGGTGCACGACCCGATGGCAGTTGGCGCACGGACATTGCAAGTCCTCTAGCTTCGTCTTGTAGCCCGGTGGCATTGCGCTTACGGCTAACGTGTGATGAGTACAGTGGCTCGTACCAGCTCACTGGCAGGTCCGACCAGTTCCTAAAGGGCCGAAACCCGGTCGCGCTCGATGTAGGTCAGCACCAGTTCATTGATCCCGCCGACCACGGCAACCGCCATTTGCTGCGAGAGCTTCCGCTTACGACGACTCAGACATGGCGCTTGCTCTGAGGGGAGGGCCCGATCGTCACACTGCAAGGCCCTATGCCAAGTGGCGCGCGATACCCATAGATACCCCTGCCGCGGCATCGAATGACCTTGCGTGCTAACGTGCATGCGCTCTCATTTTCGAGTGATTGAGCTCTGCCCCTGCGCCGACGGTTTGGATTGGTTGAGAAGATTTTTCATCCCGACCGCCATGCTTGTCCTGCGATCGCTACTTTTGGCACGAGCGCTCCTCGGCCTCTACTTCGGTTATAGATTCGCTGTCAGCAGCGACCTGGCTGGGGCGAACGTCGGTATCGGCGCTTACTACGCACTCTGCGACGGCTTAGCCGTCTTGCTGTGCGGGGTGGCTTTGAATGCCCGGGACTCTGGGCGATGGTTGACCGGAGTCTGCGTGGTCGATGGCCTGCTGCGAGTGGGCTGGGGAGCCACGCTGCTGACGTTCGGCTCAATTGCGCCCAACGTTATTTGGAACACGCTGTTCTTAGCGGGACTGGTCGTCGTGTCTGTGGTTCTGGGCCTATTCGAGACCATGTACTACTTTGCCGCTCGCTCCCCAGGCCAACGGGCCGCCGGTCGTAGCGAGTGGCCAGTACTTATCGCGGCCTTGCTAACCCTTGCCCTTGGCACATGCTTGGTTCTCGGGTATCCGGGTGTTGGCGAGGCTGACCGTGCGCTGCTCTTGAGTACCTACGCATTTGCGCTGGGAGCAACGATGCTCGTCGCAGCCCTAAGGCCGCAGGCGAACGCACCTCGTGCCCCGTAACAACGCGGCGGCGCACCGCGTCGCTTGCGGACTCTCGGCCTCGTAGCTCAGGACATGCACAACCCCCTCTCAGAAGGATTGCAGATGCGTCAAGCGACCAAGATTGGCCTCATCGGTGCCGCGGCAGGACTGGGCCTTGCGATCCGCGCGCTGGGCTAGCCGCGGGAATCCGATAACTGCTGAGCCGAGGTCCCACCGGAAGGACCGCTCCGCAGTCGCCGCCGAGGGATTCGTGGGCCAGGAGGCGACGCATCGCCGGCTGCACTCCCTTTACAACGCCCACCTTCAAAAACGGGGTTTGGTCAATGCATGGGAGCCGCGCGCTCGCACTCGGCTCGAGCAAATGAAGGACGTCTATTTCCGACATTGCCTTCATCACGGCGGCCAACGAGCACTTCACGGCGATCCTCGCCGACTGGATGCTGCGCAATCCAGAGCCGTTCGGCAAGCGCGATCTTCGACTAAAGACGCTCTGGCTGTGGCACAGTGCGGAGGAGTCGGAGCACAAGAGCACCGCTTTCAATCTCTACAAGGCGCTGGGCGGCAACGATCAGTGGAGCGTACCGGATCGAGGTGGCGCCAGACCTGCGGGAGTTGCCGGAACGTGGGCGACTCGAACCCCGCGGCACGCAGCGCCTCGGTGCTGGGCTCGGCACCGCTGAGGAGAAAGAAGTTCGGGCCGGCGGGAAGGCCGACGTCCATCGATCCATGCGCGCGAATGGCGGCGTACAGCGCGCCGATGCCGACCGAAGGGCCGGCACATCGATTGCTGCGCAGGCGCAGGCGTCCTTGCGAGGCCGTCGCCTTGAAAACGATCGGCAGAGACTGGACAGGACATGAGTCGACTCAGAATCAGCTACGCCGCCGCGGCAAGCTCGCTGGCGGTCGTGCTGGCCGGCTGCGTGCATGGCAACCCAACCACCCGAGTCGCCGTCGATCGTGGCTACGAGAGCGTCTACCTGGCG
>Ga0070673_100001144_pt1 | contig 15237 bp, 12 predicted proteins | sample KBSM23metaG_FD_65342 | JGI IMG/M metagenome (GOLD analysis project Ga0070673, IMG submission 65342) | Miscanthus rhizosphere microbial communities from Kellogg Biological Station, Michigan, USA - KBS M2-3 metaG | ecosystem: Host-associated > Plants > Roots > Rhizosphere > Soil ... | reverse complement strand
GCGTCTTCGGTCTCGGCTTCTTCGTCTATGTGGTGGGCGGGGCCATCGACCGCGCCTTCTACGCCGAGGCGCTGCCCACGCCCACCTTCGGAACCGGCGGGATATTGTGGGCCTCGCTCACGCTGGCGCTCCTCACGGTGCCGGTGGTGATCGTGGCCGCGGAGGAGGCCCTGGCCGCGGTGCCGCGGTCGATGCGCGAGGCCTCGCTGGCGGCGGGGGCCACAAAGTGGCAGACCATCCAGCGCGTGGTGCTGCCCGCCGCCGCGCCCGGCATCCTGACCGGCCTCATCCTGGCCATGGCCCGCGGGGCGGGCGAGGTCGCGCCCTTGATGATCACCGGCGTGGTGAAGCTGGCCCCGGACCTGCCGCTGGACGGCTTCTTCCCGTTCCTGCACCTGGACCGGAAGTTCATGCACCTCGGCTTCCACATCTACGACGTCGGGTTCCAGAGCCCCAACGTGGAGGCGGCCAAGCCCATGGTCTACACCACCACCATCCTGCTGCTGGCCATCGTGGTGCTCCTCAACCTGACCGCCATCGTGGTGCGCAACCGGCTGCGGCGGAAGTACCAGACCTCGGCCTTCTGAGGGAGGACATGCCACAGGCAGACACCACGGCCGACCGGGGGTTGCGGATCAAGACGGAAGTGCGGGCGCCGGACCGCGCGGCGGGCACGGGCCGCGTCGCCATCGAGCTCAAGGACGTGAACCTGAGCTACGGCGACAACCACGTCCTCCACGACATCTCTATGGACATCGCCGACAAGATGGTGACGGCCTTCATCGGCCCCTCCGGCTGCGGCAAGTCCACGCTGCTGCGCTGCCTCAACCGCATGAACGACCTCATCGACAACACCCGCATCACGGGCACCATCAAGGTGGAGGGCAAGGACATCTACGCCCGGAACACCGACGTCATCGACGTGCGGCGGCGGATCGGGATGGTGTTCCAGAAGTCCAACCCCTTCCCCAAGTCCATCTACGAGAACGTGGTGTACGGCCTGCGCATCGCGGGTGTCCGCGACAAGGCCACCCTGGACGAGGCGGCCGAGCGCAGCCTGCGCGGGGCCGCGCTGTGGGAGGAGGTCAAGGACCGCCTGGGGGAGAGCGGCCTCGGGCTCTCCGGCGGCCAGCAGCAGAGGCTCTGCATCGCCCGGGCCATTGCGGTGGAGCCGGAGATCGTGCTCATGGACGAGCCGTGCTCGGCCCTGGATCCCATCGCCACCGTCAAGATCGAGGAGCTGATGTACGGCCTCAAGGAGCACTACACGATCGTCATCGTGACCCACAACCTCCAGCAGGCGGCGCGCGTGTCGGACCGAACGGCTTTCTTCTGGCTGGGGCGGCTCGTGGAATACGGGCAGACCTCGGCCATGTTCACCAACCCTCGCGAGAAGCTGACGGAGGACTACATAACGGGCCGGTTCGGATAACGGCGGAGAGGTCGATGGAGAGGCACCACTTCGAGAGCGAGATGCAGGCGCTGAAGAACCGGCTCCTCAACATGGGGGCCCTGGTGGAGGACCGCGTGCACCGCGCCATCCAGGCCCTCATGGAGCGCAGCCCGGCGGCGGCGGAGGAGATCGCGCGCGGCGACCAGGACGTCAACGAGCTGCAGATCGAGATCGACGAGCGCTGCCTGCGCCTGTTCGCCCTCCAGCAGCCCATGGCCTCCGACCTGCGGCTCATCACCGCGGCCATGAAGATCAACGCCGACCTGGAGCGCATCGGCGACCAGGCCGTGAACATCGCGGAGCAGGCGGTGCGCGTCCTGGCCCATCCTCCCCTGAAGCCGATCATCGACCTGCCCCGCATGGCGGACATCGCCGAGCGCATGACCCGGGAGAGCCTGGACGCCTTCGTGCGCAAGGACGCGGACCTGGCCCGCTCCATCCTGAAGCGCGACGACGAGGTGGACGAGATGAAGGATCACGTCTTCCGGGTGCTGCTCACGTACATGATGGCGGACCCCGGCACCATCGAGCGGGCCCTGGGCCTGATCCTGGTCAGCCGCCACCTGGAGCGCATCGCCGACCACGCCACCAACATCGCGGAGGACGTGATCTTCGTGGTGGAGGCCAAGGACGTGCGCCACCACCACGAGGAGCGTCAGGCGTGAGCGCGCCCGGGCACGGCCCGCGCCCGTCGCCCCCGCCCCGGCCCGCGGACAGCCGGCGGCGCGTGCTCCTCATCGAGGACGACCGCGACATCGCCGAGGCCATCGCCTACCAGCTCGAGAAGGCCGGGCTGCAGGTCCGCCTGGCCTACACCGGCGAGGAGGGCCTGGAGGCCGCGCGGCGGGGCGTGGACCTGGTGCTCCTGGACCTGAACCTGCCCAACATGGACGGCCTGGAGGTCTGCCGGATGATCCGCCGCCAGGGGGCCACGGCCCACGTGCCGATCATCATCGTCTCCGCCCGCGGCGAGGAGGTGGACCGCGTGCTCGGCCTGGAGATGGGGGCCGACGACTACGTGGTGAAGCCGTTCAGCCTGAAGGAGCTGGCCGCCCGGTGCCGCGTGGCCCTCCGCCGCTCCGACGCGACGACGGCGCCCGTCGACTCCTACCGCGACGAGAACTTCGAGGTCGAGTGGGGCGCCTTCCTGGTGCGCTACCGCGGCGAGGAGGTGCGGCTCACGCCCAAGGAGTTCGAGCTGTTCCGCTACCTGGTCGAGCGCCGCGGCCGCGTGGTCACGCGCGAGCGCCTCCTCTCGGAGGTCTGGGGCTACGACGCCGAGGTGGAGACCCGCAGCATCGACGCCCACATCCGCCGGCTGCGCCTCAAGCTGGGCCCTGCCCGCGACCACATCGAGACGATCGTGGGCCTCGGCTACCGGTTCGTGCCCGTCCCGCCCGCCCCCTCCGCCTAGAACCGCAGCTTCGCGCCCAGCATGAACCGGCGCGGGTCCACGGGGTCGAACGGGTAGTTGAAGACCGACGAGGTCACGACCGTGCTCTGCACGCCCTCGTAGGCGTCCTCGTTCAACAGGTTCAGCGCGTCCACGAACAGCGAGACGTTGACCTTTTCGAACTTGAAATTCTTCTGCAGCCGCATGTCGAACAGGCTCACGTCGGGCAGGCGGCCGAAGGTGCCGCGCTTCTGCAGCAGGATGTTCGGGCTCTCCGGGATGTCCGTCACGGAGCGCGCGCTGGCCCGCCGCACCCGGTGCGCGCCGTCGTGGTTCACGAAGTTGGCCGAGACCATGAACCCCGCGGGCAGGTCGTAGACGGCCTGGAACTTGAAGGCCCAGGTCACGTCCAGCGTCAATCGGCCGTCCGTGTTGACGAAGTTGTTGGGGTTCTTGCCGAAGTCGCGGAACTGCAGGCCGCCGCGGGACTCGAGCGTGGCGCCGGAGATGCTGTCCGTGAGGCGGCCGGTGGCGCGCAGCCAGGTAGCCGAGGCGTTGAGCATCCACTTGCCGGTCTTGCGCTTCAGCATTCCGACCTCGACCGCGTTGACGTCGCTGCCCACGCCGGGCGGGTTGCTGATCCGGAACTGCCGCTCCCCCGGGTCGCTCGTGAGCTGGAAGACGGGGAAGGTCTGGCCCGTCGGGTTGTCGCCCAGGTCGTCCGTGAACGGCACCTGCACGTAGGTGCCGGCGATCTCCTGCCAGGCCGCGTAGTCGCGCCCCGTCTTGTGTATGTAATTGACGTTGGCCCCGACGCCGGGTATCAGCTCGCGCTCGAGGCTGAGGATGATCTGGTCCGTGCGCGGGCTCTTGTAGTCGGGGTCCACGCCCAGGTTGCTGTTGCCCTCGAAGAACACCAGGCTGTCCGGGTCGAACGCGTTCGTGCCGAAGTCCCAGGTGCCGGAGAACGTGGACTTGACGTTTGCTCCGATGACGTTGGCGTACTCGCCGGTGGCGATCGACCGGTGGTAGCGACCCCAGTGGCCCTTGAGGACGGTCCGGCCGTCCCCCGTGAGCTTCAGGTTGAAGCCCAGGCGCGGGGAGAAGTTCTTCCAGGTGTAGAGGTCGGCGCGGGGAAACCGGTTGCCCGTGGGCTGGCCGTTGGCATCCAGCTCGTCCTGCTCCGCCGAGAAGGCCTTGTTGTGGTCGTAGCGCAGCCCGACGTTGAAGGTGAGGCGATCGTTGACGCGGACGGTGTCGTCGAAGAAGACCCCCAGGTTCCGGCTGTTCCCGCTGTAGCTGAAAGGCTGCCGATCGTAGCCGAAGGCGTAGTCGGGATAGGTCTGCGAATAGGTGTACACGAAGTCGTTGTAGCCGTAGATGCCGCGCGCCACGGCGTCGCTGTACTGCACGCCGAAGCGGAAGTCGTGGCTGGCCCCCAGGAAGTCGTCCGCCAGGTGGGAAATCTTGGCGGTGGCGGTGGTCCGCCGCGGCTCGAGCTCGTACCAGTAATAGTGCCCGCCGCTGATGAGGCCGGTGTCGAGGTCGTAGAAGCGCGGCAGGTCCTTGGGCTGGTTCGGGTCGGTGGGCCCGCCGTTCACGTCGCCGTAGAAGCCCGAGTAGCGGACCTCCACCACCGTCTTGTCGGACAGGACACCGGTGTAGGCGAGGCCGGGGGTGGGCGTGGTGCTCCGCCGGGTCCAGGCCGTGCTGGGCGCCTCGCCGATGTCCACGCCGTTGTCCGTCAGCTTCTTGTCGTAGTTGAAGGTGCCCACCAGCTTGTGGCCGGGGCTGACCTGCCAGTTCAGCTTGAAGAGGTAGCGGTCGTCGTTGTACCGCTTGAAGGACAGCGGATCGTCGAGCGGCGCGCCGAGGTCGGCCTGGGAGTCGCGCTGGTACTGGTAGGAGGCGAAGAACCAGAGCTTGTCCTTGAGGATGGGGCCGCCGAGCTGGGCCGTGAAGTCGTTGTACTTGTCGCGGGTCCAGGGGCAGCGGCCCACCCCCGTCGAGCAGGCGTTCACGAACGTGCCGTCGGGGTTGATGAGGCCGTCGCTGTTGTTGCTGGTGAGCCCGTTGGTCTGCAGGAAGAAGTTCACGTCGCCGTGGAACTCGTTGGTCCCTTGCCGGGTCACGATGTTGTAGACCGCGCCCGCCAGGTTGCCGTACTCCGCGGGCGCGCCCAGCGAGAGGACCTCCACCTCCTCGATGGCGTCGGTGTTGGGCTCGGCCTGGTACTCGTTGAAGTAGTTCTCCGTGATGTCCACGCCGTCGAGCTGGAAGGAGTTCTCGTCGTAGGAGGAGCCGTAGACCATGGTGCGGCCGCTGCCGTCCTCGGTCTGCTGCGAGCCGGGGGCCGCCGCCACCAGGTCCAGGAAGCTGAAGCGGCGCAGGGGCGCGTTCTCCACCCACTGGCGGTCGTAGTTGGCCCCCACCTCGCTGGACTGCGTGTCCACCACCGGCGCCTCGGCCACCACCTCCACCTGCTCCTCGCGCTGGCTCACCTCGAGGCTGGCGTTCTCCTCCAGCGTCAGGCCCACGTTCACGCGCAGGCCCTTGCGGGCGACGGTTCTGAACCCGGCGAGCGTGTAGCTCAGGTCGTAGGTCCCGGGCGGGAGGTTGGTGATGCGATAGAAGCCTTCTTCGTTGGTGGTCGCGGTCTGGGTGCCGACGACCGTGGCGCCGGTCAAGCTCACGGCGACGCCCGGCAGCACGGCGCCGCTGGCGTCCCGCACCGTGCCCACGATGCCGCCCGTGGTCCGCTGGGCGTAGAGCGGCATCGCCCCCAAGAGAGTCACGCCGAGAACGGCGAGGAGGGTCTTGCGCATGGCCACGCTCCTTCCCCTGGGTGGTTTGGTTTCCCCGCTTATAGACCTTCAGCCGCCGCCGCGCAAGACGAAATGCCGCGTCTAGCGGCCGGTGACCGGGCCGCCGTCCCCGGCCGCCGCGGGGAGCGGCGGGCGGAAGGGAATCCGCACGCTGAAGCGGGTCCCGCGCCCGGGCTCGCTGGCCACCGAGACCGTGGCCCCCATCCCCTCGGCGAGGTGCTTGACGATGGACAGGCCCAGCCCCGTGCCCCCCATCTCGCGGCTGCGGGCCTTGTCGACGCGGTAGAAGCGCTCGAAGATCCGGGGCAGGTGCTCGGGCGGGATGCCGGGCCCGTCGTCCGCCACCTCGAAGACCACAGAGCCGTCCTCGGCGGCCCTGGCGCTCACACCCACGTGGCCGCCCTGCGGCGTGTACTTGATGGCGTTCTCCAGAAGGTTCTCGAGGATGTGCCGCAGCCGGTCGCCGTCCGATACGACGGGGGGCGCGTCCGCCGCGTCCGTGCTGAGGACGATCTGCCGGGCGCGCGCCTGCTCGCCGAGCGAGGCCACCACCTCTTCCACCGCGTCCGCCGGCCGCAAGGTCTCGTAGCGCGGGGGCCGCTCGCCGGACTCCAGGCGGGAGAGCTCGAGGAGGTTGGACACCATGGCGGCCATGCGGTCGGCATGGGTGCGGATCTTGGCCAGGAAACGCCGCGCGGTGGACGGCTCCTCCAGGGCGCCGTCCTCCAGGGCCTCCACGAACCCGCGCACCGAGGTGAGCGGGGTGCGCAGCTCGTGCGAGGCGTTGGCCACGAAGTCGCGGCGCAGCCGCTCCACCCGGTGCCGCTCCGTGACGTCGTGGAACGTGAGGACGGCCCCCGGGGGCTCCCCCTCGGGCCCGGGGAAGCGCACCCCGGTCACGGCGTAGGCGCGGCCGCCGCGCAGCATCACGACCTCGGAGACGCGGCGGTCGCCCGTGCCCATGACCTCCTCCAGGAGGGCCCCCACCTCGCGCTGGCGCACGACCTCCAGGTAGTGCCGGCCCACCGGCTCCTTGAGGTCGTGGGCCGCCCGCAGCGCCTGGTTGGCCAGCAGCACCATGCCGCGGTGGTCGACCGCCATGACCCCGTCGGCCATGGCGGAGAGGATGGCCTCCGTGCGGGCGCGGTCGCGCGCGATCTCCGTGATCCGCTCCTGGAGCTGGTCCGCGGAGCGGTTGACGATGCGGGCCAGCTCCCCGAGCTCGTCGCTGCGGCGCACGCGGCTGCGCGCCGTGAGGTCCCCCTGGGCGAAGCGGCGGGCGGCGTCCATGACCTCGTGGAGCGGCCCCGCGAGCGGCGAGGAGAGCGCGGCGGAGAGGAGCGCGGTGAGCGCGAAGGCCAGGGCCAGGGCCACCGTCACGGCGCGCTGGAGGTCGGCCCCCTGCTCCTTCACCCCGCGCAGGGACAAGGCCACGCGCGAGACGCCGACCAGGCGTCCCTCGTGGCGGATGGCCACCGCCGCGTAGAGGAGGTCCTCGCCGATGGTGGCGCTGTGGCGCACCGAGCTGCCCGTCCCCGAGAGAAGCGCCTCGCGCACCTCGGGCCGGTCGCGGTGGTTCTCCAGGGCGGCCAGGGGGGCGCCGGACAGGGACGAGTCGGCCAGGACGCGGCCGTCGGGGGCGACGATGGTGACGCGCGCGCGCACGTCGGGGGCGGCGCTGTCGATGAGCGCGTCGAGCTCCGCCGAGGAGCGGCCCTCGGCCAGCGGCGTCTCCACCACGCGGGCCATGAGGCGCGCCTCGGCCATGAGCGTGGCGCGGACGTGGTCGAGCGCGTGCCGCTGCAGCCTCGGCCCCGCGACGAGGAGCACGGCGACGAGCGCGGTGGCGGTGGCGGCCATGGCCGCGACCACGATGCGTCCGCGCAGCCCGAAGGTCACGAGGGCTCCTCCGCGATGCGGTAGCCGAGGGACTTGACGGTGAGGATCGAAGGCGCGAGCTCCGGGATCTTCTCGCGCAGCCGGCGGATGTGCACGTCCACCGTGCGCGTCCCCTCGGCGTAGGAGTAGCCCCACACCTCCTCCAGGAGCGCGCCGCGCGAGAGCACGCGCCCGTTGGCCTCGAGCAGCGCCACCAGCAACGCGAACTCCTTGGCGGTGAGGCGCACGGGACGGGCCGCCCAGCGCACGGTGTGCCTCGTCCGGTCCACCTCGAGGTCGCGGAAGACGAGCGGCCCGTCGGACGGCGGCCTCCGCTCCATGCGGCGGAACAGGGAGCGCACCCGTGCCACCAGCTCCTTGGGGCTGAACGGCTTCACGATGTAGTCGTCGGCCCCGCCCTCCAGGCCCACCACCCGGTCGATCTCGTCGCCGCGCGCGGTCAGCATCACGATGGGCAGGTGGACGGTCCGCGGGTCGCGCCTCACCTCGGCGCAGATCGACAGCCCGTCGAGGTCGGGGAGCTGGAGGTCGAGCACCAGCAGCTGGTAGTTGCCCGAGCGCGCCTTCTGCAGGGCCTCCCGCCCGCGCCCGGACGACTCCACCGTCCACCCGTCGGCGGCGAGGTAGTGCTCGACCAGCTCGACGATGTCGGGGTCGTCCTCCACGACCAGGGCGCGCTTGTTCATCGCGGCGGGCTCACCATCCGAAGGATAGTAATAAACTTCGGGGCATGCGCATCGTCGTGACGGGCGGCACCGGCTTCATCGGCCGGCAGGTGGTGGACCGGCTGCTCGAGCAAGGGCAGGACACCGTCGTGGTGACGAGCCGGGACCCCGACCGGCACGATCCGTGGGACGGGCGGGTGAGGATGGTCCAGGCCTTCGCGGGGGACGCGGTCTCCCTGGGCAAGGCGTTCACGGGGGCCGACGTCGTCGTCCACGCCATCCAGTTCCACAACCATCCCGTGGAGGACGCGGCGAAGGGCCGAACCTACATGGAGGTGGACGGCAGGGGCACCGAGCTGGCCGCGCGAACCGCGAAGAAGCTGGGCGTGCGTCGGTTCGTGTACCTGTCGGGCGCGGGCGCGGGACAGGGCCGCCCGCAGCCGTGGTTCCGCGCCAAGGACAGGGCGGAGACGGCCATCCGCGAGACGGGGATGGAGCACGTCCTGCTGCGGCCGTCGTGGATCTACGGCCCGGGCGACCGCAGCATGAGCCGGTTCGTCTGGTTCTGCCGGCACCTGCCGGTGGTCCCGGTGATCGGGAACGGCCGGACCCCGGTCCACCCGTGCTACGTCAAGGACGTGGCGCGCTGCGTGGCGGACGCGGCCCGGAGGGACGACGCGAAGGACACGGCGCTCGAGCTGGGCGGACCGGAGCGGATGACCATGGACGAGGTGATCCGCACGGTCCAGTCCGTCCTGGGACAGCGGCGGCCGCTGCTGCACCACCCGCCGAAGCTCATGAAGCTGCTCGTGCTGCCGATGCGGCTGATGCCGGACCCGATCCTCTCGCCGACCGCCGTCGACTTCATCACCCAGGAGGTGGAGATCGACCCGCGCCCGGCCTTCGACTACTTCGGCTTCACCTTCCGCCGCCTGGAGGAAGGCCTGCGCGAGTACCTGCCCTAGGGCCGGGGCATGGTCCGCGGGCGAAGCCTGGCCGCCCCCCACCGCGGGCCGGCGATGGGCAAGGACGAGCGCCCGCCGGTCTTCGAGGCGGACCCCGCGGTGGTCAAGAGCACCTGGTAGGAGAACGACTCCTCCGTGTCCCCGAGGTTGAACACGACGAGGGTATAGATCCCCGCGGGCGCGGAAGAGATGCCCACACGCTCCGGCTTGGCCGTCGAGCTGTCCGCCGTGTCGCCCGCGGTGCACTGACCGGCGTTGAACTGGTCCTCCGAGCACTCCCCGCGAAAGAGCAGCAAGTCCAGGTTGTTGGTCGCGAAGGTCCAGTCCACGATGAACTCCAGGTCTCCCGTCACCGTGGTGGTGAACGTGCCCGCGACTCCCAACTGCGGCGGCAAGCCGCTGAACGAGCCTTCCGCGATCACGCTGGTGACCGGGACGGGGGAAGGAGACGGCGGCGGGGGCGTCGGCGCCGTGACGTGATCGCCGCCGCAGGCCGGCAGCCAGGCCGCGAGCAGGGCGGCACCGAACCGCGGCGCGGTCCAGGTTCCCTTTCGAGCCGTTGCGCGGGCCATCGCTTCCTCCTTTGCCGCCTGCCCTAGGGCAGCCGCAGCACCGTCTTCGGCGTCCCCTTGCGGAACACCCGGCCGGGATCCACCCGGGCCACGGACGAGCGCGCGCCGCGCTGCGAGGCCGCCCCCGCCGTGGTGAGGAGGATCTGGAACGAGAACGAGTCCGTGCTCGATCCCAGGTTGACCACGTAGAAGCTGTAGGTGCCGGCGGGCGCGTCCGCGATCCCGAATCTCTCCGGTTTGTCCGGCCCGTCGGCGACGGCGCCCACGTTGCACTGGAGCGCGACGAGCTCCTCGAGGGTGCACTCCCCGCGGAGGAGCAGGGCGTCGAGGTCGTTATCGGCCAGGGTCCAATCGAGAACGATCTCCAGGTGCCCCGCCTGGGCGGTGGTGAAGGTGGCCACGGCTGCGCCCTGCGGCTCCAGGCCGTTGTACGAGCCTTCGCCGATGACGGTGGTGACCGGCGCCGGGGGCGGCGGGGGAGTCGGCGGCGTGGTCACGCCGTTGCCGCCACAGGCGGGCAGCAGCGTGGCGAGCGCGACCGCCAGATGTCGCCTCTTCAGCATCTTTATTAATGTACGCCCATCGAGACCCACCGGGGGACCGGGTCTTTTGCCGAATCCCGACCCCTGCCGTATCCTGGTTCCGGTGAGCGAGACGTATTTCCAGAAGGGCTTCAACCTCAAGGCCGCGGTGGGCCCCGTCCTGGCCGAGAGCTACCACAGCTCCGTCGTGGACCGCCTGAAGGAGCTGGGGCACCAGGCCCGGGCGGACGACCTGAGCTTGAAGCTGGCCCTGGAGTTCGGGTTCTGCTACGGGGTGGACCGGGCGGTCCAGTACGCGTACGAGACCCGCCAGAACTTCCCCGACCGCCGGATCTTCCTCTCCGGCGAGATCATCCACAACCCGGAGGTGAACGGCCGCATCGAAGGCATGGGCATCCGCATCCTGCCCGAGGCGAAGGACCCGGCCACGCGCTACGCGGACGTGCAGCAGGGCGACGTGGTGATCCTCCCCGCCTTCGGCGTCCCCGTGTCCGAGATGGACCACCTGCGCGGGAAGGGCTGCCTCATGGTGGACACCACCTGCGGCAGCGTCCTGAACGTCTGGAAGAACGTCCACAAGTACGCGCGCGACGGCTTCACCGCCGTGATCCACGGCAAGCACCACCACGAGGAGACCAAGGCCACGGCCTCGCAGGCCCTGACCCACGACGGCGGCCACTACCTGTGCGTGCGGGACCGGGCCGAGGCCGCGGTGGTCTGCGACTTCATCCGGGGCACGGTCGCGGCCGGGGAGATCCTGCGCCGCTTCGCCCACGCGGTGAGCCCCGGCTTCGAGCCCGCCCGCGACCTGGCCAAGGTCGGTCTGGCCAACCAGACGACCATGCTCATGAGCGAGAGCCTGGAGATCCAGGAGATGCTCCGCCGGGCGGTGGCCGAGCGCTACGGCGAGGCCGAGCTGGCCGCGCACTTCCGCGCCATGGACACCATCTGCTCCGCCACGCAGGACCGTCAGGACGCGGTGCTGCGGATGCTGGGCGAGGGCGGCCTGGACCTGATGGTGGTGATCGGCGGCTACAACAGCAGCAACACGCAGGCCCTGGCCCGGATCTGCTCGGACCGGCTGCCCACGTACCACATCGACAGCGCTTCGTGCATCGAGGACGCGGCCATCCGCCATCGCCCCACCGGCCAGCACGACGAGGTGCGGACACCCGCGTGGCTGCCGGAAGGGCCGGTGCGGGTCGGGCTGACCGCCGGCGCCTCCACGCCCAACAACGTGGTGGGGGACGTGGTGGTGAGGATCCTGGCCCTCCGGGGACGGACCGTCGCGGACTTGACCGGCTAGGGACCGGCTTAGAGAACAACGAACAACGAACGAAAAACCAACGGTCCGAAACGACCGGCGGGAACCTTTCGACAACTCACGGTCGCGCTTGCGCGCGACCGTGGGATATATTCCCTCGTTCCGGAGGATCCATGCTGCTCGACGGCAAGCGCGGGCTCGTGCTCGGGATCGCCAACAAGCGCTCCATCGCCTGGGGGATAGCGCAGGCGGTGTCCCGCGAGGGGGCGCGGCTGGCGGTGACGTACCAGGGGGAGCGGCTGGAGGAGAACGTCCGCGAGCTGGCCCAGGGCCTGAAGGACCCCGTCATCCTCCCCTGCGACGTGGCCCGCGACGAAGACCTCGACGCCCTGGCCAGCGGCGTGAAGGAGCAGCTGGGCGGGCTCGACTTCGTGATCCACGCCGTGGCCTACGCGCTGCGCGAGGAGCTGGACGGGGAGTACCTCAACACCTCCCGCGAGGGCTACCGCATCGCCCAGGACATCTCGTCCTACTCGCTCACCGCGCTGTCCCGCCGCGTGGCCCCGCTCATGGAGGGCGGGGGCGCCATCGTGACCTTGAGCTACCTGGGCGGCGAGCGCGTGGTGCCCCACTACAACGTGATGGGCGTGGCCAAGGCGGCCCTCGAGGCCTCGGTGCGTTACCTGGCCGCGGACCTGGGGCCGCGGGGCATCCGCGTGAACGCCATCTCCGCTGGACCCATCAAGACCCTGGCCGCCTCCGGCGTGCACGGGCTCTCGAAGATGCTGGAGTACCATCGGACCCATGCCCCCCTGCGGAAGAACACCGAGCAGGAGGAGGTGGGCGACGTGGCGCTGTTCCTCGTCTCCCCGCTCTCCCGCGGCCTCACCGGCGAGGTCATCCACGTGGACGGCGGGTTCCACGTGATGGGGATGGCGGCCCTCTGATCGGGATCGGAGCATCCGTGGGGGCGCGCTGGATCTGGGTGATGGCGGTCTTGGTGCTGGTGCCGTCCCTGGCCGCGGCGCAGGAACCGGCGCCTTCGCCGTCGCCCGCGGCGTCGCCCGCGGCCCAGCAGCCGTCGCCCGCGCCGCCCGCGGCGGAGAAGCCGGCCGCGGCCCCCGCCGAGAAGGCGAAAGCCCCCGGCGAGGGCGGCGAGGGCGAGGTCCGCATCCGTGCCGACACCTTCGGCGGGGAGAAGGGCCTCTTCCACTACCGCGGCTTCGTGGACCTGAAGACGGGCGAGATCCGCATCCAGGCCGACACCCTCGACTACAAGCAGACCACTCTCCCCGACGGCAAGACCCAGCAGACCATCGTGGCCGAGGGCAACGTGGTGTTCATGCGCGGCGATGAGCGCGTGGCCGGCCGCCGTCTGGAGATGGACATCGACAAGGGGTCGGGCGTCTTCGAGGACGCCCGCGGCTACGTCTCCCCGGGCGTCTTCGTGGAGGCCACGAAGATCGAGCGCGTGGACTCCGACACCTACCGCATCGAGGGCGGCAAGTTCACGTCCTGCGCGCAGCCCACGCCGCGCTGGAGCTTCTCCGCCTCGTCCGCGCGGCTGGAGGTGGAGGACAAGATCGTCGCCCACAACGTGCTGTTCAAGGTCAAGCAGGTCCCGGCCTTCTACACGCCCTACTTCATGTACCCCATCCAGAAGGACCAGCGCTCCACCGGCTTCCTCTTCCCGCATTTCGGGTACTCGTCCTTCCGTGGCGTCAACGTGGGCGAGGGCTTCTTCTGGGCCATGGGCCGCAGCTTCGACCAGACCTTCTACGCGGACAGCTACTCGAAGTTCGGCTACGGCCTGGGCCACGAGTTCCGCTACGTCCTGGACGGCCCGTCGCGCGGGACCTTCCGCACCTACGCCTTCCATCCCGACGCCGGCGGCCCCTGGGACTACGACCTCGACTACAGCGCGCAGCAGATGCTGCCCGCCAAGCTGCGGGCCACGCTCCAGGTACGCCAGTACAGCAACCTCGCCTTCCAGCAGCAGATCCAGGACAGCCTGAACCTGGCCAGCAGCCGGACGCGTCGGACCTCGTTCAACCTGGCCCGCAACTTCGGCAAGGTGAACTTCCAGGCCCTGGCCGACTCCACCGAGACCTTCTTCGACGAGGAGAGGGCGGTGAACGAGCACCTGCCCACCGTGCGCCTCTCCCAGTCGGCGCGGAAGATCGGGAGGAGCGGGGTGGTGTTCCAGTGGGAGGCCCGCGGCGAGCGTCTCGGCCTGGGCAACCAGGACAAGGTGGACCGCTTCGAGCGGTACGACCTCTACCCGCGCGTCTCGCGCCCGCTGTCCCTGAGCTTCCTGCAGGTCACGCCGGAGGTGCAGCTGCGCTACACCCGCTACGGCGCCACGACCAGCGACGAGGGCATCACCGGCGACCCCCTCGACCGCCGTTACGCGGAGGGCAGCGTGGACATGCGCGGCCCCACGTTCTCGCGCGTGTTCAACAGCCCCGGCAATTTCTACTCCGACAAGTGGAAGCACATCATCGGCCCGGAGGTCACCTGGACCTACCGCTCGCGGATCGACGAGTTCGACACCATCCCGAAGTTCGACCAGATCGACTACTACCTGGGCACCAACGAGATCCGCTACTCGCTCGTGCAGCGCCTCCTGGCCAAGCGGCCGGGCCGCAGCGGCAAGCTCGACTCCTGGGAGGTGTTCGCCTGGCGCATCTCCCAGACGTACTACGTGCAGATCGCCGACAACCAGAACGAGTTCGACCCCAACTACTCGTCCTCGGCCTTCGGCCCGGGCGGCGCCCCCGCCCACCTGTCGCCCCTCCAGTCGAGGCTGCGCTTCCGGCCCACGGAGGCCTTCTCCGCGAACTTCGACATGGAGTACGACGTGAACTTCAACCAGCTGCGCAGCCTGAGCCTCTCGGGCGGCGTGACCCGGTCCCGGCTGAACCTGCAGGTGGGATGGTCGCGGGCCTTGAAGCTCGCCGAGGAGGCCGCCCTTCGCGTCCCCACCCGTTACACGGTCCGCGGCTCCGGCCGCTTCTACCTGCTCCCGGGGAAGCTGGCCGTGGAAGGATCCACCGACTACGACGTGCTGCAGAAGAACCTGATCCAGGCCACCGGCCGGGTGCGCTACGACGTGCAATGCTGCGGGTTCATCGGCGAGGTCATCCAGTCCGATTACAACCTGAAGCAGGACCGGCAATTCCGCTTCGCCATCGAGCTGGCCAACCTGGGATCCATGGCCAACTTCATGGGCATCGACGCCGAGGAGGCCATGCGCGGGTTCTCGGGAGGGAGGAAATGACGCGGGTCCTGGTGACGGGCGGCGCCGGCTTCATCGGCTCCAACTTCGCGCGCCACCTGGCGGCCCGGCGCCCGCAGTGGGAGATCGTGGTCCTCGACAAGCTCACCTACGCCGGGCGGCGGGAGAACCTGGCCGACCTCGAGGGCCGGCGGGGCTTCTCGTTCGTGCAGGGCGACATCGCGGACCGGGAGGCGGTGGCCGCGGTCCTCCCCGGCTGCGCCTACGTGGTGAACTTCGCGGCCGAGACGCACGTCGACCGGTCCCTCTACGACGCGGGCAGCTTCATCCAGACCGACGTGTACGGGACCTTCGTGCTGCTGGAGGAGGCGCGGCGCGCCAGCGGCCTCCGGATGTTCGTGCAGATCTCGACGGACGAGGT
>Ga0070673_100001139_pt1 | contig 15278 bp, 16 predicted proteins | sample KBSM23metaG_FD_65342 | JGI IMG/M metagenome (GOLD analysis project Ga0070673, IMG submission 65342) | Miscanthus rhizosphere microbial communities from Kellogg Biological Station, Michigan, USA - KBS M2-3 metaG | ecosystem: Host-associated > Plants > Roots > Rhizosphere > Soil ... | reverse complement strand
ATGGACAATGCTTATCGATCGCGCGCACCGCATCGCGTCTGCGCGATGACTTCGATCTGGATTCGCACGCGCTCGCGCTCGCGCTGAAATTCATGAGCCGCATCGACGAACTCGAGGCGGAGTTGCGCGAACTGCGGGCTCAGTTTCCGCGGCGTCTACAGCGCTGACGCGAGCCTTTACGCCCGAACGTCAGTTATCGTCGTCCTTCCACCGTTTCATTTTGGTGGGATCGATCTTTTTGTCGAGCTCGCGGCTCTGGCGAAAAAAGATACGCATGATGAGCAAGTAGACGACGACGAGTAGCGCAGCCACGCCGAGTATCATCCATACGGTGTCACTCATTGAATTCGCCTCCTTGGACTGAAGCTGCTTGCGGCCGGTCAAACGACCGGGTGCCATTTCCAATTCTGTACTTCCGGCATGTCCTCGCCGTGTTCAGTGACGTAAGCCTTATGCCGCTCGATAGTGCGACGGTAACGGGCGGTCGCCTCCGGTAAGCGATCCGCTAGGCGCTTGATACGCGAGATCGCGTCAAGTGACAGCTGGTAGCGATCGAGATTGTTGAGGACGACCATGTCAAAAGGCGTAGTCGTCGTGCCTTCTTCCTTATAGCCGCGCACATGAATATTGTCATGATTATGGCGCCGATAGGTCAGGCGGTGTATCAGCCCCGGATAACCGTGATAAGCAAAGATCACCGGCTTGTCGCGCGTAAAGAGCGCATCGAAGGCGTCGTCCTCGAGACCGTGCGGATGCTCGCTGCTCGGCTGCAGCGCCATCAGATCGACAACATTGACGACACGAATGCGAATGTCCGCCACATACTCGCGCAGCAACGTAACGGCGGCAAGCGTCTCGAGCGTCGGCACGTCACCCGCACACGCCATCACAACATCCGGCTCGCCCGCGCCATTGCTTGCCCACTGCCAGATGCTCGCGCCCACACGACAATGCTCGACGGCTGACTCGATGTCGAGCCATTGCCATTCAGGCTGCTTGCCGGCGACGATTACGTTGACGAGGTTGTAGCTGCGCAGGCAGTGGTCAGCCACCGCGAGCAGACAGTTAGCGTCCGGCGGCAGATAGATGCGCACAATCGCCGATTTCTTGTTGGCGACATGGTCAATGAATCCCGGATCCTGATGCGAGAAACCGTTATGATCCTGCCGCCATACATGCGAGCTCAGCAGATAATTCAGCGACGCAATTGGCTTGCGCCACGGGATGTCACGCGTCGTCTTCAGCCATTTCGCATGCTGGTTGAACATCGAGTCGACGATATGAACAAACGCTTCATAGCATGAAAAAAATCCATGCCGACCCGTCAGGAGATAACCTTCGAGCCAGCCCTGACACATCTGCTCGCTCAGCACTTCCATGACGCGCCCGTCAGCGCTCAAATCTTCGTCGACGGGCTCGATTTCCGCCATCCACTCCTTGCCGGATACCTCGTAGACGTCCTGCAGGCGGTTCGATGCGGTTTCGTCCGGCCCGAACAGCCGAAAGTTGGCATTGGCGAGATTCAGCTTCATCACATCACGCAGGAATTTACCGAGGACGCGCGTCGATTCGGCTTCGATGCTTCCGGGCGCACCGACATCGACGGCGTGCTCGCGCAGTGCGGGCATCTGTAATGGCTTGAGCAGGAGTCCGCCATTGGCATGCGGGTTTGCGCCCATTCGGCGCTTGCCGTGCGGCGCAAGCGCCGCGATGTCGGCATGCAGCCGCCCTTGCTCATCGAACAATTCAAGTGGCTTGTAGCTCTTCATCCAGCGCTCGAGCTCTTGCAGATGCGCAGGATTTTTAAAATCAGTGAGCGGAACCTGGTGCGCGCGCCAGGTGCCCTCCACTTGTTTGCCATCGACTACCTTGGGCCCAGTCCAGCCCTTCGGGGTGCGCAGCACGATCACGGGCCAGCGCGGACGCGCCGGGTGTTCGGGGGCCGCAGGGCGCGCACGCGCCGCACGCTGAATACCGCGAATTTCCGCGAGCGCCGCATCAAGCGCTGCCGCAAGCGCTTGGTGAACTAACGCAGGATCGTCGCCGGTTACGAACTGGGGCCGGTAGCCGTAGCCACGGAAAAGTTCTGCCAGCTCGTCTTCGCTGATGCGCGCCAGTATCGTTGGATTGGCGATTTTGTAGCCGTTCAAGTGGAGAATCGGCAACACCGCGCCATCGCGTGCGGGATTCAGAAATTTGTTGGAATGCCAGCTTCCTGCGAGGGCGCCGGTTTCCGCTTCACCATCGCCCACGATGCACGCGACGACGAGATCGGGGTTGTCGAACGCGGCGCCATACGCGTGCAGCAATGAATAGCCGAGCTCGCCGCCTTCATTAATGGAGCCGGGGACTTCGGGCGCGACATGACTTGGAATTCCATACGGCCACGAGAATTGACGGAATAAGCGCTGCAGTCCGGCGCGGCTGCGCTCAATGCGCGGATAGAGTTCGCTGTAGGTGCCTTCGAGATACGTATGCGCAACAATGCCCGGACCGCCATGTCCGGGACCGATGACATAGATCATGTCGAGATCGTTGTCCTTGATAAGGCGATTGAGATGGACGTAGATGAAGTTCAGACCGCTGGTTGTCCCCCAGTGACCCAACAAACGCGGCTTGATGTGCTCTAGCGTGAGCGGCGCTTCGAGGAGCGGATTTCCGTGCAGATAAATCTGGCCGACAGTCAGATAGTTTGCGGCATGCCAATACGCGTCCATCTTGCCCAGTAACTCGGTTGATAGTGTGTTCGTCATTCAATACTCCATGGACGGGTGTGCATTGGTGCGGGGAATCGCGCCGGCGATCTAACAGGGGGTGGGCGCTGCAATTGATCCGACCGGCGATGCGACAAATAAATCCATAAGACAGCGTGTCAGAAGATGTACGATAACGCACGGAGAATGCAGTGCAGCTCGAACACAATCGTCGACGAGTATGGCCGTACACTATAAAAAAATAATGAGGGGTCCATCAATGTCCAACCGGCTCAAATGGCGGGCATGGCTCGCCGGCCTGTCCCTGATGACGCTTGGCGGGTGCGAGACGACAACGCAGGGCGGCGCCGTAGGCGCAAATCGTTCGCAATTTATGATCGTCTCATCACAGGAACTCGAGCAAATGTCAGCGCAGAGTTACGCCAAGCTCCGCGCTGAAGCGTCGCAAAAGGGCGCGCTCAACACCGATCCAGGTATGACGCAACGGGTGCGCGCCGTGGCGAGCCGTCTTGAGCCGCAGACGCGGGTGTTTCGCCCGGACGCCCCCGGGTGGAAATGGGAAGTGAACGTCGTTGCGAGCAAGGAGCTGAATGCTTTCTGCATGCCGGGGGGCAAGATCATGGTTTACTCAGGACTCATCAGCCAATTGCGGCTGACCGATGATGAAATTGCGGTCGTCGTTGGCCACGAGATTGCGCATGCGCTGCGCGAACACTCACGCGAACAGGTATCGCAGGCCATCGCAGCTCAATCGGCGATCGGGATTGGTGCCGCATTGCTCGGTCTTGGTGGAGGCTCGGCCCAAGTGGCTGACATCGCCTACGAAAAGCTGATTGCAACCCGATTCAGTCGCACCGATGAAAGCGAGGCGGATCGCATCGGCCTCGAGCTCGCGGCCCGGGCCGGTTATGATCCGCGCGCCGGCGTCACCGTATGGCAGAAAATGATGAGCGCGAGTCAGGGCGGCAGCCCGCCCGAGTTCCTGAGCTCACACCCCGCGGAAAGCACACGTATTCAGCAGATACAATCGCTGCTGCCGACTGTAACGCCGTTATATGAGGCTGCGCAGCGCCGGTGACATCCACGCTCGAACGCACCATTCGTCGTTTAGCGTTGGATCGTAGCAGTCGCCAGCATCGCCAGTACTGCAAGCCCCATGGCGCCCGTAGCGAGCCATCCGAGCAATCGCAATACAGGCGACAGCACGAACTGTCCCATGACGCCGGGCCGGCATGCCATCAGCATGATCAGGACCATCACGGGCGCTGCAACGACACCATTGATGACTGCACTCCAGTACAGTGCCTTGATCGGATCAATGGGTGTGAAGTTAAGGACAACGCCAAGGCCGGTCGCAACCGCGACGATCAGGTAAAAGCCTTTTGCCTGGAACAGCTCGCGACCGAGCCCGGTCGGCCATTTGAACGTTTCCGCTACCGCATAGGCCGCCGAACCCGCCAGCACGGGTACAGCGAGCAGACCGGTGCCGACTATGCCCGCACAAAACAGTGCGAACGCGAAGTCGCCCGCCACCGGACGCAATGCTTCCGCTGCCTGTGCCGACGTATCGATCTGAGTGACGCCGTGAGCATTCAGTGTGACAGCTGCGGTAAGCATGATGAAAAATGCCACCAGATTGGAAAACGCCATGCCAATTACGGTATCGGTGCGAATGCGCGAAAAATTGCGCGGCGCCTGGCTGGGCGCGCGCTTGAGCGGCCGTTCGCCTGTGGTCGCACGCTGCTCTTCGACTTCCTGCGACGCCTGCCAGAAGAAAAGATAGGGACTGATAGTCGTTCCCAAAACCGCCACGATGGCGACGATATAATCGGTCTTCAACGAAATCGCCGGTATCAAGGTGGCGTAGACCACTTCCGCCCACGGTACGTTGACCGCGAATGCCGTCGCGACATAAGCGAGCAGCGCAAAGGTGAGCGCCTTCAATAGCGGCGCATAACGAGAAAACGGCACGAAAATCTGCAGCACAACCGACGTTGCGCCGAACGCTACGGCGTAGAAATGCGCCGATCCGCCGATGAGGAGTTTGACTGCTGCGCCCATCGCGCCGATATCTGCGGCAATGTTAATTGTGTTTGCGAGCAGCAGCAGTCCGACGAAGCAGTAGAGCAGCCACGGCGGATAATGGCTGCGTATATTTGCAGCGATGCCTTTGCCCGTAACGCGGCCGATACGCGCGCTCGCCATCTGGATACCCACCATGAGCGGAAAAGTAAGGAATGTCGTCCACAACATTCCATACCCGAAAGCTGCGCCCGTCTGCGAGTAGGTGGCGATTCCACTCGGATCATCATCTGCGGCGCCGGTAACGAGTCCCGGACCGAGCTTCTGCCAGAACGACGGTTCTGACGCCGCAAGATTCTTACTCTTTAAAATTTTCGCGGGCGCTGCGGCCGTGCTTCTAGGTGCGCGCGCGCTCATATCACGCGCAGCGCCGCGTGCAGCAACAGTCGCGACGATCGTTACCGCTCGCGCCGCACGTTGCGCGACCGCAACCGGCTTGCGATTTCGCTATCGCGGCGCCTGAGAGGTGAAAGCGCCGTACAAACGATAAATGAGGATATACGGATTCCAAGCGGGTGATTTGTCTCATCACCGCGCGGGACAGACGGCTCAGTGCAACGACTGCTCTGGCGGCCGATGATAGGACGGAGTCACCGGCCTGTGTGCGGTCGCAGATACATGATGTGGCGCCGGGCGCGGACGCTGAGGCGGCGCATGCGCAACACTGTGCATCAGGTTCATGAGTCGCTCACGGCCGAACCGTAACAAGAGCGTAGTCAACAGAGCCTTGAGCTGCGAGGGCTGCTGTTTTTTTCTCCGCTCGGGCGGCGGCGCGGGCTTGGGCTTAGGTCGGCGGACGAGGAGGAATCCAAGTATCGCCGCGGTGCCTGCAGCAATCGCCAATGAAGACGGCTTTGCAATGCGGGACCGGACTGCAAGACGAAGCTGCAATGCGTCGTCGCGCACATCCCATTTGGAAGTCGCGAACCGCTGTTCGGCGGCGCTTATCTCATCACGCGACGGCATTTTCAGCTTCATGTCGCCTCGCTGCGAGTGGTGACGGCTTTAATCTGGCGACGCGTCGCCGGGAATAGAAGGTCCGTGCTCATGCTCGTGCACTTGCGAATGATAACGAACGCGGCCACGAGGTTCAATACCGCTACGATGACAAGGGCGAGTCCCCACGGTACGCCGAGAGCGACGACACCGCACGCAAGCGCGCCCATTAATCCGAGCCACGCGGTGATGCCGAGCAGCGCGGCCGCAACCCCCAATCCCAGCATCCACATGAGGCTGAGAGCGGCACGCTTTGCCTCCAGCGTAGCGAGCGTGAGGAAGTCGTTGAGCGATCGACCGGCCGAGGCGGCGACAGTCGACAATGCATTAAGGACGCCTTCGGACTGAGCCGGCGGCGGTACGGAAACGTGCGGACGCTGGTCCGTCGCCGGCGCACTGCCGGTCTCGGTTGAGATCATTCAGTGCGCCTTCGACAGAGTTCGTGCGTGGTTGCTTAGAGAACGATGCGGCTGATCAGAATGCCGGCGACCAAAGCGATCGCGACGGATTTCAGCGGGTTTGCCGAGACGTATTCACACGTATCGTCGACCAGCTTCTGTTGCGTCGCTTTCAGGTTCTCGGTCTGGTCGCCGAGCCACGCAGCAGCCGGCGCTGCCGCGCTTTGCGCACGGTCAACGGCTTGATGCGCGAATTCCGTCGCGCGATCGATGGCGGGCTTCGCCTTGCGGGCGGCTTCATCCGCTGCTGCTGCCATTTTGTCGACGGTTGCATGTGCGCCGCTGGACGCTTTGTTCATCATGCTATCGGTCGTCGACGACAGGCCGGGGTTTGTATTTGAATTGGTGCGGGGCGTTTCCATGGTGTGTCTCCTTTTTTAATGAAGTGAAAAACGTGTTTTGCGTTGACCTGATTACTTGGGAGTCGTGCTGCTCTGGCCAGCGCTTTCATTCGCGTTCTTGGGCGCACCTTTACCCGTTGACCCTGAATTGCCCTGCATTGAGCTGCTGCTTGAACTCGTGCCGCCTGAGGAACTCATACCGCGATTTTCCGGCGTCGTAGCACTCCCTTTGGGCGGCGTTCCACCGCTCGGGCCTGCCGTCTCGTTCGAGTGCTTCGGTTGATCCGGCGAATTCATCTGACCGGTTGTCGATCCGCTCTTCTTTGTCGAAGACGTGGACTTCGTAGTCGAAGTATCAGTCGAACTGCGGTCGCTCATGCTGCCGCTACTGCCTTTCATGGACCCGTCTTTATTATCCGGCGGCGTTCCCGCGCGCGGTCCGGGTGTCTCGTTTGCCGATTTTGGCGAGGTCGAGCCGGCGGCGCCTGATGACGTATCCGCGGCCATCACTGACACGCTCAATGCCATTCCAAGCGCACTCGATAACAAACTGACTAGCGGCTGCCTTAAGGTTTTCATTCGCGACTCCTCCGATTTAATAGTGATTGATGTTTCGTGGTTCGCTACGTTAGATTTCTGGTCAAGTTATCGGCTCTCGCGTGTGCCCTGATTTACAGATTAAGTAACACGGCCACTATCGCTTTTTTCTGGCGGGCGTACGCGCTCAACCGGATGACAACATGCTAGAGAGTGCCCCTGGCGTCCACTATCAGCACATGCCGCTTAGCGATGTAGGACGCCGGCCAATGGAGTTCCCAGCTCTAGATTGCGGCGCACGGGTCATACGACCGTTTCAGCCCCGGACGCCCTTAGTGGCTAAGTAGTTATGGTCCGCCGTTGTGGTTTGTACGTACGCGTACGGAACGTCTTGATGCCATATGCATAATGGTTCGCTGGCGTCGCATACCATACCGGCGCCGCGTCGCTAAGAAGATTGCCGCTTCGTGAACAGAGCGCTCCGCCCTCGAGTTCGCGACGACGAATACAGACATGGGAGAGGAAAAGACGCATGCAGAAAGTGCTCGCATCACGCTCCTCGCGCGTTTCGAGAGCCGCAAGGGTGCAGTCTTGCGGCCCGGGCAGAACGCATGAGAGGCCACATTCGCTGCACAGCGCCGCGACGCGGGCCGCGCTTGCAGTGCTCATTCTTATCAGCAGTTGCGCCCACCTGCCGGACACTGAGCTATACATGCAGCAGGGACGTGATGCGCGCCACGTGCCGGTGGAAGGCGCACGTGGACTGCTCAGTGCCGAGCGCAGTGCGGCGATCATCGCCAGCCTTAAAGCAACGGGCGGCGACGTCGATATGCTGCAAAAGCATATTGCGGTCGAAGAGGCGGTTGTCGGCACACCGCTCACTGCAGGCAACAACGTCACGCTCCTCAAGAATGGACCTGCCACTTACGATGCCATGTTCGCCGCTATGCGCAACGCGAAGAGGAATATCAACCTTGAGTCGTACATCATCGAAGATGACGAGGTCGGCAGGCGGTTCTCAGATGTGCTGCTGGAGATGCAGGCCCGCGGCGTTCAGGTCAATGTTATTTTCGACAGTGTCGGTTGCCTGAAAACGCCTAAGGAATTCTTTGATCGATTGCGCGATGGCGGAATTCACGTGGTCGAATTCAATCCTGTCAATCCGCTCGCGGCGAAACGGGGATGGTTGATCAACAATCGCGACCACCGCAAATTGCTCGTCGTCGACGGGAGGACCGCATTTGTCGGCGGTATCAATATCAGCAGCGTGTACTCCGGGTCGCCGTCTTCTTCGGGGTCGGCGCCATCCAAGACACCCACCAGTCCCGGTTCAAGCTGGCGCGATACGCACATTCAGATCGATGGTCCCGCCGCTGTCGAATTCCAGAAGGCGTTTCTTGCAACGTGGGCGAAGCAAGGTGGCCCGGCGCTCAACGAGAAAGATTATGTCGTTCCGGTGGCAGTCAAAGGGAATAACCTGGTGCGCGTTGTGCCAAGCACGCCTGACGATCCATACAGTACGATCTACCTCACGCTCGTGTCGGCGATCAGCAATGCCGAGCAGCAAGTCTACCTGACGGTTGCTTACTTTGCGCCCGACCCCCAATTGCTCAAGGCACTGCTGGACGCAGCACGGCGCGGCGTTGACGTGAGAATGATCTTGCCCGGCCAAACGGACTCGGAATTGATATTTCACGCGGGCCGCTCACATTATGCCGAGCTGCTCGATGCGGGCGTTAAAGTATACGAACGGCACGGCGCAATACTGCATTCCAAGACCGCGCTCATCGACGGTGTGTGGTCTTCGGTCGGCTCAACCAATCTCGACTGGCGCAGCTTTCTGCACAACGATGAGATCAATGCTTCGGTAGTCGGGCGTGAGTTTGCGGCTCAGATGCAGTCCATGTTCAATGATGACCTCGCAGCTTCGGATCCGATCGATCCGCAGCAGTGGCCGCATCGTTCCCTATGGCTCAAGCTGAAAGAGATAGGCGCGCGAGTCTGGGAGTATTGGCTGTAGCTTCCGGGCGTGATTTACCTGTCCGGAGCGCTCAATCGCTGTAGCGATTGAGCGCTCCGTCGTGCGCCGGGCAGACGAAACCGCACCAGGAGACGACTAGTCCATGTACTCGAATAGCTTCACGACTCTTTGCACGCCGCTCGTGGTACGCGTGACCTGGACGGCGTCGTCAGCTTCCTTGCGCTTGACGAGGCCCATCAAATAAGCGACGCCTGCCTCGGTGACAACCTTCACATGTACCGGATTAAATTTTTGCGCGTCCACGAAGCGCGCTTTGATCTTCGACGTGATGAACGAATCGTTTGCGCGCGCGGACGCAGCGGTTGGACTGCCGACGGCCACCTCGTTGTATACGCCGCGAACATTTTCAACGGCGCGCACTAGACGTTCAACGTCCGCCTTACTGGCGGCGTCCGCTACTTCACCGGTGACAAGAACCATGCGGTTGAAACTCGTAACGTTGAAATGCGCATCCTTGTACTTGTCGCGAATCCGTCCGGATGCTTTTAGCTCGATGCCTTCGTCTTCGGTGATGGTGCCGACCGTACGGCGGTCTTCATGGACCAGCACAGCGGTCCCTGCACCGGCCACAACGGCGGCTGCGCAACCCGACAATACCGATACCAGCGCCGGGACAAGCAATAACAAAATCAGACGTGCTACATGCATATTCATTCAACCCCTAGTAACAAGCAATCGATCGCATCGCACAGACAATGCAACGTGAGCAGATGCACTTCCTGAATGCGGGCGGTGTTCTGCGCCGGAACGCAGATGTGGACATCGGACGGGTTAAGCGCCGCAGTCATGCCGCCCCCGTTACGTCCGGTCAGTGCAATGACGCCCATGCCATTTTCGTGAGCCGCGCCCACCGCTGCGAGTACATTCTTCGAATTGCCGCTCGTCGAAATTGCGAGCAGCAAATCGTTCTTGTGGCCGAGCGCCCGCACCTGTTTGGAAAATATTTGCTCGTAATCGTAGTCGTTCGCGATCGATGTCAGCGTCGACGTATCGGTCGTCAGCGCAATCGCCGCCAGGCCGGGACGTTCCATCTCGAAGCGATTCAGTAGCTCGGCGGCGAAATGCTGTGAATCGGCGGCTGAACCGCCATTGCCGCACGCAAGAATTTTGCCGTCGAGCCGCAGACACTGCACCATGCGCTCCGCGCCCGCCGCTATGGGTCGCGCCAGAGCATCCATACTTTGCAATTTTAGGTGAGCGCTCTCCGAAAAGTTCTCGCTGATGCGATTGACTAAATCCATTATGCGGCTCGTTTCATGCGGAAATTATCGCACAGTCATTCGCCAAAGGCATTCTTGATCCACTCGATCGTATTGTCTCTGCCATTGATCAGCACGGCATCGAAGCGGCACGCGGGCGCCACTGTGAAGTCTGAAAGGTAATGACGAGCGGTGCGCAGCAGCTTCTCGCGTTTGCCGGCGGTGATGCTGGCGGCTGCACCGCCGAATGCGTCGTTCGACCGCATGCGCACTTCTATGAATACCAGCGTCTTGCCCTCTTTTGCGATGAGATCGATTTCACCGAACCGGCAGTGAAAGTTACGCGCGACGATCGTTAGGCCGCGCTGCTCGACGTATGCGGCGGCAAAGTCTTCCGCGGCCTGGCCGCGTCCGCTCATTGCGTGCGCAGGATGGCAATTTTGCCGTCGGTGAATTGGGCAGCGGTCAGGTCGCGGGTGAATTGCTGATCAGCGCCCATGCGAATCTGTCCGGTGACGCCGTCGATCGCTATGTCCGTGACATCGTTGAGCAGCTCGATTCCGATACGAAACGCGTCAATGCCGAGGGCGTAGAGGCGTTCGAGATCGGTGGTGTCGCCAAAATTCACGCGCGGATAGATCATCACCGCCGCATGATCCGGCTGCAGCAGCCACGGCATGTCCACAAAACGTACTTGAGCAAGGTCGAACGCCAGAAGTGGACCGGCGCCTGCATTGACCTGCGATGTCGCATACAGTGCTAATGCATTGCCGAGGTAAGGTCTGACCGTGCGCGCGCGCCCGGCGTCGAGCGCGAGGAAAACCATGTCGGCAACACCCAGCTCGGCGGCCTGACGAAGTTTGCGCAGAGCGCGCTGATCTGCCGAATATGCGAGCTCCGCAACCGCCGTGCCTCCGCGCCGCGCAAATTCTTCGATGAAGGCCTGCCGCATGCGCTTGCTGATGAGCGATTCGTCGCCGATAAGCAGAGCATTGCGGCGGCCTTCGCTCGACGCCAGCTGCGCGATCTGTCGCGCCTCCTGTTCAACGTTCAAACTGAATAAATAGAGACGCGCCGGTTGCGGAAGGCCGGGTTCGAGCGTGTTCAACGCGAGAGTCGGCACGGTTACGAGTTTGCTTGACGCAAGCGCAGCGACACCATCCCGCGTTAGCGGGCCAACCACGAGGCTCGCACCTGCCTCGAGTGCCTGATCATATACGTCCAGCACATTCAGACTATCTTCATTCACCGGATACACGCGTATCGGCGGTGGTGTTTTGCCGTCGGCTTTAGCGGCGGCGAAGAATCCCTGTCTGACTGCGTCCGCATGACGACCAAAAGAAGCGGAAGCAAGCGGGAGGATCAGAGCGATATGAGGCGCCGGGTCGGCGGCATGCGCCGTTCCGATAGCGAAGGCTAACGGCCAGCCGTATAGTATTGCCACAAACACAACGAAGGTGGCAGCCCGACGATGGAGGACACGGCACATGGTGGTCAGGCAGCAAGGGATGGTGGGACATTATATGTAGTCGCTACGCCGATTGGAAATCTGGCTGACATCACTCTGCGTGCGCTTGAGGTGCTCAAGCGCGTGGCTGTGGTCGCCGCAGAAGATACGCGCGTTACGATGCGGTTACTGCGGCACTACGAAATCAGTGTTCCCCTCACCGCGCTGCATGCACACAATGAACGCGACAGCGCGGACAAATTGCTGGGCGCGCTCGCAAGCGGCAGGTCGGTCGCACTGGTTAGCGACGCCGGCACACCCGCAATCTCTGATCCAGGCGCAGTCGCGGTGGCGGCAGTGCGCGCAGCGGGCTATCCGGTCGTGCCGATTCCCGGCGCGAACGCCGCGACGTGCGCGTTATCAGCCGCGGGGATTCAAGCGCCGCATTATTTATTCTATGGATTTCTACCGCAGAAACCGGCCGCGCGCAGAACCGAGCTCGAGAAGCTGCGGGCGCATCCGTACCTGATCATCTTCTATGAGGCGCCCCATCGAGTGCTGGCCAGCATAGCGGACATTGCCGAGGTTTTCGGCGGCGGGCGCACACTTACGATCGCCCGCGAGCTCACAAAGTTGTTCGAGGTCATTCATGCATGCCCACTCGGCGCCGCCGCCAGTTGGTTCGCTGCGGATCAAAATCGCCTCAAAGGCGAGTTCGTATTGCTTGTTGAAGGCGCGGCAGAGGATCTCGACGACGATTCCAATCAGCATAAGCGCGTGCTGGAAATTCTGCTGCGCGAAACGCCGCTCAAGCACGCGGTAAAGGTCGCGAGCGAGATTACGGGCGCAAAGCGCAATGAGCTCTATGCGTTGGCACTCTCGCTGAAGAAGGCGTAGCGTGCACGAGGAGAAGGGCAACCATGCTTGCAGGTGTATCCGCGGCGACCCCTTAGATTTAAGATGGGCGCCTAAGGGAGAGAGCTATGACCAGAGTCACTATGACGCGCCCGGACGATTGGCATTTGCATCTGCGCGACAGTAATCAAATGCGGTCGGTATTACCGGACTCGGCGCGGCGCTTTGCGCGAGCGATAGTGATGCCCAATCTCGAGCTGCCCGTAACGACGACGGAAATGGCACGCGCGTATCACGCCCGGATCCTGGCTGCCGTGCCGAGCGGCATGCGATTTGCGCCGCTTATGACGCTTTATCTGACTGACAATACGAGCGGTGAAGAGATCCGCCGTGCAAAGGCAAGCGGGGTCGTGCACGCCGTCAAATATTATCCTGCGGGCGCGACGACGAACTCCGATTCCGGGGTCACTGACCTAAACAAGTGCGAGGATGCACTTGCAGCCATGGAGCAATGCGGTCTGCCGTTGCTCGTGCACGGCGAAGTGACATTTCCGAACGTCGATATTTTCGATCGTGAGCGCTTATTCATCGATCGCGTGCTGATACCGGTATTGCAGAAATTCGGGAAGCTGCGAGTCGTGTTCGAGCACATAACGACCAAGGAAGCAGTTCGCTTTGTGCTCGCGTCCCCGCCGCGCGTCGGCGCCACCATCACGGCGCATCACCTTCTGCTTAACCGTAACGCGCTGTTTGCGGGCGGCATTCGCCCGCATCATTATTGCCTGCCGATTCTGAAGCGGGAGGAGGACCGCCAGGCGCTGCTCGACGCTGCGACCAGCGGAAATCCCAAATTCTTTCTCGGCACCGACAGCGCGCCCCATGCGCGCAGCGTTAAAGAGACGACCTGTGGCTGTGCCGGCATCTATACGGCGCATGCGGGGATCGAGCTCTATGCAGAAATCTTCAGTGCCTGTGATGCGCTCCACAAGCTCGAGGGCTTCGCCAGTGTATTCGGCCCGCTGTTTTACGGCCTTCCGCGCAATCAGGAAAAAATCACCCTGGTCAAAGAAGCGTGGACGGTGCCGCAGGAGCTTCCCTTCCATCTCGAGGCGCTGGTGCCGTTTCGCGCCGGCGGCACGGTTGGCTGGCGGATGATATAGGACAGCAGCGGCGGCAAGAGAACGCGCAGGCCTTGAACGAAATCAAAGCAGCAAAATGAAAGCCCCGCATGGCACGGGGCTTTTTTGGGCCGCGCTTTGCGTGGCGGTGCTGCAGCGCCGTCGTTACGGCGCGATCATTGACTGCGATGAGTTGTTTCAAGCCGTTTTTGTCGCGTGCAGTATGACCTCCTGTGGTTGCAAGAAACCATAACACCCGTGCATCACAATAACGTAATGCGTACGGCTAAGAGTGTGCTCCGGCGCGTTTGGTTCCCAGCGCACCTTCTCGCGATGCCTCAGCCGGCCATAGAGCAGCGCGTGTTAAAATTTGAGCGGGAGTCGGCCAGACAGTCGCTGTCGACCAGTAAATCGGGCGATAGAGGAAAGTCCGGGCTCCATTGGGCAGGGTGACGGCTAACGACCGTCCGCCGCGAGGCGAGGAACAGGGCCACAGAAAACGAACCGCCGATGGCCACCGTTGTTGCGGCTCGCCGCAAGGATGGGCCGCGTAACAGCGAGTCGCTGTGTTTTCGCAGCGTGGATCAGGCAAGGGTGAAAAGGTGCGGTAAGAGCGCACCGCGTTCGCCGTAATGCGGACGGCATGGCAACCTCCACCCGGAGCAACACCAAATAGGCAAGCGATGACGTGCCCACCGAGCTTGCGGGTAGGTGGCTAGAGCGTCCGGGCAACCGTACGTCGAGAGGAATGACTGTCACGTCAGCGCAAGCTGGCGACAGAACCCGGCTTATCGGCTGACTCCCGATTTGCATGATCTACGCAGCGCGCCATCGCGTGCGAATCGTTTCGCCCTCGCGATAAATCCTGCGATACTTTGCGCTCGACGCAATCCAGAAGGACTTGGCATGAAACAGTACCGAATTGCTTACATTCCCGGCGATGGCATCGGCAAGGAGACAGGACCAGAGGGCGTGCGAGTGCTCGAAGCCGCGGCGCGCAAGTTTGGTTTTGCACTCAAGTTCGATGAATTCGACTGGAGTTGCGATTACTACGCGAAGCACGGCCGCATGATGCCCGAGGATGGCCTCGAGCAAGTTAGCAAACACGACGCTGTATTTTTCGGCGCAGCCGGCTGGCCCGCGTCAGTGCCTGATCATATCTCGCTATGGGGATTGCTGATTCCATTCCGCCGCAATTTTCAGCAATACGTCAACCTGCGGCCGGTTCGCCTGATGCCCGGCATAAAGTGTCCGCTTGCAAATCGTAAGCCCGGCGATATCGATTTTTGGGTGGTACGCGAAAACAGCGAGGGTGAGTACTCAGCAATCGGCGGGCGCATGTTCGACGGCACCGAAAATGAGATGGCAATGCAACAGGCGACATTCACGCGCCGCGGTACCGATCGCATCATGCGGTTTGCATTCGAGCTCGCACGCAAGGGCAGCAAGAAACACGTGACTTCCGCGACCAAGTCCAATGGCATATCGAT
>Ga0070673_100001131_pt1 | contig 15331 bp, 11 predicted proteins | sample KBSM23metaG_FD_65342 | JGI IMG/M metagenome (GOLD analysis project Ga0070673, IMG submission 65342) | Miscanthus rhizosphere microbial communities from Kellogg Biological Station, Michigan, USA - KBS M2-3 metaG | ecosystem: Host-associated > Plants > Roots > Rhizosphere > Soil ... | reverse complement strand
CACGAGCGCGAGGTGGAGCAGGCGGCCCTCGACCTGCGCACGCTGGCCCGCGAGGCCGGCCGCGGCGGGGCGGTGCTGGCCTTTCCCGCGCCCGGCCCCGCACCTCTACGCGGCCTGCCGCGGCATCCCGAGGCCAGCCTGCGCCGCGCGGCCGCGCTCCACGCCGCGGCTGGCGGCCGGCTGGCCGCGATGGTGGCCTCGCCCGCGGGCCTCCTGCGTCCCACGCTCGCGCGCCGGCTGCTGGAGACCCGGGTGGTGGGCCTGCGCGCGGGCGACGAGATGACGCCCGAGATCCTGCTGGAGGCCCTCGACGAGGCCGGCTACCGCCGCGAGGACCCGGTCACCTCGGCCGGAGAGGTGGCGCGCCGCGGCGGGATCCTCGACGTCTTCCCGCCGGAGCGCGACACGCCGGTGCGGGTCGAGTTCTACGGCGACACCGTCTTCGCGCTGCGCAGCTTCGACCCGGACACGCAGCGCACGACGGGCGAGGTCGAGGCCGTCGAGCTGCAACCCTTGTCCGACGCGTTTGCCCCGCGCTCGGTGGCCGCCGAGCTCGGGCGCCGCCTGCCCGAGATCTTCCCGGGCCACCGCGGCGTCGCCCCTCTCGTGGAGCGGCTGGCCCGCGGGCTCGCCACCGACGAGATCGCGGACCTCATCCCCCTGGTCCCCGGGGCCACGGTGGCGCCGTGGGAGCACTTCCAGGGCTGCTTGGTGGCGGTGGAGCCGGAGACCGTCCTGCAGGAGGCCCTGGCCCTGCACGAGCGGGCGCGGGCCGAGCGCGACCGCCGGGCCGACGCCCTCCCCGTCGACCCGGCGCGCGTGCTGGTCGGGGCCGAGGCGCTGCAGGAGCGGCTCGGCGCCGGCCCCGCCCTCCATCTGCGCGAGGTCGACACCGAGGGTCGGGGCACGCACCTGGCCGGACGCCCCGTCCGCCGCTACGCGGGCGACCTGCGCCGGCTGGCCGCGGATCTGCGCGCGTACCGCGGGAGGACGGTGATTTTCCTCGGCACGACGGGCCGGACCGAGCGCCTGACCGAGGTGCTGCGAGAGGAGACCCTCGCGGTGGGGGAAGGAGCGGAGATCCAAGTCAGGACCGGCGTTCTTTCGGGTGGTTTTGAGCTCCCGGACCACGGCCTGCAGGTCCTGGCCGACGGCGACGTCTTCCCGGAGGAGGTCCACCTCCACGCACGCGCGCGCCGCGGGGCGCGCAGCTTCCTCTCCGATTTCCGGGACCTCCAGGTCGGAGACCTCGTCGTCCACCAGGACCACGGGATCGGGCGCTTCCACGGGCTGGAGACGCTGGAGATCGGCGGGGCGCGGCGGGAGTTCATGGTCCTGTCCTACCAGGGCGGCGACAAGCTGAAGGTGCCGGTGGAGGCCTTCGACCGCGTGCAGAAGTACGCCAGCGCGGAAGGCGCCCGCCCGTTGATCGACCGGCTGGGCAGCGGCAACTGGGACAAGGTCAAGCGTCGGGTGAAGAAGGCCATGCGCGACATGGCGGCCGAGCTGCTGAAGCTCTACGCCCAGCGCAAGGCGCGCCCCGGCCACGCCTTCACGGGCTTCTCCCCCTGGCAGCGCGAGTTCGAGGAGTCCTTCGAGTACGAGGAGACGCCGGACCAGGCGGCCGCCATCGCGGAGGTGATGGCGGACATGTCCGCCGACACGCCCATGGACCGCCTGGTCTGCGGTGACGTGGGCTACGGCAAGACCGAGGTGGCCATGCGCGCGGCCATGCGGGCGGTGCTGGACGGCAAGCAGGTGGCCGTGCTGGCCCCCACCACCATCCTGGCCTTCCAGCACTGGAAGACGTTCCGGCGGCGCTTCGCGCCCTTCCCGGTGCGCGTGGAGATGGTCTCCCGCTTCCGCGCGGCGGGCGAGATCCGGAAGGTGGTCGCCGACGTGGCCGCGGGCACGGTGGACATCCTGATCGGGACGCACCGTCTCCTCTCGAAGGACGTCGTCTTCCGCGACCTCGGGCTGCTGGTCATCGACGAGGAGCAGCGCTTCGGCGTGGCGGCGAAGGAGCGCTTGAAGCAGCTGCGCACCAACGTGGACTGCCTGACGCTGTCGGCCACCCCCATCCCCCGCACGCTGCAGATGGGCCTGGCCGGGATCCGGGACATGTCGGTCATCGAGACGCCGCCCAAGGACCGGCTGGCCATCCAGACCTCGATCGTGAAGTTCTCGAAGGAGACGATCGCGGCCGCCATCCGGCAGGAGCTGGCGCGGGACGGGCAGGTGTACGTCGTGCACAACCGGGTGGAGTCCATCGACTCCCTGGCCGCCCTCGTCCAGCGGCTGGTGCCCGAGGCCCGCGTCATCGTGGCGCACGGCCAGATGCCTGAGGGCCAGCTCGAGCGCGCCATGCTGGCCTTCGTGGAGGGGCGCGCCGACGTCCTGGTGGCCACCACCATCATCGAGAACGGCCTGGACATCCCGCGCGTGAACACCCTGGTCGTGAACCGCGCCGACCGGTACGGGCTGGCCCAGCTCTATCAGCTCCGCGGCCGCGTCGGCCGCTCCGACCGCCGGGCCTACGCCTACCTGCTCGTCCCGCCGGAGACGCCGCTCTCCGAGATCGCGCGCAAGCGGCTGGCCGCCATCCAGGAGTTCTCGGACCTGGGCGCGGGGTTCCGCATCGCCGCCCTGGACCTGGAGCTGCGCGGCGCCGGGAACCTCCTGGGCGGCGAGCAGAGCGGGCACCTCGAGGCCGTGGGACTCGACCTGTACGTCAAGCTCCTCGAGCAGTCCATCCTGGAGCTCAAGGGCGAGGCGCCGCGCGAGGCCCCGCGGGCCGTCGTGAACCTCAAGGTGGACCTGCGCATCCCCGAGGACTACGTGCCCGAGGTCCACCAGCGCATGGCGGTCTACAAGCGGGCCAGCCAGCTGCGCGACGCCGCCGAGGCCGAAGCCCTGCGCCGCGACCTGCGCGACCGTTACGGCCCCCTGCCGCCGCCGGTGGAATCCCTCGTCCTCTTCGCCCGGCAGCGCCTGCGCCTGGAGGGCCTGGGCGTCCTCCAGGCGGACCTGGCCGGCGGGGCCCTGCACCTGCGCATCGCCCCCGAGACGCCGCTGCGGGCGGAGGTGGTGACGGATCTCGTGCGGCGCCTGCCCGGGGCCTCCCTCTCGCCGCAGGGCGTCCTGCGCGCGCCGGTGGCCGCGGGCGAGGCCCCGCTGCAGGCCCTCTCCGCGCTGCTGGACCGGCTGGAGCACGCCACCGCGGCGTAGCCGTACCTGCCCTATAATGATCGCTTGTCAGTCGGTGAACGGTGATCGCACGGATCGTTCCTCTCTTTCTATCCCTCGGCCTGGCCTCCACTTGCGAACGCCAGCCCTCGGATCCCGTGATCCTGTCGCTCGGAGAGCAGGTGGTGCGGCGGTCCGATTTCGACCGCCATGTGTCCGCCCTCGAGGCCAAGGGCGGCGAGCCGTTCCCCCCCGACGTGCGCCGGGCCCTGGTCCAGCCTTTCCTCGAGGAGCGGGCGCTCGTCCTCGAGGCCCGGGCCCGCGGCCTGCTCCCCGTCCAGAGCACGCCGGAGCAGGAGCAGGACGCCGTGCAACGGATGCTGGGCGAGGTGGTCGGCCCGGCCGAGGCCTCGGAGGACGAGGTGGCCGCATACTTCCAGGCCCACTCCGCGGAGCTGCGCATCCCCGAGAAGGTCTGGCTGCGCCAGATCCTGGTGCCCACGGAGAACGAGGCCCGCGACGTGAAGCGGCGCCTGCAGAAGGATCCCACGAGCTTCGAGGTCCTGGCCCGGACGCGCTCCCGCTCGCCGGAGGCCAGCACGGGCGGAATGATGGGCTCCTTCGCGCGGGGCGAGCTGCCGCCGGAGCTGGAGCGGGCGGCCTTCGCCCTGGCCCCGGGCGCGGGCAGCGACGTCGCGCGCACATCGCTCGGGTGGCACGTCCTGCGCGTCGACCGGCGCGAGCCCGGACGGGACCCCACGCTCGAGGAAAGCCGCGAACGGATCCGGGCGGAGCTCCGCCGGCGGAAGTCGGACGAGGCCTCGCGGCAGTTCGTGCGGGCGCTGATGGCCCGCGCCAAGGTGAACCATGAGACCCTGGACTCTCCCCCTCCTCCCCGCTCTTAGCCTGCTCCTGGCCGCGGGCGCTCCCGGCGAAGTGCTGGAGCGTGTGGTGGCCAAGGTGAACGGCGACATCGTCACGCTCTCCGAGTTCCAGGCCCGGCAGGTGGCCGCGGTACAGGCAGCGGGGGGGCTGACCAGCGACGAGCGCATCGAGCGCTACCTGCGCGAGAACAACGCCCGCATCCTGCAGGAAGCCATCGACGACCTGCTGCTGATCCAGAAGGCCCAGGAGATGGGGATGCGCCTGCGGCCCGAGTACATCACCGACATCATCGAGAACATCAAGAAGGAGAACAACCTCCAGAGCGACGATGACCTCCAGCAGCAGCTGCGGCGCGAGGGCATGTCGCTCGACGACCTGAAGCGGAACATCGAGCGCTCCATCATGAGGCGACAGCTGCTGTCCCACGAGCTGGAGTCGAAGGTCGCGGTCAGCGAGGACGAGGTGCGCGCCGACTACGATGCGCGGCGGGCCGAGTACGACCGGCCGGGCAGCCTTCACCTGCAGGAGATCGTGGTCAAGACCCAAAGCGGGAGCCAGGCCCTGGCCACCGACCTGGTCCGCCGGGCGCGCGCGGGCGAGGACTTCGCGGAGATGGCGCGGGCCTACTCTTCCGCGCCCACCCGCTCCAGCGGGGGCGACCTGGGGCGGCTCACCAAGGGCGACCTCACGCCCGACATCGAGAAGGTGGCCTTCGCCCTGCCCGTGGGTGGCGTGTCCGATCCCCTCCCCACGCCCGAAGGGTTCCGCATCCTGAAGGTGCTGGAGAAGACGGAGCCGACCCAGGTGCCGTTCGAGGAGGTCAAGGCCGACATACAGAAGCGGCTCTCCGCCGATCGCACAGAGCATGAGTACGAGGCCTACATGGAGGGCCTGCGCAAGGCGGCGATCATCGACATCCGCGTCCGCGAGGTACCGCTCCAGGCGACGATGCCCGACACGCCGGGCCTGGAGATGCCCGGTGAAGCGGCGGCGCCATCGGGCGCCGGCGCTCCGGCCGCGCCCGCCTCGTCGTCCGACGAGGAGATCTCGACCACGCCCCAGGCGCGGCCGGAGCACGTCGTCCCCCAGCCCGCGCCTTCCCCTACCCCTCCCCCGCGGTAGGCCGTCCTGCCGCAGGAGGACCGGTTCTTCTCGAGGGTCTACCAGACGGTGAGGCGAATCCCCCGCGGGCGGGTCGCCACCTACGGGCAGGTGGCCCTGCTCGCGGGCACGCCACGCGGGGCGCGCGCCGTGGGCTGGGCCCTGCGGGCGCTGCGCGGCGCTCTGGCCGCGCGCGTCCCGTGGCATCGGGTGGTGGCGGCGGGCGGGCGCCTGTCGCCCCGCGCGGGAGGCGGCGAGACGGCCCAGCGCGCGCGCCTGGTGGCCGAGGGGGTCACGTTTCGCCGCGGGCGCGTGGACCTGGGCCGCCACGGCCTGCGATGACGACGGTGGCGCCGCGCGGCACGCTGGACCAGGTGGGCGTGCCCGCCATCCTGCGCGCGCTGGTGCGCGCGGACCAGACCGGGCCCCTGCGCTTCACGCGGGGCCGTGTCACCAAGACCGTCTACCTGCAGAGGGGCCGGCTGATCTTCGCCACCTCCACCGATCCCGACGATCGCCTGGGCGAGATGCTGCTCCGTAAAGGGCTCATCAGCTACCGCGACCTCGAGGAGTCGGTGAAGGCCATCCGCGCGGGGAAGCGCCAGGGCACGGCCCTGGTGGAGAGCGGGTCCATCCGCTCGCGCGACCTCGTGCAGGGCGTGACGGAGCAGGTCCAGGAGATCGTCTACAGCCTGTTCTTGTGGGAGGACGGGGCCTACGAGTTCGTGGAAGGGGAGCTCCCCACCCGCGAGGTGATCCTCCTCCGCATGCCGACCGAGGACATCCTCATGGAGGGCATCCGGCGCGTGGAGCGCTGGAGCCGGATCCAGGCGGGCGCGGGGGCCCTGGCGCAGCGCTACACGGCGTCCCCCGAATCCACGGGCATCCTGCAGTCGATGACGCTCTCCAAGGACGAGCTAGGGCTGGTGGCCCTGCTCGACGGCTCCCCGACCTTGGAAGAGATCTGCGCGGCCACGCGCCAGCCGGACTTCGAGATCTGCCGCGCGGTGTGGGGGCTATGGGTGACGGGCGTCCTCGACCGCGTGCCCCAGGACGCGGCGGAGGGGCCGCGGGCCCTCGACAAGACCCAGCCCCACGCCGAGGCCCCCGGGGCCTCCGTGGCCCGCGAGATCGAGGCCTTCAACTCCCGGCACCGGTTCCTCTACGAGATCGTGACCCGCGAGCTACGCGAGGAGTCCGTGGGCTTCTTCGAGCAGGCCTTCGTGCGGGCGGCCATGGAGCATCCGGGCCTGTTCGACGGCGTGGCCGTGGACGGGGCCGGAGAGCTCGATGCCATCGCCCTGCGGCGCAACGTCCTGGCCCGCGAGATCGCGGGCTACCTCCGCGGCCTGGAGCGGCTGCTGGACGTGGAGGCCGACCTGGCCAGCGCGCGGCTGGGCGAGCGCCAGGCCGCGGTCATCAAGGACGGCCTCCAGGCCCTGCGCGAGCAGCACCTGGCCACGCGCCGCCGGCGCTGACCGCCGGTCAGATGAGGCAGACGCGGGGCAGGTCGAACTGCTCGCGGGCGCGCTGCAGGGCGTAGCGGGCGCGGGCGTCCGCGATGGCGGCCTCGTCCAGCCTCCCGCGATGGCGCTCCACCGCCCGGTCGGCCTCCGCGCCGAAGGCCTCCAGCTCCTCCGGCTTCAGGGCCTGCACGGCCGCGGCGGAGACGTCGTCGTCGATCTCGCGCAGCTTGAGGCGCAGGTAGTCGTAGTTGGGCCGCGTGGCCACGGCCAGCAGGTCCTGGACCTCGCGGATCTTCCGCAGCGGCGGCTCGAAGAAGCCGGCCAGGGGCCGCAGCGGCGCCAGGTGGTCGTGCAGGAGCTGCAGGATCCGGGCGACCTCCTCCAGGGGGACGCCCTCCGAGGCCGGGCTGGGCCTCCTCTCCGGCCGCGGGCCCGCCGCCACCAGGTCCTCCACGCGCCGCCGGCAGAAGGCGAGCGACGTGACGTCGGACCCCGCGTCGTCGAAGGCGCGGTCGATGCCGACCAGCACGGTGGCCAGCGGCACGCCCGCCTGATGCCAGGAGCGGACCAGCGCGAAGTCGCGGGGGGACAGGATGTGGTCCACCCCGCGTCGCGCGCGCAGGTGCCCCTCGACGGCCTCCACGTAGACCTCCATCTCGGCGTCGGCGGCCGCGGGGCGGCCGATCCCGCTCATGAGGCCACCACGTCGAACTGCTCCTGGTGCAGCAGGGGGTCGGGCTGCACCGTGATCCCGGGGCCGATAAGGTCGGCCAGGTCCTGCAACACGCCCGCCTCGTCGCCCTCCAGCGCGCGCGCGATCTCGGGGTTGACGCGCAGCCGCAGCGGGTGTCCCCGCACGTCGGCGGCGATCTTCTTGACCTCGTCGTAGATCTCGGAGCAGACCGTGGCGGCGCTCTTGATCATCCCGCTGCCCCCGCAGTACGGGCACTCCTGGCACAGCGTGCGCTCCAGCGACTGCTTCACGCGCTTGCGGGTCAGGATCACCAGGCCGAACTCGTTGACGGAGAGGACCCGCGAGGGCGAGCGGTCTCGGCAGAGCTCCGCCTCCAGCGCGGCCATCACCTTCTGCCGGCTGCGGCGCTCCTCCATGTCGATGAAGTCCACCACGATGATCCCGCCCAGGTCTCGCAGGCGCACCTGGTGGACGACCTCCTGCACCGCCTCCAGGTTCGTCTTGAGGATCGTCTCCTCCAGGTCCTTCTTCCCCGTGAAGCGCCCGGTGTTCACGTCTATGGCCACCAGCGCCTCGGTGGGGTCGATGACGATGTAGCCGCCCGAGGGCAGCCACACCTTCGAGCGCAGCGCGCGCTCCAGCTCCACGGACACCCCGTGCTGGTCGAGGATGCTGCCCGGACCATCCGAGAGCCACACGCGCGAAGCCAGCTCGGGCTGCAGCTCGCGAACCAGGTCCGCCGTTTTCCGGTACTCGACCTCGTTGTCCAGCCGGATGGCGGCGATGTCCTCGCTCAGCAGGTCGCGCAGCAGCCGCTGCACCAGGCCCAGCTCCCGGCGCAGGAGGGCGGGAGCCGCCTCGCGCGCGGCCAGGGCGCGCGCCTCGTCCCACATGCGCGTCAGGTAGCGCGCGTCCCGCGCGAAATCCGCCGCCTCGCGCCCTTGCCCCGCGGTGCGCGCGATGAAGCCGCCCCCGCCCCGCTCGGCGCGCAGCTGCACCAGGATGGCCTTCAGCCGCCGCCGCTCCTCCTCGTCCACGATCTTGCGCGACACGCCGACGTGCTCGACGGTGGGCATGAACACCAGGTACCGTCCGGGCAGCGAGACGTGGCTGGTGATGCGGGCGCCCTTCTGGCCCAGCGGCTCCTTCACCACCTGCACGACGAGCTCCTGCCCTTCCTTGACGCGCTCTTCGATGGGGCCGCGCTCCTGGCGCGCGGAGGCGGCCTGCTCCTCGGGGGTCAGCAGGTTCTCGTCCAGCTCCGCCAGGACGTCGTCCACGTGCAGGAACGCGTCCCGCTCGAGGCCGATGTCCACGAAGGCCGATTGCATGCCGGGCAGGACCCGGGTGACGCGGCCCTTGTGGATGTTACCGACGTTGCCGCGGCGCGACTCGCGCTCGATGAAGACCTCGGCCACGGCGCCGTCCTCGAGGAGGGCCGCCCGGGTCTCGCGCGGGGTGCTGCTGACGATCAGGTCCTTGGCCATGGAAGTTCCCTTCCGGGAGCCGCTCCCCCGCTACCGTCGGTCGCTGCGGACGCGCGCGCCGGCCACCGTGGCCGGGGGTCCGGGGCGGGAGGGGAGGGCTCGGCGAAAACGATTGGAGGTGGGGACTCCGCCGATCTTCAGTTGGCGAAGCGCCGCATGCGGATGTTGAGGATGAGACCGACGGCCAGGAATGAATAGATGACCGAGGAGCCGCCATAGCTCATGAAGGGCAACGGGAGCCCCTTGACGGGGACGAGCCCCGCAACCATCGCGACATTGTACACGACCTGGAAGGCCAGGCCCGCCGTGATGGCGGCGGCCAGGAACGCGCCCACGCGGTCGCGGGCCACGCGCGCCGTCTCCAGGGATCTCCACAGCACGAGCAGGTACAGGCCCAGCACCGTGGTGACGCCCAGGAACCCCATCTCCTCCGCCAGCACCGAGAAGATGAAGTCCGTGTGGCGGGCGGGCAGGTAGCCGAGCTGGCTCTGGCTGCCGTTCTTGTAGCCCTTGCCGGAGAGCCCGCCCGAACCCACCGCGATCTGGGATTGGATCTTCTGATAGCCCGCGCCCCTGGGGTCCAGACCCGGATCGAGGAAGGTGTAGATCCGGTTCTTCTGGTAGTCCTTGAGCGCGAACTGCCAGCCCAGGCCCCCGAAGAGGATCAGCGCCCCCCCGATGATGGCGATGGCCTTCGGCCGGAGGCCGGCCAGGAAGGCCACGGCCAGGAACGGCGGCAGCATGCAGAACGCGGTGCCCAGGTCCGGCTCGGCCGCGATGAGCAGGACGAGCACGGCGATGGTCGACCCCGGGCCCAGGATCTCGCGCACGCCCAGGGTCTCCCTCTTCGATTCCGCGAATATCTTGGCCAGGAGCAGCGCGGCCACCAGCTTGGCGAACTCCGAGGGCTGGAACTGCACGGGCCCCAGGAGGATCCACCGGCGCGTGCCCTGGATGCGCGGCCCGAGCACCAGCACGTAGACGAGGGCGGCCACGATGAACACGTACAGGACGAGCGCGCGGTCGGTGAGCCGGCGGTAGTCCAGGGTCACGGAGATGAGCAGCGCCACCATCCCGATCAGGATCCAGTAGATCTGCTTGATCTCGAGGCCCAGCCCGCGCCCCGTGTGGGTGGCGGAGAGGATGGTGGCCACCCCGATGGCGGAAAGAACCAGGCAGGCGCCCACCAGCACCCAGTCGATGTTCATCAGCAGACGGCGGTCGACGGGCACGGATTACTGCGCCGCGCGCGGCGGCTCGGGCACCGGCACGGGCGTGTCCTGCTCGGGCGCGGGCGCGGGCGGAATGGCCACCGGCACCCCGAAGTATTTGGACAGGACCTGACCCGCCACCGGCGCCGCGGACTGGCCGCCCGCCGTCCCGTGCTCCACCATCACCGCCATGGCGATCGTCGGCTTCTCCGCGGGCGCGAAGCAGATGAACCAGCCGTGGGGCTGCATGGCGTGGGACTTCTTGTCTTGCTCCAGCCGGGCGTGGGTCACGACCTGGGCCGACCCCGTCTTGCCCGCCACCGTGACCCCGCTCAGCTGGGCGCGGCGGCCCGTGCCCTCGGCCACCACCGCCAGCATGCCCTGCCGAACCCCCTCGATGACCGAGGGGTGGAACCCCAGGTCCACGGGCGGCGGCTCGGCCACCGGCACGCCGGCCACGGACTTGATGAGGTGGGGCTCCACCAGATGGCCGCCGTTGGCCACCACCGCGGCCACCCGCGCCATCTGCAGCGGCGTGGCCAGCACGCCGCCCTGGCCGATGGAGATGGAGACGGTCTCGCTCGGGTACCACTTCTCCTTGGAGACCTTCCGCTTCCAGTCCGGGTCGGGCATCAGCCCGCTGGCCTCGGCCGGCAGGTCCACGCCGGTGGGCGCGTTGAAGCCGAGGAGCCGCGCATAGCGGGCGATGCGCTCGATCCCCATCTTCACGCCCACGTTGTAGAAGTACACGTTGCAGGACAGGGCCAGCGCGTGGCGCAGATCGACCGTTCCATGGCCTTCGGCCTTGTGGCAGCGGAAGGTGGTGTTGTAGATGTTCAAGTAGCCCGGGCAGTTGAACTTCGTCTGCGGCGTGATGACCCCCTCCTGCAGGGCCCCCAGCGCCATCAGGACCTTGAAGCTGCTGCCGGGAGAGTACTGTCCCTGGATGACGCGGTTCATGAGGGGCGTCAGCGGGTCCTTGCTCAGCTCCGTCCAGGCGGCAGGCTCGATCCCCTTGGCGAACTCGTTGGGGTCGTAGGATGGCGACGAGATCATGGCCAGGATCTCGCCGTTGCGGGGATCGAGGGCCACGGCGCTGCCCGGGCGGCCCGCCATCGCCTCCTCGAAGGCCTGCTGCAGCTTCATGTCGATCGTGAGGCTCACGCTCGGCCCCTCCACCGGGGGCTGACGCTCCGCCTCCGCCACCTCCACGCCGCGGCTGTTCACCACCACGCGCCGCAGGCCGTCCCGGCCCATGAGCAGGCGGTTGTGCTCGGCCTCGACACCCGCCTGCCCCACCGTGACCCCCGCATCGATCCCCGCGTAGGACTCCGACGCCAGCTGCCGCTCCGTGATCTCGCCCACCCGCCCCAGGACGTGCGCCGCCCCCTGGCCGAGCGGATAGGAGCGCAGGGGGACCGGGTCCACGCTGGCCTCGGGCTGCTCCAGCCGGCGGGCCTCGACGGTGGCCACGTCCTGCTCGGTGGCGTCGGCCTTCACCACCACCGCGCGGAACTGCGGGCCCTTCTTCTGCGAGAGCCTCTCGCGGATGTCCGCGAGGTCCACGGCCACCAGCTGGGAGAGCCGACTCACGCTGCGGTCCACGTCGTCGGTCTGCTCGGTGGTGAGCACGATGTTGAACGACGGCCGGTTGTCCACCAGCACGCGCCCGTTGCGATCGAAGATCAGTCCCCGCGGGGCCGGGATCGACACGGGACGGATACGGTTGTTCTCCGCCAGGTTGCGGTAGTACTTGCCGCGCAGCACCTGGAGCTGCCAGAAGTTCACCGTCAGCAGCCCCATCAGCCCCACCATCACCCACTGGATGATGGCCAGGCGGCCCTGGAGCCCGCGCAGGTCCTCGTAGATCCTCATGGCCGCTTGCGCCGCCCCAGGTAGCGGTCCACGTAGAAGAAGACCAGGCCGCCAAGCGCCGCGTTCATCACGGCGCGCGTCAGCAGGCCGGCCAGGGAGAGCGTCTCGATCCGCACGTCGAAGGCGGAGGCCAGCCGCTCGAAGACGAGCGCGTCCACGAGCGTGGCCGCGAACAGGACCAGCACGCGGGCCCCCGGCTCCGTGAGGTGGAAGCGCGTCCCCGAGAGGCCGACGCCGAAGCCCACCAGCACCTTGGTCAGGCCGGACAGGCCCACCACGCCCCCGCCGAACTGCACGTCCTGCATCCAGCCGCCGGCGGCTCCGGCGAGCATGGCGTGGGTCTCGCCCCCCACCAGGCCGCAGTAGACGAGCACCAGCACGAAGAGGTCCACCATCCTGGCCTGGCGGGGCACGATGTGCGTGAGGGCGGACTGGAAGAGGAAGGCCACCAGCAGGGCCAGGGCCGTCCAGAAGACCTTCACCGCACGGACTCGGTGAGCTGCGGCGTCGGGGGCGTGGCGGCGGCCACCATGACCTCCTCGATCTTCTCGAAGTTCGCGGACGGCTGCACCGCGACCTCCTTGAAGAGCCCGGATCCCTTCCCTACTGAGCGCACGCGACCCACCACCAGCCCTTTGGGGTACATCTGGTCCAGTCCGGACGTGACCACCACGTCCCCCACCGCGACGTCGGCCAGGACGGGCACGTACTTCATGAGCAGCTCGGAGGTGCCGGAGTCCGAGAAGGCCACCTGGCCCGCCACCACCCCCGTGGTGCGGGTCCGCTCGATGCGAACGCCCATCCCGCTGTCGCGGTCCAGCAGGAGCTGGACCTTGGCGGCCCGAGGGCCGACCTCGACCACGCGCCCCATCACGCCGCCCACGCCCAGCACGGGCGCGTTCAGCGTCACGCCGTCGCTCAGGCCCTTGTCGATGGTGATGTTGCGGAACCAGGGCACCCCCTCCCGCGCGATGACCTGCGCCGTCAGCGTGGGAAAGGGCAGGATCGGCCGCAGCTCGAGGATCTCGCGCAGGCGCGCGGCCTCCCCGATCTGCTCCTGGCTCGCCTCCAGCCGGCTTTCCAGCGAGCGGACCTGCTCCTGGAGCCGCCGGTTCTCGTCACGAGTGCCGCGCAGGCCCACGTAGCCCTGCCATACCCCCTTCACCCCGTGGATGGTGGAGGCCACCACGCGCTGCGGGGGCAGCAGCACGCTCCAGATCGCGCGCTGCATCAGGGAGACGCCGCCCTCGCCCTCCACCTGCCGGCTGATCACGACCAGGTGCGCGAGGACCAGGGCCCCGAGGAGGAAGCCGCTCTTCCGTCCCTCGATGACGCGGGCCACGCCGGGGCCCGTCCGCCCGATGGCCATCTCTCCCTAGTCCCGTGCCGCTACGCGGCTAGTCAAGGCTGATCTTCCTCAGCAGGTCGAAGTCCGACAGCATCTTGCCCGTGCCGAGCACCACGCTGCTCAGCGGATCTTCCGCCACGGAGACGGGCAGGCCCGTCTCCTCGCGCAGCAGCTTGTCGAGGTTCTTGAGCAGGCTGCCGCCGCCGGTCAGCACGATCCCGCGGTCCACGATGTCCGCGGAGAGCTCCGGCGGCGTGCGCTCCAGGGCCACGCGCACCGCGTTCACGATGATGCTGATGGGCTCGGCCAGGGCCTCGCGGATCTCGGCGTCGGTGATGGTCAGGGTCTTGGGGATGCCCTCGATGAGGTCCCGGCCCTTGATCTCCATGGTCATGGGCTCGTCGAGGGGGAAGGCGCTGCCCAGCTCCAGCTTGACCTGCTCCGCGGTGCGCTCCCCGATGAGCAGGTTGTACTTCTTCTTGATGTGCTGGATGACCGCCTCGTCCATCTCGTTGCCGGCCACGCGCACCGACTTGCTGTAGACGATCCCGGCCAGCGAGATGACGGCGATGTCGGTGGTGCCCCCGCCGATGTCCACCACCATGTTGCCCGAGGGCTCGGTGATGGGCAGGCCGGCCCCGATGGCCGCGGCCATGGCCTGGTCCACCAGGTACACCTCGGAGGCCTTGGCCTTCAAGGCGGAGTCCTTCACCGCCCGCTTCTCCACCTGGGTGACCTCGGACGGGATGCCGATGATGATGCGCGGGCGCACGAAGGTGTTCCGGTTGTGCGCCTTCCGGATGAAGTGCGACAGCATCTTCTCGGTGATCTCGAAGTCGGCGATGACGCCGTCCTTCATGGGGCGGATGGCCACGATGTTGCCGGGGGTGCGGCCCAGCATCTCCTTGGCGTCCTTGCCCACCGCCTCCACCTTCCCCGTGACCTTGTTCACGGCCACGATGGAGGGCTCGGAGACCACGATGCCCTTGTTCTTGGCGTAGACCAGGGTGTTGGCGGTGCCCAGGTCGATGGCCAGGTCGCTGGAGAGGAAGCTCAGGTTAACGATGGAGCGCAGGTTCATCGATGATCCGCCTCGCTACGAAGGACTCGCGCGGAGCGAATCCTGCTGTCCGTTCCCGCGGCGCGGGAACCTCGGTTTCATTGTATGGCAGGGAGGCGGAGGGGCAGCGGCACGCGCGCCATTCCTAGACCGCCACCTCGATGCCGTTCTTGTCCCGCTCCTTCACCCGGTACATGGCCTGGTCCGCCTTCTGGATGAGGCCCTCGGGCGTGAGCGCGTGGTCGGGATAGGAGGCGATGCCCACCGAGGCCGATATGCGCGCGGCCAGGCCCTGGTCGGCCAGGAAGGTGTGCAGCTCGATCGAGCGGCGGATGCGCTCCGCGATGACCAGCGCCCCCGAGGCCGGCGTCTCCGGCAGGACCACCACGAACTCGTCACCGCCGTAGCGGGCCAGGATGTCCGACTCGCGCACGGCCTCCGCCAGGATGCCGCCCACCTCGCTCAAGGTGCGCGAGCCCGCCAGGTGGCCGAAGGCGTCGTTGATGCCCTTGAAGCCGTCCAGGTCGAGGAAGATGATCGACAGCGGGATGCCGTGCCGCTTGCAGCGCTTGATCTCGCGGCCGATGTACACGTTCAGGTAGCGCGAGTTGAAGAGCTTGGTCAGGTCGTCGGTGATGGTGAGCTGCTCCGTCCTCTGGAACAGGATGGCGTTCTCGATGGCGATGGCGCAGGGCTCCACCAGCGTGAGCAGGATGTCCAGGTCCGCGGGCGTGAACTTCCCCTGCAGCTTGTTGATGATCTCCACCACCCCGATGGTGCGGCCGCGGGAGATGAGGGGCGCGGCCAGGATGGAGTGGGTGCGGAACTGGGTCTTGGTGTCGAACTTCCCCGCGAAGCGCGGGTCCTTCGAGGTGTCGTTCACGATCGTGGGCTGGCCCGTCTGCGCCACCCAGCCCGCGATGCCCTCGCCGATCTTCAGCCGGAACGAGGAGACGTCCTTGCCCTTCTCTCCCAGCGCCAGCTCGAAGGCCAGCTCCTGCTTCTCCTCGTCCACCAT
>Ga0070673_100001128_pt1 | contig 15343 bp, 7 predicted proteins | sample KBSM23metaG_FD_65342 | JGI IMG/M metagenome (GOLD analysis project Ga0070673, IMG submission 65342) | Miscanthus rhizosphere microbial communities from Kellogg Biological Station, Michigan, USA - KBS M2-3 metaG | ecosystem: Host-associated > Plants > Roots > Rhizosphere > Soil ... | reverse complement strand
TCGGGCCGGATCGAGGACGCCAACGACACCTTCCTTTCCCTGCTCGGGTACACCCGGCGGGACCTGGCGGCCGGCACGCTCGATGTCCGGATGATCGCGCCGCTCGAGCCGTTCCGGAGCCAGCTGGACCGGCACGGCCCGACGTCGGTGTACGAACGGACCTGCCGCCGCAGCGACGGCTCCAGCGTTCCGGTCCTGGTCGGCGTGGCCTTTCTCGACGAAAGCGACGACGAGGTGGTGGGCTTCGTGCTCGACCTGAGCGCCCAGAAACACCTGGAGGCCCAGCGCGCGCTGCTGCACGATAGCCGGGAAGAGCTGCGCCTGCGCGACCTGTTCAACTCGATCGCGTCGCACGAGCTGAAGACGCCGCTCACGGCGCTGCTGCTCAGCCTGCAGCTCCTCAGCCGCCGGCTCGAGAAGGACACCCCGAAGAATTCTTCGCTGCGCAGCCAGGCACAGCGCTGCGAATCGGCGGCGACGCGCATGGGCGATCTGATCCACGCGCTGCTCGACGTCGCGCAGATTCACCGCGGCCAGCTCACCCTGAACGTGCGCGACCTGGACGTCGTCGAGTCGGTGCGCCGGGTCGCGAACGGCCTCGAGGTCGGACGGGATGCCGGCACGACGCGGCGAATCGCCGTCCGCGCCGACGGCCCGGTGACTGCCAGGCTGGATCCGCTGCGTTTCGAGCAGATCGTCACCAACCTTATCTCCAACGCGGTCAAGTACGGCGCGGGCACACCGATCGAAGTCCGGGTCGGCCGCGACCGCGCCGCCGACCTGGCCCACCTGGAAGTCATCGACGGCGGCCCGGGCATCGATCCGTCCATGAAGGAGAAGATCTTCGAGCCGTTCCAGCGCGCCGCCACGACCGAGCCGATCCCAGGGCTCGGGCTGGGCCTCTACGTCGTCAAGCTGATCGTCGAGAGTCACGGCGGCCACATCGCGGTCGACAGCGACGTCGGCCGCGGCGCTCGCTTCATCGTCGATCTACCGCGCGGCGGTGTAGCCCAGCCGCTCCTGCAATAAAACGACAAAAGCGCCTTGCGGGGAGCTTTCGCCGTCCATACTCAGGACCGAAGTTGGGAGCTCGCAGTATCAGGCTCGCGCGCGCGGCACTTCGGGAAGGTGGGAGCGACCGGCCGATTGACCCGCGCCTGCGGCTGGTCGACGAGTCGGTCACGAGCGGCATCTCGCACGGCGTGGGACACCTGATCGCCGAGGACCACCACCTCGGCGGCCGCCTGGTGACGTTGGGCGGGCGGCCGATGGTGAACTTCGGATCGTGCTCGTACCTGGGTCTGGAGACCGACCTCCGTCTCAAGAACGCGGCCATCGATGCGGTCTCGCGCTTCGGCGTGCAGTTCGCTTCGTCGCGCGCCTATGTGTCGTGTCCGCCGTACACGGAGCTGGAACGCCTGCTGCGCGCGCTGTTCGGCGGCCCGGTGGTCGTCGCGCAGACGACGACGCTGGCGCACCTGGCCGCGCTGCCGATCCTCATCGGCAAGCAGGACGCCGTCGTGTGCGACCAGCTGGTTCACAACAGCGTACAGGCCGTGTTGCCCACGCTGGCGGCGGCCGGAACGACCTGCCGCTTCGTGCGCCACAACCGTATGGATCGTCTCGACGATCTGGTGCGCGTGCTCGCCGCGAAGCATCCCCGCGTCTGGTATCTCGCCGACGGCGTCTACAGCATGCACGGCGATCCGGCCCCGCTGGCGGCGCTGCGCCAGCTGGTGGCGCGGCACGAGCGGCTGCACCTCTACGTCGACGACGCGCACGGCCTGACCTGGTCGGGAAGGCGCGGCCGCGGCACCGTGATGGGCCACGGCCCGCCGCCGCCGCGCACGGTGATGGTGGCGTCGCTGGCGAAGGCGTTCGCAGCGGGCGGCGCGGTCATCGTTCCGCCCGACGCGGAGACGGCGCGGCTGATCCGGTCCTGCGGCAGCACGCTGATCTTCTCGGGCCCGCTGCAGCCCGCGCTGCTGGGCGCGGCCATCGCCTCCGCCCGCGTCCACCTGTCGCCCGAGATCCACGAGCGCCAGCGCAAGCTGATGGATCGGATCTTGCGGTTCAACGCCCTGGCCGAGGCGCGCGGGCTGCCCCTGGGATCGCCGGCCCCGACGCCGATCCGCTTCGTGCGCTGCGGGGACAGCGACGCGACCTTCCGACTCGCCGCGGATCTGATGCGCGACGGTTTCTACGTCAACACCGCGGTGTTCCCGGCGGTATCGAAGAACGATGGCGGCCTGCGCGTCGCGCTGACGACGCACCAGACCATCGACGACGTCCACGGCCTGATCGACGCGATCGCCAGACGCGTCTGACGTCTGACGGCCGGCGCGACGCGCCGCTCGTGGACGGGTGAACCACCCGCTTGTGGCCGAGTCGTCCACGACACCACAGACCGTTCGCGCGGTTGACCGCGAAAGGCGCGACAAACCGGGCGCGGCGGACAGCGCGACGGAGGCACGGGACTTGCCAAGGCGGACGGCGAACGAATCGGCCGCAGTCGGCCGTCAGCCATTCAGAGGAGGGGAGTCGCCAATGAGATCAACGAACCGTTTGGGGAGTGTCACAGCGGCCGTCCTGTCGGCCAGCCTGTTCGGGTGCGTCGGTGCGCCGCCGGACACCGTGCAGGTGAAGACCAGCGCGCTGGTCGTGAACCAGGCGAACGTGTTCGGGTTCGAGGACCCGACGCACTGGACGTCGTCCGTCGCGGTCACGTCCAGCACCACGCACACGCAGGGCGCGGTGTCGCTCGCCGTCGCGGCGAAGAACTATGTCGAGGTGACGAGCGCGGCCCTGCCCTCGCTGACCGGCGTCACCGGCATGATCGGCATGGACCTCCGCCTGCCCAGCCCGCAGCCGAACCCGTACTGGTACGGCTACGTCCAGCTCATCGTGTCGGTCCCCAGCAAGGGGATCAACAACCAGTTCATCGGGCAGGTCGAGCTGACCGGCAAACCGCTGAACCAGTTCTTCCCGGTCGACTTCAACCTGCCGGCGGCCACGGTCGCCACGCTGGCGGCCGGTGGGTACTCGGACTTCAAGGCGAAGATCGTCATCAACGTCCCGTTCAACGCGACCGGGAACTACCTGTTCGACAACCTGCACTTCCTGTCGGGCGCCGTCGGGTCGGCGGATCTCGTCGAGAGCAACATCCTGCAGCGCTGGACGTTCGGCAGCAACAACGGCCAGACGAACACGACGCTGTCCGTGCTCACCGGCAGCCAGGCTTTCCTCGGTCAGAACGCGCTGCGCGCCGTCACCGACGCGCCGTTCGACTTCTTCCTGCGCTACAACGCGGTCACGCCGATCGACATCGGCACCGATGACTACCTGCGGGTCGCGTCGCGCGCGCTCAACACGTCGCCCAACGGCTGGCAGATCGAGGCGCCCGTGATCGTCGTCGAGGACTCGACCGGCGCACGCATGACGCTGACGCCGGATTCGAACAGGCTGCCGGTCGACGGCGTCACCTGGGTCGACTTCCGGGCGCCGCTCGGGGGCGGCTCTGGCTGGACGAAGACCGGGACCGCGAACCTGCACGCGGTGCGCGCGGTCGAGTTCCATACCGACACCTGGGACGCCGGGTTCACCTGGGACATCGACGCCGTGATGTTCACGAAGCTGTTCGACCAGTGTAGCGGCACGCCCGCGTCGGTCAGCGCGCAGGCAACGGCGCGCGCGACGACCGCCACCGTGACCATCTCGCCCGTCACGGGCGCGATCGGCTACGACATCTTCCGCGCCGTCAGCGGCGGCGCGCCGGTGCTGGTGAACCGCTCGCGGACCACGACGTTCGAGGACTCGGGCCTGGCGCTGAACACGACCTACGCGTACACGGTGCGGCCGTGGATGTCGAACAACTGCGAGAGCGGCCAGACGATCGCCACGGTCACCACCCGGACCAACGCGACCGGGCTCTCCCGCGTTCCCACGCTGAAGGTGCTGCTGCCGATCTACAACGATCCCGCGGCTCCTTACACGCCCACCGAGATCGCCCAGATCAAGGCGGGGGTCGAGCTGTCGCGCCAGTGGTACTACCGGAACACCTCGGCGCGCCTCAACCTGACGCTCGACTTCCTCGAGATCAACGCGCCGGGCCCGTTCACCGGCCCGGGCGACGCGCCCACGATGGAGTTCATCGAGGCGGACCTGCGCACGCGCGGCATCATCGACGGCGAGTACGAGGGCATCTACGGCATCGCCCGCAATCTGAACGGCTGCTGGGGCGGGTTCGGCATCCTGGGCGGCGTCGGCTCGTTCGGCACCGTCTGCGGCGTCCCCTACCCGACCAACGACACCAACGTGGACACCACCATGACCTGGGTGTTCACGCACGAGTTCAACCACGCCTTCGACACCCTGGCGGACATCGTCGGCGCCACCTTCATCGGTCCTCACCCCGACGCCCTCTACCAGGACATGCCCTACTCCGGACCGATCGTCGACGGCGGCGAGCACTACGACTGGATCGCGTCGAACATGCGCCAGTTCACGGCGTACGACACGCTGGGCGCGCCGTTCAACGATTACCTCGAGGTCGACGACCCCGACGGCGATCGGCTGGCGAGCAACGACGCGCGCGTCCCGATGGACGAGGCGCGCTTCCTGTCGAACGCGACCCTGGCCGACACCGACGGCGACGGACTGAACGATCGGCTGGAGTACGCGGCCGGGCGGTTCGCCTCGTCGAACCCGAACGCGGTCGACAGCGACGGCGACGGGCAGCGTGACAACGTCGACCCGACGCCGCGCCAGGCCATCGCGGCCAGCATGACCGCGCTGACCCCGGCGATCGACGGCGTCCGCGAGGCGGGCTACACGCTGTTCCGCAACGGCGTCGAGTTCACCAACGTCACGGGTTTCACCGCGGCGACGTACATCGCGTACGACGCGAACAACATCTACGTCCTCGCCGAGATGTCGCAGAGCGCCACGCTCAACGTCATCGTCGACGGCAGCGGAGCGAACGGCTTCTGGCAAGGCGACAACACGTACGCCTTCACCCTGAGGGCGGGCGACCCGCAGCCGCTCAACCACACCAGCCGTCACGGCACCCAGGAGACGGGCGTCGCTCCGGCCGGCTCGGCGCTGGCGACGCGCACGGTCGGGAGCACGACGATCGTCGAGGCGCGGATCCCCCGCGCGAACCTGGGCCAGGGCTTCGGCTGGACCGGCGGTACCACGACCGGATTCTCCACCGCGGTGGGGAGCGTGCTCGGCTTCCGGATGTGGTACGCGTTCGGCGGCGTCGGTGATCTGTTCAACCCGCCCTGGGCGACCGTCAACGAGTACTACCACTTCGACGACGTCACCCTGCGGTAGTCGCTCCGCGGCCTGAGCATCCATGGACGCGGGGTCCGGCGCTGCCGGGCCCCGCGTTTTTTTTAGCTTTGGTTGCAGCCCGCGACGCCCAACCCTGCGCGGCCGTTCAGCCTTCGGCGGGCCCGCGTCAAGAATGCGATTTCGGCTTTAGTTCCGACAGGAATCGCTCGATGCACAACCGGAGGTTCCGCATGGCATGGGGATCCAAGAATGTGAAGGAAGGCGCCGCGACGAAGAGTGACGCCATCGAGAACATCATCGGCCCATCGTGCGTCATCCGCGGCGACCTCGCCGCCGAGGGCGCGTTCCGCATCGACGGAACGATCGAAGGGTCCGTCGAATCGCGCGCGTCGGTGGTGGTCGGCGAGAGCGGCGTGATTCGCGGCGGCGTGCGCGGCACCGACGTCGTCATCGCCGGAACGGTCCAGGGCGACGTGGCCTGCTCCGGCCACCTGGAGATCCTCGCCAAGGGCACCGTCGAGGGCGACATCGAAGCGAAGAGCATGCGCATCGAGACGGGCGGCGTCTTCCGTGGCACCAGCCGCATGGGCGGACACGACAACGTGCCGGGCGCGATCCCGGTCTCGGCGAACCTGAGCTCCGTCGCCTAGCAGCACCATGGCGCGGGGCCTCAGCGACCCGACCCTCGATCTCAACCGGATCCTCAAGCAGAAGGACAAGCCCACCAAGGCGAAGGCGCGCTGGCGCATCATGGTCGCCAGCGACCCGAGCCGTCCGGTGCGGACGTTCACGCTCCCGCGCCTGCTGCCCACGCTGATCTCGCTGTTCGCGACCTCGCTGATCCTCGCAACCGTCGTCCTCGCGTTCGGATCGTGGAAGCTGTCCGGATCGCTCGGTGCGCTCCAGCACCGCGTGCGCGCCATGGTGCAGGCCGCCGACAGCGTCGCCCTGGCGGGAGGCGCGAACGACGGCCGCGGCGGCGGCGCCAACGACCAGCTCCTGACCGCGGGGACGGCGCGCGTGGTCCAGACGCCGGGCGCCCGCTTCGGTAAGTTCATGCTTCAGTCGGTGAACACGGGCGAGGAGGTCGAGGTGACCCTGAACCTCGACACCGGCGAGGTCGACGCCGCGGGATACGCGCGCCTGCGCCACATGATGCGCTGCCAGCGCACCACCGCCGAGACGCCGATCGATCCGCGGCTGATCGATCTTCTGTACCGGATCGCGCAGCGGACGCACCAGAAGCTCCAGCTGGTATCGGGCTTCCGCGCCCCGATGTTCTCGCTCGCCACGCTCAGCTTTCATACCCGCGGCATGGCGGCCGACATCCGCATCCCGGGCATGACGCCGCTGATGGCGCGCGATCTCGCCGAATCGATGGGCGTGCACGGCCTCGGCTACTACCCCGTCTCCGGCTTCATCCACGTCGACGTGCGCGACGACAACGCGCGCTGGACCGACTACGGGCAGAACCGGCAGGACGGCGAGGGCACCGAGCACGGACCGTCTCACGGCGAGGACGTCCGTCACGGCGACGTCGCCGCAGGCACGGGCACGCCCCCCATCTGATGCAGTGACGTTTCAGGGCCGCGGTAGGTTCACGCAGCCGGAGTTCTCGGCGCGCAGCGCCGTGAAAGCCGACGGTTCGGGCTTCTGCTTCAGCGCGCGCAGCGTGGCGCGGTACTCGCCCGCGGCGCGGCAGGCGTCGGCGTGCCCGGCCAGCGCGTGGCGCAGGCGATCGGCGGCGACGTCGAGCTTGCCGTCCAGCCGCGCGCGCAGCCCCTCGACGTAGGCGCGCACGGGATCGTCGCCCGCGGCGCGCGCGACGGCCCCGCTGTCGGGACGCAGGCCGGCCAGCGCCACCAGATCGACGTCGTGCGCGCGCGCGCTCGCGCCCAGCTCGTCCAGCGCGGCTGACAGCGCACCGACGCCGCCCGCCGCCAGGCTCTCGCGCGCCACCAGCAAGCGCACCTCGGGATCCGCGGGACGCGCGCCGGTGGGAAGCGTGCCCGCGTGGCCGCGGCCCAGCGGCACGGCGGCGGCCGCCCACGCCAGCGCCGGCGACCCGGGCGCCATGAAGCGCCGCGCGCGCTCGACCATCTTGGCGCCGCGATCGACCGCGCCCAGCTGGCAAAGCACCAGGCCCGCCCGCGCCAGCAGGCGCGGCTCGTCGGGCGCGATCCCGGCGGCGGTCTCCGCCAGCGCCCGCGCCTGCAGGCGCGCCCCGTCCCGGCGCGCGCGCGCCGCGCGCGCCAGCGTGCAGCTCGCGAGGATGGACGGCGGCAGCCAGCGCTCCGTCGGGCAATTCGCGGCGATCGGCCCGGTGGCCGGCTCGCCCAGCGCATCCTCGGCTTCGTTCAGCAGCAGCGCCGCCCGCACGTCCCGCGGCGACTGTCCGAGCAGCGCCTGCAAGGTGGTGCGCGCGGTCTTCGCGTCGCCGAGATCCAGCTTTACCTCGGCCCACGCGGTGCGCGCAGCCGCGAACGCGGGGGCGCGAATCATGGCCGCCTCGAGGGCGCGGGCGGATCCGGGCAGATCGCCGTTGCGCGCGCGGGCGCGGCCCAGCGCGTACAGCGGGTGCGGCTGCTCGGTGGCCGCCCCGGCGCCGTCCGCGGCCAGCCGGCCCGCCGCGTCGCGATCGCCCGCGTGCAGCAGATCCAGCGCGCGCGCCGCCGCCGCGATGACCGAGGCCGTGTCATCTGACGCGGTCGAGCCGACCCGGCCGAGCGCGTCAGCCGTCTCGCGCGAGGTATCGACCCCGTAGTCGGCCGCCAGCGTCGCGCTGGCGAACGCCCAGCGGGCGGCCGCGTCGCGATCGCGCGGGCTGGAGAAGGCGAGGCGCCGGCCCACCGCCTGGGCGCGGCCGAGATCGGCGACCCCGCCCCGCTCGATGTCAGCCGTCAGATCCGCGAGCAGCCGCTCGGCGCCGGCGTCGCTGCGCCGGGACACCAGCAGCCAGACCGCCCCACCCGCGGCGGCCGCGAACGCGAGGATGAAGATGGCGGCACGCATCCATCATCTTGATATCGGTAAACGGGCGCGCAGTCCAAAGTCGCGCGAGGCGGTTTTCTTTGCGGCGATCAAGGGCCGGCGCCGGGTCGCGCCCGTAGGCCTACGGCTGAAGCGAACGCGGCGCGCGGTCGGGCCCGCGACCCGGCCCCATATTCTTCCCGATGCTCGACAGTGTGGACGTCGGCGCCTCGCCGCTCGCGTCGTACCGGGGCCTGGCCCCGGACGATCTGCTGGACGCGGTCTCGCATGCCGCGCGGGCGCTGCGCGGCGCGCGCGTCCTGCACCTGAACGCGACCCCTTACGGCGGCGGCGTGTCCGAGCTGCTGCGGTCGGTGGTGCCGCTGCTCAACGATCTGGGCGTGGCGGCGGACTGGCGGATCATCAGCGGCGACGAGCCGTTCTTCCAGGTGACGAAGGCGATCCACAACGGCCTGCAGGGCGCGCCGGTCGAGCTGGCCGACGCGGACAAGGCGCGCTACCTGGCCACCTCGCGCAAGAACGCCGCCGCCTTCGACACGCAGGGATACGACTTCATCTTCGTTCACGATCCACAGCCGGCCGCGCTGCTGGAGTTCACCGGCAAGGGAAACGCGCGCTGGATCTGGCGATCGCACATCGACACCGCCAACGCGAACGCTGCCGTGTGGAGCTTCCTGCGCCCGTTCCTGGCCGAGTTCGACGCGTCCGTTTTCACGATGGCCGAGTTCGTGCCCGCCGATCTGCCCACGCCCGTCGTCGAGATCATCCCGCCCGCGATCGATCCGCGCAATCCGAAGAACCTCGCCCTGCCCGAGGCGACGGCGCGCCAGGTGCTGGAATGGATCGGCGTGCGCACCGATCGGCCGCTGGTGACGCAGGTGTCCCGCTTCGATCCGTGGAAGGATCCGCTGGGCGTCATCGCCGCGTACCGGATCGCGCGCGAGGAGGTGCCGGACCTGCAGCTCGCGCTGGTCGGATCGATGGCGACCGACGACCCCGAAGGCTGGGACATGTACCGCGCCATCCGCGGCGCCATCGCGGGCGACAAGCGCGTCCACGTGTTCACCAACCTGGTCGGCGTCGGCAACGTCGAGGTCAACGCCTTCCAGGCGCTGTCGAAGCTGGTGATCCAGAAGTCGCTGCGCGAGGGGTTCGGCCTGGTGGTGGCGGAGGCATTGTGGAAGGGAACGCCGGTCGTCGCCGGCCGCGCCGGCGGGATCCCGCTGCAGATGGCGGACGACACGGGCGGGCTGCTGGTCGACAGCGTCGAGGAGTGCGCGCGCGCGATGATCGCCCTGCTGCGCGACGAGCCGCGCGCCCGCGCGCTGGGCGCCAGCGGGCGCGAGCGCGTCCGGCGCCACTTCCTGATTCCGCGCATGGTGCTCGACGAGCTGTCGCTGATGCGGCGTCTTGCCGCGGGCGCCGCCGCCGGGCGCGCCTTCGAGTGGCTGTCGCAGCGCGACCCCGTCTGCGGCATGGCGCTCCAGAGCGCGGCGGAGACGCTGACCGTCGACGGCGTCACGCTCCGCTTGTGCTCGCGCCAGTGCCGCGACAAGCTGATCGCGACGCCGGAACGTTACCTCGGCTCGGCGTCCACCAGGCTGGCGGGTTCCAGCGGCACGGCCTTCAGCACCGGCTTGCCGCCGGCGTCGAACCAATCCGCCGCCGGCCGATCGTCGTAGAGCTCGAGCTGGCCAAGATCGGGCGCAAGTCGAATCTCTGATCAGTTCGCCGAGCCCGGCCACATGACCGGGCGATGGATGCTCGTGTTCGCCACCTGCTCGTGACGATGACGGCGATCGCCGCCGCGACCGCCCGCCAGCGCGCTCTCGACTGCTCGGGCATGCAGCCGATTCGATAACGGCGCCTAGGCCGGGACCTCGCGCACGACCTTGCGCGGATCCTTGTCGGGCCGCATGCCCTGGAACGAGCCGTGGCGGATGTGGGCGTGGCCGGTCCACTCCATGAAGGCGACCTCGCACACCAGCGTCGGGGCGACCCAGCGCGCGTCGCGGATCTTCGCGCCGACCGGCAGTCCGACCGCCGCGAACGGCGATTCCGACCGTTCCAGCTTCACCAGCGTCTTCAGCAGCGCGGCGGCCTCGCGCTGGAATCCGGTGCCGACCTTGCCGGCGAACAGCAGCTGTCCGCCTTCGTACGTCCCCAGCCACAGCGCGCCCAGGTCACCGCGGACCGAATGCTCGTAGCCGCCGATCACGAACTCCTGGCGCTCGACGCACTTGATCTTCTGCCAGGTGGCGTTGCGCGCGTTCGTCTTGTACGGCGACGACCCCAGCTTCGAGACGATGCCCTCGATCTTCATCCGGCACGCCTCCTGGAAGAACGCGCCGCCGCCGCCCTGCACGTGGTCGACATAGCGGAAGGGAGGCGGCGGCTTCGCGCCGAGCGCGCGCCGCAGATGACGCTTGCGCTCGCGCAGCGGCAGCGCCGTGAGGTCCTCGCCGTCCAGATGAAGGATGTCGAATGCGAAGTAGCCGAGCGACGCGCCGTCCATCGCGTGCATGCTGGTGCGTCCGTCGGGCAGCACGCCCGCCAGCTCGCCATCGAGCAGCGCGCTCTTCACGGGCAACTTCCTCGCGGCGGCGACGACCGACGGAAACGCGTCGGTCCATTCCTTCTCGCGACGGCTGAGCAGCGTGACGTGCCCGCGATCGATCGCGACGCCGATGCGGTAGCCGTCCAGCTTCAGCTCGTGCAGCCACTCGTCACCCTCGGGCGGCGTCTTCACCAGCAGCGCCAGCTGCGGCCGGTACGGCGGAAGCTTCGACGACATCCCTCGAATCTAGTCCGTCGCATTCCTGACGGACCTGCAAAAAGCGAGCGACCCTCGGTTCAGTTTCCGTCGGGGGAGCCGATGAAAATGTCGGCGCTCGGTCCCGGGCGCAGAGGGGACGACATGCTCAGGACCAAGCTGACGGCGTTATGCGCCACGACCATCGTGGCTGGACTGGTGGGTTGTGGCGGCGGAGGCGGCGGCGGCCACGGCGGGACGACCGGATCAGCGGGGAGCATGGGCGCGGCCGGCAGAGGCGGCAGCAGCGGCAGCGGCGGCAGCAGCGGCAGCAGCGGCAGCAGCGGATCGACGGGATCGGCGGGCAATACCGGCACCGCAGGCGCGACCGGCACCGCGGGCGCGACAGGAACGGCCGGGAGCACCGGATCCGCAGGCAGCACGGGAGCCGCGGGCGCGACAGGCAGCGGCGGCACGACGGGCGCCGCGGGTACGACCGGACGGGGCGGAACCACCGGAGCGGGTGGCTCGACGGGGGCCGGGGGATCAGGCGGCTCGACCGGAACGGCCGGCTCGACGGGCACCGGAGGCGCGGTAGGTGGATCGACAGGGACCGGCGGCGCGGTCGGCGGCTCCACAGGCACGGGCGGCGCCGTCGGCGGATCCACGGGCACCGGTGGCGCCGTCGGCGGATCGACGGGCACCGGTGGCGCGGTCGGCGGATCCACGGGCACCGGTGGCGCCGTCGGCGGTTCGACGGGCACTGGCGGCGCAGTCGCCGGTTCGACGGGCACCGGTGGTGCGGTCGGCGGATCGACGGGCACGGGTGGCGCCGTCGCGGGTACGACAGGCAGCGCGGGAACCGGCGGCGCCGCGTCGACGGCGTTGCTGACGATCTCCAGCGGCCCGGCCTACGACTTCGGAACGCTCGCCACCGGGACGACGACGAACCACATCTTCTTCGTCACGAATACCGGAACCGCGACGGCGACGACGATGGCGTCGATGCTCACCGCGCCCTTCGCCTACGTGGGCGGAAGCTACCCGGGCGCCAGCGCGAGCTGCGGCGCGACGCTGCTCGCGGGCGCGACCTGCGTCCTCAACGTCTCGTTCACGCCGACCCTGCCGGGCACCGCGATGACGACGCTGGCGATCGCTTACAACGACGGCGCGCAGGTGACGGGCGCGTTCCGCGCGCTCTCGGGCAAGGGGACCAGCCAGGCGTACCTGGCCGTCACCGACTTCCCGATGCAGTACTACCAGCAGTACGGGCTGCAGGCCGACCCGATGACGTTCGCGTTCGGCAGCCACGGCGTCGGATCGACGACGACGCACACGTTCTACTTCACCAACACGGGCGCCGCGCCCGCGACCGGCCTGGGCGGCGGCGCGCTGTCGGCGCCGTTCTCGTACGCGGGCGGCACCTTCCCCGGCGCCGGCGGCACCTGCAACGGCAGCGTGGCGCCCGGCGACAGTTGCACCGTCGTCGTCTCGTTCTCGCCGACGGGAACGACTCCGTCTTCCAGCACCGCGACGATGGCGGTCCTCTATGACGACGGGACCGGCGCCGTGAGCGCGACCCGTCCGCTGTCGGGCGGCGGAACGACCGGACCGCTCCTGGTCCTGCAGGACTTCGAGATCACCAACCTGCTGCCGAACGTCTGGGATTTCGGCGCGCGCGGCATCGGTCAGCCGGCTACGCACGAGTTCTGGGTACTCAACACGGGCGGCGCCTCCGCGGGCTTCATCACGGCGCCCGCGATCGGAACCGGGTTCAGCTACGCGGGCGGCAACTTTCCCGGCCAGGGCGGCAGCTGCACGACGTCGCTGGCGCCGGGCGCGGCCTGCTCGATCAACGTCGAATTCAAGCCGCCCGTGCCCGGCCCCGCCGTCGGCACCGTGCGCATCAACTACCAGGACGGGCTAGGCATGCCTTACACGTCGACGCGCCTCGTCCGCGGCGTGGGGACCACCGTCGGCATCCTCGAGATCGCCGAGCAATCGGATCACGGCGACGGGCTGGTCAGCGACTTCGGCGCGGTCGGCCTGGGCAGCAACGCCCAGCGCGTGTTCACCGTCCGCAACATCGGCGGCGGCTCCGTCGCGGCGATGACGTTCGCCGCGCCCGGCGCGCCGTTCGCGTGGACGGGCGGCAACTTCCCCGGAACCAACGGTACCTGCGGCCTGACGCTGTCCGCGGGCGCGGAGTGCGCCGTCGACGTCACCTTCACGCCCACCGGCGTGGGCAACTTCTCGACGCTGCTGTCGCTGAGCTACAACGACGGCAGCGCCACGCAGGGCGCGTCGCGCTCGCTGGTGGGACAGGGCATCGACGGCGCGCGCCTGACGATCACGGACTGGTCGGGCGGCGGCAGCAACGGCGGCGGCGCGTTCGACTTCGGCACCTGGGGCGTCCCGACCAGCCACACCTTCTACGTCTGGAACTCGGGCAACAAGCAGGCGTCGTCGCTCGCGGGCGTCGCGTTCGCCGCGCCGTTCTCGTGGGGGGGCGGCGGGACTTTCCCCGGCGCGGGCGGCACCTGCAACGGCACGCTGGCGGTCGGCGCCTCGTGCACGGTGGTGGTCACGTTCTCGGGCGCGACGACCTCCGGCGGCAAGGTCACGATCTCGTACGGCGACGGCGCGGGCAACAACGCCCAGGCGACGCGCGACGTGATCGGCGCGCACGCCAGCAACGCGCTGCTGACGGTGTCCGACTGCGACGGCTGCGGCAGCGATTCACGCCCGGCGGACTTCGGCACGGTCGGCACGTCGGCGACGCGCTGGTTCACCGTCCGCAACAACGGCGCGCTGACCGCCGCGATGGTGCGCGACGCGGGCCTGCTGACGGGCGGGTTCGCGTTCGCGGGCGGCGGCGGCTACCCCGGCGCGAACGGAAATTGCGGCAACACGCTGGCGGCCGGGATGAGCTGTCAGGTGACCGTGACGTTCACGCCGCCGGGGCCGGGCAGCTTCGCCGGTACGCTGGGCATCGCCTACGACGACGGCACGGGCGTCAGCGCGATCGCGACACGGTCGCTCGCCGGCTCGCAGACGAACCTCGCGCTGCTCCAGGTGCACGACTGGTCCGAGTCCGACAACGGCGGCGGCGACTTCTACGACCTGGGCGTGGTCGGCGTCGCGGTCGAGCACACGTTCACGATCACCAACGACGGCGCCCAGCCCGCCACGATGATGGTCGACGGCGGCGCGCTGGACAACGGATTCAGCTGGAAGGGCACCGGCTATCCCGGCACCGACGGCACCTGCACGAACACGCTCGCGGCTGGCGCGCACTGCACGGTGGTCGTGCGGTTCACCCCGTCGGGCAGCGGCTACCGTTCCAGCCAGCTGCTGATCCGCTACTACGACGGCGCGAACACGCAGTACGCGAAGCGCGCGCTCTCGGCGACCGCCACCAACAGGGCGCTGCTGCAGATCACCGACTGGAGCAATTCACCGCCGCCCAACAACAACGACCAGCCGCCGTTCGACTACGGCGTCGCGGGGACGGCGCGCGAGCACACGTTCACCATCACGAACCGCGGCGCGGTGCCAGCGACGATGATCTCCGACGGCGGCACGCTGGGCAACGGCTTCGGCTGGACCGGGAACGCCACGTTCGGCGGCGGCACCTGCGGGACGACACTCGCGTCGGGCGCGACCTGCACGGTCAGCGTGACGTTCACGCCCACGGGCGACGCGGCGCGCACCAGCACGCTCTCGATCTCGTACAACGACGGCGGCACCACGCAGGTCGTGGCGCGCGCGCTGACCGCCACGGCGACGACGAAGGCGATGCTGACCATCTACGACTTTAACGGGCCGAACGGTCCCGAGGGGTCGGGCGGCAACGGCGCGCCCTACGACTTCGGCGTGTGGGGCGTTCCCGTCGACCACGAGTTCACCGTCCGCAACGACGGCGGCGGGCCGGCGACCATGATGGCCAGCGCGGGCTCGATGGGGACCGGCTTCGCGTGGAAGAACGCCAACTACCCGGGCTCGAACGGGGGCGACTGTGGCGGCATGCTGGCGGTGGGCGCGACCTGCAAGCTGATGGTCACGTTCACGCCCAGCGGCAGCGCGACGCTGTTCGGCCAGGTACGCGTCGCATACAACGACGGCGCCGCGACGCGGACCGCGATCCGCGCCGTCAGCGGAACGCCGACCGCGCGCGCGCACGTGACCGTCGCCGAGTTCTTCGGCCCGAACAACTGCAGCAACTGCTCGCCGTTCGATTTCGGCAACGTCGCGGTCGGCATGTCGGCCGAGTACACGTTCACCGTGTACAACACGGGCGCGCTG
>Ga0070673_100001105_pt1 | contig 15452 bp, 10 predicted proteins | sample KBSM23metaG_FD_65342 | JGI IMG/M metagenome (GOLD analysis project Ga0070673, IMG submission 65342) | Miscanthus rhizosphere microbial communities from Kellogg Biological Station, Michigan, USA - KBS M2-3 metaG | ecosystem: Host-associated > Plants > Roots > Rhizosphere > Soil ... | reverse complement strand
CGGTGGTTCCGACGCGAGGAGACGCGCGCCGGCGGTCCGCCGCTCGTCATGCTGTCCCACGATCTGTGGCAGTCCGCGTTCGGCGCACGCCAGGACCTGGTGGGTCGGACGATCGACGTCGACGGCGTGACGCGGGAAGTGATCGGCATCATGCCGGCCCGCTTCGACCTCATGGATCGCCACGTTGCGTTGTGGTTGCCCCTCCAGCTCGCTCCTGCCATCCGACAATATCGGGCGAGTCACTTTCTTTCGGTCCTGGGACGCTTGAAGGATGGCGTCACGCCGATGCAGGCCCGGGTGGAGCTCGCGTCGCTGGTTGCGAGCTGGGGTGAGCGCGTTGGCGCGAGCGGACATGTGTTCACCCCTGGCGATCACACGATGCAGATGGAACCGCTGCAGGACGAGATCGTAGGCTCCGCGCGACGCGTCCTCTGGTTGCTGCAGGCCGCCGTCGGACTCGTGCTGCTCGTCGCGTGCGCCAATCTTGCGAACCTCCTGCTGGCGCGCGCCGACACCCGACGGCCAGAGCTCGCCGTGCGCACGGCGCTGGGCGCGAGCCCGGGAAGGCTGCTCCGCCAGTTCACCGCGGAAGGTCTCGTGTTGTCGCTGCTCGGCGCGGCGCTCGGCCTGGGTCTGGCCCAGGCGGGCGTACGAGCCCTGCGCGTCACCTATCCAGACGGTCTTCCACGTGTCGCCGACGCAGCCGTGGATCCGGCCGTGCTCGGGTTGACGATGATCATGTGCGTCGCGACCGCGGTGGCGTTCGGGCTGGTGCCGCTGCTGCAGGTGCCCGCTGCCGGCCTCGGGCGGCTGCTGAAGGATGCCGGGGCGCGCGGCGGCACGAGCGCCAGGCGCGTGCGCAGCGCGCTCGTGACCGGGGAAGTGGCGCTCGCGGTCGTGCTGGTGGTGGGTGCCGGGCTGATGATGCGGACGGTCCTGAACCTGATGAACGTCGACGCGGGCTTCGACCGATCGCGGCTGGTGGCATTCGGGGTGGCGCTCCCGTCGGCCACCTACTCGACCTTCGATCGGCGAGTGCAGGTCTACCAGCGCCTGGTCGACCGGTTGGGCGCGACGCCGGGCGTCGAGAACGTGTCGATCGTGTCCGGGCTCCCGCCGCTGCGTCAGGCCAACGCCTTCGGAACAGATGTCGAAGGCTATACACCGCGCCCGGACGTGATGGACGTCGTGGACTTCTACCAGACGGTCTCGGCGGGCTATTTCGAAGCGATGCGGATTCCGATCATGCGAGGGCGCACGTTCCGCGAGGGAGACCGCACCGGCGCCCCAGTCGCGATCGTCAACGAGACGTTCGCGCGCACCTTCTGGAAGGGCCTCGATCCGATCGGCCGGCGCGTGAGGCCGCGGTTCGGTACCACGACGCCATGGGTGACGGTCGTTGGCGTGGCGAAGGACGTCAAGCAGGGCGGTGTCGGGCGAGCAACCGGCACCGAGGTGTACTTCCTGCTCGAGCATCTTCCGCAGGTCTTTCCCGCCTTGCCGGCCCTGACCTCGATCCTGCGCTCAACCACCGACAACGGAGCCATGAACATCGTCGTGCGGAGCAGCCTGCCGATGGCCACGCTGCAGCCGGCGATTACGAGCGTCGTGCGTGAGGCCGATCCCTCCCTCCCCGTGTTCGGTCTCCGGCCAATGGACGACGTGATCAGCGGATCGCTGCGGCAGCCGCGGCTGGTGATGCACCTGTTCGGCGGCTTCGCGGGCCTCACGCTGCTGCTCGCGGCAGTCGGCACCTACGGCATGCTGTCGTATCTGGTGACGCAGCGCCGACGGGAGATTGGCATCCGGATGGCGCTCGGCGCGGGTCGCGAGACCGTCCTTGGCAGCGTCATGGCGCATGGTCTGACGCTCGCGCTCGTCGGCCTCGTGGCCGGCCTCGCCGCCGCGCTCATGCTGGCGCGGCTGATGAAGGCGCTGCTCTTCGAGGTCAGCCCGAACGATCCGGCGACGCTCGCGGGCGTGGCGGCGCTGATCACGGTGGTGGCCGCCGCCGCCAGCCTGGTACCCGCGGTTCGCGCCACGCGCGTCGATCCGATCGTGGCGCTCAGGGACGACTAGCGATTCTCCTCACTTGTGGGGGCCTGCGAGCTTCGGCCGGGGCAGCATGTCGTCCCGCATCGCCGCGTGGTACACGAAGCTGGCCAGAATCACCGACGCCTGTTTCAGATCGTCCGGCGGCGCTTCCTCGTACACGTCGAGGCTCGAGTGATGAGCCCGGGATTCGTAATTGAGAGGATCCTGAATGAATTGAAAGCCGGGGAGTCCGACGGCATTGAACAACACGTGATCCGTGCCTCCGGAATTCAGGGTCGTCACGGTCGTCGCGCCGAGGTAGGCGAAAGGCCGAAGCCATTCCTCGAAGATCGGGCGCGCGGCTTCGTTCCCCTGCAGGTTGATGCCACGGATGCGGCCGGCGCCGTTGTCCAGGTTGAAGTAGGCCGCCAGTGTGGCGTGTTCCGGTTTGCGCTCGCCGGTCGCGGTATTGCCGAAGTGCCTCGCGACATATCCACGCGAACCGAAGTAGTCCTGCTCTTCGCCGCTCCACAGCGCGACACGGATGGTCCGGCGTGGCTTGACGCCGATGCTCTGGAGGATGCGCACGGCCTCCATCGCGGCCGCGCAGCCCGCGCCGTTGTCCGTCGCACCGGTTCCGGTGTGCCACGAATCGAGATGGCCGCCGAGCATGACCACCTGACTGCGCAGCTGCGGATCGCTGCCCGGGATCTCGGCGACTACGTTGAACCCCTCGACGTTGTCGGTGAATCTCGCAGAGAGGCTGAGCGACAGCTTGACGGGGATCTTCTTGTCGAGCATCCGTATCAGCCGGCCGTAGTGCTCGCGCGAGAAGACGAACGAAGGGAACGGCGTATGCCACTTCTGATCGTAATAACCGGCCACGCGGACGTCCTCGCGGATCGAGCTGGCGGTGATGACCGCGGCGACGCCTTCCGACGCGAAGAACTTCTGAATGTCGATCTGCGAGTCGAGCCCCCGGTTGAAGTCCTCATCCTCTTCCTGTAGCGACGCCGGTTTGCCCGGACTGATCTCCGCCGATTGCTTCGTCAGCGCCCCCTCGTCGAGCCGTTCCGCCTCCGGCTTGAAGCCGATGTCGGCTGCGGCAGGACGGCCGTTCATCACGACGGCACCTCTCAGCTTGCCGCGGTACTTGTCGAAATCCTCTTTCGACTTGATGTCGACGACGATGGGAGTGGCGGTGAGCGGAGCGGCGAGCGGCGGCGACCAGGCCATCGGGTAGCCATAGATGCGCATGTATTGCGGCTCGATCATGTCGAGCGAGAATCGCTCGAGCGTCCAGCCGCGAAACGACATGGCGTAGGGCTCGAGCGCAGCGTTGGCGAGCCCCCACGTCTTCATGCGATCGCGCGCCCACTCGGCGGCGCGCCGCAGATTGTCGGACCCGGTCAGTCGCGGGCCGTACACATCGCTCAGCCAGCTGAGCGTGTCCATCACCTGTGAATTCTGGAATCCTTCGAGCTTGATGGCGGCGACCACCGTCTCGTCCACGCGTTCGGCGGATGCGCGTCCGGTGACGGGCACGAACGCGAGCAAGGCGGTGATGAAGACGGCAATGGCCACTGTCGCGCGGGCGGCGGATTGAGAGGGCATTCGGGGATTATAGGGCTGCAGCCGATGCGGCAGCCACCGCTCCTGCGCTATTCGAACCGCCCGGAGTCGCTCAAGCGAAACCGGCCTATCTCATTTCCGTTGGAGAGCAGCTCGACACGCGAGATCCGCGTGCCGTTGACGAACAGCGCCGTGGCGACGCCGCGATTCAGTACCGGATCGTTGATCCAGATCGACGCCTCTTCTCCCTTCCTGATCTCCCAATTGAGACCAGTGCAGACGAACGACGTCGTGGTCTGCGGAACGGGCGTGCAGAACGGGATCGTTTTACTCTCGGGCAGCGACACGTTGATGAGCATCCGTTCGCCGTTGCCCCCGCCAGAAGCGGCATAGACCCGCTGGTATTCAATGGTCGTGATCACAACCCTGGTGGGTGCGGTCGGTTGACCGCCGCACGCCGTCACGCCGGCCAGGCACAAAACCACCCATCGAGAGCGCATGTTCTGCCGCCTCCTGAAACCTGCCGGATATTTTAGAACCAAGAGGCAGGTCAGGCGGGCCTGATTTCCCCTCATTCATTGATGGCAGTTGACGAACCGTCGCGTTGGCGATAACGTCCCATCAAGCGCTGATGGGACTGACCAATACTCCTTCCGATCTTCTGCCGGGCACGCTCGAGCTTCTGATCCTGAAGACGCTCGTCAGCGGAGCGAAGCATGGCTATGGCATCGTCGAGCACCTGCGCCTGACGTCCGACGATGTGTTGCGCGTCGGCGAGAGTGCGCTGTATCCCGCACTCCAGCGGCTGCTCTTCAACGGCTGGGTGAAGGCCGAATGGGGCACGTCTGAGAACAATCGCCGTGCCCGCTACTACACACTCACCGCCGCGGGCCGCAAGCAACTTGCGGCCGAACGCGCCGAGTTCGACCGGATGATTGGCGCGATTCAGCGCGTGCTGGGGACGACCTGAGGAATTGATGCCATGAAGACGCTCTTCCAGAGGCTGCTGTACCTCCTCCGTTGGTCGCGCCAGGGCGCCGACTTGCGAGAAGAGATTGAGACGCATCGCTCTCTCAGGCAGGAGGCATTGGAGCGTGACGGCCTCGGCGCAGACGATGCGGCGCACGCAAGTCGGCGGGCGATAGGCAACGTCCCCCTCGCCATCGAGGATTCACGCGAGGTGTGGGCGATGCGTGCACTCGACCACATGCGACAGGACGTCCGCGACGCCGTTCGCGGACTGCGCAAGAGCCCTGGCTTCGCGTTCGTGACCATCGCCACGCTGGCTCTCGGTATCGGCGCGAATACGGCGCTGTTCTCGATCTTCAACAGCCTCCTCATCCGCCCGCTGCCCGTGCGGGATCCAGGGCACCTCGCGCTGCTCAACGACGGACAGTGGTCGTACCCCGTGTGGCAGGAGCTCAGCGCCCGCGCAGACGATTTGTTCGACGGCGCCTTCGCGTGGTCCGCTCAGAGCTTCGACCTTACGGAAGGCGGCCGGCCCGTGCCCGTGGACGGCGCCTACGTCAGCGGACGCTTCTTCGACGTGCTCGGCGTGCCGGCAGTCCGCGGACGGATGCTGACACCAGCCGATGACAGCGCTGCCCCGCCGAACGGTCTCGTCGCGGTCGTCAGCCATCGGTTCTGGCGCCAGCACCTGGGCGGCGCCGATGATGTGGTGGGCCGCCAGCTCACCGTACTGATTCAGCGTCAGCGCTTTCCGTTTACCGTCGTCGGTGTGATGCCGTCCGGCTTCGATGGTGTCGACGTCGGTCGGGTAGCGGACGTGCTGCTGCCCTTCGCTGCGGAGCCGCTCCTGCAGGGCCGGGACAGCGCGTTGTCGATCGTTGGCAAGTCGTGGTTGGAGATCATGGTGCGCCTGAAGCCGGGCCAGACCATCGAGCGCGCGAACGCGGCGCTTCGGGGCGTGCAGTCGCAGATTCGTGACGCGGTGTTGCCCGGTCTGCGTGCGAGCCCGGCCTTTGCCGCCCGCTACCTCACCGATCCGCTGACCCTGGCGCCGGCCGCGTCCGGCGCCTCCGGACTGCGCCGCACGTTCGCAACACCGCTGTTCGCCATGGTCGTGGCCGTGGGCCTGGTGCTGCTCGTGGCGTGCGCGAACATCGCGAGCCTGCTGCTCGCGCGCGCGCTGGCGCGGCGGGGAGAGCTCAGCGTGCGCCTGGCGCTCGGAGGGACACGCTGGCGGCTCGCCCGGCTGCTCTTTCTCGAGAGCTTTCTTGTCGCGACGATCGGCGCGGCCCTGGGGCTGCTGTTCGCGAGGTGGGGCAGCGCTCTTCTCGTTCGGCAGTTGGGCACGTGGGAGCGAACCGTGTCGCTCGACCTCACGCTCGACTGGCGGGTGCTCGTGTTCACGGCGACGCTCGCGTGCCTGTGTGCGATCAGCGCCGGAATCGCGCCCATGTTCGCCATGAAGAGCGTCGCGCCCGGCGAAGCGCTCAAGAGCGCAGGTCGAGCCATCGCGGGCGACCGGCGCTTCGCGGTGCGCGGCGCGCTGGTCGTCGCCCAGATCGCCATCTCCTTCGTCCTGGTCATCGCCGCCGGGCTCTTCCTGCGCACGTTCGAGTCGCTCAGTCAGCTGCCGCTTGGCTTCGTGCCCGAGCCACTGGTGGTCGTGGACGTCAGCTTGTCGGCGAGCGGCGTTCCACCGGAGGAGCGGGGCGCGCGTGTCGAGCGCCTGCTGGAGGCGGCGGTGGCATCCGGCGTACGGTCAGCCTCGCTCTCCCAGAGGCGGCTGCTGACCGGAGGCGGGTGGTCCTCGAACAACGAGGTGGCCGTCGGCGATCGTCCGATGCTTCCGGAGGACCGCCAACGGCGCGTCTGGCGGAACGCCACCACGCCAGGGTGGTTCGAGACGATGGGCATCCCCCTGCGGGCCGGGCGGGACTTCAGTGACCGCGATCGTGTCGGCACTCCGCCGGTGGCCATCGTCAACGAGGCGTTCGTGCGCCGGTATCTGCCTGGTCAACAGCCCATCGGGCAGACGCTGCGTCTGGATTCCGAGGACAGCCCGCGCTACGAGATCGTCGGAGTCGCCGCCGATGCCGTCTACACGACGCCGCGCCAGGGCATGCTGCCGACGATGTGGGTGGCGCTGGCGCAGCGCGATCCGCGGGAGTGGAGCGCCTGGCGGAACGTCGTCCTGACCGTCAAGGCCGCGCCCGGGCAACGTGCGCTCGTCGAGCGCGACGTCGCGGCGGCGCTGACGATGGCCGATCCGACGCTCGTGTTCACATCAGGAACGTTCGACGAGATGCTCGTCGCCACGATGACGCAGGAACGGCTCGTGGCGATGATGTCCGGATTCTTCGGTGCGCTGGCGCTGCTCCTTGCCGGCCTTGGGCTCTACGGCATCGTGGTGCAGGCGGTGAACGCGCGTCGGACGGAAATCGGCCTGCGCATGGCCCTCGGCGCGCCGGCGACCGGCATCGTCCGCCTCGTCTTCCGTCGCGTCGGCGTCCTTATCGCAGCGGGGCTGGTGCTCGGCCTGGCAGGCAGCTGGTGGGCCGCACGATTTGTGGCGCCGCTGCTCTTCCAGGTCGAGGCGCGTGATCCGATGACGTTCTCGGGCACGGCCGCTGTCCTGGTGGCCGTGGGCGTGCTGGCGGCGTGGGTGCCTGCACGGCGCGCCGCGAGGCTCGACCCGGCGACCGTTCTGCGAGAGGGATAACGTTGAACGCCGCGACGAGCGTCGCCGCGACGAGGAACGGCGCGGCGCGTACCAGCAGCGCCGGATCCCACGGCCGCACGTCGAACAACCCGCTCGCGATCAACGCGCCCGAGACGATCGCCCGCGGGAATGCCGAGCGCCATGCGCACGCTAGCAGCACGTGACGGCGTCGCCGATGCGCCACAGCTGCTCCGGCTTCGCGACCGCCAGCGGTCGCAGCATGACCTGCTGAATCAGGGTGAAGATCGCGGCCGTCGCGCCGATGCCGAGTGCCAACGTCACGACAGCAGTTGCGGTAAGCCCGGTGATTTGTTGAATCGCCGCAGGGCGTACTTCACATCGGCCGGCATGTCGACGAGTGCATTCCTCTGCCTCAATTGGACCTCGGATCGTGACGTTGCCCATCGTCCGGACAGGTCAACTCGTGTCGTCGGGAACTGGCATCGCGTAGAATCAGTCGCGATGACTGCGAAACGCCTCCTGATTCCCGTGTGTGTCGTCAGCCTCGCCGGTGTGGCGTCGCTTGCCGCCCAGAACTCGATCCCGGTCCCCCCGGTGAAACCGGGGCTCTGGGAGACCCGGATGTCGCAGCTCGACGCCAACGGCCAGGAAGTGCCCTCGCCGGAGCTCGCCGCGCTGAGCAAGATGCCGCCCGAGCAGCGGGAGAAGATGGCCGAGGCGATGCGGGCTCGCGGCGTCCAGCTACCGGATGCGAACGGCATCATGAAGGCCTGCCTGAGCAAAGAGTCGCTCGATTCCGGCGCGTGGCAGCAGCTGGCGGCGCAGTCGGGATGCGTCACCACGTTCAGCAGCCGGACGAACTCCGCCTGGAAATGGCACTCGGCCTGCGCTTCGCTCCACTCGGAATCGGACGGCGAGACGGCATTCAGCGGCTCGGAGAGCTATCGGACGAAGGTGACGACGACGTCCACGATCGCCGGGAAGACGCGGACGACGACGCGCATCGTGCAGGGCAAGTGGATCGGCGCCGCGTGCGGTGACATCAAGCCGCTGATCGCACCGCCTTCCGGGCGCGGCCGTTAGATCGAGCGACGCGCACGTGTGCGCGCGCCTCTTCCACTTGCCAAACTAGGAGAGGGTCGACTAGTATTCCTAGACAGACTAGGAGCCGACCATCGTGGGCAAAACAGCCGACCTCCTTCCCGGCACCCTGGACATGCTGATCCTCAAAGCCGTGTCGCTCAAACCACTCCATGGGTACGGTGTGTTGCTGCGCATCCGGCAGATCTCGGGCAATGCGCTCGAGATTCCGCAAGGATCCCTGTATCCGGCGCTGTATCGGCTGGAACATCAGGGATTGATCGCGCCCGAGTGGGGCCTGAGCGACAACAACCGGCGGGCGAAGTACTACACCTTGACCGCGGCGGGGCGGCGCCGACTGCGTGAGGAAGCGGCGGGCTGGAGCCGGCTGGCCGCGGCGATCGCCGCAGCCCTGGGCGCAACATCGGAGGAGGTGTGAGATGTTCACGCGCCTTCGCTCGCTGGTCCGCGCCCTCACGTCGCGCGGCGATTTCGAAACTGGTCTGACCGACGAACTGCGCTTCCACATCGAGCAGTACGCCGAGGATCTCGTTCGCTCCGGAGTGTCGCCGGAGGAAGCGCGTCGCCGCGCGCGCCTCGAATTAGGCGCAATCAATACCGTGAAGGAAGAGTGCCGCGAGGCACGTGGCCTCTGGGGGTTCGATGCGCTGGAGCGTGATTGCCGCTACGCCGTCCGTCGGCTACGGCGCAACCCCGGCTTCGCGGGTACGGTGATCCTGACCCTTGCGCTCGCCGTCGGCGCAAACACCGCGAGCTTTTCGCTGCTATATGCGCTGCTGCTGAAGGCTCTGCCCTACGCGCATCCAGAACGTATCGGGACTCTCTACGCCAGAACGTCAGGTCCTGAATCTTCCGATCGACGGCGCACCGTCGATGGCGAGCAATGGGAACGCCTGCGCGACGACGTGCCTTCACTCTTCTCTGCGCTGTCCGCAATGCGGGTCTCCGGCGTGAACCTTCGCGTTGGCTCCGTCGCGCAGTATGTTCAGACCGGTCGAGTCTCGGCCCGGTATTTCGACGTCCTGGCTATCGATCCCTTCATCGGTCGTCATTTCTCGGAGGATGAGGATCGTCCGCATGGTCCCAGGGCGGCGATCCTGAGCTATCGGTTGTGGCGGACGGCTCTTGGCGGGCAGCCGCGCGTGCTGGGACAAACCGTTCTGCTGAAGGGGGAGCCGTACACGATCATCGGCGTCCTGCCCGAGGGGGCGACCACTCCGCTCAATGCCGATGTATACACGGCTCTTCAACCGGGTCGTGAGGGTGAGGGGCAGGCCGCGAACTTCGTCGCCATCATGCGGCTGCGCGAAGACGCAACGTGGCAACAAGCCGACGCCGAACTGGGTCGAGCGTTGAGCGGAACCGTCCGCGCGCAGCGGTTTGCGAGCACCAATCCTGGCGCCCAGTTGACGTACTACGCCGTGCCGCTACAGAAAGCGGCAACCGATGCGCTCCGGCCTCAGGTGCTGGCCCTGATGCTCGCGACAGGTTTGATCCTGCTCATCGCCTGCGCGAACATTGCCGGGCTGACCCTGGTGCGCATGCGGCAACGCACCGGTGAAATCATCATTCGCCTCGCGCTGGGTGCCTCACGCTGGCAGGTTCAGCGACAGCTGTGGGTCGAACACTTGCTGTTGGCGTGCCTGGGAGCGATGGCGGGTATTGGCGTCGCGGCGCTCGCCCTGCGCGGATTGCTGCGGGTCGTGCCGGAACGCGTTCTGCCCGTGGCGACCGTGCCCCTCGACAGCCGCGTTTTGGCGTTCACGCTGTCACTGTCTCTGTTGACCTACGTCCTGTCCGGTGTCCTGCCGGTCTTCTTCTCCAGGCATGGCGAGCTGCGCACCTCCGCCTCCGGCCGCGGTGTCACAGGCAGTGGCAGCCTTCGGCTGCGCCAGGCGTTGATCGCCGGAGAAGTGGCCCTGACAGTCGTGTTGCTGGCGGCGACCGGGCTGCTCATTCGAACGCTCATCGGTCTTCAGACGATCCCGCCAGGTTTCAATCCCACCGGCGTGATCACGGCCAAGGCATCGCTCGACGACATCCGCTATCACGACCCGGCCGCCTTTCGAAAGCTGCTGACTGACAGCCTGACGGCGCTGCGCGAGACGCCCGGCGTTCAAGACGCTGCCGTCGGATTGACGCTGCCCTACGAGCGCGCCCTGCTCAATGCGGTCACACTCAGCGACGCCAAAGAGTCGGGACACCCGGTCACCACGAACGAGGTCTACGTCACCCCTCGCTATTTCGAGACCTTGCAGATTCCCGTGCTGGCGGGCCGAACCTTCACTGATGCGGACAATGCTGATGCGCAGCCTGTGGTCGTGGTCAACCAGTCATTCGCGCGCAAGTTCCTCCATCAGGACGATGCCGTTGGACGATATCTCAACACGAACGTCCTGATCGTCGGCGTCGTCGCCGACACGGTGCTGTCCTCCGCAGCCGGGTTGAATGCGGGAATGGCCCCGTTGACGCGGGAGGAAACCATTTACGTCCCTGCTGCCCAGGTTGATGCCAGCGTGCTCGCGCTCGTACACGGTTTCTTTCAACCGAGCTGGATTGTCCGCAGTGTCCGTCCGTCAGGTGTGCCCGCCCAGGTGCAGCGTGCCCTGGCGAGCGCCGATCCCGAGCTTCCGGTCTCGGGTTTCTACGAGATGGACGACCTGATGGCGGCGACCCTCGCCACACAACGGATCGCGGTCGCGATCCTGGCGGGGATTTCATCGCTCGCCCTCTTGCTGAGCGCGGTCGGTATCTTCGCGCTGGTGGCGAACATCGTCGCGCAGAGGACGCGAGAGATCGGCATCCGCATGGCGCTGGGCTCGACGATCGGAGAGACGATGATCCAGGTCGGAAGGGCGGGAATTGGCGCGTCGGCATCGGGCCTGGCACTGGGCCTGATCCTCTGTGCCGGCGCGCTTCCGCCGATGCGCAGTGTTCTCTTTGGCGTGGGCGTCTACGATGCACCCACCCTGCTGACGGTGGTCCTGACGCTCGGTGCAGTCACGCTCCTGGCCACCACGCCTATCCTGAAAGTCGCACGTATCGACCCGGCCAGGACACTCCGCGAAGAGTAGAGGGACGTTTTTCGAGACAGTTGGCAGTCACGCAGTTCGCACGATCGCCGAGCCATCATTCGCGAAGGGACATCGCCGGATCGATGTGGGCGGCCCGGCGCGCGGGAATCCACGAAGCACACGCTGCGACGATCGCGAGTACCGAGATCGCCAGCGTCAGCGCCCGTGGGTCGCCAGGCGAGATCTCGAAAAGCATCGCCGAGAGCACTCGGCGTGTCGGCCAGAAAATGACCAGGCCGATGAGCGCGCCGGCGGTGACGCTGCCCAGACAACGCCGCGCGACCGCAGTCACCACGGCAGCGCGGTTGGCGCCAAGTGCGATGCGGAGACCGATTTCCCGGCGGCGCTGCTGGACGACGGACGCGATCACGCCGTAGATGCCGACGCCGGCCAGCAGAACGGCGAAGCCCGCGAAGGCGCTCACGAGCAGCGTTCGGAACCGCGGCTCGGCGACGGAGCGGCTCATCACGGCCGACAATGGCTCGACGGATGGCGCGAGCTGCGACTCTTCGGCGACCACGACGCTGCGCAGCGTGTTCACCAGCTCGCGCGACGTTCCGCGGACGAGAAGGAGGGGCGTGCCGTCCGTGTCGGCCCGGCGCGGCAGGAGAACGGTCGGTTTCGGCGCGCGGTTGAGGCCGAGCTCGCGGATGTCCGCGGTGACGCCGATCACGCGTGTCGGATACGCGAGGCGCGGGTTGATCCAGCGATCCCTGAAGTGGCCGATTTGTATCTCGCGATCGAGCGGCGACGCGTCCTTCCAGAAGTGGCGCGCGAAGGCCTCGTTGACGATCGCCACAGGCTCCGTGCGGGACACGTCGGCGTCGCCAAAATCACGGCCGCCGCGAAGCGGGACGCCGAGCGTGGCGAGATACCCCGGCGAGACGATCCGCAGCTCCACTGCGCCGATGGCGAGCTCGGGATGGTCCGCGACGTCGACCGGAAAATTTAGGCCGCGTTCAAACGGCAGGCTCGGGGCGACGGCCGCCTGCTCCACGCCGGGGAGCGCGCGGATACGCTCGAGCAGACGGCTGATCAGGCGATCGCGCCGCGCGGAATCGTACTCGGGAGGCAGCCGTCCGAGTCGCACGGCGACGACGCGGTTCGGGTCGAAGCCGGCGTCCACCGCGACGAGACGCGCAAAGCTCGCGCCCAACAACGCCGCGCCGCAGAGCAGCACGACGGCTACCGCCGTCTCCAGCAGCACGAACGCGTCGCGCATGCGCGTGTGTCCCGACGTGGCGCCGCGCGTCCCGCCGAGCAGCGCCGCGTGCAGGCGCGCGCCCAACGCGGGGCCCGCCGCAATCAGTCCGAAGACGACTCCGGTGATGACGGAGACGCCGATCGCGAAGCCGAGCACACGGAGGTCGAGCCCGGTGTCGGTGCCGGGGGGCAGCGCGTTCGGCGACACCGCGAGAAACGCGCGAACGGCGCTGAGCGCGAGCGCAAGCCCCAGGGCCGCCGCGATCAGCGACAGCATCAGCCCCTCGGTGAGCAGCTGCTGAAGGATGCGACGCGGGGTCGCCCCGAGGGACGCGCGAACCGCAATCTCGTGCTGGCGTGCAGACGCGCGGACGAGCAGCAGCATGGCGGTATTCGCGCAGCCGACCAGAAGCACGAGGAACACCGCGCCGAACAGCACCCACAGCGCCTGACGCCGCGAGCTTTCCACGAACACTTCACTGTGCGTAAAGAGCCGGAAACCATCACCGGCCGCGGCGAGCGGCGGGTACGCCGATCGAAACGCGTCGCTGAGCGCGCGAACGTCGTCGGTGCGCTGCTCTTGCGTCAACCCGGAGCGCAGCCGCCCGATCGCCTCGGTGTTATGCCCCTCGTCGGCCGGATTGACAGTGATCACCAGAGGCGCCAGGTAGCCGACATTGCCCGGCGCCGGCGGAAACCGGAACTCGCGCGGGAGCACGCCGACGACGGTGTGCGGCTTGCCCCCGAGCCGGATCTGCCGGCCGAGAATGGCGCGATCGGCGGCAAAGCGAGTACGCCAGAGATCGTCTGCGAGCATCACGACGGGCTCCCCGCCCTGGAGCTCGCGCGCGTCGAAAAACCGGCCGAGTCGCGGCATGAATCCGACGGTGCCGAGAAAGTCGCCGGCGACGCGCAGACCGCGAACAGGTTGCGCCGCCGATTCATCACCGACGAAGGCTTCTTCGGTCCGATATGTCGCCAGCGCCTCGAGACTGCGCCCGTGCTCGCGTACGAACTCGTACTGGAAAGCCGACAGCGCCGGAATATCGCCACCTTTCGCCCAGGTCCACCCGACGTAGACGAAGTCGTCAGGCTCGGGGATCGGGAGCGGTCGCAGCAACACGGCATTCACGACGGTGAACATCGCCGTGCTGGCACCGATTCCGAGCGCCACGGTGACGATCGCGGCGACGGTGAACGCCGGCGCGCGTCGCATGCTGCGCAGCGCAAACCGGACGTCGGCGGCGACATTCTCCGCGGTCCGGGCGCGATACGCCTCGCGTCCCGACTCCTTGAACTGTTCCCTGCTCCCGAAGGCGAGCTGCGCCTCGCGCTTCGCCATCTCGGGGCGCATTCCGCGCTCGGCGTTGCGCTGGGCGGCCATGTCGAGATGGAATTGCATCTCGCGATCCATCTCGCGTTCGAGCGCCTCGCGGCGGATGGTGCCGCGGAACCGCGCCCACCGCTCGCGGAGCGTCACGCGTGCGCTCCGCCGAGGATGAGATTCACCCCGCGCGAGAGCTTCTCCCACTGAGCCCGCGCCGCCGCCAGTTGCTTCCGTCCGGCGCGCGTGATCGTGTAGAAGCGCGCCTGCCGATTGTTGTCCGATGTCTTCCACTCCGACGAGATCCAACCGCGCGCCACGAGACGATAGAGAGTCGGGTAGAGCGAGCCTTGATTGACGCTGAGCAGCTGGTCGGAGCGGCGCTCGATGAGCTCAGTGATGCCCCACCCATGCATAGAGCGCTGCTGCAGCACCTCGAGCACGATCATGTCGAGCGTGCCCTTGATGACTTCCCCGCCGCGTTCGTCGGACATCGGCCTCGCTTCCTTTCGATTCGCCTAAGGTAGGAGGATTCCTTTCGGTTTGTCAAGGAAGCCGCTGAGGAGTGGCGAGCCGATTTCACGAATGGAACCGCTCGACGAATGGTTGCGCCAGGTTGAGGGGCGGCGACGCGTCGTGAGATTACAGCTGTCAAGAAAACCGAGAAGACGCCAGCGAGCGAGATCGTCCTGGCACTGCAACGCGCAAAGGAAGTGACGCCATGACGAAGATCAGTGATCTTCATCGCCGTTGGAGCAAGGACGCCGACTACAAGGAAGAGTACGACGCGCTCGGTCAAGAGTTCGACCTCGCGCGGGCACTGATCGAGGCGCGGACGGCCGCTGGCCTGTCGCAGTCGCAGCTCGCTCGACGCATGAAGACCTCGCAGTCCTACATCGCGCGGATTGAGGGTGGAACAGTGCGTCCATCGACGGACACGCTCGAACGCTTCGCGCGGGCGACGCGCACGCGGCTTCGAATCGTCTTCCAACCGCAGTCGGCGCGGTGACTCCTAGATACTCAATCGTCGATGCGGGTGATCGTTCCACCGACACTTGGAACCGTGGCAGCGGGCCGACGGGCCGACCTCGTGTTATCGCATGCGAACCCGCTCGACTCGCGGCCAAGATAACGCGCCGGATTGACCGTGGCCGTCTGCAGCGCTGGCCGGGCGATGATTTGTTGATCGTGTTGGACGAGCGAAGTGGTGAGGTCGAACGACAAGATCGCTATTGCTGCGCGGCAGCCTTCACCCGCGCGAGCAGCTGATCGAGCGCGGTTCTGTCGAAGAAACGTCCCGCAGTGATCACGGCGCGGATGCGGCGCACGGTGCTTCTATCCATTCACTGTTTCGATCGCGGAATCCCCCGCCGCTGGCAGCGCTGCAGACGGCCACGGTCAATCCGGCGCGTTATCTTGGCCGCGAGTCGACACTTGGAACCGTGGCAGCGGGCCGACGGGCCGACCTCGTGTTATCGCATGCGAACCCGCTCGA
>Ga0070673_100001103_pt1 | contig 15474 bp, 16 predicted proteins | sample KBSM23metaG_FD_65342 | JGI IMG/M metagenome (GOLD analysis project Ga0070673, IMG submission 65342) | Miscanthus rhizosphere microbial communities from Kellogg Biological Station, Michigan, USA - KBS M2-3 metaG | ecosystem: Host-associated > Plants > Roots > Rhizosphere > Soil ... | reverse complement strand
GCGCCTGGCGCGGCTCGTCGGCAAGGCGCGCGCGATCGAGCTGATGGCGACCGGACGCCTGATGACGATGGACGAGGCGCTGCCGCTCGGCATCGTCACCGAAGTGTGGGGGGACGAGGAACTGCAGGGGCGCTCGTTCAACGACGCGGTGCTCGACTACGCGCGGCAGTTCACGCCGCCCGGCAAGGCCAGCCGCGCGGTGGGGCGGATGAAGCGGGCCGTGCAGTCCGGCGCCGAGGCGGGGATGCTCGAGGGGCTCTCCATCGAGCGGGAGCTGCAGCAGTTGTTGTTCCAGAGCGACGATGCCAGGGAAGGCATTGCCGCCAACCTGGAGAAACGAAAGCCCCAATTCCAGGGAAAATAGGGCCAGGGCATAAAGCGCTGTGCGTCAGCCCTTCATGGGCTGACCGGGATGACAATGACCACAACCGCAGTCGAACAGAAGAAGCTCCTGATCAACAACGAGTGGCGCGACGCCTCGGGCGGCAAGACCATGGAGGTCGTCAACCCGGCGACCGAAGAGGTCTGCGCCACGGTGGCATCGGCGACCAAAGACGACGTGGAGACCGCGGTGCAGGCGGCGCGTGCGGCGCTGAACGGCCCGTGGGGCAAGATGTCGGCGCGGGAGCGCGGACGCCTCGTCAGCCGGATGGCCGATCGCCTGATGGAGCGCGCCGACGAGGTCTCGCGCCTCGAGACGCTGCACAACGGCAAGCCGATCTTCGAGTCGCGCCAGATCGAGATTCCCGCCGCCGCCGAGTGCTTCGAGTACTACGCCGGATGGGCCGACAAGGTGATGGGGGAGACGATCCCGGTCAAGGGGAACTATCTCACCTACACGCTGCGCGAGCCGCTCGGCGTCGTCGCGGCGATCGTGCCGTGGAACTTTCCGCTGCTGCTCGCGGCGTGGAAGGTGGCGCCGGCGCTGGCCTGCGGCAACGTCGTCATCCTGAAGCCGGCCAGCCAGACGCCGCTGACCGCGATCGCGCTCGGCGAGATCGCGGTGGAAGTCGGGCTGCCGCCCGGCGTGCTCAACGTGATCACCGGCCCCGGCTCGAGTGTCGGGCAGGCGATCGTCGAGCATCCCGGCATCGACAAGATTGCGTTCACCGGCGACACCAGCACCGGCAAGGGGATCATGCGGGCCGCCGCCGACACGCTCAAGAAGATCACGCTCGAGCTCGGCGGCAAGTCGCCGAACATCGTCCTGGCGGACGCCGACGTCGACGCGGCGCTGCGCGGCGCCACCACGGGCATCTTCTACGGCAAGGGGGAAGTCTGCGCCGCGGGATCGCGCCTGCTGGTCGACCGATCGATCAAGGACGAGTTCATGGAGAAGCTGGCGGCGCGGGCGAAGAAAATGGTCGCCGGCGATCCGCTGGACCCGAAGACGCGGTACGGCGCGCTCGCCTCGAAGAAGCAGCTCGAGACCGTGCAGCGCTACGTGGACGTCGCCAAGAAGGAAGGGGCCTCGCTCGTCGCCGGAGGCGGCCGCGCCGACATCGGCACCGGCAAGGGGTATTTCTTCCAGCCGACGGTGTTCGACAAGGTGACACCCGAGATGACGATCGCGCGCGAGGAGATCTTCGGGCCGGTGCTGGCGACGATCGAGTTCGCGGATCTCGACGAAGCGATCGCGCGCGCCAACGACTCGCAGTACGGCCTGGCCGCCGCGGTGTGGACGCGCGACGTGAAGAAGGCGCACTACGTCGCCCGCAAGCTGCAGGCCGGCACCGTCTGGATCAACACCTACAACGTCTACGACACCGCGGCGCCGTTCGGCGGCTACAAGGCGAGCGGCTTCGGCCGCGAGATGAGCTCACACGCACTCGAGCACTACACGCAGGTCAAGAGCGTGTGGGTCGACCTGAATATGTAGGCGAGCCGTGTCGGTGCTAGGGTGCTAAGGGTGCCAGGGTGCTAAAGGTGCCGGTGCTAAAGGTGCTCATGGTGCTAAAGGTGCTGAAGGTGCTCATGGTGCCAGGGTGCTGAGATGCTGCGCCGTAGCACCTGATGCACCCTTAGCACCGGATGCACCCTTAGCACCCGATGCACCCTTAGCACCTTAGCACCGACAGCGTCAGTCTCCTTGTCACCAGCACCTTTAGCACCTGCCTGCACCTGTAGCACCCTAGCACCGACATGCTTTCAGTAACCGACGCACATATCCACATCCAGCCTTTCCACCAGATGCCGCGGGACATCGCGGCGACGTTCTGGAAAGGGAAGCCGAACCGGGCGGAGCTCGAGGCCTACGCCGCCGATCCCCGTGCGCTGCTGGCGCGGATGGACGCCGACGGCATCGCGCGCGTCGGCCTGATCAACTACGTCAGCCCCGATCTCATGGGGTTCACCGACGAGGCGAACCCGTGGATGATTCGCTACGCGTCGGCCGACCCCTCGCGCCTGCTGGCGTTCGGATCGGTCAACCCGCGCTTCAGCAAGGACGTCGCGGGAGACACCGCGCGGGTGATCGAGCAGGGGGCGCGCGCGCTCAAGGTGCACCCGCCGCACCAGCTGTTCCGCGCCAACGCCTACCAGGACACGTTGCCCGCGCTGGCGGACCTCTACCGCGTCGCGGAGCACGCGGGCATTCCCGTGACGATTCACACGGGCACGTCGGTCTTCCCCGGCGCGCGCAGCCGCTTCGGGGATCCCATGGACGTGGACGACGTGGCGATCGACTTCCCGAAGCTGACCATCCTGCTGGCGCACGGCGGCCGGCCGCTGTGGATGGAGGCGGCGTTTTTTCTGGTCCGCCGCCACCCCAACGTCCATCTCGAGGTGTCGGGTATTCCGCCGTCGAAGCTCCTGGAGTATTTTCCTCGTCTGGACGAGATCGCGGACAAGACGGTCTGGGGGACCGACTGGCCCAGCCCCGGCATCAAGTCGATGCGCGCGAATCTCGATGCGTTTCTCGCGCTGCCGCTGGCCGACGAGGCCAAACGCCGGATCGTCCACGGCAACGCTGCGAGGATTTGGCCATGAAGACCACCGAACTGGCCGGCGGGATCGACGTCGAGCGCTGGCGTCGGGAGTTCCCGATCGTCGAGACCTGTACCTACCTGGTCAGCCACTCGCTCGGCGCGATGCCGCGCAAGGCGGCCGACTACCTGCAGGAGTTCGCCGACACCTGGGGCTCGCGCGGGGTGCGCGCGTGGTACGAGGGCTGGTGGGAGATCGGGCGCGAGACCGGCAACCTGCTGGCGCCCGTTCTCGGCGTCGAGAAGAACGCCATCTCGATGCACCAGAACGTCACCGTCGCGCAGGCGGTGATTGCCTCGTGCTTCTCCTACGAGCACCCGCGCCACAAGATCGTGATGACCGATCTCGAGTTCCCGTCGAACCACTACCTGTTCGAGGGGTTCCGCCGCTACGGCGCCGAGATCGTCTACGTCCCATCGGGCGATCCCATCCGCATCGATCTGCAGCGGCTGCTCGACGCCATCGACGAGCGCACGGTGCTGGTGCCGCTGTCCTACGTGCTGTTCAAGAGCGCCGCGATCACCGACGTCCGCGCCGTCATCGACAAGGCGCATCACGTCGGCGCGCACGTCATCCTCGACGTCTACCAGGGGGCGGGCGCCGTGCCGATCGACCTCAACGGCTGGGACGCCGACTTTGCCGTCGGCGGGTCGGTGAAGTGGCTCTGCGGCGGGCCCGGCGCCGGCTATCTCTACGTGCGCCCCGACCTGGCGCGGATGCTCAAGCCGTCGTTCGTGGGATGGGCGGCGCACGAGGAGCCGTTCGCCTTCGCGACCGGCGCGGTCCGCCATGCCGGCAGCCCGGAGCGGTTCCAGAGCGGCACGCCGAACGTGCCGTCGCTCTACTCGGCGCGCGCCGGCTACGAGATCGTCGGCGCGATCGGCGTCCCCGCGATCCGCGAGCGCTCGCTGGCGCTGACGCGGCGCATCATCGCCGCGGCGCAGGCCGCCGGCTACCGCCTGAACACGCCGCTCGACGATCGCGAGCGCGGCGGCTCGGTGATCATCGACGTCCCCAACAGCGCCGCCGTCGCCGACGAGCTGATCAAGCGCGGCGTGATCATCGATCATCGTCCCGGCGCCGGCATCCGCATGGCGCCGCACTTCTACAACACCGAACAGGAGATCGATCACGCGATGACGACGCTCGCGGAGATCGTTGCCGCTTCCGCCTAAGGGCGGTGACTTCCGCCTGAAGGCGGAAGCCACGGGTATCGCGAAGAGGGTTATGTGGCTTCCGCCTTCAGGCGGAAGAAGTTGTGGCTTCCGCCTTCAGGCGGAAGGACAAGTGAGCGTTGATGGAAATACGGAGAGTTGCAGTACTCGGCGCGGGGACGATGGGGCATGGGATCGCGCACGCGGCGATCGCCGCCGGCTACGACACGAGGATGTACGACGTGTCGGATGCGGCCGTGGCCAAGGGGCGCGGCGCGATCGAGCAGATCGTGAAGAAGGGCGTCGAGCTCGGCAAGGTCGCCGCCGGCGACGCCGACGCCATGTTGAAGCGCCTCCGGCCGACGAGCCGTCTCGAGGACGCGCTCGCGGACGCGCCGTTCGTCATCGAAGCCGCACCCGAGCGGATCGACCTGAAGCTGGCGCTCTTCGCCGACATCGAGCGGCTGGCGCCGGCGGACGCGGTGATCGCCTCCAACACCTCCGCGCTCAGCATCACGGAGCTCGCCGGCTCGTTGAAGGCGCCGGCGCGCGTCGCCGGGATGCATTTCTTCAATCCCGTGCACAAGATGAAGCTGATCGAGATCGTGCGCGCGCTGGAGAGCTCTGCCGCGACGCTCGAGGCGATCGAAGCGGTCTCGCGCCGGATGGGGAAGGAGACGGTCCTCGTCAGGGAGTCGCCCGGCTTCATCACCACGCGCGTCAACGCCAGCATCGGCAACGAGGCGTTCTACATGCTGATGGAAGGGGTCGCCTCGGCGCGCGACATCGACAAGGCGCTCAAGCTCGGGCTCAATCACCCGATGGGCCCCTTCGAGCTGGTCGATCTCGTCGGCCTGGACACCCGCCTCAGCATCCTCGAGTACCTGCACCGCTCGATGGGGGAGAAATACCGCCCGTGCCCGCTGCTGGCGCAGTACGTGAAAGCCGGCCGCCTCGGCCGCAAGGTGGGCCGCGGCGTCTACGATTACTGAGAGGCGCGAGGCGCGAGGCGCGGGGTGCGAGGTGCGGGGTGCGAGGTGCGGGAGCGAGGCGCGGGGCCCCGTCGATGCCATAATCGCCCGGTGAGCAAGGTACGGCTCGCTTTCGTCGGATTGCTGCTGACGGCATGCGGCGGCGGTTCGCCTTCGTCGCCTTCGGCGGACGCCTCGGCGACCATTACCATCACTTCGGCGGGCGTCAGCGCCACGCAGCTCACCGTCTCGGCAGGCTCACGCGTCACGTTCGTGAACAACGACACGCGGTCGCACAACATGACGTCGGATCCGCATCCCGAGCACAACGACTGCCCGGAGATCAACACCGTCGGGCTGCTGCAGCCCGGCGAACGGCGCGAAACCGGGAACCTGGTGACTGTCCGGACCTGCGGCTTCCACGATCACGACGATCCCCCACCCGGCGGGAATCGGTGGACCGGCCGCATCACGATCCGATGACCGAGGAGGACACGGTTGGTTCGAACGGATGTCTCTGAGTCGATTGCCACACTGATCATCGATCGACCCGAGGTCAGGAACGCGCTCGACCTGGACACGGTCGCCGCGGTGCGCGAGGCTCTCGGGCGGCTCGAGACGGACGCCTCGGTCGGCGTGGTGATCATCACAGGGGCAGGCGAGTCTGCGTTCGTGTCAGGCGCCGACATCAACGACATCCGCGAGCGCGGACGTGACGAAGGGCTGGCGGCCATCAACTCGTCGTTGTTCGCGGAGATTGAGCGCTTTCCGCGCCCGACGATCGCGGCGGTCAACGGCTATGCGTTCGGCGGCGGGTGCGAGCTGGCGCTCGCGTGCGACATCCGGATTGCTTCCGACACGGCGAAGTTTGGACAGCCGGAACTTGGACTCGGGATCATTCCGGGAGCGGGTGCCACTCAGCGCCTGCCGCGTCTCGTCGGCATGGGCCGGGCCAAGTACATGATTCTGACCGGGGACGTCATCGACGCCAAGCAGGCGCTCGAGATCGGACTGGTGAGCGCGATCGCGCCGGCTGGACAGCTGCAGCTTCGCGCCCGCGAGCTGGCGAAGAAGATCCTCCGCCAGGGGCCGCTCGCCGCGCGCCTCGCCAAGATCGCGCTCAACGCCTCAGCGCGTGTCGATATGGACTCGGGGCTGCTGATCGAGACGCTGGCCCAGGCGCTTTGCTACAGCTCGGAAGACAAGCGTGAAGGGACGACCGCTTTTCTCGAGAAACGCAAGGCGAAATTCACCGGCAAGTAACCCACTCGCTCACCGCACCCCGCACCCCGCACCTCGCGCCTCGCGTCCCGCGCCTCCCGCCTCGCGCTACTGCACGACGATCGACCCGAGGAACGCGCCGTTCGAGGCGTCCAGGTGATCGTGGAACCCGCACGTCCCCGCGTTGGCGAAGTTGTGCGTCACCTTCGTCTGGCCGGCGGCGATGGTGCCGAGGCCCGCCTCCATCGACGGACAGGAGCCGTGCTGCGGATGCGGGTCGGAGGCCATCTCGTGCGACCGGTTGTCGTTGTTGATGAACGTGACGGTCTGCCCGACGGCGATCGTCACCGTGCGCGGGCTGGCGCCCGCTGACGTCAGGGTAATCGTCGCGCCGTTGGGGCCCCCGGTGCCGCCGTCACGCACGATAACGGTCACGCCGCCGCTCGGCGAGGTGCTCGACCCGCCGCACGAGGCGAGGACGAGCGCCGCGACCACGGAGCAGCCGGCTGCGAGTCTCTTGGACATGGTCTAGAAGAACTTCCTGCAGATGTTGAAACCGATGAACCACTGATCTTTGGCGATGCCGCCGAGCGCGACCTGCCCGAGCGTGGTCGCCAGGCCGTTCGAGAAATTCAGCTGGAACAGGTGCCCGCCGGCGCGGGCCTCGATGCCGAAGCTGCCTTGCGGGACGCCCGGCGTATAGCCGGCGAGCCGCGGCGTGACCTCGCCGACGATGTAGAGGGCGGGACGGATGCGGAGGCGGCCGCCGAGACCGAGCATCATGGTGTTGTTGTCGGCGGCGTCCGGCGGCTCGGCCGAGTTCGTGTTGAAGATGTAGATCGGCTCGGCGTAGAGCGCCGCGACTTTCGCGACCTTCCTGCTGACGAGGATGCCCACCGCCGACCGGTAGTGATCGCGGAGGTTGTTGCCGCCTTCGAGCGTCGCGATCACGTCGATGCCGAGCGGATGGCCGTCAGGCTTCTCCTGCCACACGCTCTGCTGCCCGAAAATCTCGATGTCGCGATTGCTCGTGCGGTAGACGCCGACCTGCGTGCCCCGCATCAGGCCGTAGCGCAACTCGAGCCCGATCTGCGCGCCCGAATCGAATCCGAAGAAATCGCTCGCGAGATCGCCGAAGTCGCCGCGCCCGAGGTTGCGATTGAAGCGGTGGGTGACGCGGAACGCCATGCGGTTCTGCGGCAGGCGCAGGGTCGTCGGCAGCGCCGCCAGGTTGAAATCGGGCTGCAGCGGGTCGAGACGGGTGTCAGGATCGGACGCCGGCGGCTGGGTCGTAGCGGTTGACCCCGAAGACGACGTCTGTGCCGATGCGAACGCGGGAGTGAGAATGAGTGCGAAGACAAGACACGCACCGGAGATGACGGATGTACGGATCTTCATCGAGGTCCGGTAAGGCAAACGGGATGCCCGCAAATGTCGCGGTGGCGGGTGAATTCCCCGTATGGGATGGTTACGCAGCCGGTAATTTATTACGCTGCGCGAAACTACTCGATCCGGTGTTTGGCGAGGTAATAGCTGAGGGCCCGCTGGCTGATCCCCATCAACTCCGCGGCGTCCTTCTTGACGCCGTTGGCCTGCTCCAGCGCGCGCCGCACCGTCTCGCGCTCGGCCCAATCGAGGTTCTGGCGCAGCGTCATCGACGGCAGCCCTGACGGCGGGGCCGAAGGTACGCCGAGCAGCCGCACCACGTCGGGCACGATCACCGCGCCGGGGGAGAGGACGACGGCGCGCTCGACGGTGTTTTCGAGCTCGCGCACGTTGCCCGGCCAGTCGGCCGAGACCAGCGCGTCGAGCACGCCCGGCTCGATGGCGTCGATGCGCTTGCCGGCGCGCTGCGCGTGCTTGCGCACGAAATGATCGACCAGCAGCGGAATGTCGTCGCGGCGCTCGCGCAGCGGCGGGATGTGGATCGGGATCACGTTGAGGCGGTAGTAGAGATCCTCCTGGAACTTCCCCTCGCTGACCATCTGGCGGATGTCGCGGTTGGTGGCGGCGATGACGCGGACGTCCACCTTCTGGCTGCGCTCCGAGCCGAGCGGCTCGAACTCGCGCTCCTGCAGCACGCGCAGCAGCTTCGACTGCAGCGACGCCTGCATCGTCCCGATCTCGTCGAGGAAGATCGAGCCGCCGTCGGCCAGCGCGAACTTTCCCTTCTTGTTGGTCAGCGCGCCGGTGAAGGCGCCGCGCATGTGGCCGAACAGCTCCGATTCCAGCAGGTTCTCGGGGATCGCGGCGCAGTTCACCTTCACCAGCGGCATCTCGCGCTGCAGGCTGTGAAAGTGGATGGCCCGCGCCACCATCTCCTTGCCGGTGCCGGTCTCGCCGGTGATGAGCACGGTGCTCTTCGACTTGGCCACCATCTCGGCGGTGCGGATCACTTCCTGGATGCGCTTGCTGCGGCCGACGATGCCGTACTGGTTGAACTCCTCGTCGCGCTCGCTGAGCAGGTAGCCGTGCTGCGTGCGCAGCCGCTGGTGATCGAGCGCGCGGTTGACCACCACCAGCAGCTCGTCGATCTCGAACGGCTTCTGCAGGTAGTCGAGCGCCCCGAGCTTCATCGCTTCGATGGCGCTCTCGACCGTGGCGTGCGCCGTCATCAGCAGGATCTGCGGCCGGTCGCCCGACGGCGTGGTCGTCGCCAGCTCGCGGATCAGGTCGAGGCCGGTCAGCTCCGGCATCAGGTTGTCGACGAGCAGCACGTCGAACGATCCGCGCGTCAGCAGCCGCTGCGCCTCGCGCGGGTTGCCGACGGCGACCACCTCGTGCCCGTCCTCGCGCAGCGCCTGCGCCAGGGCGTGCCGGATCTTGGCTTCGTCGTCGACGAGAAGAATGGTGCCTGTGGTTTTGGTCATGCGGTCGGCGCGTCAAGGGGGAGCTCGATCCGCACTTCGGTGCCCCGTTCGCGCTCGCTGGCGACGGAGATGCGGCCCCCGAGTCCCTCGATGATGTTGCGCGAGATCGCAAGACCGATGCCGGTACCCGTCCGGCGCGTGGTGAAGTAGGGCTCGAACACCCGCGGCAGATCTTCGGGCGCGATGCCGCTGCCGCGATCCGCCACGGTGATGGCGACGTGCCGGGAGTCGAGCCGTGCCGTCCGGAGCCGGACGAAGCCGTCCGGCGCTTCGGCGCCGTCGTTCACGGCGTGGATGGCGTTGCCGATGATGTTGACCAGGGCCTGGCGCAGCCGCTCGGCGTCGGTGGTGACCGGTGGGATGGCCGGGTCGAGGTCCAGGCGGATCCCGGCCCCCTGGTCCTCGGCGCCGGCCGCCCTGACCGCGTCGCGCGCCAGCGCGTTGAGGTCCGCCTCGGCGATCTCGAACTTGATCGGCCGCGCGAAGTCGAGCACCTCGCTGACGATGCGATTGAGGCGGGTGACTTCCTCGTCGATGTCCTTCGTCGCGGCGGCGACCCGCGCCGGGTCGTGCTCCTGGCGGCGCAGGGCGCGGAGCGACGCCTTGATGATCATCAGGGGGTTGCGGATCTCGTGGGCGATGACCGTCGACAGCCGCCCGAGCGACGACAGCCGCTCGCGCTGGCCCGCCTCGTGCTGGAAGCGCTGCATCGCGTCGGCCATCGAGTTGAAGGTCGTGGCCAGGATCTGCGCGTCCTCGTCCTGCCAGCGCTCGGCCGGCATCGGGATCCGGCGCGAGAGATCGCCGCTTCTCGTCATCTCGCGCATCGTCGAGGTGATGGCCTCGATCGGGCGGCTGACCGTGCGCGCGACGGCGTAGCTGATCAGCGTCGCGAGCAGGAGCGCGACGACGGCGGCGGCCGCCAGGCTGCGATGCAGCTGGTTCAGGAAGGCGAGCCGCTCGGTCTTCGAGCGGAGCACGATGCCCATCGGCTGCCCGCTCTCGCCGGCCGCCAGGGGACTGGCATAGGCCAGATAGTCCTGGTCGCCGATGGTGACGCGCGTCGTGACCCGCGGCCCGTCGAGCAGCGGCGCCAGCGCCGGCCACGTTTCCGGCGGCAGCGTGGCGGCGCGAATCATGCCGGCGACGCCGAAAGCGAACTCGCTGTTGGTCACTTTCTTGAAGTGCGTCGCCTGCTGCGCGTCCAGGCTGGCGCCGATGATCAGCGTGCCGAGCACTTCCTGGTCCAGCCGGATCGGCACCGAGGTGATGAGCGCGACGCCGTGATCTTCCGGCCAGAAGGTGTTGCGCTGCCCGGCCGGAGAGTCCCCGAGGTTCGTCGCGGCCAGCAGCGCCGCGTCGGGCACCTGGCTCGTGCCGACGCGCGCGAGGATCACCCCGCGGCGATCCGCGATCGCGAAGAGATCCGTCCCGGGAAGCAGCTGCTTGTAGTCCTCGGCGATCGGCTTCATCGTCGCCGGATCCTGGCTGTCGACCGCGCCCTTGAGCCTCGGCAGATCGGCGATCAGGTGCGCCTCGCGCACGAAATTGTCGAACAGGAGCGTGCGGTACTCGTCGACCAGCGCCACCGCCTCGTCGATGCCGCGCTGCAGCTCGTCCTCGGCCTGCCGCGTGACCGCACGGTTGACGATGTAGACGGCGGTGCCAATCGACAGCACGGCGAGCAGCGCCGTCGCGAAGAAGATCCGGTTGGTCAGCGAGGAGATGACGTTCACTGGATCCTGAAGTCGGCGTCGACCTCGGCGCCGTTGTCACCGATCGTCACGATCCTGGCGGGCAGATCCCCGCGCCCGCTCACCGTTTCGTTCCACACGGTCACCGTGTAGGTGCCGGGGGGCACGTTCTCCAGCCTGTAGCGCCCGTCCTCGTCGGTGACCGCGAAGTAGCGGTGGGCGAACACCAGGATGAACGCGCTCATGTTCGGATGGATGTCGCAGAACACGCGCACGATGCCCGGGCTCTGGAAGCGGATCGACTTGGTGCGCCCCGCCGCGTAGCGGCCGAGGTCGAAGCTGTTGAACTTCGAGAGGGAGAACACGCTGTGGTAGGTGCGATCGTCGTTGGGAAAATCCACCCACGTCCCGGCGGTGATCGCCAGCAGGTGCGGCACGAACTGCTCGTTGCGCTGATCCATCCGCGCGCGCGGCTGCTCCCGCGTCTCGAACGCCGACTGCGGCGCCGATTCGAGGTAGACCACGCTGCGGCGGCGATCGGTGCCCTCGCGGCTCGCCGCCATGCCCAGTCCGCTGGTGTCGGGCCGGGTGTTCGCGGTCCGCTCCGCGCGGACTTCGACGCGGCCGCGAATCGATCCGTTCGCCGCGGACTCGGAGCGCAGCGCCATCGGCCCTCCGATGAAGGCCAGGACGATGAAGACCCAGGGGAGATGTCGCATCAGAACCAGAAGGAGAGCTGGGCGGAGGAATAGAACTTCTTCGTCGCGATGAACTGCACCGGACCCTCGCGCCAGTTGTACTGGAGCACGCCGCGGCCGGTCAGGTGCCGCGTCAGCTTGACGCCGCCGCCCAGCTCGACGCGATTGACCGGCGCGTCCCACGGCGTCCAGGTGCCGGGCGCGGACGCCGGCTGGCTCTTGCCGAGGATGCGGGTGAAGGTCAGGCGGTCGGCGCGTCCGGCGACGTAATAGCGCGCCGAGAGCCGGTAGGTGCCCTCGACGAACCCACCCGTCGCGTGCAGCGGCCGGTCGATCGGCGGGTTGTTGATCTTCGGCAGGTTCCAGCGGCTGTCGATCAGTTCACCGCGGACGATCCAGTAGCCGCGCGAGTACTCCGCGTCCAGGCCGAGCCCCCGCTGCGTGTAATGGTTGTCCTGATTGAGCAGCGCATTGTAGGTGTCGGTGATCTGACGCGTCAGGAACTCCCCCTGCGAGGCGGACGCGGCGAGGACCAGCCCCACCACCGGCGTGAAGGACACGCGCCCCGACCACTGGCGCCCGTCGTTGTCGTCGTCGACGCGCGGATTGGCGAGCGTGCCCGACGTGATCGCCACCGCACCCTGCACGAGCCGGCCGCCGAAGTGCCCCTGCACGCCGGTGTCCCACTGGTAGGCGGTCATCAGCGGGACGCCGGGCTTCTGCGTCTTGTCGCCGACGGGATAGATCGGAGGTCCCACCTGCCAGCCGAGGCCGCGGTAGAAGAGCAGGCCGTCGGCGGAGGCGGGGATGGCGTCGGGCCGCAGCGAGGTCAGGTACTGATACACGAGCGGAACGCCGATCAGCGGATTGTCGGAGGTGCCGTAGCGGCGGACGTAGGCCCCGAAGACCGACGGGATCCGCCCCGCCTGGAAGTCGAGCGGGAGCTTCTTCCACGGCCGGACCCGCGCATACATCGCGTAGGGTGTGACGCGATCGAGATTCTCCGAACGCACCTCCACGAGGAACGCGAACTGGCTGGCCGGCTGCCACATCCCCGAGAGCGACACGCGGAACATGCGCAGCGCGTTGTGCGCGTAGTCGGTGTAGTTGAAGTACGCGGGCTTCTCCCCGTCCGCGCGGTTCGAGTGCGGCTCGTCGTCGTGCGCGCCGAAGGTCGCCGTCACCTCGCCGCCGACCGTGACGCCGCCGCCGAGCGAGACTTGCGCGAACGCCGCGGCCGGAGTGGCCGCGAGCAGCAGCAGGAGCGCGAAGAGGCGTCGCCAGGTGCACATGGGGGTGTTATATAGTTATATCCGTGGCCTACATCATCTGCGAACCGTGCATCGGGACCAAGGACACGGCCTGCGTGGACGTCTGCCCGGTGGACTGCATCCATCCGCGCAAGGACGAACCTGCATTCGCCACCGTCGAGCAGCTCTATATTCACCCGGACGAGTGCATCGACTGCGGCGCCTGCGTGCCGGCATGTCCCGTCGAAGCCATCTTCGCGCTCGACGAGACCCCCGACAAGTGGAAGGCCTTCATCCCGAAAAACGCAGAGTTCTTTCAGAAATAGGGTAACGGGTTTTCAAGGCTCGGGGGGAACCGAATGCGGCTCTACGCGATTATCGCGGCGCTCGGTTCCGTCCTGGCCGTGCCGTTCCTGATCGCGGCCCAGGCGCCGGCCGCACCCGCGGGCGAAATTCCCGCGGAAGTCGAGCTCCAGCTCGGGGATCTGCTCGCAGCGGAAGCCCGTTTCCGCGACGCCGCGGACGCCTATCAGCGGGCCGCGACCGCGGCCGATGCGGCGGTGCGGCGCCGGGCCCGGGCCGGCCTGGCCCTGTCGCTGCTGCGCGTCGGCGACTTCGACGGCGCCCGCAACCAGGCGGAAGCCCTGGTCAAGGAGCCCTCGCCCCAGGCCGCGCTCTACTCGCTTTACGGCGACACGCTGTGGGCGGTGGGCCTGTTCGACGAAGCCGAGCAGGCCTACGACTCGGCGCTGGGGCTCGACGGCGGCGACGCGCGGGCGCACAACGGCCGCGCCCGGTCGCTGCTGGCGCACAGCCGCGCCGACGAGGCGATGGCCGAGGCGGCCGAGGCCGTGAAGCTGGCGCCGCGCGATCCGGAGTTTCACCACACCGCCGGCGTCATCCACGAGCGGCAGCACCGCTACGACGAGGCCGCGGCCGCCTTCGCCAATTACCTCAACCTGCTGCCGGATCGCGATCGCAGCGAGAAGGCGATGTGGACCCGCGCCGAGATCCGCTTCCTGGACTCGTTCAAGGGGCGGACCCCCGTCGAGGTCGTGGGCGGGGAGCGCGCGTGGACCGTGCCCATCCGCATCGCCGGCGACAAGGTGCTGGTCACCGTCAAGGTGAACGGCGGCGGCGCCTCCGAGTTCGTGCTCGACACCGGCGCCGAACAGACGGTGGTGTCGCGCGACATCGCCCGCCGGCGCGGCATCGTCCCCATCACTTACATGCAGTCGGCCGGCGTCGGCGACGTCGGCATGCGCGGGCTGCAGGTCGGCCGCATCGACTCGCTGGAAGTCGGCGCGCTGAAGGTGCGCAACGTGCCGTGCCTGATCAAGAACCCGCCGCTCGGCGAGCTGCCGTCGCGCGAACCCGAGAGCTTCTCGCCCCTCGCGCTCGGCCTCTCGATGCGCGTCGACTACGCGCGCCGCGAGCTGGTGATGGCGCGCGCGCTGCCGGAGACGCGCTACGGCACCGAGCTGCCGCTGCGCCTCTATCGCCTGGCCACCGTCCGCGGCATCGTCAACGGCCGCCCGGCCACGTTCGTCGTCGACACCGGCGGGGAGCTGATCTCGATCAGCGCGGCGACCGCGGGGCAGGTCTCCGTGCCGGGGGCGTTCCGCCGCATTCCACTCAAGGTCTACGGCACCTCGGGATGGGACAAGGACGCGTTCCTGCTGCCGAACGTGGACCTCGAGTTCCAGTCGATCCGCTTCTCGAAGATCCCGGTGGTGGTGCTGAACCTGAACGCGCCGAGCGCGCTCCTCGGCTTTCAGCTCGGCGGCATCGTCGGCCACAAGTTCCTGAGCCGCTACCGCGTCTCGATCGATCTCGTCCGAAGCGTCGTCGGGCTCGATAGCGACTAGCCGCGCGCTTCGAGCGCCCTGCGCGCCTCGAGGCGGGCCGCCCGGCGCTTGTCGGCGTCGGCGGCTTTCTGCTTTTCTTCCGGCGTCTCCAGGATCAACCCGGGAATCGTCAGGCGGCAGCCGTCGCGATCGATGGCGACGAAGGTGAGATAGGCGACGCTGGTCATGCGCCGCAGGCCGGTGAGCGTCTCTTCCGAGAACACCTCGACTTCCACTTCGAGCGACGTCGTCCACGCCGCGGTGACCGACGACTTGAGGATGATCAGATCGCCGACCTTGATCGGATGGAGGAACTGCAGACCGTCAACCGCCGCGGTGACCAGGAGGCTGCGCGTGTGGCGGTGGCAGGCGATGGCGCCGGCGATGTCGATGAGGTGCATCACCGTGCCGCCGAGGATGAACCCGAGCGGGTTGGCGTCGTTCGGCAGCACGACCTGGACCATCTCGGTCGCGGACTCGGTCGCCCGCTTGGCCGCCGCTTCTAATTGTGGCATTTCGCGTCGATGAACGACTTCACCGTGAGCCGCAGCTCCGGCGGCAGCTCTTCGTCACGCAGCGACCGCAGCATGGAGACCGTGGACTCGTAGCTGCGAAGCTGCGCCACGCAGCGCGGGCACCTGGCGAGGTGGGCTTCCAGCTCCGACCGGAGATCCGGCCGGAGCTGTTTTTCCAGGTAGTCGGCGAGGAGCTTTACGACGGATCCGCACCCGCAGCCCATAAGCTCCTGTTCCTTCGTATCCTTCGCCTTCCTTCGTATCCTTTG
>Ga0070673_100001101_pt1 | contig 15481 bp, 14 predicted proteins | sample KBSM23metaG_FD_65342 | JGI IMG/M metagenome (GOLD analysis project Ga0070673, IMG submission 65342) | Miscanthus rhizosphere microbial communities from Kellogg Biological Station, Michigan, USA - KBS M2-3 metaG | ecosystem: Host-associated > Plants > Roots > Rhizosphere > Soil ... | reverse complement strand
CAACCAGGACATGCGCTCCGGGGACTATGACGAGATGAAGACGAAGTTTCGTCCCTCGCACGCCGACTACACCTACAAGGCCAAGTACGGCATCCGGGCCTGGCAGGGCGGCGGGCGCGCCAGCGCGCGCGAGACGATCGGGCGGGTGGCGGCGGGCGTGGTCGCGCGCAAGGTGCTGGCCGGCGTCGACATCGTCGCGTGGGTCGAGCGGGTGGCGGACATCGAGGCGAACGTCGACGCGGCGACCGTCACGCGCGCCGCGGTCGACGCCAACATCGTGCGCTGCCCGGAGGCGGCGACGGCGGAGAAGATGATCGCGCGCATCGACGAGGCGCGAAAGGCCGGCGATTCACTGGGCGGCGTGGTGGCCGCGGTCGCGCGCGGCGTCCCGGTCGGGCTGGGCGAGCCGGTGTTCGACAAGCTGGAGGCCGACCTGGCGAAGGCGATGCTGTCGTTGCCCGCGTCGAAGGGCTTCGAGATCGGCAGCGGGTTCGCGGGCACGCTGCTGACCGGCAGCCAGCACAACGATCCGTTCTACGACGCCGGCGGCCGCGTGCGCACGCGCAGCAACCGGTCGGGCGGCGTCCAGGGCGGCATCTCGAACGGCGAGGACATCTGTATTCGCGTGGCGTTCAAGCCGACCGCGACCATCCTGCGCGAGCAGCAGACGGTCGACGAGGACGGCCACGACACGACCATCAAGGCGCGCGGCCGTCACGATCCGTGCGTGCTGCCGAGGGCGATCCCGATCGTCGAGGCGATGCTGGCGCTGGTGCTCGCCGACCATTCCTTGCGTCAGCGCGCCCAGTGCGGGTAGTCGCTCTGCGCCGCAGGCGCGGTGTGCGACTATTGTTTTTTCTGGTAGCCGCGATCCCGCGCTGCGCGCGGGGGCGGCTGACGCGGCTCGCGGCCGTCCTCGCGATCGTCGTCAGCGCCGGCTGCAAGGGCCGCACCGCCGATCTGCTGGCGCCGCCGCCGGAAGCGGGGATTCCCGCCGCGCCCATCCCGACGGAGGAGCCGCGCCAGGTTCATTTCACGTTCACGGCGCGCGATGCGGTGACGTTCGACTGGCGGGGCGGCGACGCCACCTTGCGTTTCTGGGCGAAGGACATCGCGCCACGGACCGTGGAGGCGCGCCCGCCCGTGCCGACGCCGGTCTCGTCGGCGGGGCCGTGGCAAGAAGCGGTCGCCGATGGGCTGGTTCCGGGGACGACCTACTTTTACGAGGTCGGTCATCCGCTGCGGCCGACCTCGCTGTCGTTCCGGGCGCCGCCGGCGGCCGGCGCCACGGGGTTCAAGTTCGCCGCCGTGGGCGACTTCGGCGCGGCGAGTGGCGGGTCCACGGGCCCGGCCGTGCATCGGGCCATCGCGCTCACCGAGCCGGCCTTCGTGCTGGGCCTGGGCGATCTGACGTACGCCGACGAGCACGCCGCCAGCGACGTCGACCGGCACTTCGACGACGTGATGGCGTGGTCGCGGCGCGCGGCCTACATGCCGGTGTGGGGAAACCACGAATGGGAGGGCAAGGGAGACGACCTGCGCAACTACAAGGGCCGCTTCGCGCTGCCGCACGCGGAGGCGTCGCCGGGCGCGCCCGCGGCGGGGTGCTGCGGCGAGGACTGGTACTGGTTCGATCACGGCGCCGTCCGCTTCATCATCTATCCCGAGCCGTACGCGGCCGAGACGTGGACCGACTGGGCGCGCAAGGTCGAGCCGCTGTTCACGGAGGCGCAGTCCGACGCCAACCTGCGCTTCGTCGTCACCGCCGGCCACCGCGCGGCGTACAGCGCCGGTCACCACGGCGGCAACGCGCAGCTGCGCGCGATCCTCGACGGTTTCGGCAAGCGCTTCGGCAAGTACGTGCTGAACCTGAACGGCCACGGGCACGGCTACGAACGGACCAAGCCGCAGGCGGGCGTCGTCCACGTCACCGCCGGTATCGGCGGCGGCGAGCTGGAACACGCGCCGACGGCGTGCCGCTGGACGGACTGCAAGACGCCCCCGTGGATCGCGTTCCGCGCCATTCACCACGGCTTCGTGAAGGTGACCGTTCGCGAGCCGGGCATCTCGCTGGAGGCGATCTGCGCCGCCCCGTCGCCGAAAGACGACAACGTCCGCTGCACCGACGGCGAGATCATGGACACGACGCTGATCGCGCCGCGCCCGTCGAACCCCGCAGCACGGCCCCGCGTCAGCGCCGCGGGACGGTAAGCAGCGACAGCGCGACGGCGCCGGCCACCAGAGCGGCGAGCACCACCACCCAATCAGATCCGGACCAGCGCGACGAGACGGGGGTGGACGCTGGCCGAACGAGGGGCACAAGATCGGGAAGCTTCAGGACGCCGAGAAAGATGACGGCGAGTGTCACGAGGACCGCGATCTCGCCGACGCCCAAGTTGAACACGCCGCGATCATACCGCTCCGGCCTCGCCGTCGAGCGGCCGAAATGTTCGAACCTCACTAAAGCCGAAACAGTGCCCATTCAAGATGAGGCACCAAGCCGTGGTTAACGGCGACCCATGCCTGCAGCACGACGTTCGTGATGATCACGGCCAGGAGGACGAATGCGGTCGCCGCAAGCAGCGGCTCCGCCGCCGGCCCGCGCGTTTCGTGTGACGTGCGAAGCCGCTTGACGCGATGAACTAGTGCGGAATCAAGATGCCTCCCGTCGGATGTCGCCCGCCGTGAAGACCGCGCTGCTCGCCCTGCCCGTCGCGGCGGCGTTCGCGCTCGCTTCCTGCCATCGGCGGACCGGAGGTCCCGTCGTCACGCTCGCGCACCCGAACGGCCTGGTGCTGAAGATTCCCGAGGTGATCGACGGGCGGGCCTTCGCCTTCGCGCAAACGGCGGCGGGCTTCGCGTACTCCGAGCCGCGCAACGGGCGAACGCCGACGACCGGGTCGGTGTCGTTTACCCCTGGCGTCACACCGCCGGCCGGCGACTGGCCGAAGACCTGGACAATCCGCGGACGGACGATCCACCACGCGGTCGTGGAGCACGAAGGCGGTTCGGGCGGAACGGAGTACGAGCTGCGCGGCTGGGAGACGGCGCGCCGCGGACACATCGCGTACGTCGAGCGCCAGCAGACGGAGTGGGGACCGGATTGGAACGTCGTCAGGGCGATCATCGAAGCGACCAGCCCGCCGCCGTGACTTGACATGGCTGGATCTTTTGTCTGGGGCGATTACGTTGGATCTCCACGGCGCGCCGGGCGCTGATAGGCTTCGCGCCGCTGCATGTCGGAACCCGCCCCCGCCCCCACTTCGATCACCAGCCTGCCCAACCTGCTCAGCCTGTCGCGGCTGCCGCTGGGCGGCGTGTTCTGGGTCGCGCTCGGCCCGACGCCGACGATGACGCACGCGGTGCTGGCCGTGGGCGTGATGGCGCTGGCCGCCGCGACGGACGTGCTGGACGGGACCATCGCTCGCCGGCGCGGGATCTCGATGGCGGGCATGGGGTCGTGGCTGGATCCGATCTGCGACAAGCTGTTCGTGGGCGCGGTGCTGGCGGCGCTGCATTTCGAACGCGGCGTGCCGCTGTCGCTGCTGGCGCTGATCGTCGCGCGCGAGCTGATGCAGCTGCCGATGGTGCTGGTGTATCGCGGGTTCCCGACGCTGCGGCACTGGCTGCGCTACGACTTCCGCGCCAGCCACCTGGGCAAGGCGGCGACGATCATGCAGTTCCTCGCGATCGGCTCGCTGGTGATGGGCTGGCCGGTCGCGATTCCGTTTGCGTGGGGCTCGTTCGGGCTGGGGCTGGTCGCGCTGGCTGATTACGTGCGCCGCGCCGTCAAGATTGGCAAGCAGCGCTTGGTCGAACCCCACGAGGTGAAGCGAACATGACGACGGCGAACAGACTCTCGGTGTTGCTGGTTGCAGGCGCGTTTTCGGCCCTGGGGTGCCATAGTGCCGACATGCAGACGAAGACTCCCGCGGCCGCGACGACGGCGCGCCCCGACGTCAAGCTGGTGGGCGGCGTCGAGCGCCTGGACCCGGCGCTGGACGCGCTGGTCGCGCCCGACGCGCGTCCCGAGGTGCTGGCGCAGGGCTACAAGTGGTCCGAAGGGCCGGTCTGGACGGGCGGCGCGCTGCTGTTCTCCGACGTGCCCAGCAACGTGATCTGGCGCTGGCACGAGACCGAGGGCGCGCGCGAATTCCTGCGTCCGAGCGGCTACACCGGCAGCGTCCCGCGCGGCGGCGAGCCCGGTTCGAACGGCCTGGCCGTCGACGGCGCGGGCCGCCTGTACATGTGCCAGCACGGCGATCGCCGCATCGCGCGCCTCGCCCCCGACGGCAAGTCGTTCGAGACGATCGCCGATCGCTTCGAGGGCAAGCGCTTCAACAGCCCCAACGATCTGGTGGTGCGCGCGAACGGCGACGTCTACTTCAGCGATCCGATCTACGGCCTGGTCGGGCACGAGAAGGATCCCGCCCGCGAGATCCCCTGGAGCGGCGTGTACCGCGCGCGCGCCGGCGGCGGCGTCGACGTGCTGGACAAGACGCTGACCTACCCGAACGGGCTGGCGTTCTCGCCCGACGGCAAGACGCTGTACGTGTCGGTGTCGGATCCGGCGCGCGCGATCTGGATGGCCTACGACGTGGACGCGTCGGGCGGCGTCGCCAACGGGCGCGTGTTCTTCGACGCGACCTCGTTCGTGAAGGCGGGCAAGAAGGGGCTGCCCGACGGTATGAAGATCGACGTCGACGGCAACATCTTCGCGACGGGACCGGGCGGCGTGTTCGTGTTCTCGCCGGCGGGCAAGCACCTGGGCACCATCGTCACCGGCGAGCCGACCGCCAACTGCGCGTTCGGCGACGACGGCGGCACGCTGTACATGACCGCCAACGACAAGCTGACGCGCATCCGCCTGAAGACCCGCGGGGCCGTCGGAAAGTAGATTGTAGGCCGCGATGGCGACGCCGCCTCCTGCCAGCGATCCCGCGCCCGGTCAGCCCAGGTTCCGCTGGCTACCAAAAACCGACACCCGTAACTACCACCTGCTGCTGGGCGGCGTGGCCATGCTGCTGCTGGGACCGCTGGGCGGCGTGACCAGCGCGTACATGTTCTTCACGCTGGGGTTCGCCGTGGGCGGCCAGGTGCTCGCCGGCATCCTCGGGTCGGCGGTGACGTTCGGCTACGGCCCCGAAGGCAAGCACGGCGGCAACTACATCCAGACGCTGGCCGCGTCCGTGGCGTCGATGGCGGGCATGTGCGTGCTGATCCAGGCGATGGTGTGGCTGGGCATGCCGATGCCCGCGACGTGGAAGCTGGTGCTGTACTTCGGCTGCATCGGCATGTTCGGCATCGGCGTGGGCATGCTGTACACGCCAATCCTGGTCGACCGCCTGCAGCTCGAGTACCCGTCGGGACACGCGGTCGCGAACATCCTGCGCGCGCTGACCGATCCGAAGCTGCTGAAGCGATCGATCGGGCGGCTGGGCGGCGGCACGGGCGCCGGGCTGGCGGTGGCGGCGATCGCGGCGCGCGTGAAGTTCGTCGAGGAGACGATGGGCCTGTCGGCGTCGACGGTCGGGGCCGGGTTGATCGTCGGGTCGCGCATCGGCGTGCCGGCGGCTGTGATGGCGGGCGTGGGCTGGTTCATGACGCCGCACCTGCGCGAGATCGGCGTGCTGCGGCCGCAGGACCCGTTCCGAAAGATCGGTTTCCTGGTCGGGCTGGCGATGATCTTCAGCGCCGGCCTCGTCGATCTCACCTTCATCGCGCTGGAGGCGGCGAAGCGCGTGCGCGAGCGGCGCGGCGCCCCGGTGCCGGCGCAATCGGGCGGGCTGAGCACGGGACGACTGGCGGCCTGGGTGGGCGGCTGGGGCATCGCGCTGGTCCTCGTCGCCACGCTGCTGCTTGGCCAGCCGCTCGGCTACGTCCTGTTCGCGATCGCCCTCAGCTTTCTGTTCGTGTTCATCAACGGCATCTCGCAGGGGATCTCCGACTGGAATCCGATCTCCAGCGCCTTCGTCGTGTCGGTGCTGTTGATGTCGGCGCTCGGCCTGCGCGATCCGACCGTCGCGATCATGGCGGCGAGCGTCCTGCTGGTGTCGACCATCGTTGGGTGCGACATGCAGCAGGATCGGTCGACCGGCTGGCGGCTGGGATCGAAGCGCGCCATCCAGTTCCGCTACCAGGCGGCGGGGATCGCGATGGGCTCGATCCTGTGCGTAGTGTTCGCGAAGTTTTTCATGAGCGTCTATCCGGTGCTGCGCATCGACGCCTTCAGCCACCCGGAGGAGATCGCCGGCAGTCAGTGGCAGTCGGCGATGACCTACAAGTTCGTCGGCGCGATCCGCGGCATCGGCCACCTGGCGCCGTACCAGGTCAAGGCGCTGGGCATCGGCCTGGCGATCGGCCTCGTGATCGCGGTGGTGCGGCGCCTGCTCGCGGTATCGCCGGGCTACCAGAGCTGGATCAAGGCGGGTTCGAGAGGGTTCGCGATCGGGTGGATCGCCGACGCGATCCTGTTCGGCAGCCCCTACGCTTCGTCGACGGGCGGATTCCTCGACCTCAAGGTCAGCCTCTGGTTCGCGGGCGGGAGCGTGGCCAGCTCGCTGCTCGCCTGGTACGCGAACACGCGCAAGCGACGCGGCCGCACCGACGATTTGCCCAGCGACATGAGCGCGACGTCGCTGGTCGGCGGCGGCCTGATCGCCGGCGAATCGCTTTACGCGCTGGGCGCCGGCTTGTTCGGCCTGGCCGCCGCGGCCATCGGCCTCCTGCTCGCCAAGCCCTGACGGCGCGAGGTGATCACAACTTGTGATCACCTCCGTCCGACAACGCCGCGTATGACGAAGACCCTCGTGCCGGCGAATACTCCGATCGATTCAAGAATTCTGGTGCTACGCAGCCAGCGCGTGATGCTAGATGCTGATATTGCTGGGCTTTATGGCGTTACGACGAGCCGGCTCAAAGAGCAGATCAGGCGGAATCGCGAGCGTTTCCCGCACGACTTCATGTTCCAGCTGACACGCACCGAGAAGGCGCAGGTGATCGCAAAATGCGATCACCTCCAACGCCTGAAATTCTCGGCGGTGTTACCAGTCGCATTCACCGAACACGGAGCCCTGATGTTGGCGAACGTCCTTAAGAGCTCGCGCGCGGTTCGGATCAGCATCGAAGTGGTCCGCGCGTTCATTCGGCTACGCGAAGCCGTGGCGAGCCATCGCGACTTGGCGACGAAGCGCGACACGCTCGAGCGAAAGTACAATCGTCAGTTCAAGGTGGTGTTCGACGCGATTCGTGCTTTGATGAATCCCGTCAAACGGCGGGCTCGACGTATCGGGTTTGCGCCAAATCGCTGAAACCTTGCTGCTTCTCTCGTCCACACACCCGCGCTGGTTCGACGCGAGCGTCGCCGATTTACCGGCGTTGTTGTCGGATCATCTGCACTGCGAGCGGAAGGCGGCGGAGAACGCGCTCTCGCTGGTGCGCCGGTACCCGCACCGGGGCGCGTCCGTCGACAAGCTGGCGCGGCTCGCGCACGAGGAGACGAGCCACGTCGTCCAGGTCGGCGCGCTGCTGGCGCGGCGGGGCTGGCCGCCGCGTACCGACACGCCCAACCGGTACGCGCGCGGCCTGCTGGCCGAGGTGCGCGGCCGCGAGCCCGGGCGGCTGTTCGATGCGCTGCTGGTCGCCGCGTTCATCGAGGCGCGCTCGCACGAGCGACTGGGGTTGCTGGCGCGCGGGTTCGCACGCACCGGCGACGCCGAGCTGGCGGACTTCTACACGGCGCTGGCGACCGCCGAGGAGCGCCACGCCGAGATCTTCATCGAGCTGGCGCAGCCGCTGCTGCCGGCCGCCGACGGTGACGCGCGCATCGCCGAGCTGGCCCGCCGCGAGACCGAGATCCTCGCGGCATTGCCTCACGCCAGCCGGATTCACTGACGAACGTCGCCCGGGAGCGGCTTGCCCTCACCCCGACCCTCTCCCGCAAGCGGGAGAGGGAGGAAGATCTCAGCGCTGGAACGCGATCGCACCGGCCACGATCGTGGCGGTCACCTCCAGCGCCGCCGACCAGAGCGTCAGATCGGCCGACCGTCCGACGGCGATGCGACCGGTATCGGCGAGGCCAATGGCCGCGGCCGGCACGCTGCTGGCCATCGCGAGCGCATCTTCCAGGCGCGCGCCCGCCACGCCCGAGATCATGCGCACCGCCCGATCCATCGTCAGCGTCGAGCCGGCCAGCGTGCCGTCGGCGAGCCGCGCGCTCTTGCCGTCGGAGATCACCTCGACGCCCGCCAGCGCGAACCGCCCGGGCGGCGCCCCGGCGGCGGCGATCGCGTCGGTGACCAGCGCGATCCGTTCGGGGCCCTTCGCGCGCAGCGCGACGTTCAGCGCCGCCGGATGCACGTGCACGCCGTCCGCGATCAGCATGACCGTCACGCGATCGTCGGTCAGCGCGGCGCCGACCACGCCGGGCGCGCGGTGGTGCAGCGGCGACATCGCGTTGTAGAGGTGCGTCGTCAGCGTCGCGCCCGCGTCGATCGCCGCCACCGCCTGCTCGAAGGTGGCGTCGCTGTGGCCGACGCTGACCACCACGCCCGCCTGGCGCAGCCGCCCGATCAACGTGAGCGCTCCGGGTTGCTCGGGCGCCACCGTCACCAGACGCACGTCGCCCGTCGCGAGCAGATCGTCCAGCACGTCGTCCAGCGTCGCGCGGGCCGCCGCGATCTCCGCTTCGCGGTGCGCGCCCGCGCGCCCCGGCGACAGCAGCGGTCCTTCCAGGTGTAGCCCGGGCATGCGCGCGCCGGCGGCGCCGCGCGCGGACGCAAACGCGGCGGCCAGGGCGCGGTAGTCGGCGGCGCGGCTGCTGACCGCGGTGGGCAGGAACGTGGTCACGCCCGTCGACGGCAGGCGCGCCGCGAGCGCGCGCAGCGCTCCGGCGTCGGCGCCCACCTCCAGTCCGAAGCCGCCGTTGACCTGCAGGTCGACCAGACCCGGCGACACGATCTCGGCGTCCAGGCGCGGCGACGGCAACGACCCGGCGTCGCCGATACGAACATCCACGATCCGCCCGCGCTCGACGACGACCGCGCCCTTGACCAGCCTTCCGTCGATGAGCAGGCGTCCGACGACGGCTGCAACGGCTCCGTCTTGGTTGTGACCCGCGGGGGATTCTGTCATGTTGCTCCCGCCATCATCCTAACGGAGGTTCGATGCGCTTTCCGCTGACGATGTTGCCGGTCGTGCCCGTCTCCATCTTCATGGCCGCGCCGACCGCGCCGCCGACGCCGCCGGCGCCGCCTGTCGCGCCGCTGCCGCCCGCGGCGGCGCCGCCCAAACCGCAGCCGGCCGCGCAGCGCACGCCCACCGCCGGCCAGGCGTTCCCGTTCCCGGTCACGCAGAAGACGCTGCCCAACGGCCTCAAGATCTACGTCGTCGGCTTCGATTCACCGGGGCTGGTCGCCTACTACTCGGTCGTGCGGACGGGCAGCCGCAACGAAGTCGAACCGGGAAAGTCGGGCTTCGCGCACTTCTTCGAGCACCTGATGTTCCGCGGCAGCCAGAACTTTTCGCAGGACAAGTACACGGCGATCATCAAGGAGATGGGCGCGGACTCGAACGCGTTCACCTCCGACGATCTGACCGTGTATCACATCCTGGCGGGCAAGGCGGCGCTGCCCATGATCGTCGAGGTCGAGGCGGATCGCTTCCAGCGCCTGCAGTACGAGGACGCGAAGTTCCAGAAGGAAGCGCGCGCCGTGCTGGGCGAATACAACAAGAACGCGTCGAACCCGATCGAGAAGATGGTCGAGACGCTGTACGACAACGCCTTCACGACCCATACGTACAAGCACACGACGATGGGCTTCCTGAAGGACATCGAGAACATGCCCAAGGAGCTGGCGTACTCGCGGCAGTTCTTCGATCGCTACTACCGGCCCGAGAACGTCATCGTCCTGGTCGTCGGCGACGCCGAGCCCGAGAAGGTGTTCAAGCTGGTCGAAAAGCACTACGGCGAGTGGAAGCCCGGCGACAAGCACCCCGCCGTCCCCGTCGAGCCGCCCCAGAAAAAAGAGAAGCGTGGCGCGCTGACCTGGAAGGGCGCGACGCTGCCGATGCTGCTGGAGGGCTACCACGCGCCCGCGTTCTCGACGACGAACGTCGACGTGCCCACGCTGGACGTGCTGGCCGAACTGCTGTTCGCCGAGCGGGCGCCGCTGTACAAGCGGCTGGTCATCAAGGAACAGAAGGTCGAGACGCTGGCGGGATCGAACGACGCCCACGTCGACCCGAACCTGTTCACGGTGCTGGCGCGCATCAAGAAACCGGCCGACCTCGCCTACGTCGAGAAGGCGATCCACGACGAGATGGCGCGCATCGCGCGCGAGGGCGTCGACGAGAAGACGCTGGCTGACGTGCTGTCGCACGTGAAGTACCTGTTCGCGGGCCAGCTCTCGACCGCCGACAAGACCGCCTACCAGGCGTCGACGTTCCTGGCGCTGACCGGCGACCTCGATTCGATCAACGCGTACTTCGCGCTCTACGACAAGGTCACCAGCGCGGACGTCAAGCGCGTGGCCGGGACCATCCTCGTGCCCGCCAACCGCACGGTCGTCACCATGAAGGCGGAGAAACAATGAAGACGTCGCTGATGATGATGGTGTCGATGGCGCTGCTGGCGGTCGGCGCGGCCGGCGCGGCGGTGGCCGCTCCCGCGAAGTCACGCTCGGCCAAGGGCAAGTCGAGCGTGGCCGGCGTGCGCACCGTGTTCCTGCAGTCGCCGGCGAACCCGCTGGTCGCGCTGCGCGTCTTCTTCCAGGTCGGGGCGGCCGACGATCCGGAGGGGAAGCAGGGCCTGGCGCTGCTGACCTCGCAGATGCTGGGCGAGGGCGGCAGCAAGACGCGCACCTACGCCGAGGTGCTGGACGCGCTCTACCCGCTGGCGGCGAAGATTCGCGTCTACGCCGACAAGGAATCGATCGTCTTCGAAGGGACCGTCCACCGCGACAACCTGACGAAGTTCGCGGACCTGCTGGCCGACCAGGTGCTGGCGCCGCGCTTCGCCGACGACGATTTCACACGCAACCGCCAGGACGCGCTGGACTACGTGACCAAGACGCTGCGCGGAAACGCCGACGAGGATCTGGGCAAGCAGGCGATGGCGACGATCCTGTTCTACCAGCACCCCTACGGCACGCCGTCGCAGGGAACGGTCGCCGGCCTGAACGCCGTCACGCTGGACGACGTACGCAAGCTGTACGCGTCTCACTTCGCGCGCGATCGCCTGGTGGTCGGCGTGGCGGGCGGCTATCCCGACGGCTTCGCGGAGGCGTTCGCGAAGCGCTTCGCGGTGCTGCCCGCCAAGGCGCCGCCGCTGCGCAAGCTGCCGCCGGTGCCGGTGGTCAAGCGCAACCGGCTGATCGTCGTCGAGAAGGACGCGCGAGCGCACGCGATCTCGATCGGACGGCCGATCAACGTGACCCGCAAGGACCCGGATTTCTATCCGCTGACGGTCGCGCGCTCTTACCTGGGCGAGCACCGCACCTTCAACGGCGTGCTGATGATCCGGTTGCGCGAGATCCGCGGGCTGAACTACGGCAGCTACGCGTACGTCGAGAATTTCATCCAGGACGGCTGGACGACGTTCCCGCTGCCCAACATCGCGCGCCGCCAGCAGCACTTCGAGATCTGGCTGCGTCCGGTGCCGCCGCAGAACAGCCTGTTCGCGCTGCGGGCGGCGCTGTACGAGACCGACAAGCTGATTCGCGAAGGCATCCCGCAGGCCGGATTCGAAGCGACGAAGAAGTTCCTCGAGAACTATTCGAACCTGTGGGCGCAGGACGCGTCACGCCGCCTGGGCTTCGCGATCGACGCGGTGATCACGGGCAAGGACGTGGTGAAGGAGCTGCAAGCGCGGTTGCCCAAGATGAAGAAGAGCGAAGTCGACGCCGCCGTGCGCAAGCACCTGGGCGTCGACGGCTTAACGATCGCGATCGTCGCGGGCGCAAATTCGGCGCAGTCGGTCGCCGACACGCTGATGAGCGGCGCCCCCACGGGAATCACCTACGACACGGCCGGGACGGCCCCCGACGTCGTCGCCGAGGACGACCTGATCAAGCGGTTCCCCGTGCCGCTGGAGAAGGAAAACGTCCGCATCTATCCGGTCGACAAGATGTTCGAGAAATAGCGCGAAATCGTTCGAGAAATAGCCCGGATCCGTGTTATGCGGGTACGTGCTGTCGCGGACCGCGGCCTCTGAGTTCAACGCCAGATTCGGTCGGCCGCCCCGCTGGGTGGTCGCCGCGCCCGGCCGCGTGAACATCATCGGCGAGCACACCGACTACAGCGGCGGCCTGGTCCTTCCAATGGCGATCGATCGCTACACCGTGATCGCGGCCGCCCCGGCGCCGGCCGACGCCGGCCAGCGGCTGCGGCTGTACAGCGCGGCGGTGGATCAGTCGGTCGACATCCCGCTGTCCGCCACGCCCGTGCCCGCCGAACCGGGCTGGGCAAACTACGCGCGCGGCGTCGTCGCCGGCTTCGGCGCCCGCGGGATGGTCGCGCCGGCGCTGGACGCGCTGGTCGTCTCGGACGTGCCGCTGGGCGGCGGGCTGTCGAGCAGCGCCGCGTTCGAGGTCGCGACCGCGACGCTGCTGGAAGCGGCGCTGGGCACACCGCTGGCGCCGACCGAGAAGGCGCGCCTCTGCCGGCAAGCGGAGCACGACTACGCGCAGGTTCCCTGCGGGATCATGGACCAGCTGATCTCGGTGCTGGGCGACCCGGCGGGGGCGCTGCTGATCGACTGCCGCACGCAGCAGACGAAGCTGGTGCCGTTCGCGGATCCGTCGGTGACGCTGCTGATCGCCAACAGCAACGTCCGCCACTCGCTGGGCGACGGCGCCTACGCGGTGCGCATGTCGGGGTGCGTGGAAGCGGCGCGCGTGCTGGGCGTCGCCGAGCTCGGCCTGGCGACGCCGGCGATGGTGTCGTCTGCCGAGCGGGCGCTGGGACCGCTGCTGTACCGGCGCGCGCGCCACGTGGTGACCGAGAACGTCCGTACACGCACCGCCGCCGACGCGCTGGCGGGTGGCGACTGGGCGGAGGCCGGCGCCCTGATGTACGAGAGCCACCGCTCGCTGCGCGACGACTACGAGGTGAGCTCGCCGGAGCTGGACACGCTGGTCGATCTGGCGCGCGAGATGGGCAGCGCGGGCGGCGTCTACGGCGCGCGCATGACCGGCGGCGGCTTCGGCGGCTGCACCGTCACGCTGGCCGCCAGCGATCGCGTCGCCGACATCGGCGAGCGCATGGCGCGCGAATACCTGGGCCGCCACGGCCGCCCCCTGACCTGGTTCGTCTCGCGCCCCGCGCGCGGCGCGCACGTCGTCGAAGCGACCCGCGCCTAACGCGATCTCGTCGCGAGGGGATCGTGCGACTGGACGCCGGCGGGGATCCCGCCGGTGACGTCGGCGGTCGCGACGCGGCCGTTCGTCCACAACGTCCGCTCGGTCATGATCCGATAAACACGCAGCAACGCGCTTTCGATTTCAGGTCCTTCGAGGACGCCCAGAGCCCGCGCGACCGCCTCCAGCGTCGCCATCCGCTGCGGCGCCGACGCCGTGCGCAGCCGCCTGCCGCTGCTCGACGCGGGCAGTGACACGCAGGGAATCGTGGCGGGATCGGGCGCAAGACGCGCGCGCGTGCGGGCCGCCTGCCGCCAGGTTCCGTCGGGGACGAGCAGGACGATCGGCTCGGTGCGTCCTCGCCAGGCCGTGAGCGGCGTGGCCGATGAATGGGGATACAGCATCAGGTGCTGCACGCCCGGCACGGCGCTGACAGCCGGTGCGGCCGGTGCCTTTCCGTCCGCGCCGTCCGGCGCCCGCCCGCGGTAAACGACGGTGCTGTTCGCCAGACAGCGCGCGGCGAGCAGCCCCGTGTTGGTCGGCTTGTTCGCTTCCAGTTGATGAACGACCAGCACCACCCGCGTCCGCGTCGCGAGGCGCGGCAGAAGCGCGCAGATGCAGAGGCTGCGATGCATCCGGCACGCCGGGCAGCGGAGGTGTGGCTTCGACCGTCGGCTCACGCGCACACCCTCGCTTCGCTCGGGAGCGGCTAGTGACGCACGGACCAGTCGGCCGGCATCACGAAGCGGTGGATGCCCGCGACGACGAGGCCGCGCGCCACGCGCTTCGGAGCGAGCGTCACCGCCACCGCGTCGAAGCGGCTCCACATCGATGCACGCTGGATGACGCCGATCAGGTAGTCGGTCGCGGGCACGGGGAGCTCGGCGATGCGGCCGACCATCACCACGCGCCGCACGCCGTACAGGTTCAGCGCCGCGCTGACGCAGGTCGCGATCGCGTCGAACGTCGCCTTCATCCACGGCGGCAGCTCGCGCTCGGCCGCCTTGACGACGTCGGCGAACGTCAGGTTGTGCGTGGCCGGATGACCCTTGGCTTCGCGCAGGCTCTGGATCAGGCCGCGCTGCGAGGCGAGCGTCTCCAGGCAGCCGCGCCCGCCGCAGCCGCACATCCGGTTGTTGCCGGGGATCGGCGTGTGCCCGACCTCGCCGCTCATCGGCAGGGCGCCCTGGTAGATGCGGCCGCCCAGCATCAGCGCGCCGCCGACGCCGTCGGAGATGTCGATCATGATGAAGTCGTCGTCGTCGGGGCGCGCGCCCAGCTCGCCCAGCGCCAGCGCGCGCACCTCCTGCACCAGGCCGACCGGGGCCGACCAGATCTGGCGCAGGATCCAGGGCAGGTCCGCGTGCTCCGACCAGTGCAGGTTGGGCGACAGCAGGACGCGGCCCGCCCGTTCGTCGACGACGCCCGGCGTGCTGACCAGGACCGCCCAGGGCCGCTTGATATTGATCTTCTCCGCGCTCTGCGCGACTTTTTCCTGCCACGCGTCGGCGGTGGTCGGCGTCTTGAACTGGATCTCCCAGCGATCCTGCTCGGGCGGCGACGGCGGCAGGCCCGAGATGCGCGTCAGCTCGACGCCCAGATCCACGGTCACGAAGCGCGCTCGGTTGGTGGCGAGGCGCAGCTGCTTGCCCGGGCGCCCGACGCTGGGGCGGCCGCCGTCCATCAACTTGATCTCCTCGACGACGCCGGCGTGCATCAAGTCGTCGATGATCTTGCCGGTGGTCGGCTTGCTCATGCCGGTGGCTTTCGCCAGCTCGGCGCGGCTGGCCGCCTTGCGCCCGAGCAACTGGCCCAGCAGCGCAGTCTGGTTTGCCAGCCTCAGGTTTGCGGGGACCGCGGACACGGGCTGCAAGCTTTGCCCTTCTCGGGCTTTGATTGCAATCGGCGGCGCCGCTGGCGGCTTCTGATTCGGTAACAAACTAAACGATACTAAGCGATCGCGATCGCGGTTAGCTGAAAATTCCGGCGAGCGGGCCGGTATTCATGAGGGCGCCGCTCGCGCCCGAGAGGGCGGTGCTGTTGACGCCGAAGATCGGCAACAGCGCCAGCCACAGGTCGTTGAAGGGTCGGTTGCCCGAGGTGCCGCCGGCCTGAGTGCCCAGCGG
>Ga0070673_100001100_pt1 | contig 15481 bp, 14 predicted proteins | sample KBSM23metaG_FD_65342 | JGI IMG/M metagenome (GOLD analysis project Ga0070673, IMG submission 65342) | Miscanthus rhizosphere microbial communities from Kellogg Biological Station, Michigan, USA - KBS M2-3 metaG | ecosystem: Host-associated > Plants > Roots > Rhizosphere > Soil ... | reverse complement strand
TTCTTTTTGCCAACCGGCTGCTATACCGTCCAGGTCAGTTTGTGCCTGCTTATAATCCGGCAATTTATCCAGTATAAACTTGGTATCTATTATGGCATATTTCTGCGCATTTACTGCAGATGCAAACAGTAGTATACTGCAGGCAATGAATAGTATTTTTTTCATGCTAAGGGATTTATAAAAAGGTTTCTATGATTTATGCGTTACCGTTATTCGGGTTCATACCCTAACATAAAGGTAAACCTGCTTGCATCTTTTAAGCTGGTACTTCCCGGTTTGAAACGATCGAATCCAATACCATAGTCAAATCCAAGCAAACCAAACATGGGCAGGAAAAACCGTGCACCTAAACCCGCACTGCGCCGTAAGCGGAACGGGTTGTATTCTTTGAAATCATACCAACCATTTGCTGCCTCAAAAAATGCCAATCCGTAAATCGTACTTCCGGGATTGGTAACAACAGGATACCGCAGCTCCAGCTGATATTTGTTAAATATAGTAAAGAATGTGTTTGTACTGCTTTGATCAGGATTAATAGACGGATCTGATGTGGAATAAACGGGATAACCGCGCTGTGCAATGATATCATAACCCAGCAACCCATAGTTGTTCGTTAAGCCGGCATCACCCAATTGAAAACGTTCAAATGGTGAAAAATCAAGCTTACGGTTATAACGTCCCATGAACCCGTATTTAGCAGCGATCTTCAATACGAGCTGCCGGTTCTTGTCTGTACCGCCCGGTTTGCCGATAGGTACATACCACGTGGAGTTAAATCTCCATTTGTGATACTCCGGATTTTTATACGGATTTTTTGAATCAATAACATCCGGATTGATGGTTGAATAAGGCGGGGTAAACTGAACGCTTACCATAAAGTCGGAACCACTTCTTGGATATATAGGATCGAATACAGATGACCGTTGTAATGCCAGCTTAAAGCTAACGTTGGTGGATGTACCGTTACTCAACCCCTGGAAGATCGGGTAGTTGCGCAGTGAATATCTTGTAAAATTCACACCGTATACCAATGTAAAAAAGTCATCGGGCCATTTCAATTGTTTACCCAGTGAAAGCGATACACCCAATGTCTTTAAATAGTTGGTATCTGAGCGGGCCTTATCAATTCTGCCGGTAACGTAATCAATAGCATTTGAAAACTTACTGCTGTATACACTTATTGTCAGAGAATTTCTTTTCTTACCACCAAGCCACGGTTCGGTAAATGAAAAGTTGTAAGAACGGAACGCACGGCCGTTCGATTGATAACGCAGGCTCAGTTTTTGTCCATCTCCCTGTGGCAACGGATCCCATGCCTTGCGGTTGAAAATATTTTTGATCGAGAAATTATTAAATGTAACACCTAACGTTCCCGTCAGACCGATACCACCACCCCAACCCGCAGAAAGCTCTAACTGGTCTGATGATTTTTCTTCAACCTTCCAGCCAATATCCACAGTACCATCTTCCTGGTTCGGTACGATGTTCGGCAGAATTGTTTCCTGGTTAAAGTATTGCAGCTGCCCCAGCTCACGTTGGGAACGGATAATTTCAGAGCGGTTAAACAAATCGCCCGGAATTGTTCTTAATTCGCGACGAACAACATGATCTTTTGTTTTTTCGTTGCCCGATATAGTAACATTTTTTATACGGGCCTGCGGACCTTCTGAAATTCTTATTTCATGATCAATCGTATCGTTGTATACCCGTGTTTCTACAGGCTCTACATGGAAAAACAGGTAACCATCATCCTGGTACAGCTGGCTGATATCACCACCTGCATCGGCTGATAGTTGTTTACCTAATCTTTTATTTAATGTGGCAAGATCATATACATCGCCTTTGCTGATACCAAGTATAGCGGTAAGAATAGAATCAGAGTATTTGCTGTTTCCTTTCCAGGTTGTATTGCCAAAATAATACTTACGGCCTTCTTCTACTTTTAAATCAACATTCAGGTTGCCGTTTTTTGTTGTATACGTTGTATCACCCAGAATCAGCGCATCACGATACCCAAGCGAGTTATAGTATTCAATTATTTTCTGTTTGTCATCATCATACTTCTTCGCATCAAATTTTGCAGAATTAAAAAATTTAGGACGGAAATAAGGGTCGAGGTAATTCAATGTTTTTGTTCCCGACAAAAATCCCCAGTCTTTCAGGTATTGTTTAAATGTTTGTCTTTTTGTTGCGCCATAAGGACTTTTATCTTCCTGCGAGTACAAAGTAAGTCTTCCCGTTTCCTTTGTACCCTTCATTTGTTTTTTCAGTTTTAATTCAGATACATTTTCATTGCCGAAGAAGTGAACATCGTTTATGCGAACCTTTTTACCTTTCTCAACATAAAAAGTGAGTGAATTGGAATTGGCAAACTGGGGATCCGGCTTTTCTTCAATTCTAACTTTTACGTTTTTAAATCCCTTGTCTGCATAAAACTTGGTGATGACTTCAACCGCACGGCGGCGGGTATTTTCAGTAATGATAGTCTGTTTGGTTAACTGGATTTTCGTGGTCAGTTCTTCCGCATCCGACTTTTTAACACCGATAAATTTGAAATTTCCCAACCGGGCTCTTTCCTGCACATTCAATTCTATGCTGATTTTGTCTCCATCGATACCAACAACAAAAATCTGAACACCGGAAAAAAGTTTCTGGCGCCAGAGATTGGCAATTGCTTTTGAAAAATTGTTTCCTCCGGGGTGCGTCACCTTGTCGCCGACCTGCAGGCCGGAAATGGACAACACAATAGACGTATCGAGATATTTTATACCGGTGATGCTGATGTGCGAAATCGTATATTCTTTCGGCGTTTTTGCTTCTTCCCATTCCAGCAGTCGGGGATCAACGGAGGTCGGTTTTGTTGTATCAGGTTCCTGCGCATTTACGAAGTGCACAGAAAATAAGGCCACTATCACTACACAAAAACGAAAAAGATATCGCTGCATGGGTTGGTCGTTCAAGTCAGTCAGTAATTTAGTACACCGCGTACGGGGCTGCAATTAGCTAATTTTCCATGTATAAAAAAAATGGAAGTTCCATTTTGGCGGCAAATTAACGGTAAATATTAAAAGTGTTTGTTAAAGAAACGTAGAGAAATCATAGAGGTCAAATGAATGATATGGGTCAAACCGGCCGGATGGCGCTTTGACGATTTTGACTGATACGATTCTTTAGACTTTTTTGACCAGTTTGACTAACTATCCCAGTGCTTCTTTTTCCACCTGCTCACTTGTTTTACCGAATCTTCGTTCACGCCCCTGGTAGTCGAGAATGGCCTCGTAAAGATTATCTTTTCTGAAATCGGGCCATCGCACGTTTGTAAAGTAGAGTTCAGCATAAGCCAGCTGGTAAAGCAAAAAATTGCTGATCCTGTACTCACCGCTGGTTCGTATCATCAGTTCAGGATCGGGAAAAGCACTGGTACATAAGTATTGTTGCAGTATATCCTGGTCTATTTCTTCAATATTGAGGTTGCCACTTTTTACTTCGTATGCGATATTTTTCACGGCGTTCAATAATTCCCAGCGACCGCTATAGCTTAGTGCCATGATCAGGTTGAGCCCTGTATTATTTTTGGTGAAATCGAGTGCTTCATTCAGTTCTTTTCGTGCATAATCCGGAAGCATATTCATATCGCCGATCACATGCAGGCGGATATTATTTTTGTGAAGGCTTTCCACCTCATTCCGTATCGTAGTAACCAGCAGTTCCATCAGGCCCACCACTTCATACTCCGGCCTGTCCCAATTTTCGGTTGAAAATGCGTAAAGCGTAAGATAACCAACACCCAGTTCCGCACAACCTTCCACGATATTGCGGACACTTTCTACTCCATGAAAATGGCCATAGAGGCGGTCCTGCCCCTGTTCTTTGGCCCACCGTCCGTTACCGTCCATGATAATAGCAATATGGATCGGGAGACGACTCTTATCAATTTTTTCTAATAACAGGGGCATAAAATTTCGCACTGGTCTTAAATGAGGCGCATAAAGGTAATAAAATTGATGAGGCGATAACTTCAGAAAATAATTAATTGGCGGTAGGGCACCTGTATGACTGAAGATTCAAGGTTATATAAAATACGGCTGTAGCAAACTGGTCTTTTTGCTGGCTGTTGCCCCGCTGGCGTCCGGGCGCTCCGATCGGCTCTCCTATTTCGTATGAACGGTCGCTCAACCGCGCTGCGGGCGATGGACTTCCGTCGGGCAAATTGGGAAATACGGAGGGATCAACATAAGTTTTGCTTACATCATCCAGGTAGTCGGTTGTCGTGAACCGGTGCACTATTTCAAATCCAATATTGGTTCTTTTGTTAACCGCATATTTAAATCCTACGCCAAATGGAATACTGAATGCCATTGAATTGTACGGCTTACGGTCGGGATACAAAGCACTTCCCTGCCCCTCTGTACCAAGAGAGCGAAGGTTGTATTTTTTTCCACCGAGGTAGGCAAACGGGTCATAATTAAAGACGCCTGCGCCAAAGGTGATATACGGCGTAAAACTATAACCGGGTTCGCCAGGAATAAACCGGAAAAAATTAAAATCACCCTGCAATGCCAGCTCCCAGATATTACTGTTGAAACTGAGGTTACGGCGATACATGTACTCGTTATAGCTATTGTAAATATCCGAATAGCCAACTCTTGCATAGCTGGCACCAAGCCTCAGGGCAATATAATTTCCAAAATTTTTACGGAAGAAAATACCGGCAGCCATTTTTGGCCTGTTAACCTTTGCCCGCGTATTTAAATCACCGAAGTAGTGAGCGGCGCCAACAGAAACGCCAAATTCGCCTTCCTGTACGGTTTCATACTGAGCCAAGCTGATCAAAGGGAAAAGCACAAGAACCGTAACTACAAATCGTTGAAACATAGCCGCAAAATAAGATTTCAATTGTATTAAACGAAAAAAAGAGCTTTTTCTTGTCATAGATTTCGTTAATTACGCTTATCCAATCCCCATGAAAGTTTGTTTCTCAGCGTTTGCAAAAAATTATTTTCGTTTAACCGAACCAGGTTGAGATCAAAAGATTCCTTGCGAACGGCCAGCTGTACATTTTTATCTACTATTTCCCTGCGCGAGTCTAACGCACAAATAATTTGTTCAGACCTGCTTTCGATTTCAAAAGAGATAATATTATCATCAGGAACAACAATTGGCCGCACATTAAGATTATGAGGAGCCACAGGAGTTATTACAAAACTGCCTGATTCAGGAAAAACAATTGGCCCATCACAACTCAATGAATAACCGGTAGAACCTGTAGGCGTAGCAACAATCAATCCATCTGCCCAATAGGTATTCAGAAATTCACCATTCAGGTATGTGTGAATTTTTATCATTGGTTCCGTATCTCTTTTATGTATCGCAAATTCATTCAGTGCATAGGGAACAGGTCCAAATAGTGGCTGATCCGCATCCACGTGAATCATGGTGCGCTTATCAACGACAAATGTTCGTCTCCGGATCGATTTCACCGCAACAGAAAGTTCATTTCGGCCAATGCCAGCCAGGAAACCGAGCCGGCCAAAATTAATTCCCATTACCGGGATTCCTTTATCACGGACAAGCGTAACCGTATCCAGCAATGTACCGTCACCGCCAAAGCTCAGGATAAAATCTATATCAGCAGATAGTTGTTCAGAAGATGCAAAGGTGGCCGGAGAAACAGGGAGATTTATTTTATGGCGAATCTGCTCGAAAAAAGGGCTGAATATAACGGGCTCAATCTTATGATTAATCAGCTCATCAAAAAACAACTGTACATCTCCGTAATGATCTTCTTCAATAATACGGCTGTATATAGCGACCTTCATGCTGAACGTTTAGAAACTCGAATTCTTGTTATGTAAATATAACCCGTTTTGCCCTATCTGGTTAAAGGACCATTCGAGCTTCAATGTAAAATCATACAAGGTAAGTATATCGAGACCAAAACCACCGGAGTAAAGCATTTTATTAGTCAACGGGTTATTATCGCCTGCCTGCGGGTTGTGCGCATAACCGGCATCGCCATAAATTTTTGCGAATATGCGAACAGGTATCACCCCTGAGCTTCGCCATTTGTTTGGCGGAATATTGATCTTGAAATTAAACACCTCTCTTGCTACATTTACTTCCAGCGTGCCGCCGGCAACGCCATCCATAACATAGTATTCATAACCCGGCATAATGAAGTCTCCATAACCCAGCAACTGCTGATTGACATAGGGTTGCTTAAAGGGCAATTTTAGCATCGCGTCGGCGCGAAGACTTAAAAATGTTTTGGGAAATAGTATATAGTTAGCAGAACCTTTCGCCGTTATTTGCCATAAATTCATTTCTTTATTAAGCCCTTTTTTACTCAGTGTTAACTCACCTGCATATCCCTTTGTGGGGTAAGGAATATAATCGAGGTCAAAATAACTCATGATATAGTAAAACTCAGGATAACGGGCAACAGTATGTCCAAATTTGAAATAGGAAGGGTTGAGCTTTGCCACTGTATCGCTTATATTTTCCTGGTTGAATGCTATCCCGATACGATGTCTTGTTTTGATAGCGCGGCGATAGGTTACTTCACCATATGCCCGGTAAAAAGAACGGATAAAACCGGGATCTTTGAAAAACATCTGTTTATTATCTTCAGTTATATAATTTAATTCCCGGTTTTTACCAAGATCCATTCCAATATTCATCCCCCATTTCAACTGCTTGTCTATATATAACCTGTCATAATTTATAGATAACTGTTTCGTATAACCGTTTATCAGCCACACTCTCAGTTTATCGTTGAAACCCGTAAAATTGTTATACAACAGTTTAAGTCCATAATTGACCCGGTCGAAACTGAATTTATTTTCCACTATCCATTGATTCAGGTTTCTGTCTACGGGTTTGAAATAAGGTAAGGGAAAAATATACCAGCGTTCCTTTACATCCACCATCACATCTACATTGTATCCTTCAATACTTTTCAGCGCCACAATCACTTCGTGAAATAAGACCGTATTCATCAGCTGTCGACGGGCATCTTCAAATTTCCTGACAAGATCCTGCAGGCGAAAATGATCACCCGGTTTAAAAGGTATCTCACGAAGAATGATCTGGGGTTTTGTTTTTTTATTACCAGAAACAGAAATGGAACGAACTATAAATGGAGATTCATTTCCTGAAGTATCTGCCTGTAGATTTAATGGCTGATCCGGCACAGGCAATGAGGCGGCTCCCTGCTCCTGCGCCATGATTTTACAGCAGGATGCAAGTGATAATATAATTACCAGGCGATATTTCTTAACCCACTGTATCACTCAATCTCTGAAAGCAATAATTACTGATTAAGGAAAATTAATAGTTTGTTTGGTAAACGAGGGCTCAAATTTTCAGGTAATTCATAAGGTTGTCATAATTATTCCGCAGCTCATTTTCATATAATTCTTCACCAAAATAGTATTTCACATTGTATTCGTAACGCTGAAAAGTAGCGACAATGTCGGATATTTCCGGTTTGTCTACTTTAATCGTTACCTGGGTGAGGCCGGTTTGAGAGTCGGTAGTAGTATTTAGCTGCTTTATCTGTGCATCGTTCGATTCGATAATACGGCTGATCGCATTAAACGAGTAATCTTTCGCTTCCATTTCAAGAACGATAAGTCCCCCGGGATCATTCACATTCATAAATGAGGAAGCTTGTTTCAGCAAATCAGCATAGGCAACTGTTCCTGTAATTTCATTTTCTTCATTGACCACGGGCACCACGCTATATCCATTTTCTACTGCCAGTTGAACAGCTTTCAGAAAATGTTCATTTTCTTTTACACTATTGAGAGAAAAAGATTGTTGTAATTCCTTTAGTTCTAGGTTATCATTATCTACCTGCAGCAGATCGTCTTCACTGATAAGTCCTACAAATTTTTCACCGTCAACAATCGGCAGGTGAGAGACATGACTTTCATTCATCATTTGCAGGGCCTGGTACACTTTGTCATGCAAGTGAAGATATGGTAGTACTTGTGAATGAAGGTCTCCTGTTAACATGGATAGCGGCCCTTTATTTATCAGCGAGACAGTAACAGTCAGGTAACTGTTGCAGGCTCATTGAGTTTTTTCAAAAATTTAAGCAAGATCGCATTGAATTCTTCCGGCACCTCCATCATCGGCGCGTGACCACATTTATCAATGAAATGAAGCTCACAGTTAGGAATCAACTTGTTAAATTCCCGTGCCACAAATGGCGGTGTTATCGTATCATTATTCCCCCATATTAATAACGTAGGTTGCTTGATTTGATTGAGTTCCTCACCCAAATTATTTCTGATGGCACTCTTGGCAAGGGCGATTATTTTGATCGCCTTAATGCGGTTATTTACAATGCCGTATACTTCGTCAACCAGTTCTTTTGTCGCTGTTTTGGGGTCATAAAACGTCAGCTCAGTCTTATTCTTTATATACTCATAATCTCCACGCTTGGGGTAAGTATCACCCATTCCGCTTTCAAAAAGACCCGAACTACCGGTAAGAATGACCGATTTTATTTTTTCGGGGTTCTTTAAAACATGTACGAGAGCGACATGCCCGCCCAATGAATTTCCTAGCAAATGAATATCAGTATAGCCTCTTGCATCAATGAATTTATTGACAAATTTGGCTAGCCCTCCTACAGAGGTATGCAGAATGTCCAGGTCGAATAAAGGCAGCAAGGGAACGATCACTTTATTATGGTGACGGAAGTACTCTATCAGGTCGCCGAAATTGCTTAAGGCGCCGAACAGACCGTGCAACAGCAGCAATGGTTCTCCATCGCCTTCTTCGACAAACCTGAACTTATCCTGCTGTTTAACTTCGTACTGCATACGTAACCGGTATGGTTAATTTTTGCTAAAATAAAAGATTTGGGGCAAAAATGCTATGGAATTGATTAGCAACAAACTATTTTTTAAGCAGCTTGCTTCGTGTGTTCCGAAATATTTCCAAAAAATGCTTCAAGTTTGGTAAACATATCTTTGAAAAAAGGAATCACAACAGCAAAGCCATCAATAGCTTTAGGCCCCCAGGGTTGTATAAACGACCACGTTTTCGATGCGACTATCACTTCCGGCTTCAACAATTTTACCTGCTGAGCATAAAATAAAACCACACTGAAAACAGTAATATACAACATTGCATAAACAATTATTCCACCTAATCTGTTCAGCCAGCCCAACATGGCAATTTCTATTGTCTTTTGTATAATAGCCGCGAGCCAGCGAACCAACAATGCGACCAGGATAAACACAAGAACAAAAGAAATAACCGGAAGCCACTTATCTGAAACTTTTACGCTTTGCCCGATATAACCGGCAACCACCGTCGATAATTTCATCGCTGCTGCAAGCCCCACAACAAACGCCAGCAATGAAAAGACAGCTACAATCAATCCTTTACGATAGCCCTTTACCAGGGCTATGATCATAAGAATCGTAAAGACCACATCGATAATCATATACAGGCACTGTCAGCTTATTTTGATAACAGCTCCTTTACCGTAGCAGAAATTGTTTTGCCATCTGCCTTACCGGAAAGCTTTTTTGTTGCCGCACCCATCACCTTACCCATATCTGCGGGTGATGATGCACCTGTCTCGGCTATTATTTTCGTCAATTCTTCCTTCAATTCATCTGCTGATAACTGTTGCGGAAGAAATTTCTCGATCACCTGAATTTCTTCCTGTTCTTTTTGCGCCAGGTCGCTCCTGTTCTGTTGCTGAAATATCTCCAATGAATCTTTTCGTTGCTTTACCAGTTTTTGCAGCAGTTTGATTTCATCGTCTTCTTTTAACTCTCCACCCGAACCTTCTGCAGTTTTCGCCAATATGATAGCCGCCTTTACGGCCCGCAGGCTGCGCACTGTTTTTTCGTCCTTTGCAAGCATGGCTGTCTTTAATTCCGCCATTATTTTTTGTTCGAGACCCATAATATACTATTTACGATTTTCGATCGAACATTTTCGATTTTATACAGTTTGCCAATAAATCCGGAATCTAAAACGGTCAATCCAAAATTATTTCGGTTACGCTTTGTTTTCTTTTAATTGTTTTTCCTGGAACTTATGATAAAAGTCGTGAGCAAACTTTTTCATGTCAGCCACAATTTCGGTATGGCGTGTCGCTCTTTCATATGTATCCGCCATCGTCATCATTGTCTGGTAAAAAAAGTCAGCCATCTCATCTACCATCATATCTTTTGTCCAGAGATCTATTCGTAAAGCTGCCTTTTCAGCACCATCCCAAAACGAAAGCATCATTGCCTTTGCCTTTTGTGCATTACCGGCTGTTGAGTCTGATGCCTGCCATTGAATGGTTTCAACCATACGGGTATCATCGAGCTTCACGTCTATATTAATTGTAGATTGATTCATTATGGAAATTTGAAAGGATGCAAAGGTAGGTCATTCGATGTAAAGAGTAACTAATCCAAACACTTGCTGATAAGGTGCCAGAGCTGCTCAGCAGTTTTTTCGGTTGTGTAACTGGCGGCAACTGTTTTACTCTTCTCCATTAATTCATTTCTTAACTTTTCATCTTTATATATCCGCATCATGCTTTCTGCAATATGCTGCGGGTCTTCGGGATTTACGCATAAAGCAGCACCGGCTGTTAACTCCTGCATTGCAGAATCCAACGATGTAATTATAGGAATACCCATTTTCATTGAAGCAATTATTGAAAAACAAAAGTCGTCCGTAAAAACGGGGTATATGAATGCATAGGCGGATGAAAGGATTATTAAAGCATCACGTTCGATGCTGTTATCTATTATTTTTACGTCAGCTTTGTATTTGTATTTTTCCAGTTGCGCTATGAAAGACGGGTCAGCGTTTGAACTTCTTCTGTAAATGATTAGTTGAAAATTGCTTTGTTGTCTTTTTTTAAACAACGAAAAAGCTTTCAAGAGGTTAATCAAATTTCCATTGGGATAAAATGATTCGATATAGTAGAAGAATTCTTTTCCCTCCGTATACTTAAGTTTTATTTCTTCTTTCAAATTGCCGGTTTGATCTTTGTATAATCCGCAAACACCATTATAGATAGTATCTATTTTACCGGCCGCGGTAGAAAAGTTATTTGTTAATTTATTTTTTGTATTTGTTGAAAGCGCAATTATCGCTTTCGCTTTTTGAAGAGCCCTGCCTGCATATTTGTTATAAAAGCGCAATTGTTTTTTTGTATATAAACCAGGCCGGTGTAAAAAAAGAGGATCATTGATGAGAATACACTGCGGCAATTTGGTATTTACTAAACATAACGCATCGGGTGAAAAAAAAAGATCTGCCTTATACCTTCGTAAAAGGGCTGGTATTTTAATATCAAACCAATATTTCCTGGTCAAAGTGTTTTTTTTGCCTGATTTTGCCAGGTATACCTCTGCGTTATTTCCGAAATTAAAATGGTCGGCCTGATGTCTTTCACAAAAAAAAATAAAATGATATTCCTCGTGAAGATGTGCTATATGTTTAAATGTACCTGATAAAAAGATCAGGTACTCATTCGCGTGATCCCCGGATAGAAAGGCAGCATTAACAACAACCCGCATATTCCGGCAAAGGTATCGTTGATCAGCTTATTATTATTTCGGGCAGTTTCGCGGTATACCGGGATTCATTACAATCGACTGCATCAAGCTTACATCGTATTCACTTTTACTTTCATGCTGCTCCCATTGGTTTGAATGCGTAATACTATACAGAAAAGTAATTTTACCCGGCCCTTATCGTTGAATGGCAAACAGGTATGGGACATCTATTTCATACAATTACGGGCGGATGCAAGCGATTTACGAAACGTATTTTTCAGGCCGGATAAAAAAAATTTTAAACGGGAAAACCCTGTAAGTCATATGAAATCAATCTATTTTGAACACTTGGATGAAATCAATTTTCTATATGCCTGTACCCGGTCGTTGGCATTATTGGTATCAAATTTGATAAGAATACAACTGGAAATTTATTGGCCGAAGGGCCAATGTGCGGGAAGAGTTGTATTTAATCAGCAAATTGAAATTTCAGATAATAACAATAGACTGATTACCGGGTTACACTGTGACGGGTGAAGGTCTTTTGTTAATGAACTTTTCAAAAACGACCTCTTAGGTGGAAGAGGATGGTGGCTTGTAAAAGGGGCCTTGGTTCGGGGCCCCTTATTTTTTGGTTTCAGTTACTGATAGCATCACTTATTTCCTATTGCAATTGGTTATCCCGCATCTTTAATATCTTACTTATCGCTTCGGCCTTTCATCAAACCACTCACTTCAGAATTAACTTGAGCAGGATCGTCGAAAATGACTTCTCTATTTTAGGTACCCGCGATTAGGGGCTTTTTATATACTTTTGTTTACTAATTAAAATTCTTTCATGGAGCACAACACAGACGGCATGGAGTATAACACCACCCGGAATTACCTAACCATGCGTGAATATGGCCGTCACATACAAAAAATGATCGAGCATTTGCTCACCATTGACGAGCCCGAAAGACGCCAGCGCAACTCGCAGGCAGTAATCGAATTAATGGGCTTTTTGAATCCGCATCTTAAAAATGTGGAGGACTTCCGTCATAAACTATGGGATCACCTGTTTCTTATTTCTAATTTTAAGCTGGAAGTAAAATCTCCCTACCCAATTCCCACCCGCGAAACATTAAAGGCTAAACCGGAACCACTTGAATACCCAAAACGATATCCAAAATTTTCTCATCTTGGCAAAAACCTGGAACTGGTTATTGATAAAGCCCTGAAAGAAGAAGATCCTGATAAACGACTGGGCTTTGCCAACGCAGTTGCTTACTACATGAAACTCGCGTACAACAACTGGCATAAAGAACAGGTACACGATGATGCTATTCAAAGTGAATTGACCAATTTAACAGATGGGCAACTTACATTCACAAATACACCTTATGTAAAAGCATTCAGGCCACAACCGGAAAATCAAAGAGGCGGTTATGGAAAACCAAGAGGAAAATTTCAACAGCGTGGTGGCGGTGGTCATCGGAACGACAGGAATGACCGAAATGATCGTGGCGGCGGCGGCGGTAAATTCAAAAAGAAAAGGTATTAATTATAGTATATAATTTGACAGGTTGAAAAGTTGGCAGGTGTTTCACTTGTCAACTTTTTTGTTTTTACATTGCACCTTTGATTAATTAAGCAAAGGAAATCTTTCAAATTTTCAATCAGGAAGCATGAACTCTTTCGAAGTAACCGGCGGAAAAAAACTTTTCGGAGAAATTATTCCTCAGGGAGCCAAAAATGAAGCATTACAAATCATCAGTGCTATACTGTTGACCCCTGAAAAGGTAACGGTTACCAATATACCGGATATACTCGATGTAAATCTTCTTATCGAATTGCTCGGCGAAATGAATGTAAAGATCGACCGGCCGCAAAGAGATACCTGTATTTTCCAGGCAGATGATGTAAATATCGATTATCTCCATAGCGAACCGTTTCGGAAAAAAAGTGGTAAGCTGCGGGGCTCGGTCATGTTTGCGGGACCTATGCTCGCCCGCTTCCGGAAAGCTTTTATACCAAAACCCGGCGGTGACAAAATCGGAAGGAGAAGATTAGATACACATATTATCGGTTTTGAAAAACTGGGTGCTTCATTTAACTATCATGAAGAAGATGGATTCTTTCATCTCGAAGCACCTGACCTGAAGGGAACTTATTTATTGCTGGATGAACCTTCTGTTACAGGTACTGCCAATATAGTAATGGCAGCAGTGATGGCGAAAGGTACCACGACAATTTATAACGCAGCTTGTGAACCCTATTTGCAGCAGCTTTGTAAGATGCTCAACCGCATGGGCGCGAAGATCGGTGGCATCGGGAGTAATCAATTGACTATAAATGGTGTGGATTATTTGGGTGGTACCGAGCACCGCATGCTTCCGGATATGATCGAAATCGGCTCCTTTATTGGTCTCGCTGCAATGACACAAAGCGAAATCACGATTAAAAATGCAGGCATAGATCACCTGGGCATTATACCTGATAAATTCAGGCAATTGGGTATTCAGATGAATTTTGTCAATGATGATATTCATATTCCGGCACAGGATATTTATGAAATACAGACCTTTCTTGATGGATCGGTATTGACTATTTACGATCATCCATGGCCGGGATTTACACCCGACTTATTAAGTATCGTACTCGTTGTTGCCACACAAGCGAGAGGCAGCGTACTTATTCATCAGAAAATGTTTGAGAGCCGCTTGTTCTTTGTAGATAAACTGATTGATATGGGTGCGAGAATCGTATTGTGCGATCCGCACAGGGCTGTTGTAATCGGGTTAGAAAGAGAACAGGCTTTGCGTGGCATTACCATGAGCAGCCCGGACATAAGAGCCGGTGTTTCATTGTTAATTGCAGCATTAAGTGCCGAAGGCAAAAGCGTTATTCAAAACATAGAACAGATTGACAGAGGTTATCAAAACATAGATGAGCGTCTTAGAAAAATAGGTGCCGGTATAAAAAGAATATAATAGCCAACCTGTACTTCTTTCGTTGCCTTTGCTTCAGTTTGCATCTATGCATTCCCGTTTTTTTAATCACAAATCCCTGGCATAAACTCCTTCACAGATAAATTATTAAACTTTAATAGTAACAACGATTTCAGTGTCGCACTCATAAACAAAACCTGGAATTGTAATGATGGCTTATAAGCCTGTAACTATATTTAATAATTCAACCGGGGATGAAATCTCAAAATCCGGTTGGTATGCCCACGATTCGGTATTGGCACCGCTATAAGTAACTATTATTGAGATTATTTTATTCGTAGTGTTTAGCTCCCTTTCTAAATTTTTTGAAAATTCCACGTCTCCTTCATGATCGCCAACGTATACAATCGTTTTATTCATCGTATTATTGAAAATCCGGTCCAAACATTTTATTCCGCTAAATGCTGAGGGCTTTTGCATTACAGCAGGAATATCATCATATCCAATAATAGCTTGAAATTTTTCAAGCAACTCATTTCTTTTCAATAGCTGTTTAATATTCACCCCTGAATTTTGCGAGCAAATTCCCTGCGGTATATTTAATCGATTTATTGTTTGTTTAATGCCGGGAAATAATTCTACCGGCGTTTGATTTTTCAATTGATATTCTGTCCATAAACTACCGGCCCGCATTGTCTCCTCCATCGTCAGTCCGAAATAGTTTGTATATAAATCCTGCCAGTTTTTTGATTTATGATTTACGATATGATAATCTCTTTCAGTTTTAAGACAGGCAGGCAGGTTTTCACCGGATAGTCCTGGTATTATTTCAGAAAGAATTTGGCGGGTGATATCAATATTTTTGGGGGCAGAGTTTACCAACGTGCCATCATAATCCCATAATATAACATCAGCTTTCATTGAATAAAGTTAACTACAACTTATTTTATCATGAAGCCGTGAGTGTCTTCAAAATTATTTTTCTCTAAGACGAAAATCCACAAAGAACTGTCATCATTT
>Ga0070673_100001099_pt1 | contig 15483 bp, 13 predicted proteins | sample KBSM23metaG_FD_65342 | JGI IMG/M metagenome (GOLD analysis project Ga0070673, IMG submission 65342) | Miscanthus rhizosphere microbial communities from Kellogg Biological Station, Michigan, USA - KBS M2-3 metaG | ecosystem: Host-associated > Plants > Roots > Rhizosphere > Soil ... | reverse complement strand
GCTGGACCCGGCCGCGTGCGCGAGCATGCTTCCGAAAGCTCTCGAGATCGGCGGCCGGGTCCACATCCTCCACGCGAACGCAGGCACCTATGTCGGCGGCGACCTGGTCGACGCGGACAACGACGCCATCGACCGCATGCTGGCGTTGAACGTCAATGTCGTGATGAAGAACGTGCACGACGTTCTGCGCCACATGATCAGGCAGCGAACCGGCGACATCATCGTCACGAGCTCCCTTGCGGCCCATTTCCCGACGCCCTGGGAGCCGGTCTACGCGTCCTCCAAGTGGGCGATCAACTGCTTCGTGCAGACCGTGCGGCGTCAGGTGTTCAAGCACGGAATTCGCGTCGGCGCCATTTCGCCAGGACCGGTCATCAGCGCCTTGCTGGCCGACTGGCCGGCCGAGAAGCTCAGGGAGGCCAGGGAGTCGGGAAGCCTGCTCGAGGCATCCGACGTGGCCGAGGTCGTCATGTTCATGTTGACACGGCCGCGTGGCATGACGATCCGGGACGTGGTCATGATGCCGACCAACTTCGACCTGTAGCCAGTGGCGGAATTCCTGGAGGCGAGGCATCGTGTGATACAACGAACCGGACCGTACTGCAGCCGTGGGGTACACACCGCACGCCGGACTTGCCCCGTTGTGCACGTGTCCGCGCCACCCGACAATTGGCTAGCCTCGCTTCGTACTCGCCCCTGTTCCGGCCCTTGATTGCAGGGTTGGTGGCCGCGCTGTTGGTTTGGGCGTTCATCGCGATCAGTAGCGAGATGGTCGAAGGTGACACGCATGCTGTCGACATGGCCATCCTGCAGGCCGCCCAGTCGCTGAGAACTGGTCAGCCATGGGTGTCCGAGGTCATGCGAGATCTGAGCGGACTCGGAAGCACGGTGGTGCTGACACTGTTCACTCTCATCATGCTGGGCTATCTGTTGGTCGTCGGGTCGCGGACGACAGCCCTGCTGGTCGCTGTTGCAGTCATCGCGGGATCCGCCGGAGTCAACGTTCTGAAGGCGCAGTTCGGGCGGCCGCGCCCGGACGCCGCCTTCTCGGAGCTCCTGGCCTCCGGAATGAGCTTTCCGAGCGGCCACGCCGCCATGTCCGCAATCGTCTTCCTGACACTCGGCGCACTGCTTGCCAGCACCAGGACCAGAACACTGGAGCAGGTGTACATCCTCGCGGCAGCGACCCTGATGACCGTTCTGGTGGGCACGAGCCGCATCGCATTGGGCGTGCACTGGGCAACCGACGTTCTCGCCGGATGGGCGTTGGGAACGGCATGGGCGCTTGTCTGGTTGCTGGTCGCCCGCAGGCTGATGCGAACAGGCCAGATGTCGCCGCAGGAGCCGCTCGAGAGGTGAGATCCGGAATGGATCCGGGAGCCTGCCCGATCTGCACATGGCGCTGGAACCCGTGCTGGCGACCGCGGGAGCGGGCGAAAGCCCCGAGCTTCGGGACATGATGAAGCGCCTCTGGATAGGTGCCGTGCGACGTTGATTTCACCGGAGCACGACGGGTGCATCCGGAAGCTCGTTTTCGCCTCGGCCAGTGGCGGGAAAGTGCGCCGCCAAGTGACGCGTCACGGCCTGCACGCCGGCCACGACGCCCTCTTCATAGTTCGACTGCCTGAACGCGGCCTCCATCTGGCGACACACCTGGCTCCATTCGCCCGAGCTCACCTTGTCGTGAATGCCACGATCGGCGACGATCTCCACTGCACGGTCGGCGAGCAACACGTAGATCAGCAAGCCGTTGTTGTGCTGGGTGTCCCACACGCGCAACTGCGAGAAGACGTCGATCGCGCGTTCCCTGGCCGACTGGCCGTTGAACAGCGGTGCACCGTCCAAGGCGCCCTCGACCGCGAACCGTATCTCGCCGACATGTGCCGCCTCGCTGGTCTTGATCGCCTTCTCGATGGCGTTCAAGGTGCGGCGAGGGAAGGCTCTCGACACCTGCCACCGGGTCATCAGCAGGTGCCTGGCGAAACGCTTGATCTTCATGGTCACCACCTCCCGGAGGCACCGCCGCCGCCGAAGCCACCGCCGCCCCCGCTGAAGCCACCGCCGCCTCCCCCGCCGCCGCCGCGGCCGCCACCGAATCCGCCGTAGTACCCACCGAGGCCGCCGCGGCCCATGCCACCGCCCAGCAAGGTGACGAACAGCGCGATCACGCCCGCGACCAGGGCCATGGACAAGACTCCGACAATGAACCAGGCGATCACCGCGACAGCGCCCCCCGTCACCAAGGCGCCCGGGAACCTGCCCAGCACGGAGCGCAGCACGCCACCGACAGCGATGGCGAGAATGAAGATGATCGGGATGAATCGACCAAGATCACCCGCACCCGTCGCAGGACTGCGGCTGGGCGCCGGCAGCGGTTCGCCGTCGACGACGCGGATGATCTGGTCGACGCCGGCGGTGATGCCGCCGTAGAAGTCCTGGTTCTTGAATCGAGGCAGGATGGCCTCGTCGATGATGCGATGGCTGGTGAGATCGGTGAGCACGCCTTCCAGCCCGTAGCCGACCTCGATGCGCGTGGCGCGGTCCTCCTTGGCGACGATGAGGATGGCGCCGTCGTCGACCTTCTTGCGACCGAGCTTCCATTTCTCGGCGACGCGGATGGAAAACTGTTCGATGGCCTCCGGGGCCGTCGTGGGCACGATCAGGACGGCGATCTGGGTGCCCTTGCGGGCCTCGAACGTCGCCAGGGTCTGTTCGAGCGTCGCCTGTTGCGCCGGGCTGAGCGTGCCAGTCTGGTCGACGACCCGGCCGGTCAATGACGGCACCGGGATCTGCGCGCCGGCAACGCCGACCCAGCAAAGCGCTGCTGCCAGAAACGCCTTGAGGGCCCGCACCGCGGCGCCGCTGCCTGTCACCGAGACGCTCCGGACGCCCCGGCCGTCGCCGGTGTCGCGGCGCCGTCGAACACGACCGACGGCGGCTTGGCGATTTCCTTTTCGTTGTCGACGCTGAAGCTGGCCTTTTCCTTGTAGCCGAACGCCATCGCCGTCAGGTTGGACGGGAAGGAGCGAACCGCCACGTTGTAGTCCTGCACCGCCTGGATGTAGCGGTTGCGCGCCACCGCTATGCGGTTCTCGGTGCCTTCCAGCTGGGCGGCGAGGTCCCGGAAGGCCTGGTTCGCGCGCAGGTTGGGATAGTTTTCCGACACCACCATCAGTCTCGACAGTGCACTGGTCAATTCGCCCTGGGCAGCCTGGAATTTCTGAAACGCCACCGGGTCGTTGACGAGCTCCGGCGTCGCCTGGATGGACGTCGCCTTGGCGCGTGCCTCGATCACCTTGGTGAGCGTGTCCTGCTCGAATTTCGCCTCGGCCTTGACGGTGCTGACGAGATTCGGAACCAGATCCGCGCGCCGCTGGTATTGATTGATGACCTCGGACCAGCTCGCCTTGACCTGCTCCTCGCTGGACTGGAACTTGTTGTATCCGCAGCCGGACAGGGTCAGTGTCAACAGGGCCAGCAACGTGACGATGAATCTTCGCATTGAGTTGTCTCCTGGGGAGGTTCGAGGGTCGATCACATTGCAGCGGCCCTGCACGACGCGACGAGGTGCCGATTTCGTACGATGCTACGTATCGGCGTGCCGGCTCGATTGATGTCCATCAAGCGATTCGTCGTCGGGCTAACCATCGAACGAGGGCGCCGTCGGCTGCCGACGGCAAACGGCGATCCTGCGGTCTGCAACGCGTCCTACCAGCTCCCAGCAAATGAATTCACATCGAAGCGCGAGTCGCCCGTGATCGCCGTCATGTCGACGAACTCGAAATCATCGGCGTGCAGCGTCTGGATCTGGGAGATCGTGCTGGCGCTCCACTGCGAGTCGGGATCGCCCTGCACGTACATGTCGGTGCCGATGTCGGCCACATACAGGCCGTAGCGCTGCATCACGGTGGCGAGGGCCTTGGCCTGGGTGGTCCAAGTGGACGGGATCGAGAAGCCGGCTTTCAGGCGCATGAGCGCGCCAAAGGGGATGGTGCCGCTGCTGCCGCCCGCGTCGTGGCGGGCGGGCCAGACGTGTTGGCGCAGCAGGACGGAGTCGCGCAGGGTCACGCGCAACGCGTGCGCGATCTCGCCGCCCGAGGCCTCGCTCGCGCGCGCCAGCAGCGGCGCGATGGGGAGGCCGGCGGCGTCGCCGGAGGTCCAGGTGTCGGGGCGCATGGCGTTGGACGTGAGCGTCCATTCGGCCGTCGAATAGGCCGTCCATTGCGAGGCCACCTTGTAGGTCGAATAGCTCTCCCAGAGCCGGCACGCGCCCTGTTCGACGATCAGGACGTGGCGGTCGCCGCAGGTGTTCGGGTCGTTGCAGGTGCCGCCCTCGGCCTTGAGGACGGCGTCGCGCGGGATCGGGAAGCGCAGCGAGGATGCGGGCTTCGTGGTGCAGTCGTGGACGACGTCGAAGCCGCCGCTCGTGTTGGCGATCGCGCAGTCGCTCTCGTCGGGCGCGGTGCCGGATCCGAAACTGATGCCGGGCCAGTCGGTTTCGGGCGCGCCCGCGGTCAACAGGTTGAGCGGGATGCCGTAGTAGTCCGATGCCGAGGGGTCGACGCTCGTGCCCCAGTCGGCGTGCAGCGGCAAGGTCTTGCCGATGGCGCCGATCCAGGTGGCGCTGGCGGCCAGCGCCTTGAACCGGGTCGCGTCGTCGATGCGCGTATTGAAGACCGCGGTCGAGGGAAAGGACGGGCAGCTACCGAGCATGGGCGCTGCGCCGGGGGGGCGGCGGCGCGGGCGTCGGCGACGGCGGCGGAGACGGGATGGGTGCCGGCGGGGGTGCCGGGATGGGTGCGGGTGTCGGAGCGGGCGTGGGTGCCGGAGTCGGCGCTGGAGTCGGTACCGGGCTCGGCGCGGGCGTCGGCGTGAGCGACTCGGAGCCGCCACTTCCGCCGCCTCCACCGCAGGCGGTCAACATCACGGCCGCGCTCAGGGCTGCGAGCGTCGCCAGGCGGGCTGCCTTCGAGGGGACGACGGTCCCGTTGAAGTCGTTGTGGAGCTGCGGCACTGTCGTCGATGGTGGTGATGGCCCCCCGCATTTGGCGCGCGCCGATCGGCGCCTGTCCAGACAGGGTTTGAAAGGAACGTCTCAGAATCCTGCGCACACCGCAGATGAACCGCGGGCGTTGAAGGTCAGATCGACGCAAGCTTCGGCGCCCTCATGCAGCACGCGCTTCACGAATTGGTCATTGCGATTGGAGAGAGTGCCCGGGCGGTGCCTTGCGCGGCCGCGTCCCAGGAACCAACTCATTGAGGCACCATGAAGACTCTCGTTCTCGGCACAGCACTGCTGTCCAGCGCCGCCGCCACCTTCGCCCACGACCATCGCCACGCGGTCGAGCACGTGCTCATCGTCAGCATCGACGGCCTGCACCAGCAGGACCTGGCGCGCTGCATCGCCGACAGGACCTGCCCGCACATCGCCGCGCTCGCGCGCCACGGCGTGACCTACACCAACGCCTGGACGCCCGGCCTGTCCGACTCCGTGCCGGGCCTGGCCGCGCTGGTCACCGGCGGCGGCCCGCGCTCGACCGGCCTGTTCTATGACGACGTCTACGACCGCACGCTGTACGCCGGCACCGACACGCACTGCGCGGGAAGCCCCGGCGTCGAAGTGCTGCTGCAGGAGCAGGTGGGCATCGACGCGATGGACGGCGGCGCGCTGCTGCACCTGGACGGCGGCGGCGCGTTCAACCCGCAGCAGATCCCGCGCCGCAAGACCGGCGGCCAATGCCTGCCGGTGTATCCGCACGACTTCATCCGCACCAACACGATCTTCGAGGTCGTCAAGCAGAACCTGCGCCATGCGCACACGGCGTGGTCGGACAAGCATGCCTGGGGCACCGACTGGGTCAACGGCCCGTCGGGCAAGGGCGTGGACGACCTGGCGCGCACCGAGATCAACTCGATCGACGGCCCCGCAGGCAACGACTTCACCGGCTCCTACGACGGCGTCGCCCCGGCCTACCTGCACACCGAGGCGTTCGACGACATCCACGTGCGCAACGTCGTCAACCAGATCGACGGCAAGGATTCGACCGGCCTCATGGCGATGCCCGTGCCGACGATCTTCGGCACCAACTTCCAGGCGCTCAGCGTCGCGCAGAAGGCGCCCAACCTGGCCGGGGGCGGCTATGCCGACGCGGCGTTCACGCCCAATGCGTTCGTCAAGGATGCGATGGGCTACGTCGATGGCGCCGTCGGCCGGATCACCTCCGAGCTGGCCGCGCGCCACCTGGCGGATTCCACGCTGGTGGTGCTGACCGCCAAGCACGGCCAGTCGCCCGCGGACTACGCGCGGCTGAAGAAGATCGGCCACGCCGTCGGTGCCACGCTGTCGGCGTACGCCGGCGGCGGCAGCGATCCGGTCACCGGCAACAACGCCGGGAACGGCCAGGTCACCGACGACGACGTCGCCTTCGTCTGGTTGAACGACCAGACCCAGCGCGCCGCCGCGAAGGCGGTGCTGGAGGCCTCGACCGCGTGCCCGGCGGTGAACCCCGCCACGAAGACGGTGCCGGCCGTGACGCCCCGGATCTGCGCGGACGACGGCGGCGCGGTCGTCGACCTGAGTGCGGCCCCCTGGAAGTTCGGCGACCCTGCCGACGGCCGCACCCCCGACTTCATGGTGCAGCCCAACCCGGGCGTGATCTACACCACGAGCCACGCCAAGGACATGGAGCATGGCGGCTTCGCGCCCGATGACGGCCACGTCGCCCTGCTGGTCTCGCAGCCCTCGCTCGAGGCACGGACGGTCGTCCGCCGCGTGCAGACCACGCAGGTCGCGCCGACCGTGATCCGTGCCCTCGGCCTGGATCCGAGGCTGCTCGACGCCGTGCGCAAGGAAGGCACGCGCGTCCTGCCCCACGCGTTGACCGAGGACCGCGACGACGACAACTGAGACCCCGCGGCACTGATGGGCCCACCGCCGGAGTGCAAGCCGGCGGCGGGCCCGAGCCGGCTCAGTTCGATGGCCGGCTCGCCTCCTCACCGCGTGGACGGGCCCGCTCGCCACGTTCCTGCGGCGGGTGCTGCTGCTCGGCGCGCTGCGCCTGCTCCTGCTGCGCGTGCTGCTGGGCCTGCTGCTGCGAACGCTGCTGCTGCGCCTCCTGCTGCGCGCGTTGCTGCTCGGCCCGCTGCGCCTGCTCCTGCTGCGCGCGCTGCTGGGCCTGTTGCTGGGAACGCTGCTGCGCCTCCTGCTGGGCCCGTTGCTGCGCTTCCTGCTGCGCGTGCTGCTGCTCGGTGCGTTGCGCCTGCGCCTGTTGCGCACGCTGCTGCTCGGCACGCTGCTGCGCCTGCTGTTGCGCCTGCTGCTGCGATCGCTGCTGCGCTTCCTGCTGGGCGTGCTGCTGTTCCGCACGTTGCGCCTGCTGCAGCTGCGCCCGTTGTTGCGCCTCCTCCTGCGCATGCTGCTTGGCGTCCTGCTGCGAGCGTTCGACGCGCTGCGCCTCTTCCTGTTGCGCGCGCTGCTGGGCCTGTTGTTGCTGCGAATGCTGCTGGGCCTCCTGCTGCGCCCGTTCCTGCTGCGCACGTTGAGCCGCCTGCTGATCGTTCGCGGCGGGCGCCGGGTGCGCGCCCTGGGGGCCTGCGGCCGTCGGCGGCAGGTGCTCCATGTCGTGGCCACCCGCGTGCGCCTGGCGGGCCTCGGTCGGTGTCATGGGCGCGTGGGCCATCTGCGCGCGCTGGGCCTGCGGCACGGTGGCTGCGCCATGCGGCGGGACCGGCGGCAGCCCCTGCACCTTCTGCGGCGCAGGCAGCGCGGCGACGGTGCGGCCCGGCACGTAGGCCGCGACCGCGGTTCGCGAGACGGGCACGGGCGCGCGCGCGACGACCTGCGGATGCAGCGCGGCCGCCAGATGCGCCTGGTGCGGCACCTCGGCCTGGAAGGCGCGCCCATTCGCGGTGGCGCCGGCGGGGGCCTGCACCGTCAAGTTGGCCACGTGGCGCAGGTTGCCGACCGCATAGTTGGTGACACGGTTGTCGTTGACGGTGCGATGCGCATCGAGCGCCACCGTGGCGGAGATGCGCATGCCCACCGCCATGACGGGCGGCGCGCTGATCACCACCGCGGGCGGCGTGCCGATCGGCGCGGGGATGATCAGGCCGGGACGCGATCCTGGCGGCGGCGGCACGAAGATGCCGACCGGCCCTTCGGGCGGCGGCCCGATCACGACGCCCTCGTTGACGTAGGCCCACGCAATGGGCCGATCCATCGGCGGCGCGATGAATTCGGCGTCCGGCGTCGACCAGTAGCCCTGGATGAAGATGACGCGCTCGTCACGGTGCTCGTAGTACGGCTGCACCCAGATGTATTCGCGCCGCGGCGGATCCATCCAGCGGCCTGCGCACCAGACCCAGTCGCCCTGCCAGGTCCAGTAGCCGCCGGTCCAGACGGCGTAGGGATCGGGTTGGGGCGGCACCTCCTCGACCAGCATCGGCGGCGGCGCCCAGGCAATCGCCACGGGCTCGGGCTGGTACTCGGGGGCATCGACGTACACGCTCACCACGTCGCCGCGGTCGTAGAACCAACCGGGGTCAGAGGCGGTGATGCCGATGTTGACCGACACCTGCGCCTGCGCCGCGTTCGACGCCATGAGGCCGAAGGCTGCCGCGATCGACAGCGCGAGGACAGGTCGGCGCAAGGTAGTGGATTGAGAGCGGATGTGGCTGAGCATGTTGTCTCCTGCGGTGTTTCGAGGGAGCGCGCCGGGGGCGCGAACGGTGCGGCTCATCAGCATTTGCCGTGCCGCTCCTCTGTTCAACGCAGGACGGGCGGGCGGCGCTGTCAGACAACGCCGCATGCGTCGCCGGCCTCAGGTCAACCGCGGGCGCAGGTCCGCAAGCCCGCAAAGATGTCGTTGCGATCCGCGGTGAAGAAGTTGCGGTAGCGCACGTGCCTCATGCGCGGCGAGGTCGCGAAAGAGGCGCCCCGCAGCACCGGGCGCCCGTCGAACCACGGCGCGGAGTAGTCGCGGTAGGGATGCGGTTCGAAGCCCGCATACGGAGCGAACGGGCTGCTGGTCCATTCCCAGACATCGCCGAAGACGAAATCGCCCGGCGCCGCCATGGCCGCGGCCTCCCACTCGAACTCCGTGGGCAGGCGTCGTTCGGCCCAGCGGCACCAGGCCTGGGCCTCGTGGAAGCTCAGGTGGCAGGCGGGCAGGCGACTGTCCAACGGCTGCAGCACGCCGAGGCGCTCGACCTGCCACGTCCGGCCGTCGCGGACGAGGTACCTCGGGCCGCGGGTTGCCGTGTCGCAGCGCCAGCGCCAGCCCTCGTCGGACCAGAGCTGGCGCGCCTCGTAGCCGCCGGCCTCGACGAAGGGCAGGAAGTCGGCCCAGGTGACGACGGTGGCATCGATGGCGAACGGCTCCAGCACCGCCGCGAAGGCCGGCAGCTCGTTGTCGAAGGCGAAGCCGTCGCCCGCCATGCCGAACTGTCGCGTGCCGCCGGCGATCGCGAGCTGGCGCCGCGCGCCCTCCCGCGGCGCCGGGGCCGGACCGGCCAGGGCACCGTCCAACGGCAGCCCCAGGGCCTGCGCCATGTAGATCGCGGCCTCGTGATGCATGTCCTCGTGGAACAGCACGAGCCGGAAGAAGTAGAGCGAGGCGTCGTCGCCCTCGGCGCGGGCCAGCGCCGCCAGCGTGGCATCGAGTTGCCGCGCCAGGTCGTCGAGCGACTCGGCGACGCTCGGCAGGCGCAGGCTCCAGCGGTCGCGGTGCGGCACGCGGCTCGAGTCGTAAAGCGCATCGGCGTCGCGCCGCACGCCGGGCAGGCGCGGCGCGCCGGGGTCGGCGCGCGCGCCGGCCTGCCGCTCGGGGTTGCGGCTGACCCAGTACTCCTGGAACCAACCGACATGCCCGAGTTCCCACAGCGGCGGATTCAGGCGCGCGTCGTATGCCACCTCCAGGGTCGGCAGCAGGCGCCTCACCTCCTCGAACATGGCCAGGGTATCCTTGCGCGTGGCCAAGAGCGCGCGCGCCAGCGCGCCGGCATCGGCGCGGCGCGCGGCGTCGCCGGAAGCATCGATGGTGGATGGCGGAATCGTCGACATGAGCGCTGGACAAGATGCGGGCGGCGCCGGCAGCGGACGCCGAACCGCCGCGAAAGGAACCCGGACACCGATGGTAATCCCCACGAAGATCGGCATCGCGACGCCCGCGCTGGCCGCCGCGAACAACGGCAACTGGCACACGGCCGCGCGGTGGGCGGGGCACCTGGCTGCGGTCGCCGACGTGTCCGTCTTCGAGCATTGGGACGGCCAGTCGCTGGACATCCTGATCGCCCTGCACGCCCGCAAGTCCGCCGCCGCTATCGAGGCGTTCAGGCGCGCCCGTCTCGCCGGCCGGATCGTGCTGGTGATGGCGGGCACCGACCTGTACCGCGACCTGCCAGCCGCGGACCCGGACGCGCTTCGCTCACTCGAACTCGCCGACGACATCGTCGTGCTGCAGGAGCTCGCGCTGCGCGCCCTGCCGCCCGCCGCGGCACGCAAGGCCCGCGTCATCGTCCAGTCCTGCGACAACCGGCCCGGCGCGCGCCGCGCCCCGGACGACGGCGGTCCGACGCGCTTCATCGCGCTGGGGCACCTGCGCGACGTCAAGGATCCGCTCACCTTGGCGCGCGCCGCGCGCCGCCTGCGGGACGCGGACATCGACGTCGAGCACGTCGGCGCCTTCCTCGACCCCGGCCTGGCCGACGAACTGCGCCGCCTCACGCAGGACTGCCCGCGCTACCGCCTGCCCGGCGGACTGCCGCACGACCAGGCACTGGCGCGCCTCGCGCGCGCCGATGCGCTGGTGCATCCCAGCAAGATGGAGGGCGGCGCGAATGTGGTCATCGAGGCGGTCTGCGCCGGCATACCCGTGCTCGCGAGCGCCATCGACGGCAATGTGGGCCTGCTCGGGCCGGCCTACGAGGGCTACTTTCCGGTCGGCGACGACGAGCGGCTCGCCGACCTGATGCGCCGCTTCGCCTCGGATCGCGCGTTCCGCGCGCGCCTGCGCGGGCACCTGGACACCTTGCGGGATCTGTTCGCGCCCGAACGCGAGGCCGCGGCGCTGCGGGCACTCGTGGAGGACGCGGTGCAGCGATGAGGGCCGCCTTCCCGGTGCTCGACTCGATGCTGACCTGCCCGGCGTGTGGCCACGTCGAACGCCTGCGCATGCCGACGGACGCCTGCCGGTTCTTCCACGAATGCGCGCACTGCAGGACCGTGCTGCGCCCGAAGCCGGGAGATTGCTGCGTGTTCTGCTCGTATGGATCGGTGCCCTGCCCGCCGGTGCAGCTGCGGCGCGGTTGCGCAGGTTGCGGCGGCTGAGACGCCGGCGCGGCGGCGCCCCAGGCCGCGCGGTTCAGCCGCGCCCTTCCTTGTCGCGAAAGCCCTTGCGGTACACCCCCGGCCCCGCCATGATCCTGTCGGCCAGCGCGTCGTAGCCGGCCACCTGCGCGCCGGACATCGGCTCGAACACGAGTTCCGGCGACTCGCGCGGCACCGCGCAGCACTGGGCGATCGGCAGGCCCCTGGGCAGCACGCCGCTGAACTGCTCGTCGAGCCAGACCGCGGGGAAGTTGATGCCCACCTCGTTGAAACGGTCGGCATCGACGAGGCCGGTGAGGGTGCGGAACGGCAGGTCCTCGCGATTGGCCGGATGCATCGCGAGCAGCGACCAGCCCGGCTCGAGCGCGACGGTCCAGAAGCTGTTGAACTTCAGGGCCGAGCGCGTGCCGTGCGCGAGCGGCGAGCCCGCGATCTGCTCGGGCACGTGAAAGCTCAGCGGCGCACGCGGATGGCCCTGCAGCGTCAACTCGGGCAGCGGCCAGTCCCAGCTGAACTTCATGCCGGGCGCGACTGCCACGTCGCAGGGCAGCACCAGCATGAAGCCGTGGCGCATCGCGTCGACGAACGGCGGGCATTGCTTGACGGTGCGGATCTCGCGGCCATGCACGGGCGACTCCACGCGCGGCGCCATGGCGCGCAGCCAGTCCGGCAGCGCGGCCCGCGCCGGCACGGGGCGCGGCAGCAGGTCGATCAACGCGGGGTCGCAGCGGAAGGTGATCTTCATGATTGGTCGTCATTCTGCGCGGAGCGAAGCGTAGTCGCAGAATCCACGAGCCGGGAAGGCCTCGGCGTTCGTGGATCCTGCGACTGCGCGCAGGATGACAGGAATAGCGAATGACGCCCCGGAGGCCTTGCGGCGACCGGGGCGTCTGGGGTCCGGCCTGCCGACCGGACCAAGGAGACAACTTTCAGCGAACCTTGCCCGCCTTCCAGGCGTTCAGCAGGGTGTCATAGGCGATCGTCTCGCCCTTGGGCTTCTCGTTGGGCAGCTTGGCCCACGGCGCTTCCTTGGTGCTGAGCCACTTGGACGGCGCGCTCTTGGGGTTGAGCTTGGGCGCGCAATGGGCCATGCCGGCACGCTGCAGGCGGGCCATCACGTCGTCCATCTCGCTCGCCAGGTTGTCCATCGCCTGCTGCGGCGTCTTCTCGCCGGTGACGGCCACGGCAACGTTCTTCCACCAGAGCTGCGCGAGCTTCGGATAGTCGGGGACGTTGTTGCCGGTGGGCGTCCATGCGACGCGCGCGGGGCTGCGATAGAACTCGATCAGGCCGCCGTACTTGTTGGCGTTCTTGGTGAAGTAGTCGGCGTGGATGTCCGAGTCGCGGATGAAGGTCAGGCCGGTGATGGACTTCTTCAGCGACGTCGTCTTGGACGTCACGAACTGCGCGTACAGCCAGGCGGCGGCGGCGCGGTTCGGGTCGTTGGACTTCAGGAACGTCCACGAGCCCACGTCCTGGTAGCCGTTCTGCATGCCCTGCTTCCAGTACGGGCCGTTCGGGCCGGGCGCCATGCGCCACTTCGGCGAGCCGTCGGCGTTGACCACCGGCAGGCCCGGCTTGATCATGTCGGCGGTGAACGCGGTGTACCAGAAGATCTGCTGCGCGATCTGGCCCTGGGCCGGCACCGGTCCGGCCTCGCCGAAGGTCATGCCCGTGGCCTCCTTGGGCGCATAGGCCTTCATCCAGTCGATGTACTTGGTCAGCGCATAGACGGCCGCCGGCGAGTTCGTGCCGCCGCCCCGCTCGACCGAGGCGCCCACCGGCGTGCACTTGTCGTCGGCCACGCGGATGCCCCACTCGTCCACCGGCAGGCCGTTGGGGATGCCGATGTCGGCTTCGCCGGCCATCGACAGCCACGCGTCGGTGAAGCGCCAGCCCAGCGACGGATCCTTCTTGCCGTAGTCCATGTGGCCGTAGATCGGATGGCCGTCGATGGTCTTGACGTCCTCGCTGAAGAACTTGGCGATGTCCTCGTACGCGCTCCAGTTCAGCGGCACGCCCAGCTCGTAGCCGTACTTGGCCTTGAACTTGTCCTTCAGGTCCTGGCGCGCGAACAGGTCGGCGCGGAACCAGTAGAGGTTGGCGAACTGCTGGTCGGGCAGCTGGTACATCTTGCCGTCCGGCGCCGTCGTGAAGCTGGTGCCGATGAAGTCCTTCAGGTCCAGGCCGGGGTTGGTGAATTCCTTCCACGGGCCCGCCATCTGGTCGGTCAGCGCCAGCGCCGTGCCGTAGCGGTAGTGCGTCCCGATGTGGTCGGAGTCGTTGATCCAGCCGTCGTAGATCGACTTGCCGGACTGCATGGAGGTCTGCAGCTTCTCGACGACGTCGCCTTCCTGGATGATCTCGTGCTTGACCTTGATGCCGGTGATCTCCTCGAAGGCCTTGGCGAGCGTCTTCGATTCGTACTCGTGCACGGTCAGCGTCTCGGAGACCACCGAGATCTGCGTCACGCCCTTGGCCTTCAACTTGGCGGCGGCGTCGATGAACCACTTCATCTCGGCCATCTGCTGATCCTTGTTCAGCGTGGACGGCTGGAACTCGGAATCGATCCATTTCTTCGCCTCGGCCTCGCCTGCCCACGCGGCCTGGCCGAGGGCCAGCGCGGCGGCGGCGAAGGCCACGGCATGCATGCGGTATTTCATCTTGGTCTCCTGTGTGCCTTCCCGTCTTCTCTCACGACCCCGGCTGGGAAGGTGTTCGCCGGCGCCCTCGAATCACAGTTGCGGTGTCATCCCTTGCGCATGATCAGCGCCAGCAGCAGCATCGAGACTACCAGGCTGATCCAGATCGACGGCTCCTGCTCCAGGTTGAACCACGTCATCGCCTTCTCGCTGAGCGCGACGAAGCCGAGGTTGACCCACGCCGCCGCCATCAGGCCGATGAAGAGCCGGTCCCCGCGCGTCGTCGCGATCGGCAGCCAGCCGCGCCGCAGCGTCGTCGGCGACTTGAGCTCCCAGACGGTCATCACGACCAGCATCAGCGCGATGCAGGTGAAGAAGACCGCGACCGGAAGGGTCCATGCCATCCACTCGAACATCACACTCTCCCCATCGCGAAACCCTTCGCGATGTAGTTGCGCACGAACCAGATCACGATCGCGCCCGGCACGATGGTCAGCACGCCGGCGGCGGCCAGGGTGCCCCAGTCCATGCCGGAGGCCGACACCGTGCGCGTCATCACGGCCACGATGGGCAGCGCGTTGACGCTGGTCAGCGTGCGCGCCATCAGCAGCTCGACCCAGCTGAACATGAAGCAGAAGAACGCCGCCACGCCGATGCCCGCCTTGATCAGCGGCACGAAGATCGTGAGGAAGAAGCGCGGGAACGAGTAACCGTCGATGTAGGCCGTCTCGTCGATCTCGCGCGGGATGCCGCTCATGAAGCCTTCCAGGATCCACACCGCCAGCGGCACGTTGAACAGCAGGTGCGCCAGCGCCACCGCGATGTGCGTGTCCATCAGGCCCAGCGTGGTGTATAGCTGGAAGAACGGCAGCAGGAACACGGCCGGCGGCGTCATCCGGTTGGTGAGCAGCCAGAAGAACACGTGCTTGTCGCCGAGGAACGAGTAGCGCGAGAACGCGTAGGCCGCGGGCAACGCCACCGTCAGCGAGATCGCCGTGTTGATGGCCACGTAGATCAGCGAGTTGATGTAGCCCGAGTACCAGGACTCGTCGGTGAAGATCAGCCTGTAGTGGTCGAACGTGAAGTGCTTGGGCCACAGGCTGAACGCCGCCAGGATCTCCTCGTTCGTCTTGAACGACATGTTGATCATCCAGTAGACCGGTAGGATCGCGAAGACCAGGTAGGCGAACAGGAGCAGCGTCCGCTTCTTGAAGCGCTTGTCATCCATGGGACGTTTCCCCCTCGGCGACGGTGCCGACGCGCTGCATCCACGTGTAGAGGATGAAGCACAGCAGCAGGATGATGAGGAAGTAGATCAGCGAGAACGCCGCGGCCGGCCCGAGGTCGAACTGGCCGACGGCCTTCTGCGTGAGGTACTGCGACAGGAAGGTCGTGGAATTGCCCGGGCCGCCGCCGGTCAGGACGAACGGCTCGGTGTAGATCATGAAGCTGTCCATGAAGCGCAGCAGCACCGCGATCATCAGCACGCCGCGCATCTTGGGCAGCTGGATGTAG
>Ga0070673_100001098_pt1 | contig 15493 bp, 14 predicted proteins | sample KBSM23metaG_FD_65342 | JGI IMG/M metagenome (GOLD analysis project Ga0070673, IMG submission 65342) | Miscanthus rhizosphere microbial communities from Kellogg Biological Station, Michigan, USA - KBS M2-3 metaG | ecosystem: Host-associated > Plants > Roots > Rhizosphere > Soil ... | reverse complement strand
TGCTGGCGCTGATTTTTCTCGTAAGTGTTCCTTCCGTCTTTGCTCAGCAACACGTATCGAAGAGATATCCGACGGGCAAGAACGTTCATCTGCAGTTGAAGAACGTGCAGGGAACTATCGTGGTGGAATCATGGGACCGCGATGAGATTAAGTTGTCGGCTACGCTTGAATCTCCTAATGCACACTTCACTCCGCGTTTGCTGCCGGATGGATTGAGCGTCGATGTGATGGGCGATAATCGCGGACGTGGTGACGTTGGCGATGTGAACTTCAAGATTCAAGTGCCGGTCAATACCTCAGTAGACGTTGAGACTATGCGCGGCGACATTCACGTGTCGAATGTTCGTGGATCTTTTGTGCGCGCTCGAGTTTCCTCTGAAGGCGACATCGATCTCACCGGTATAGTCGCCTCGCGTGTTTCTGCTTCCAACACCACCGGGGACATTCTTTTCGACGGCGAGTTCGCTCGCGGCGGCACCTACGAATTCCACTCGAGTCATGGCGCGATCAACATACGAATTCCTGGGGACTCGGCCTTTCGCCTGGTTGCTGCGACCAACAGCAAGAAGATTGAGCTGGGCCATTTCTGGAACAACAGCTTTCAGTCGTTGGGTGGCGGTCGCAAGTACGTCGGTGATGTCGGCGACGGCCGCGCCTCTGTCAGTGTCACCAATCTCGCCGGTAGCATTTCCTTCATTCGAAGATAAATCAGCAGTCAGCGATCGGCGGTCAGCAATTTAGGTCTTTGATCTTGGTCTTTGTTTTTGCTCGCGGCCACTAGGTTCCAAAAGGATTGATTACCGCGCGCTGAACAAACAAAGACCAAAGACCAAAGACCTAAGATCAAAGACCTAAGATCAAAGACCTAAGTGCTGACCGCTGACCGCTGACTGCTGATCCCCTATACTTCGCCTGCATGCAAAAACTACTTATCGCTGCCGCACTGTTCCTTCTCTTCCTTGTTCCGGTCTTAGCTCAAAAGAAAACGCCGCCACCAGCTCCAGCGCAACTACTGACGCGAACACTAACTCGTCACGAGGTGCGACGCTTTGGTTATGGCGGCACGGTGACCGTGGTTGGCGCGCCGAGAGGATCAATCATCGTTGAAGGCTGGTCCAAGAATGAAGTTGATCTCACTGCCGAAATAGAAGTGCAGGCAGCAACTGAAGAAGACATGGCTCGAATGGCAGCAGTGACTGGATTTATTTTTGATGATGACAGCAATCATCTCAGCTTGATCACTACTGGCATCCATGACAAGGCATATCTGCGTAAAGCCGATAAGAAGTTTCCGAAGACGCTGCTGTCGATGCCGTGGAAGATCGACTATCACTTGAAGGTTCCCATCAATACTGATCTTGAAATCAATGGCGGCACCTCGGTGATTAATGTGAACGGAGTCGAGGGGGCGCTACGCGTGAACGCGCCGGAAGCGCAAGTTGATCTGACGTTAACTGGGCGCTCGGCAAACGTAATAGTCGGCGGCGGCACGATCAACTTTTCAGTTCCCGATCGCAGTTGGCGGGGCAGCGGAGCTGACGTGCAACTTGCTACCGGGAAATTAAACGTGCAGTTGCCCGCCGGCTTCAGCGGCGACATCGACGCAGACATTTTGCGAATTGGAAAAGTGGTTAACGAATATGGAGTCGAAGGTCGCGAACGCTTATCGATTAATGAGAAATCGGTTCACGGCCGCGCGGGCTCAGGCGGCGCGTATTTGAAATTCACGGTGGGCGATGGCGAGATTCACATCGTCAAGGCGCCTTAGCTGAAAAGCATCGACAGCTCAGTCCACTGCAAAGTTGTTTCCGCGGTCTCTTCTTAGTATCCTGCCGCCTCGTCACAGTACTTTAAATAAATTCAAAAGCAGGTTTCCGATGGCCGTTAAGAGTGATAGATGGATCCGCCGCATGGCGACGGAGTTCGGAATGATAGACCCGTTTGAGCCGGGCCAGGTTAAAGAAGTCGATGGCCGGCGGATCGTGTCATATGGCACGTCGAGTTACGGATATGACATTCGCTGCGCCGACGAATTCAAACTATTCACGAACATCAATAGCACCATCGTCGATCCCAAAGAATTCGACGAGAAGAATTTCGTCGATGTGAAAGGCGATTCGGTAATCATTCCGCCCAACAGTTTCGCTCTAGCACGCACGGTCGAATTTTTCCGCATACCGAGAAATGTATTAACGATCTGTTTGGGCAAGAGCACATACGCGCGCTGCGGCATTTTGGTCAACGTCACTCCCTTTGAACCAGAGTGGGAAGGATACGTGACGCTTGAGTTCTCAAACACGACTCCGCTGCCGGCCAAGATTTACGCCAACGAAGGCGTGGCCCAGGTCGTCTTCTTCGAATCAGACGAAGTCTGCGAAACGTCTTACAAAGATCGCGGCGGCAAGTATCAAGGCCAGCGCGGCGTCACACTGCCGAAGATGTAATTTTTGTGACTGCGGTCAACTGATTGCCGGTCGTTGGATAGGAGGAAACCTCTGTGAAACGATGGCACATTTTCTGTGTTCAGATAGCGTGGCTTATCGGGCTCGGCATCCTCGCTCAACTCTACTTCGTGCAGGGCCTGCTGCATATAAAGCTGGGATCCCTGCCCGTTGGCGTTGTCTGGTTCGGCGCGCTCGGGGCGGTCCTTATCTCACTCGCCGGCATCGTTGAACACGCGGGAGACTGGAATCCCGAATTCAATCTGTGGCACCTTTCCCGGCCGCTCGTCGGCGCCGCGCTTGCAGTTGTGGCCGTCCTCATATTGCAAGCCGGGGTTCTGGCTACTGGCACCAAGCCGTCGGCCGCGGCTGAGGGAACGCCGCAGAATCTCCTTTACTATCTGGTTGCGTTTCTTGTCGGATATCGGGAAGAGACGTTCCGCGATCTCATCAAGCGACTCGTCGACCTCATTCTCTCGCCTGCGGCGACGCCAGCAAAGCCGACCATAGCTTCGCTGAGCCCGGTCAGTGGTCCGATTGCAGGCGGCGCCACAGTGAAGATTCTGGGCTCCGGCTTCGTAGGTACAAGTGCCGTCACGTTTGGGTCGACGACCGCAACCTTCAAGGTCGACTCGGACGGACAGATTTCGGCGGATCTCCCCGCTTCTCCAGCAACGGGCCCTGTAACAGTCACGGTCAAGACGAAGGGTGGCGTGGCGACGGCCTCGTTCACCTACGTCTGAGCCAGGGATGACATTTAGCTAGACGGAAACAAGCGATCCAGGACCTCAAACGGTTATTGGAGAATGTCGATAACTGTTAGATTCTCTCTGGAAAAGTACTAACAACTAATCTCACTAACTCGGATACAATTCTGCTAAGTCATTTGCAAGAGCGTTCCGATAATTTCATTAACTCTGAGAACCGAGAAATTTACGTTGCCTCTCACAGTTAATGATTTCGGCGGCGATAGCGGCCTTATTAGGAACGTATTCGCTGCGTGAGCAAGGTCATTGATATGAATCCAAATATGAAGACAAGAGCTTTCTTTCTATCGATTGGGCTGACGGTGTTTCTGTCGGGTGTCGTATCGGGGCAGCAAAAGCCAACCACGGGCTACGCGCCGGTTAACGGACTGAAAATGTATTACGAAATCCAAGGGACCGGCGAGCCAGTGGTGCTGCTCCACGGCGCGTTCATGGCAATTGCAGACGACTGGCGCGTGTGGATCAACGAACTTTCCAAAACGCGGAAAGTGATCGCTGTCGAGATGCAGGGCCACGGGCGGACCGCCGACATCAACCGCGATATTACTTACGAGAACCTCGCCGACGATGTGGCTGCTCTGCTCGATTATCTCAAGATCGAACGCGCGGATATTGTTGGTTACAGCCTGGGCGCCAGCACCGCGATGCAGTGTGCGATCCGCCATCCGGAGAAGGTGCGGAAGGTTGTCAGCATTTCAGTCCCGTTCCGCAGCGATGGATGGGTCAAGGAAGCGAACGACTTTTGGCCGACACTCACGTGGGAAATGTTCAAAGGCACTCCTATGGAAGCCGATTATAAGAAACTTAGCCCGACGCCTGACAAATTCCCGGATTTTGTCAATCACATCAAAGCGACGGCTTTGAAGCCGTACGACTTTGGCGCCGATAAATTCAAGGCGACCAAGGCTCCGATGTTTTTCATCCACGGCGATGCCGACGGTGTGAGGCTCGCTCACATAGCGGAAATGTTCCGGCTGAAGGGCGGCGGCGAGATCCACGGCGACATGCAGGCGCGCGCGGCGTCGAGGTTGGCAATTATACCGGACACCACACACGTTACGCTGATGACTCGCATGACAACGATTGTCCCGATGATTAACGACTTTCTCGATGCGAAGGTCTCAACACAATAGAAAATCCACGGGCTTTGTAATTCGCGGTTTTCAGAATTCATGAGCGTCGATCAAATAGAATTTCTATTTAGAGTTTGTCTAGAACAGACTTGGCTAAGATAGGTTGGCCTATAGGGCTTGGCAAGCAGATAGCAGTTTCGCGTGTTCAGAACTATTTATCGACATCTCACTAATTGCATCGTAGAGCATTCCGCCTGATTCACCGATCGTGGAATATGCTTCCTGCGTCAGAAGAAACACCGAACCCCCCAATTCTGAAAACCCAAAGCGTCCCCAAGAATCAGGGTGCCCGGCCATGCAAACTGGCTGTTCCTCACCAGAGCGGGGAAACACTATAAGACGAAAAACATCTTTCCTGTGAAACCCAATGTTATACGAGAAATCATTATCGCCTTCCGTTAAGGTCGCGATAAATGAAGAGACTACAGCAGCGAGCTGTTCAGGATGGGACCCCTCGAAAAGAAATGAACGGGCAGGCCAACCCTCGACAAAACTTGCAGTAATTCCCCTCTTCGCAAAGAACGTTGTCTTACGAATTTGCTGTGCCTCGAGATTCTCCCAAATAGCAGCCGAACCTTTATGAATTTGCAGATGAAAATGATAGACGCTCGCACCCGCCTTAACGCCCGTGAAAATCGCCTCAAAATCTGGTCCTAGATGATTAATAAGCTCGAAGCCGGCTCTAAGTTCTACAGCGGTCATAGACTGAGGCTGGGGATTAGCCGTTACCAGCATAAAGTTGCTGTAACCCCATGGTCTCGGATTGGCGACTAGAATGTAGTCTTTCCCGCGGAAGCATAGCTGTGTGATGCACAGTGGGCTTTTTTCTACGTCGCACAACTGACAAACTTCATTGCCCGGCGGTGGCATATGTGGAAGAATCGCGCGCTTCGTTCCTAACAGTGCCTGACGATCATTATTAACTAGTCGAGTCTTTTCCAGCGTGGACTTCACATACTGAAAACGCGCATGGTTAAGTACAACCTCGAACGTCAGCCCCTCACACTTAACGCGCTTACAGAGCGGGTTGAATTCATAGGACATTGCGTTCCGCAATGACTTCGCTTCTTCGGTCGTTGAATTAAAAACCCGATCGATTAAAGCTGGTATTCGATCAAAGCTGGATGGACCATCAACGTTGTTTAGTTGTCTCGTCAAGATCCCTCTCAGAGGTGTCAGGTGATGTCATGTGACGAAGTTACGCGTTGTAATACAACGCTTGACCTCATAGGAACAAACTGCCAAGATGCGCGCGAACCTGTGGATCTACCTTCACTCTGTTCTAGGTTCTGATGCTCACGCCTTAACTAAATCAGCGGAATGACAACGCCACAATTCATTGATGTTGGTTGGAGTTACCGGCTTACCGATGGCCCGACACGCTTGGTCTTGGTGTCGATGGCAAAATCCCATGAGAACTGGCCTGCCGACGATTTATTGGTTCTTACTGGTCCAAAGGGGCAGTTCGGGATGATGAAAACCGAGCATCCAGATTTCAAACAGTACAAGACCGATGTTGTTGAACTAGTAAAAAAATATCTCGACGATCGCACCATTATCGTGCTGCCGGAATTCTCAGGTTCACTGTCAATTGAAAACGATATCAAAGCATTACTAGACAATGCCGACAAGCGTTGCATTGTTGTAGGCGGATCCTATTACAGAACTATTCACGACCCAGACGAAGCAGAGCCGCGAGTACAGCATGTTTGTCCTATCCTGATTCCTAATACGCCAACTTATTATCAACAGAAGTTTGTAAGCGCACCCGTGGAGAACCCGGGATTCGATACAGTCGAGCGTCGAACGCTGCTGGTTTTCCGCCATACCGGCTTCGGCGATTTTGCTGTTCTGATTTGTTCCGACGCGCTGGATAATAACGCGCGAAACAAATGCGTCGCGGTCTTGAGGCACCAGATCGATTTGCTCGTTGTTCCTGCTCGAAATCAAGACCCCCACCTACCGGAGAGCTTGCAGACGCTTGCTAACAACGAAAGGTGGTCCATCCTCTATTGCAACGGAGGCGAGAGTCACGGCAGCCAAATCATCTCCCCCTATCGCCGGATATCGGGGAAAGTTCCGGAACTGGTTGATCACACCGCGAGTATTGACTTGCGTCAGTTTCAAAAGGACGTGCACTCTCGCCCAGACGACCTTCACACTTGCACTGAACGAGGGCGCTACTTTGAACCTGGCCCCCGTCACTGGCCGTTCCGGGAATTGCGCGCATCTGGTTTTTCAGACTACTTGAGGGTCGTGGCCATTGGCAGTCATTTCGATGACGTGTGGCTTGGATGTTCGGGGACGTTGATGCGGTTGCAGGAATGTTACAACGCGCAAATCCGCGTGGTCACTCTGTGTAACTCATATCCATCTGACTACTTCGGCCGCTACAATCTCCGAGGGGCTGCGCTCACTCGGTTGTACAGAGACCTTGACGATCTCTGTAGAAAGCTTGGCTTCAAGCATGTTTCGTATGAGGGAGAGCATGCGCTGGAAGACCAATCGTTTGCCGAGGAACGCGTGAACAGCTATATGAAAGAACTTGCTGACGAATGCTGCCAGACCGATCTTCTGTTTGTGCCGCGGCAAGACGACCTGCATCCAGATCATATGGTTACTGCAAAAGCTGCAATGCTAAAGTTTCGCGGCGCAAATGTTTTCGAGTACGAGATCAAGGACTTTCGTCGCAGCCCATTTAATCCAAACGTGCTGGTGGATCTAAGCGTTCGAAGTAACAACCCAATCGAGTTCGCAGGCATGGAGCCTTTCACGAATGAGAGTTTTGCTGAAAAGAAGGCATATGTTCTCGAAAATGCATTTACAATGATGAATCGAGAAGATTTGCCGGATACATTCAAGAGAGAACATAATCTGGGTAGGATGATATTTAGAGCTTCTCAAACGGGAACGGAGTTAACCTACGCTGAGGCTTTCGTAGCGGAGATGATTATATGAGAGAACCAATACAAACAAACGACGCTGCTGCCGGGTCGTTTCTATCAGGTCGCCGGTGCCTGGTAACCGGCGGGGCGGGTTTTCTTGGGAGTCACCTCTGCCAACACCTGCTGAAAGTCGGGGCATCAGTTGTAGTTTTTGATATCGTTTCTAAAACTGAGCGCTCGCTCCTATCGCTGTGGAAGCTCACCAACCACATTGAGTACGTCGAAGGCGACATTCGTAATGTCGATGACGTCATGAAACTGGGCAGAAGGTCCTTCGACTTTGTCTTTCACTTAGCGGCGCAGCCGATTTCGGGCTTGTCAAACCGTGAACCGGAGACCACCCTGGCGGTCAACGCCGGTGGAACTAGAAATCTTTGTTCTGCGTTGTCGAGCATGTCGGACGTGACGATGGTCTTGGCATCAAGCGCATGTGCCTACGGCATACCGGCCGCAGGCGCGTCACCGCTGAGCGAGAGCGCCCCGTTGCGCGCAGGTTTTTATGCTTACACGGAATCTAAACAGCAAGCTGAACAGGAATTGCGTAGCGCAAGAGGTATACGTTCAGTTATCGGCCGGTTTGTAAACGTCTACGGACCGGGTGATCGGCACTTCAGCCGTATCGTTCCGAGAACCGTACGACAACTACTAACTGGGGCGCCTCTTTCACTTTCAAGGGGAGATGGTTCGACGGTATTAGACTTCCTGTACGTTGATGAAGCGGTGGACGGATTTTTGCGCCTAGCCAGCTACTCCGCCACGCACGATCACGCAACGCCAGAAGTATTTAACTTTGGAATCGGATCGGAAAATGCGTCGTCTATCCGTGAGCTTGTCCTCAAAATCTCTGAGATCTATGACGGTAAGTCAAGAAACTTCGACGTACAAGCAAGCACTTTAGAACCACCGACTGTGAAATTCCTCGACTCTACAAAAGCGCGAACGGAACTCAAGTGGTTACCCCGAGTGTTTCTCGAGTTGGGTCTTGAGAAGACCTTACGTTGGTACGACGCCCACATCGATGACTTAATCCATCTAGAAGATCTGAACTATCCATTCGTGCACTGCTTGGTTTGACCTCCGCTGTGAAACGTCCAGATGGACTCATCAACTGAGTCTCCAATTCAACGGCCCAGTCATGGAGTACGTTCAGTTCGGTTCGACAGGTTTGAGAGTTTCGCGCATCTGTCTCGGGTGCATGACTTATGGTCTGGCCGATCGCGGAGCACATACCTGGACGCTTAATGAAGAGCAGAGCCGGCCGCTACTCAAGCAAGCGCTCGAACTTGGTATTAACTTCTTCGATACTGCCAACACGTATTCAGACGGCACCAGTGAGGAGATCGTAGGCCGAGCACTGCGTGACTTCGCTCGCCGTGAAGAACTGGTGATTGCCACCAAAGTCTTCTATCCAATGCGCAAGGATGTAAATGCGCGCGGCCTTTCTCGCAAACAGATCATGACGGAGATTGACGCGAGTCTCCGGCGGCTCGGCACCGACTACGTCGACATCTATCAGATTCATCGTTGGGACAAGCACACACCGATTGAAGAGACACTCGAAGCACTGCACGACCTTGTGAAAGCAGGCAAGGCAAGGTACACCGGTGCGTCTTCAATGTGGGCCTGGCAGTTCTCGAAAGCGCTGCACACTTCCGAACGATTAGGCCTCACAAGTTTTGTCTCGATGCAGAATCATTACAACTTGCTGTATCGCGAAGAAGAGCGAGAGATGATGCCGTTGTGCGCCGCCGAAGGAATTGCTGTCATTCCATGGAGTCCGTTGGCGCGAGGACGTGTTACGCGTGAGTGGGGTACGGAAACCAATCGAAGTACGACGGATGAGTTTGGCAAGACCCTCTACACAGCGGCGCAGGATTCTGATCGCCAAATCATCGAAGCCGTAGGTAGAGTTGCAGCAACCCGCGGCGCGCCGCGCGCACAAGTGGCGTTAGCGTGGATGCTGCAGAAGCCTTTCATCACAGCGCCAATTATCGGCGCTTCGAAGCCGCAACATCTCGAAGATGCAGTCGCTGCTCTTTCACTTAATCTAACCGCAGAAGAGATCGCATCTCTTGAAGCTCCGTATGTTCCGCATCCCGTAGTTGGTTTTTGATTAAGATGGACGAGATCAAAAAGCTCGAGTTTGAAAGATTAGACGCGAACGCAATCCTACCAACGCGCGGCAGCCGGGCGGCCGCAGGCTTGGACCTTTACTCAATCGAAGACATTACGATTCTTCCTCACGAACGAACGTTGGCGCGCACCGGGCTAGCAGTCGCCATTCCCGAAGGCTTCTATGGCCGCGTTGCTCCACGCTCGGGGCTTGCGACCAAGCACGGGCTCGATGTCCTCGCGGGCGTCATCGATGCCGACTATCGCGGCGAGCTGAAGTGCCTGCTGCTGAACACCGGCAGCGATGCTATTCACCTTCCGCGGCAATCGAAGATCTGCCAGCTGATCATTGAAAGAATCAGCACCCCCGAGGCTGCTTGGGCGAATGAGCTGTCAATGACGGCACGTGGTGACGGCGGCTTCGGCTCTACCGGCGAATCTTAAGAACCCCTCTTCTAGACCTAGAATTCTTCAAAAACTCTTAAACAAAACGATATTTTGGTGCGTTTGCCAGCGCGACGCCGCTTTGGAAAATCCTCAAATCCACGAATCCAAAGCGCCGTCGCCGCTTTCGCTCTGCCGGCGCACTCCAAAAGTGTTTGTTCTTGTTTGTCACCTGCTCGTTCGGTATAGTAACTAGCGGCAGATCTGTTCTGGTTCCCACTTCGCTGCCCCGCCTGATCGTTAATCGAAAGCCTCAAAAGCATTCGTTCCAGAAGCATGTCTCAGACAAACCTCGTGTCCAACGAAACCCGTGCCCTCGCAGGGTCGGCGACGATTCAAAAGACGGCATTGCGCGACGGTGTGTTGTTGCAGGATCGGTATCGCATTGTCAGACAGTTAGGCAAAGGTGGAATGGGCGCGGTGTATGAGGCAATCGATGAGCGCCTCGATGCCACTGTCGCTCTAAAAGAAACTTTCGCGACTGATGAACGTCTGCGACGTCAGTTCGAACAGGAAGCTCGCCTACTGGCGCAGCTAAGTCACCCTGCTTTGCCGCGTGTTACCGATTACTTCACGGAGGACGCGCGTGCCTTCCTGGTGATGCAATTCATTTCCGGCGTCGACCTCGCAGAGATTATCGCGAAGCAACCGGGCCCATTTCCAAGAAACCAAGTTGTCGCCTGGGCCGATCAATTGCTCGACGCGCTCATGTTTCTGCACACGCGCGAACGTCAGATCACTCATCGCGATATCAAACCGCACAATCTCAAGCTCACTGCAACTGGAACGATCGCGCTGCTCGATTTTGGTTTGGCGAAAGCCGCTGCGGCAGACAATGCAGTCGGCGACAATAGCATTGCCGGTTACACGCGACGATACGCGCCGCTCGAACAGATTCAGGACCAGGGAACGACGCCGCAGAGTGACATCTACGCACTCGGTGCCACGTTGTATCACTTGTTGACCGGCATCAAGCCGGCCGATGCAGTGATTCGCGAAGCTGCGCTGATCAACTCGATGCCCGATCCATTGCGTCCGGCGAATGAAGTCCACGCGGCGGTCGGACCTGAGCTGGCGGAAGTTCTCACTAAGGCGATGGCGCAAAAAGCTGAAGATCGTTACGCGACTGCAAGTGAGTTCCGAGAAGCGTTGGCAGGTATCGGTCGTAAGCGTGACGAGATACAAGTTCAAGCGACAGCAAGCGAGCGGTCGACGAAACAGGATGCATTTGAAAGTTACTCAATTCTAAAGCCCGATGAACCAACGATGTTCTCGAACTCTGGAACTGGCAGTTCGAAGAAATTCGTGGCGTGCATAATTCTGGCGCTGGTCGCAGCGTCGATCGGCGCGTTCTACAGCTTTCGAGGAATGATCTCTCCGGCATCCACCGTTCAACAACAGCCCACGGGAAGTGCAAGGGTGCTGGTCAACCAGCCGCGTACGAGTATTACTTCGGAGTCGAATCAGCGATCAGCGAGTCATGGTGAGCTCAAGCATCCAGCGATGGCAACGGATGTAAGAGGTGTTACCGTGCCTCAAACACGCATGCCCCGAGCCGACGTAAGACAAAGTGATCCAGCTCCTGTGTATTCGCGGTTGCCGGCGTACACGATCAGAATTAATTCAAAGTAATCTCAAGCGGCTGAGGCAGGCCGAGTATCGACAAGACGAGCGCTGACGGTGAATGAAGCGGCTGTTTGCCAGGCGATTGAAAAAAGAGAAACCCTTGCCGTCGACGTTCTCCTGCTGACAAAGGGGTCTTCAAATCTATTCCGTACGCGCCGAATTCTTTTTCAAAGGCCTTCCGTGAGTTTGGATTGTAGAGGTAAATGTCATTAGCTTTCAGGATGCGCGCAGTCGCATCCTTCGGCGAAAGTAGCTTCCACGCATGACCATCTTTGTCGCGCAGCTGCGGCTTTATTCTCTTAAGTTCAAGCGGCACGCCACCGGTTTCATAATCAAGTTCAATTCGTACGGGTAAGACGCCCGCGAGTGGAAGGTTCGCCTCGAACAACTCCTGATTCTCTTCGTCCGTTAACAATGGCGCCGTACGGACAGTCACGCCACCGGCATTTGCTGTGTGGGCGTTGGCAGACATCGCTGGCAGATCTACTGCCGGCTTAACTTTGAAGAGGGGTCCGGAACACGCGCAGGAAAAAACAAGCGCGAAGGTTAAGAGCGAGTAGGCGAGCAGTCGCGTGACAGCGTTTGGCTTTGATTGCACGCAGCGGAATTTCTCACGGCTGAAGAGAGGTGTCAACGAGAAAGAAAACAGATCGTATGGAGGGCGCCGGCAGAGCGAAGCGGCGACGGCGCACTCCAAATCTTAACTCTTCGGTGCGTTGTAGAACGTGCGTGCTTGCACGGTGAATTCCTTGTCGTCGTAGACGCCATCGCCATTGACATCGACTTTAACGAGGATCTTGTGTTGCTTCCCATCGTGCACGTCGTTGGGTTTGAAACCCAGACTGTACTGATTTCTCAACAAAGTGTTGATCGACGACAGCACGTTCGGAAGCTCGCCTTCAAAAGTTACGGGGTAGTACATGCCACCCGTCTCACTGGCGAACGTCTTCAACGTGTTTTGAGCTTGCAGAAAAGTCATCCTACCCGGCGAGCCCGTGATGCTGTCGGTCGCGCCCATCCGATCTTCATATTTCTTGAAGTAAAGATTGCCGGTTCCGATGATGTAAATGGGAACGCCGGCGTTCTGCGCAACCTTCCGAGCCTGACCGTAGTTGATCTTGCTGAACGTGTCGATGCCCGACGCGACGAGAATCAACGCTTTGCGTCTGCCTTGCACGCTGGCTAATCCCGCGTAGTCAGACTTTTCTTCCTTAGAATCTTCGAGAACTACCGAATCTCCCTTTCCGCCCAACAACGTAAATTTCAAAGCGTCGAAAAGATTGCTTTCTCGGAAAGCTGGTTGATTCCGCAACAACAGATTGATGACCTGGTTGATGCGGCCGGGATCGTTCGTGAAGTCAGTCAGCGGCGTCGGACGAAGATCATAAGCGACTACTGAAACATAATCATCGGGTGGCTTGATGAACTGCGAAAGGAACATCGCCGCTGGACGTATGACTTCGTACGTGCCGGGATCATACCCGCTGCTGCCGTAGTATCCGAACTGTTCCGACCATTTGCTGTACTCAAGGACCATCACGACAGTGATGGGAGCTTCCGGAGTCGAGAAGTTCGTGATGGGCGTTTGGACGCCATCAACGAAAATCGCGAAATTTGCTTGCTTCAGTCCGGGAACGATCTGCCCGCTTTTCTTGTGATAGACGACTGCGTCAACGTTCACGACTGCGGTCGATACGGTGACCTTCTCCGCTTCCTGTGGCTTGTTAACGACGTCTTGCGGCGGAGGTTCAGGCTGTTGCTTCTCCTCGTTCGGATCTGGCCGCTTGTTTTTCTTTTCGTTACTAGTGGGCGGCTGTCGTCGTGACTGCGCTCGAAGCGCTGGCGAAGCAACCATCAGGAGAGTCAAAGCAAAAGCGAGCGCCAGTGCGACCGCTCCGCGCAAAGAGGGAAAAACTTTCATAGATGTGATCCTAAACTAACGTGAGCCGAGACGGGATGACAGGGTCCTCCCGACCTGCGGTTTTCCAAGGTGACTTCGTGTGATGCCCCGGCGACTGCTCACGTTTACCAGCGCTGGAGCGAGGAATTATCGAGGCGAGCCGGCTTCCGCTTCGATGACAACATCGTAGGACCCACGGTTGTCTGACAATTCCCCTTCATTTATGCCGAGAAACAGCACGCCGTCGCGTTGCGCAATAAACTCATGCCTGGCGCCGATGAACACAAACTCGTCGTTGTCGTCGCCAATCACACCGATCAATCCACCGGTCGGCTCAGTGCGCATCAGCCGATCGTTGTCATTGGCCATCGGCAATCCACCGGGTGTCGAAAATCCACGGCGTCCGAGATCGACACGCCCCGAAGCGGTTATTCGAAGCCGCTGCCCACGCCGCACCACCAAGCCGCTATTCGTCCAGCCGTTGTTGGTGTTGTCTGCTCGAACGCTGACCTTGATTGTGAAGAAGGTCGGGGCCGAAGTTTGTGTGGGGGTGTTATTGACAGGCTCCGGAGCACTCGAACGTGCAGGAGGTGACACCGGCTCGTCAGGGCGTGAACTACTTCCGGTATCGTTACTCGAAGATGTATTTACGCCTGCGTTTACTCCTGCGGAATCGAAGGTTATCGACTCAATATCCTCGACGTAGAAAGAAGAGCGACTGCGTCTGCCTTTTGAGCCGGAACCCATTAGAACTGTGAATTGCCCGTCTTTAAATTCGACCACTTGTCCGTGAATAACGCTGCCGTCTTTGAGCTTAATCGTATCTGCCAAAGTCGGCAGGACAACTGCCATTAGAAGTACCAGCGACAAGAAGCAAGGAAAAATTTTTTTCATGGCTTTCTCCGGTTAGAGGGGCGTTTTCACAAACGAGATTTAACAAGAGTCCCTTGCTTTTGCAAGCGGGAGAGGAAGGCGCGGTTTAATGGATGCCGCGACAAACTCAAAGGTTGCGGTTAGTGACAGGGGGAGTCTGACGATAAGCAACGGCTGTCGTTCTCATTTAGTTGTTGATTGACCTGTAGAACAGCTAGACTTCGAGGACCAATGACACGTCTACAACTTATCACTGCGGGGCGCAAATTTGAGTTCTGCGCGCACGACTTTGAGGGCAGAGCGGTGAAGTTGCTTCTGCTAATTGGCTTGATGCTGACTGTGACGTTAGGAGTTACAGCGCAGACGTCCAATCCTCGAAAGCAGCCCGCAATGAACGTCACGGGACAATACGAAGCGCGCAGCAAGTTTGCGCCGAATAGCATGGAAGTTCAGCAGCTTCAGAACGGGAAGATCAAGTTTCACATCCTGGCTTTGTGGGTAAGCTCGTACAACTCACAAAACGTACATAACGGAGAGGTGACGGGCACTATTGATTTGATCGGAAATGCTGCGACCTACGAAGCTCAGGGATGCAAGATTGTGCTGAAATTTTCGAAGACTGCTGTGCAGGTCAAGCAAGTGGATGAAGCTGGCGACTGCGAGTTTGGCGCGAACGTCTCGGCGACGGGGACTTATCGCAAGGTGAATAGCCGTAAACCGAAATTTGATAATTGAAGGTGTAGCTTAGACTTCAGTCTGAGTCGCTGCGAGCAATATCCAGTAAAACTGAAATGCGACATTGGAATTCGGATCATCTAAATAACAATTCATCGCGTTCCGAAGCCACTGCTGTCTTTGGCGCTGCAGATCAAGCCTTGATGGGTGTAGAATTGCGTCCCCTAATGACTACGCAATCAAGGAGTTTTGCGCAGTTCATCGATCTGTTGTCGAGCGTTAGCCTGGTGCAGTCAAGTTCCCTTCAATGAAACCACGTTTCGCACGGCCGCTTCAGATTCTGTTATTAGCCGCTGCCTATTTCGGCGCAGCGAAACTTGGTTTGACCTGGGCTTCCGCCCATCCTAATGTCTCACCAGTTTGGCCTCCTTCCGGCATCGCTATCGCAGCATTGTTACTGTTGGGCCTACGTGCTTGGCCAGGCATTCTCATCGGCGCTTTTCTCGCTAATTTTTTCACGCCTATTCCTCCATTTGCAGCAGCCGGTATTGCTTTAGGGAACACGGTAGAAGCAGTC
>Ga0070673_100001093_pt1 | contig 15509 bp, 12 predicted proteins | sample KBSM23metaG_FD_65342 | JGI IMG/M metagenome (GOLD analysis project Ga0070673, IMG submission 65342) | Miscanthus rhizosphere microbial communities from Kellogg Biological Station, Michigan, USA - KBS M2-3 metaG | ecosystem: Host-associated > Plants > Roots > Rhizosphere > Soil ... | reverse complement strand
CGAGGACACCACGATCGCCGACCTCAGCGTCTGCACGGCGGCGACTCAGATCAAGACCGGTTCGCTCTGCCGGTCCGACCGCATGGCCAAGTACAACCGGCTGCTCCTGATCGAGGCCGAACTGGGCGCTTCGGCGCGCTTTGCCGGCCGGGCTGCGATTCCCACGCTGCGTTGACCCGATTCCTCAAGCTCACTGAAACACAACCGGAGACCCACATGAATTCCATCGACAAACTCGATCGCCGACTCTGCATGCAAGCCGTCGTGCTCGCTGCAGCGATGCTCAGCGGCAGTGCCATGGCGCAGACCTGGCCGAGTAAGCCCATCAGCCTGATCGTGCCGTTCGCGGCCGGCGGCACCACGGATGTGCTCGCTCGAGCGCTCGCCGACAAGCTGACGCAAAGCCTGGGCCAACCGGTGATCGTTGAGAGCAAGCCCGGCGCCGGGGCGACCCTCGGCGCCGACTATGTCGCCAAAGCTAAGCCCGACGGCTACACGCTGCTGGTGGGCGCGGTGCACCACACCATCGCTTCGAGCGTTTACAAGAAGCTGCCGTACGACTTCCAGAAGGATCTGGCGCCGATCACCACGATCGCCTTGGTGCCGAACGTGTTGGTTGTGAATTCCGCGACGCCGGCCAAGAACGTTGCGGAGCTCGTCGCAATGCTGAAGGCGCAGCCGGGCAAGTTCAACTACGGCTCCAACGGCAACGGCACGGCGCAGCACCTGATCGGCACGCAGTTCGAGAACCTGACGGGGACGGACATCGCACACATCCCGTACAAGGGAAGCGGCCCGCTGGCGACCGACCTGCTCGGCGGTCAGATCACGATGTCGTTCGACACCGTGACGCCGGTGCTGCAGCACATCAAGAGCGGCAAGCTGCGCGCGCTGGCTGTCACGACCGCCAAGCGTTCGTCGGCCCTGCCCGACGTGCCTACCCTCGAAGAAGCCGGGCTCAAGGGCTTCAACATCGGGACCTGGTTCGGCGTGCTCGCGCCGGCGGCGACGCCCAAGGAGATCCTGGCACGCCTCAATAGCGAGATGGTGAAGGTCATCAAGTCGCCCGAATTTCGAAAGCGCATGGACGAGATCGGTGCCGAACCGGTTGGCAACAGCGCGGAGCAGATGGCGGTCCAGATCAAGGGCGAGACCGAGAAGTTCGCCAAGCTGGTAAAGGATGCGAAGGTGACGATCGAGTGATGACCAGGCGATCTCCTTCTAACCGCGATGGCGGCCGGGTTTAGCGAGTGTCTAGCCATGCTTGCAACCGCCGAGGCCGCCTACTCTGCCGCCACGCGCGCGCGGCGCGCTGAGTAGACATAACTGCTCATGTCCTAGGCGCAACAGCAACGGCTGCTAGCGACCAGATCGCCCGGCATTCTCGGGCGGCAGCTCCGGGACAGCGCGGCTCAATCACGTGCCGCAGCTGGTGACTTCGAAGTCGCCATCGTCGGCATCGGCGCGGCGATAGACTTCCATTTAGCTGCCGGTGGTGGATACCGGCAGTCGGCCAAAACCCGTCGCTCGCTAACGGCTGCTTCGAGGTCATCTATATACGACGCCCAGAGATCACGAGTTCGGTGCGAGTCGAATAGAGATCTCGGATCGGGACGCACTAGCGGTTTTGGTGGGGGGCGTAGCCAATGATGTCCACATCGCAAAGGCGTCCAAAGGAGATTCTCACGTGGGGCAGATATTGGCCCCGGCGGGCCGGCCGGATCTATTCGATCAGCTCATCCGCGCGAAGCAGGACTGATTGCGGAATCGTCAGCCCGAGCACCTTCGCTGTCTTGAGGTTCACCAATAGTCTGAAAATTGTTGGGCGCTCAATAGGCAGATCCGCCGGCTTTGCGCCGCCTAGTATCCGCTGCACGTAGTGCGCTCCGCGCCTGGACTCTGCGGGAATATCCGCGCCGAATCCAATCAGTGCGCCATCGCGGGCCATGCGCGTACTTCCCGCGGCGAACGGCAGGCCCTTGGCCAACGCCAGCTCATTCACTTGCTTGAGAATTTCAACGGAACCGACTAAGCGAGCGTCGTTGGGCATGAATATCGCATCGACCTTGCTCGCAGTCACCGTAGCCAACGCTTTCGGTAGATCGGAAACCCCGCGGACTTCAACACCTATCAGCGTGATGCCAATTCGGCTGGCCGCGGCTTCGAGAGGCCCGGGATAGTCGCGCACCCCTGGATTGTTAGGGTCGAAGAGAACCGCGACCCGAGCAATGCGCACTCCCAACTCCTTGAGAAGCTGCAAGCATTTCTCGCCGTCTCCGGTGGTGAACGTTGTCATCCCGGTCACATTGCCCGTCGGCCGCGACAGGTTGCGGGCGAGCTTGGTCATCGTCGCCTCGCTTGCTGGGCTGACCACGATCGGGATTGTCGTTGTTGCCTTCGCCGCAGCTTCCGCACCCGGTGTGGTGAAAGTGAAGATTACGTCGGGCTTGGACGCCACTAGGTCGGCTGCGAGGGCGGGAAGCCGCCCGTAGTCGCCATCCGCGAACCGATATTCAAGCGTGATGTTTTTTCCCTCGAGGTAGCCGGCTGCGCGCAGGCCATCTACGAAGCAGCCCGCGTTGTAGCCCAAGGTTCCTGAGTCACATGCCGCCGCAGAGCGTGTTCCCAGTGAGAGGATTCCCACCTTAGGAAGTCGAGCCGTCTGCTGTGCCAATCCCGGCAGGGGAAGGGCAAACGTAACGAAAGCGGCGATACCGATCGCAATCGTCCGGAGGACACCAGACACCGCAGCTAGCTCGCAAAGAAGCTGGGGCATGGTCGCCGCGTTACGTCAAGGAATCGACACTCGTAGTTCCTATGTTAGCGCCGGTGCGACAGCCGGCCCTCAGGGCCGATAAGCATGGTCCCATCCATCTCCCAATGCGCTATGGCGATTGCTGCATGCGCTCACGACTCTCTATGACCGCTGCGAGGCGCTGCAATTCCTATGGTGAAGGTCTCCTTCGGGGTCGCTAGCGGCGATCTGCGTGACTAAGAGCGCTCTCCTAAAGCAGTCCTTCGCAAGGTTCGCCGGGCGGCCACCGCCACGGTTTCATAAAGATGATCGCGTCGGACGCGAGGACCGGGCGCCGTGAGCCTCCGGGCTCACGCGGCTTTGCGAGTCTCGAGGATCTCGTTGGCTTGGCGTCGTCCCAAGTTCCTGAGCGCGAAGATCGCGGGCAGATGCTGGGCGCGCGGGCGTACCTTGCCCTCTTCCCAGTTGTAGACCGACTGGGCCGATGCGCCGATCAGGAGTCCGCACTCCGCCGCCGTCAACCCAAGGCGTTTCCTTTGGGCGGCCATGCTCTTGGCGCTGAAGCGCGTGCTCGGCGAGACAGAGTCCTCGTTGGCTGCAACTGGCACCGACCGCTCCGATCCCTGCGCAACGCGTCGAAGCTGGCGCTCAAGCTCCTGGACTCTGCGCTTCAACGCAGCGATGTCGGAGCGATGGGTGGTAGAGGACTTCTTGAGGACGGCAGTCTCGCGGCGGATCTCTTTGCGGGAGACGCGGGCGATTTCCTCTTTCAAAACAGATGCGACATTCGACATGGGTGGCGGTTAACTTGGAACGGGCGAGCATCTTAGGATGCCCCGGGTGCCGCGCGAGTTCCCTTCGGTCACTTCTTTGTGATCTCCAGCCACTTACGGGGACGTCGGAACGAAGCACCGAGGCGAACCCGGTGCTTCGCACGCGCTGTCGCTAGAGTGCCGCGTCCTTGAGCTTTTTCAAGGCTCGTGTCTTGATCTTCACTGTCGCTGGTTTGGCGGCGAACTCCCGCTCCACCTTCGTAAAGGGGTCGATCCCCCGGCGCTTCTTCTTGGCGGGCACGTTGATCACGTTGACCTTCAGCAGCCCGGGCAAGGTGAACGAGCCGAGGCCCTTCTTGTGCACCGAAGCGAGGATCGTTGCCTCGAGCGCGGCCATTAGAGCCCGGGCCGTCTTTAGCTCTGTGGCGGCGGCCTCTGCCAAATGAGCTACCAGACTGGACCGATTGAACGCCGTCTTGATCGGCTTCATGTCCGCCGGGCTCGTCGATGCCTTCTTTGCGACTGGCGCCTTCCGGGCCGCCTTCTTTGCAGTTGCCATTGAGTTTGTGCTTTGCTAGTGGATAGAACGATGAGGAATCGCCTCCGAACGAAGGCGGCGCGATTCTATGTCCCGCTGAGGACGTAGAACGGCCAGCTGGCGGGTGTGCGCGAAGGGCCGGCTATTCGGTAGGCATTCCGCGAACGACAGGTGTTTGGCAGGGTGATCGTGGGCAAAAGTGCCCGCAGTCGACCCTAAGGAGCCAATGAGGGCGCTCGAACTACTGCCCGCGAAGCCGACATAGAAGGACGGCCCGTGACGACCCTGGGTCCGAGCGTTCGGGGAGAAGCGGTTCAGCGGTGCTGTTGTAGTTCGCACCTCGAGGGCCTACCCGCCCGGCGGCTGGCAGGCGGTCTCAGGGTCAGACCTTGGATGGACGGCGCGCGACGTCCACGCAACCCGCGGCAAGGTCAGCAAGAACAGCCTCGACCGCTTGCTCGAGCTCGTCGAAGCGCGCGGGCTTCCGCAGCATGCGATGGCCTGCAGCTTGGATGCTCTCTTCGACGGAGGCAGTGGTATCCCCAGTCAAGATAAGTGCCGCGATCGATAGGTCGCTCCCAAACAAAGAACACTGGGAGCGAACGACGGCCGCAATCGCCTCGACGCCCGTCTCCTCGCGCAGGCGGTAGTCGGCAACGATCAGGTGCGGCGCGTCGGAATGCTGCATCAGCAGCGCGTTCGCCTCCAGACTGGAAGGCGCACTGAGGACGCAGCAACCCATCATGGCGAATGACGACTCGGTGGCTTTGCGGCTCTCGTCGTTGTCATCAATGACCACAACCAGGGCGCCTGGGGCATAGCGCGCCGGCGACTGCAGCGGCCGGGCCGGCTCGCGGCCAGGGGCATCGGCCAGAATGGGGGCGGTCAACCGGAAGATCGTCCCCTTACTCACCCGAGATCTCACAGTGACTTCGGCACCGAGGATGGACGCGAGGTGTCGGACGATTGCCAAGCCAAGACCTAGGCCCATGCGCCGGTCGCGCGCTGCATTCGAGACTTGGTAGAACTCGTCGAAGATCTTTGCCTGCGCTGCCACGGGGATGCCAATCCCGGTGTCGGCGACTCGAAGCACGAGCATCCGCTGGCGTGCCCGAACGTCTAGGACGACTCGCCCCGCCTCGGTATACGAGATTGCATTTGAGATCAGGTTCCTAACAATGCGCTCGAGCAGCACCTCGTCGCTTCGCAACCAGACTGAGGAGGCTCGCACCGTCAGCCTCAGGCCCTTCGCGTGAGCCGTTGGACGCATTTGCGTCTCGAGGCGGTTGAGCAGGGGCAGGATCTCGAACGACGTCCAGTTGGGCTCGATCGTGCCCGCGATAAGGCGCGCGACCTCAAGGATGGAATCCAGGAGCTCGTGCATCGATTGCAGCGCTAGGTTTGCGCCGTGAATTGGTAGGTTAAGCGTTGCATCTGCATTGGCCCGTTCCAACTGTCCGACGTACTGCACAACGGCATGCATCGGCTGGCGTAGATCGTGGCCAATTGCCGCCAGGAAGAAATTCTTCGACCGGTTGGCTTGCTCGGCCTGGGCGAGTGCTGTCTCGGCAGCGCGCTTGGCCGCCTCCTCTTCCATGCGTGCGCGTTCGGTCTCGGCCTGTTGGACAGTTCGCTCTACCAGCAGCCGCTCGCTCCGCAGCCGAAGGTAAAGCGCTGTTTCCACCGTACGCTGTTGCTCCTTGGCGTGCGACAGCAGCGCTCCGGAAAACACGACGAAGCCCAGCCCGACGGACACGTGAAAGAGATCGCCGATGCGGAAGAGTCCCAATGCGAAGAGCAGTGTCGAAGGGATGATGAACGCTAGCGACGCCGTGCGGTCGCCTCCACGCCCGACCACCACGCCCATCAAGGTCATCGCGTTGCCGAGGATCAGGATCATCTCCTTGTAAAACGTGGTCGTCGGCAGCATCAGCCAAGCCGCACTGCCCCAAACGACGCCGGCCGCTCCAATCAGCGGCAACAGGTGTTTGCCGAAGGCCAATGTGCGCGATCTCGTGGCTGGGCTGCACTGGAAGTCGCGCGCGATCTGATGGATGCGCGCGCCCGTCAACGCGTAGGCGCTCCACCACAGCCACGGGGCCCAGGCTTCGCGGAGAGTCGCGCTGTCCCATGAACAGACGGTGGCGATGATGAAGGTGGCCACCGCGCCGGCCAGCGCGTTACGACCCGAATCGTTGATAACGATGCGCAGCCGCATCGCACGAACGCGTTGCGCGTCAATCGGCGAGATCTCGAGCGGCGCCGACGCGTCGTCGAGGATCGACTCCGCGCTGAACTCAGACGTCATAGCGGCGGCATCGGGCTCGGCTGAGCTAAGCGACAGGTTCCGTCCCAGCGTTATGAGCGGGGGGTAGATCGATCAGCTTAGCCGCAATGGCGATCAGCACAGCGGCCTTGGCGGGAATCTGCGAGAAGCTCTGGTCGGCCACGGACAGCTTCCACGCGACGCGTTGGGTGTGCACACGAACCGTGCTGTCCGACATCGACTGCGCGTCGGTGGACAGCATCTGCGCGATGCGCTTGTAGGAGAGTCCGCGACCGATCAGGCTGGCGACGTCCGCCTCCCTGTGCGTCAATCTGACAGCCGCCCGACGAGCCGAGCCGCCGATCGGAAGATGCTTGGTGGGCATGTAAACCCGGCCGGCCAGCGTCACGTCTACGGCTTCTCGAAACTCCGCGAACGTCATACCTTTCGCGAAGAAGCCCGTCGCGTACTCGTCCAGGACCTGGTACATGACCGACGGGTCGTAGTCCGCGGCCGCCGACACCACGATCACGCGCGGCGGGTGTAGCGCAGCCACGCAGGCGTTGTTGAATGACCGCAGCGTCGGGAGCCCACGGGAGTCCGGCAGCGTCAGGTCGAGCAGGACCAGATCGATCGTTTCCGGCCGCTCCACCGCGGCCACTGCGTCGGCCAGCGAGCAGGCCTCGCGCACGTCCGCCTTTGGATAAAGGATCCGCAGCGACTGAATCATCCCGTCGCGAGCGGTGAAGTCATCGTCGACCACCAATAGCCGCATCAGTCTGGCTCCGCTACTCAAACCGCTTACCCGCTCTAGCGACTGTGCAACGCGATATCGGCGTCAGACACTTCGTCGCGGTCCCTCATTGCAGCTCTACGAAGGCGCAGATGGATTGTCGGGACCGTCGGCCATGGCCGGTAGAACTCGCTTCAACCGCCATTCACGCAACCAACCTAAGAGGAATCTCATGACACTGATTGTCAATAAGTACTTGATGGTGCACGAAGGAGACCACGACGTCGACACCGGCATCTTGCTTCAGAACGGCGACTTGCTGGATGACGCGAGCGAAGCCGGCACCTGAAAGTAGTACCGCGGTCTTTTTGCCGGGCGCCGCCTTTACAGGCATGCCCACTCGATCTGTGAAGACCATGGCTCAGCTGGGTCCACCAGCGGACCCCTAAGCCGCTCATAACGGAGAAACGCAATGGCAACTATTAACGAATATTGGTACGGAGTCATCATCGAACTTGATCACGCCGAAACAACTCAATTTACCAACGTTCTGTCCGGCTCAGGGCTTAGTCAGGCCGCCATCGTTAGCGCACTCACCGTCCTTGGCGTCTCAGCAGCAGTGGCACCCATAGTGGCGGGCGCAATATTGCTGCATCTGGCGTGGGAAATCCCGGCCATCAAGTCTCTTGACCAAGGGCAGGGCGTGATACTGACCATGCCATGGGCCACGCCTGGTCTTCTTATACCCGCTACACGGCACGCGCAAGACTTGAATCAGAATTGGGTGTCGCAAGGTGCCGGGACGTTTACTACAGCCCACGGGGATGCCGTCGACTACAAGGTCGAACATGGCGCCGTTAATTCGGGAATCGTTTTGTTCCGCCTCGTGGACAACTGCCCCTGGGACAAGAGCTTCATCCTTCGAGGCACAACCGGACGTACCTTTGACGCCAAAGCGACTCGCGCTGCTCCTGTTGAGCGCTCCGTGTCCGCACTGGCGCCTCAAAACCGACAACTGTTGACGTTCGCGAAGCCAGGCACCTTTGGGGTCTGGGTTGATGCGTTCACGGTCGGTGGCGCCGCCGCACTTGCTGGCGGCGACCGGGCGACGTTCACTTGGCAGAAGGACTAATTTATTAGCTTTGCCTCGCACGGGAACCGGAACTTGCCTTGCTCCCGCATCTACTCTCACCTGACACGTGCTTCAGACGGTTTGAAAACGTTTGAGGCTTAAGGAATTGACATGCCTACCTACCCAATTGCGCACGAATACCACTGGAGCGAGCCCACGGGAAAGGGCTTTCACATCAACATGACCGGGCATCTCACGCGTACCGGACAGATGTATATCCAAGTCAACACCAACACGAATAGTTGGGGCCTGGGCTTCACCGGCGGCAGCAGCGTGATGGCGCTCGCCGCCGACGGAACCGTCGTGTGGGTGTCGAAGCTCTACACGGCTGGTGTGGACGCGAAGTCGGTGTTCTGGGGCCGGTCAAGTCGGACCGATGTCTACCTCGATCAACTCACGCCCGACGAGTTTCAGAAGGTGGAGTCCCTACAGTTCCTGGCGGGTCATACGCCCCGTGACCGCTGGATGGAGGACTGGAAGAAGATCGAGGACGGCGCCGGGGTCGCGCTGAAAACGACGAGTCAGGTCATCACCCAGGCCGCCGCAATTATCAGCTCGCTCACCAAGGGCTAATCTAATCCTGCGGCCCGACGACGACCGGTATCACGACCCTGATATCACAACGACTTGGGAACGCGATGCGAACTGCACTCTACTTTCCGCACACTGAGGTTCGCAGCGCAAGCGTCGTCCGAACGGCCCTTCTTACATGGGATTCGCTCGAAACTATCGTGCCTTTCAGGGGATATCAGTCGCAGTATTCCGACGCACGCATCGCAGAGGCAATGGAGGTGATTGGGTCTCCGAGGACGCCCACGGACAGTGAGCAAGTGCGCGTTCATGAACTCGTCGAGGACCTGCTTCGAGTTGGAGTACCTGAAGTCTTCAGGTACTCCCCGTCTCATGGCATAGCGCCTTACGAAGTCTGGCCCCAAAAGCTCGCTGAAAGTACGTGGGACCTTCTGCGATCGCGTGGCTTGACCGATGGGCGGCTCGCCAACATGGACTACCCCATGAGCGAGGCCGCCGGACTCTCACTGATGGCGGTGCTTGCGGACGTGCTTGCGGGAGACACTCGCGCAAGAATCACCGATCGGGCACAGGCATATGCGACGATCGCAAACGCACCCAAGTCAACGATGCAGGCGCAGGAGCACGACAAGGTCGTGCCACTGACCTTTAAAGCGGCTGCACTCGACGTTGTTCCCCTGGAACGCCTAATTGCCTTCCGGGTTCGGGAGGCAAAGTCAAGCGGACACGATTACCGCACGTTGCGCCACAACTACTTGGATGCGATCAACGAGCACATCGGGCGTATCTCGAAGGTGGCGATCGACTCTGCGGACCGGATCGAGCTCGACCGCGCCTTCGCTGCTGACATGGAAGACGATCTGAAGGATATCAAGCAAGAGCTCGGATATGCAAAGGGTGAGGCGCTGCTGTCCAAGGAGATCGTCACCTTGGTGCTCGCTGGCGGTGCGCTCTTAGCGGCTGCGGCCAGCACTGGTCACTTTGTGATGCCGGAAGTGATTGCTGGAGGCGGCGGTGCCGTACTTCTGGGCGGTTTGCTTGGGAGTGGTAACAAACTGGCGAGGTCGCGACGTGAGGTGCTCCGTAAGCATCCTATGTCATACCTCTACGAGGTTGGCGCTTAGAGCCCGCTGTCGGGTTGGATCTGTTTCCCAGAATTCTGACTCGATGCCCATGATGGGCTGCTTTGCGGACCGCTGATTCGAGATGTGAATGTCAGCAGCGGGTCGGTCCGTGCCGATTGGCTCGCTGATCTCGGCGGACGGAAACAGTCGTTCGAGTCGAGCAGCATCGAAGATGACCCTCGATGGCACTGCGGTCGGCCACTTACCGCTGCTCACGACGGTCAGTTATGAGCTGTCAAACGCCGAAGGCGCTGCGACATGCCCCCGTATGTAGGCGGACTACACGTGAACTAGCCGACCGCGACGCGATCCGTCGCCGTCTGGCTTACATCAGATAGCTGGCACTCCGCCCGTCCTGCTGGCGCAAACGGCCCAATTCCCTGCCGTCATGAACGGTCGGGTCGGTGCTTCGGGAGTGGATAGCGATCCTGGCCGAACTGCTCTCAACGTCTTCCTCTCCTCAGGCGATCGATGCAATGGGTCCAGCCGTCGCATCGTGCCCGCGACCATTCCGCTTCGCGCGATAGAGCATCGCGTCGGTTCGGGATGAGTCCGCGGCCATCGTGGTCGCCAGCCTGCGAGAATTCGAGGCCACGCTGACGCCCACCGCAGCGCGCGGTTATGCATGTCGAACGCTGCGCTCGTCCCCGCCAGCACCATGGGCTTCTTCCGGCACATCACCCTGGCACCGGCACGACAAATGTCGCTCAGCGCCCAACAGCGATGCGGGGCTTTTGCGGCTCACCGGGGATCGTGTTCCTCGCAGGCAGCTGCAACCAGGGCGTCGGATTCTGAGTCAAAACAGAGCCACCATCGACCCCAAAAGGGCGACGCTCATCGTGATGGAAACCAATAGAGAGGCACGGCTCTCAAACCGAGATCCGAACCTGAGGACGCTCTTCATTGCACGCTCTTAGTCAACGAACTCGCTTGCTTGACGCTCGTCCTTGGACCAGAGCTCCAAACTTGTGCTGTCCGTCGAGGCACTTTCGGACGGGCGATGTGTCCCGGTCTTCAAGCGCTTTTAAGCCGGCCTGAATCTTTCTCGAAGGATCTCAACACGGTCACGCTCGAGCCGTTCGACGGCGAGCTACCGACCCGAAATGGGACTTGCTGACGGCGCGACGTCACAGCTCCGTTTGCTCTGAGGTTGGGCCTGTCCGAACGGGAGTCTGTGCCCATCTCTCAACTCGCAACCTGAGGGGACGCCTCGCGACACCGGCGAGAACCAGCGATAGCGAGTCGCCAAATGCCTCTAGTCGCTCCGGTCGCCAAGAAGAAACCCGCGTCACCACCAATCGCAAGGTGAGCAACGCCGCACCACCACTACGCTGACATCTGGCGATCGGCGTTCTCGTTCAAAACTCTTCAAACGTTCTCAATGTGGGGCAACATCTGTTGAGATTGGCCCTCTGCCACTGCAGACTGTCAAACGGCCCGTGACGCGTTGACTTGAGAGGTCCTTCAGCATGACTTCACAAACGACGCGACGTTCCTTTCTTGGGCCCAGCAGACGCCAAAACGACGTACAAGCGCGAGATGATCATTGACTCGGTAGTCCGCCTTCGGACTTTGTACCCTTCGCCAAAGGAACGGGCACTGAGGAAGCAGCTCTCGGCGCTGGATGCTCACTGCTGCAGATTCATTCAACTCTCGCCTTTCGTCGTCCTGGCAAGCTCCGATTTGAGGCAAGCGATGGATGCTTCGCCGCGCGGGGGTGCGCCAGGTTTTGTCAGAGTCTTGAATGAACGAACCCTCCTTGTTCCGGACGCTCCCGGCAACAGCCGCCTGGACACGCTCGAAAACATCATTGAAACCGGCAAGCTCGGCCTGCTCTTCATGATCCCTGGTGTCGACGAGACCCTGCGCGTCAACGGCGCTGCGCGCTTATCCTGCTTACCAGAGCACCTTGACGTCTATCGCTGCGAGAATCGTCCTCCGAAACTCGTCATCGAAGTTCTGGCCGCGGAGGTGTACCTACATTGCGCAAAGGCGCTAATGCGATCGCAATTGTGGAACGCGTCCTTACAGGTAAGCCGCTCGCTGTTACCAACCATGGGACAAATGGTCAATGACCAGCTTGGCATTGATTCGCCCGCGGAGACCCAAGAAGAGATGCTGGCCCGTTATGCGCCGGATATGTAGTAAGGCGCTCGGGCTTGCGAGTTTGTACCGCTCATCGTGACCTTGCTTCGCGACGAATCGAACACCAGTTCGGCAAACGCATCTCCATCGAGAGTTGCACCTTGAGACAGCCATGTTTCAACTTCCGACGCGGTGCGCGCGATCGTGACCACCGACAACGCTCGTTCCCGTACTGCCTGCATAGCCGGTGCCTGGTACGTGCCGGTGCGTGTCGTGTGCGCGTCGATTGCGCCAACCATTCGCGCAGCGCTTTCATGGTGTCCGCGTTTGGCGGCCAGCAAAGCGAAGCCCGCCCCGAACTTCGGCCAAAGGCCGGTGCGATTCACGTGTTGCCCGGCGTCCAATGCAATCTCGGCAGCCTCGTCGAGTCTGTCCAGTTCAGCCAGCGCCAGTACAAGGGAAGCGAGTACGGGTCCCATCCCAATGCTGTCTTGTCGCTGCATGCGGCCCAGCTCCGCCAAGTCGTGCAAACTTTTCGCAGCAATCTCGAATTCGCCTCGGCAGAGTGCGGTCAGCGCTAGCTCGGTGCGGATGAGAAATGCCCAGCGCCCATCGCCTTCCTCAGCTGTCTCTAGTTCTGTCAATGCTGCATCGAGCTCCGTACCGGCGGCGGTTGTTTGACCGGCCTCGCGGTCGAAGCGCGCTTGGAACAATGAGCGCCGCGTGCGCAGCCAGGCCGGCCATTCGGGGGCTTCGAGATAACGAGCCTCGTCGAGTGCCCCCTGGGCTCCCGAGAAGTCACCGCTTCTGAAGAGCTCGAGCGCGTGCACGCAAAGCGCGTGCGCTTGCCGGCGTGCATCTGGGGGCAGCAGTGGCGATTTTGAGATTGGTGGCCAGTCTGGCCACTCGGTCTGGGACCACCAGACGGTTTGTCCCCAGTGGATCCAGGCGTATCGGCACAGTGCGGTCGACTTCTCGTTGAATTGAGGGTCAAAGCGTTGCGCAAGGGTGCGCCACCATTGGAGCGCTTGCGCCCGAAGGGGCAACAGATGAGACATTGGCGCTGTTGCAACGAGCAACCGCAACGCCAGCTGAGAGTCAGCAAAGGCATACATTGCTTCGTCGATAGACTCCCGAAGATTGTCGATCTCGGTAGCTCGCGTCAGAATGAACTGACCTTCCGTCAATGTGCCTGCATAGAGCGCGTCCGCTGCTGCCTCGAAGAAGTTGGCAAAGTAATCTGCGTGCAGACGCTGACGTTGCGCGATTTCACCGGACTCGACAAGTCTTTCTGTCGCATAGACCCGCACACTTTCAAGCAGCCGTAGACGCGGACGATCGCCACGATCGACGACGACGAGTGAACGCTCGACCAACCGTTCCAGCAATCCGATCACGGTCCATTCATCGAGTTGGCCATCGCATGCGACACGTCGCGCAGCCTCGACTGTGAATCCGTTGCTGAAAACGGAAAGCCGCCGCAGCACGACTTGTTCTTCGCTGCTGAGCAAGGCATGGCTCCAATCGAGGGCGGCTCTCAGAGTCTGGTGGCGCGATGGGCGGACGCGCGAGCCGCTTGAGAGCAGCTCGAGGCGCCCACCTAGGCGTTCATGGACACCAAGCACTCCTAGCAAAGGCACCAGTGCGGCTGCTAGTTCGATCGCAAGCGGCAGGCCGTCCAGGTGGCGGCAGATATCGACGACTGCCGCGCTGTTGTCCGCGCCGAGTACGAAGTGTCGGTCAATGGCCCGCACGCGTTCGTTGAACAATCGCACTGCGCCATAGTCCAGTGCCCCAACCGGATCTGAGTCAAGAGGAACTGCCAACGGCTCCAGCCTGAACAGTTGCTCGGTCGACACGCCCAAAGGCACCTGACTTGTCACCAAAACGTTGGTGTCGGGCAGAGCATCGACAAGGGATTGCGACAGCGAGGCCACTGCGCCGAGCAAATGTTCGCCATTGTCGAGGATGAGAAGCAGGCGCTTGGCGTTGAGCGCCACGACAAGTTCGTCGCATGATTCGCGTTGGCCGTGCAACGTGATACCGAGCGTGTGTGCTACGGCCCCCATCAGCGTCGGCGCGTCCAGCAGCGGCGCCAGCTCGACCAACCACACCCCATCGGGATAGTGCGCCCTCAACGCGTGCGCGGCGACCTGCGCCAAGGAGGTCTTTCCGATGCCGCTGGCGCCGACGATGGTGACAATCCTGTGGGCACCGATACATGCGCGAAGCGCGTCGAGATCGTTGTCGCGACCGTACAGCGGGAGTAGCTTGGCGGGAAGGTTTGTGCGGCTCCGTCTAGACGGCGCAGCCGTCACGGGGCCGGATTCCCAGAGCGGCGCATCTACGGGATCCATCACCCTCTCGACAACGGCCGCAGCGAAGCGGTATCCGTGGTTCGGAATCGTGGCGATGACGGCGGTACCGAGCAATCTTCTCAGAGTTGATACCTGAGTCGCGAGATTGTTTTCCTCGACGACCAAACCTGCCCAAACGAGGTTGAGCAACTCGTCTTTGGTGACCAGTCGGTCTCGGCGCTCGATCAATGCCAACAGGACCTCGAAGGCACGCGAACCAAGTGCGGCGCGTCGGCCGTCGACTAGCAGGAGACGCTCGTGCGGCCTAACCTCGACCTTGCCAAAGCAATAGCTGGTGGGCACTCGATCCACGCTCTAGTTTGTTCTCGCTCATACGGAAAGCGGAGCTGCCTATTCCCGAATCTACTCCCACCTAGACGAGTCGTTCTAGACAGTTTGAAAACGTTTGAGGACGTCGAGCATGGGAGCCGCCGATAGTTGGCTACGAAGGGCAAGAGCAAAGGGGTGGAATGGGCGCACTCCCAGTCACACCGATCCACGCGCCAGAAACTTGAGCCCTCCGCTTTCGCAACTGACACACCTGCCGCCGGCACTGGCGGCTTCAGGAGGCGCCATGAATTCGACGTTGCCTATCGGAATGACTGCCCGAGCTGCCTCTTCCTTGCTCGCTGCACTCGCATGCACCTTGCCGGTAAACAGCTCCGCTCAAAATACGGGAGCGGTAGCACTGGAACTGGTCGTGCCGTTCGGCCCGGGTGGCGGCGCCGACACCCTGGGTCGCACCACTGCAAAGATGCTCGCGGGGGCCCTTGGTGAACCGGTCCAAGTGAGCAACGTCCCCGGAGCCACCGGAAGGCAAGGCATCGGCAAGCTGGTTGCAGCGCCAGCCGACGGTCGCACCTTGGCGGTGCTCACGGCAGACACATTCACTCTTCAGGCCTATGCCAATCCCCGGTGGGAGCTCGGCGACGTGATCCCTCTTGGGATCATGATCAAGCAGCCATCAGCGCTCTTTCTGCCGAGCAACAGCCGTTTCAAGAACTGGGGTGAATTCGAGAAGGAAGCGAGGTTGCACCCGGGAACCCTGCGTGTGGCCATCACCGGACTCGGCAGTCCAGACTACTTGACGCTTCAACAGTTGGAAGCCAAGGGTATCAAGCTGGTTCCGGTCCCGCTGGCGAACCCGGAGGAGCGCTACCGCGCACCCTTTGAGGGCAAGGCCGATGCGTTGTACGAGCAACCGGGGGATATCGC